>Ga0181588_10004696_pt1 | contig 11181 bp, 11 predicted proteins | sample 071ome_26_FD_148607 | JGI IMG/M metagenome (GOLD analysis project Ga0181588, IMG submission 148607) | Coastal salt marsh microbial communities from the Groves Creek Marsh, Skidaway Island, Georgia - 071409BT metaG (spades assembly) | ecosystem: Environmental > Aquatic > Marine > Intertidal zone...
AATGGTGCAGGTGACATGTTCGCCGGCGCCTTTCTGTACGCACTGTCGCGCGGCGAGAGCGACCTACGCGCCACGGAATTCGCCACGCTGGCGGCGGGGGAAGTAGTAAAATACTTTGGTCCCCGGCTGGATCGAGACGCTTGTCTCGCCCTGCGACGACACTATTTTGGCGACTGACACGTCAGCGCCATCACTTAAACGGATAAAAGCCCATGGCCGAAAAAGAAATTAAGCCGGTTATCAAAGCAGACCCTCTGTACCAGATGCTGCGCCAGGAAGATATTGATGGCTTTAATGCTAACCGCGATTCAATGGATACCACCGAACTGACCGGTGGCGACTACCGCGGCCGCGATCTGCGCAAGATGAATGCCAGAGGCCTCGATTTCTCGAACGCGTATTTTCGTAACTGCGACCTGAGCGGCATCGACTTTCGCGAAACCAATCTCGAGGGTGCCAGCCTCATGGATGCCAAAGTTTCCGGGGTTTATTTCCCCGCAGCGCTGGGCGCGGACGAAATACGTTTGTCCCTCGACCATGGCACGCGACTCCGCTATAAAAAATAATCGACGCGGTTGCCGCAGGCTCGAACCCCTCACCATGAACCGGGCGGCGCCGTTGCGGGCACTCGCATCGAGATCGATGGGCTTGCGGTTCGTCGTGGCGGGGCTGGGGTTACTGGCTGCGCTAGTCGGAGCAAGTGCGAGCGCACAAAATAGCCTCGCCGAGGCGCTACAGCAACAAACGGCATTCCTGCCGGTACGAGAGGCTTACCGCCTAGACGGTGCCCTGACCCAAGCAGGCGATCTGCGCCTGCACTGGCAAATCACCGATGCTTACTATTTGTATCAGCACGCCTTCAAAGTGCAGGTGCAAGCACCCGCGGTGAGTGAGCCCCTGTCGATCGACTTCCCACCGGCGCTCGCCAAAACCGACGAGTTCTTTGGTGAAGTGCAGGTGTATTACGGTGAGGCTGATCTCACCGTGACACTCCCGCCGGAGAACGAGCCGCTCACGGTGGCGGTCACTTATCAGGGATGTGCCGATGCCGGGCTGTGTTATCCCCCGGAAACCGAGTACCTGCTGGTCGACCCCGTGAGCGGTGGGGTTTCACCGACTGACGCCCCCAGTGCTACCGCCGGCTCTGTTGCGAGGCTTCCCGCTGCAACGGGCGACAATGTCGACATGACTTTACTGCTGGCGCTGGGATTGGCGTTTCTGGGCGGACTCATTCTCAATGCCATGCCCTGCGTGTTTCCGATTTTGTCGTTGAAGGTACTGAGCTTCGCCACGGGTGACCCCGCGGAGCACCGGCGACACGGTCTGGCCTATCTCAGTGGGGTGGTGTGCTCCTTTTTACTCATCGCGGCGGTATTGATCAGCCTGCAAAGCGCGGGGCGTTGGGTCGGCTGGGGATTTCAGCTGCAATCCACCACCTTTGTGGTCGCCCTCGCTTACCTCTTTACCCTGATGGGCCTGTCGCTGTCAGGACTTGTGTTGTTTGGCGGTCGCTGGATGAATCTGGGGGCCGGTTTGGCCACGGCACCCGGTGCTCGCGGCAGTTTCTTCACGGGGGTCCTGGCCGTGGTGGTGGCCAGCCCCTGCACTGCCCCCTTTATGGGGAGCGCGCTGGGTTATGCGCTGACGCAACCGCCAGTAAATGCGCTGGGCGTGTTTGCCGCGCTGGGCGTGGGCATGGCGACACCTATGGTGGCTATTAGTAGTAGCGACCTCGCGCGGCGCATCCTGCCGAAACCGGGCGCCTGGATGGAAACCCTGAAACAGGTCATGGCATTCCCGCTGTATCTCACCGCGGTTTGGCTACTGTGGGTGGCTGGCAAACAAGCGGGGGTCGACACCATGGCCGCCGCAGGCGCGGGCCTAATCCTGTTGGCAATGGGCCTTACCCTGCTCAGCGGCGGCAGCATTGCACGAATCTCAGGGGTGATCTGCATAGTCGTAGCCGTCTGGCTGGCTGGTATTCGGGGAGACCCCGGATCCGCGGCAGGCATGTCACGGGAGGGCGTTGTGGCTTGGTCTCCCGAAGCGCTCGCGGCACTGCGCGCGCAAGGTAGGCCGGCATTTGTCGATGTCACCGCGGACTGGTGCATCACCTGCCTCGCTAACGAACAAGCCGTGCTGTTTACCGATGAAATGACGCAGGCGTTTGCCGACGCAGGCGTGACCTATATGGTGGCCGACTGGACCAATTATGATCCGGTCATTGGCGCCTTTGTGCGGGAGCACGGTCGCAATGGGATACCCTTGTATGTGCTCTACAGTGGTGACCCGCGCGTGCCACCTTTAATGCTGCCGCAGCTCCTCACTGCGGGCATGCTATTGGAAGCACTGGGCACTGTTAGCCGTTAATGAGATAACGTTGCTGATCTGTGAGGCGTGCACCCGCAGCAAGACGAGACAGAGATAAACTGGGTAGACGAGTGCGGCCTTGTGCGCGCCATGGTCGGGAAACTCGTGACACAAGACCGACCCGCCCAAGAGATTCAACACAATCGCTGTTAGAAGAGGTAGAACACCGATGAAGTATCCATGGTATCGCGTACTCTTAATGCTATTGGTCACGATTGCCGCCTTTGGCGCAAGAGCCGATAACAGTTTGCAGTGGCAGGACGCCTGGGTCAGAGCGATGCCGCCCGGCACCACCGTGGCGGCCGCCTATGGCAGCGTGACCAACGCTGGCGATGCCGAGATAACGGTCGTGGGTGTGACGAGCTCGCTTGGCGACGAGGCGCAAATGCATGATGTGATTGCCGAGGGTGATCAGCGCCGCATGGTGCAACTCAATGAATTGACCATAGGCCCCGGAGAGACCCTGTCTTTTCAACCGGGGGGCAAGCACATCATGCTGATGAATGTCAGCGAGGCACCCGCCGAAGGAACCGAGGTCGAGCTGTGCACCCTAAGCGCGGATGACGCTACAGACTGCACGTTGGCCCCGGTGATGCGCCAAGCGCCGATGGCGCATGATGGACACGGGGGCCATCACCACTGATGACTGATAGCGCAGAGACATCCGGCGGCTTTAAAGCCACGCTGCAGCGCCTGCTGGGTGGTATCAAACCCGATGCCAGCAGTTCGGATCCGCGCAAATTAGGCAAATGGCTGGGGATCCTGACCGGCGTTTACCTGCTGATTGTGGCTGGGCTTGGCATGTACTGGAGCGCGACGCCCGATCACTTTGACGTGCGCGAAAACGCAGCGCGCTATGCCTCTGTCACTGCGCAAGAGGTAGTGACCGGCACGACGACCGTGACCGCCTTACAGGAAGTCATGCGCGTGCTCCTCGAGAAGCCGGGCGGCTATTTGCACAACGACCTGTTCCCGCCGGGGGTCTGGCTGGACAACATGCCCAACTGGGAATACGGCGTGTTGGTGCAAAGCCGCGATTTGGCGCGGGCTTTGCGCGAAGTGCTGAGCCGCTCACAGTCACAATCAAAGGAAGATGTCGATCTGACCCTCGCTGAGCCACGCATTAATTTTCAGTCAGACAGCTGGATCCTGCCCGCGTCGGAGAGCGAATATCGTGACGCGTTGAGATTCCTCGAGGCGTATCGCGCCCGCTTGGCGGTCACGGGTGAGACCAGCGCGCAGTTTTACGCACGCGCAGACAACCTCAGCCACTGGCTTGGCATGATCGAAAAGCGCCTGGGCAGTCTGTCTCAGCGACTCTCGGCGAGTGTGGGGCAACGCCGACTCAATACGGACCTCGCGGGTGACAGCGCCGCTGCACAATCCACGAGCGCACCCGAGGAGTTACTGATCCGCACGCCCTGGAGCGAGATAGACGATATTTTCTATGAGAGCCGGGGTGCGGCCTGGGCGCTCACGCAGTTCCTCAAAGCCGCGGAGATCGATTTTGCTGATGTGCTGGCCAAGAAAAATGCGACGGTCAGTTTGCGCCAGATTATTCGCGAGCTCGAAGCCGCGCAGGCACCGGTGTGGAGCCCGATTATTTTGAATGGCTCGGGCTTTGGCCTGTGGGCCAACCATTCTCTGGTGATGGCGAGCTACATCTCACGCGCCAATGCCGCGCTGATTGACCTGCGCGAGTTGCTCGCACAGGGGTAATAGATGGCCTTGCAACGTGATCGCGCTGGTCGGCCTTCAAAGTTGCTCGTTGCGCTGCCCGGCCAGTAGTGCCCAGCCGTCCTCGCGATGGGTCACCGTGAGCGTCACCGCCGGCGCATAAGCCTGGATAACCTCCTCGGCTTGCGTCTCAAGCAGTCCGGCCAACAGCAGATGCCCCCGAGGCTCGAGCAACTGAGTGAGCTGCGGCGCGAGGGCGATAAGCGGGCCCGCAAGAATATTGGCAACCACAATGTCTGCGCTGCCAAGCCACGAAATAATCTCTGGCCCGTCGGGTAATACGGCAGCGAACTGATCCTCATGCACTGCATTACGCTGTGCGTTGTCATGGCTGGCGATAATCGCTTGAGGATCATTGTCGACACCGAGTACCGCCTCCGCCCCCAGTCGCGCGGCGGCAATGCCCAGAATGCCCGACCCACAACCGTAATCGACGATCCGCATGTTCGCTGTCACGAGATGATCGAGCGCGCGCAGGCACATCGCGGTTGTCGGGTGGGTCCCCGTGCCAAAGGCGAGGCCCGGATCCAATAGGATATTGATCGCTTGGGGATCAGGAGGCGGTGTCCAGCTGGCGCAAATCCACAATCGCTCGCCCATCTTCATGGGCTGAAACTGGTCCTCCCACACGCGGGTCCACTCGCGGTCCGCCAGAGGCACCGCGGCCTCAGGACGATCGATGAGCCACTCATCCGGCACCGACGCGAGCACCGGCCCGAGATCGTGTTCGCCCTCAAACAGCGCAGTTACGCGCACCAGATCCCACAAAGGCGTCTCGCCCGGGCCAGGCTCGAGCAAGGGCTGATCGGCGTGGTCTTCAAGCGTCACCGAGAGCGCACCCTGCTCAAAAAGCCATTCCTCGAGAGGCTCGACATCGGGCTTGCGCGTCGTGAAATGAAGCTCCTGCCAATCGGCGGCTTCGCTCAATGCTCGTGTTCCAGCTTACTCTCGAGGTAATGGATGCTGACACCGCCCGCCATAAAGGAGCTATCCGTTACCAGCTCGCGATGCAGCGCCGCGTTGGTGCGAATGCCGTCAACGACCATCTCATCCAGCGCCTGCCGCATTTTCGCCAGCGCACCGTCGCGCGTGTCCGCATAGGTAATGAGCTTGCCAATGAGACTGTCGTAATGTGGCGGCACGGTGTAACCGCTATAGATATGAGAGTCGACGCGCACACCGTGACCGCCCGGGGCATGGAAGGTCTTGATCGTACCGGGTGACGGCATGAAGGTCCGCGGGTCTTCGGCATTGATCCGACATTCGATGGAGTGACCCTTCAGCACAACGTCTTCCTGTTTGATAGACAGCTTCGCACCGCCGGCAATTAACAACTGCTCGCGAACGATATCCACGCCGCTGATCATCTCGGTAACGGGGTGCTCAACCTGCACGCGGGTATTCATCTCGATGAAGTAAAAGGCGTTGTCCTCATACAGAAACTCGAAAGTGCCCGCGCCGCGATAACCCATGTCGATACAGGCGCGGGTGCAGGCCTCGCCAATCTCCTGACGAAGAGCGTCATCGATACCCGGAGCGGGAGCCTCCTCAATCACCTTTTGATGGCGCCGCTGGAGTGAGCAATCGCGATCGCCGAGATGAATGGCATTACCCTGCCCATCGGCCAAGACCTGTATCTCAACATGGCGCGGACGCTGTAGAAACTTTTCCATATAAACGACGGGCGAGCCAAAGGCGGCCTTGGCCTCCGACTGAGTCACCTGAATCGAAGAGAGCAATACCTCTTCGTTGTGAACGACACGCATACCACGACCGCCGCCTCCCGCCGCGGCTTTCACAATCACGGGGAAACCAATGTCACGGGCAATGCGCAATATTTCGTCCGGGTCGTCGGGCAAGGCACCATCAGAACCCGGTACCGTCGGCACGCCCGTGCGCCGCATCTGCTGCTTGGCCGAAACCTTGTCGCCCATCAGGCGAATGGTGTCCGCGGTCGGACCGATAAAGGTAAAGCCGCTTTTCTCTACCTGTTCGGCAAAGTCTGCGTTCTCGGAGAGAAAGCCGTAACCCGGGTGAATACCATCGGCATTGGTCAATTCAGCCACGCTGATGATCGACGGCACATTGAGGTAGCTTTGTGCAGATGGAGGTGGCCCGATACACACGGCCTCATCGGCGAGACGTACGTGCTTCAGTTCGCGATCCGCAGTGGAGTGCACTGCGACCGTGCGGATGCCCAGTTCCTTACAGGCGCGCAACACGCGAAGCGCGATTTCACCGCGGTTGGCAATCAGTACTTTTTCAAGCATGGGAAATGTCCTTTTGGGGTCGGTTACCCACGCTTCAGGAAATGGAAATCAACGGCTGGTCAAATTCGACCGCAGCGCCATTCTCGACATGAATGGCCGTCACTGTGCCGGCACGATCCGCCTCGATCTGATTCATCATCTTCATGGCCTCGACGATGCACAGCACATCGCCAACGCGAACCGTTTGCCCCACTTCGACAAACGCGCTGGCCTCCGGGCTAGGTGCACGATAAAAAGTGCCCACCATCGGTGAGAGCACAGCGTTGTCCATTGACGGCGCAGGTGCCGCAGGTTCTGCAGCCGTCGTTTCTGGCGCAGCAGCCGCTACCGGAGCCGCAGGTGCGGCCGGTGCCGGCGGTGCATAGGCAACGGGGGCAGGCTGATTGCCGTGACGACTGATTCGCACTGACTCCTCGCCCTCTTTGATTTCGATCTCACCGATATTGGATTCTTCCAAGAGCTCAATGAGCTTTTTAACTTTGCGAATGTCCATGTCTGCTCCTTCAGTGCGTCGTGGAGTGGGTATCGAGCGATTGCAGTACGGCTGCAAGCGCGCAGTCGTAGCCAAAACTTCCGAGTCCGGATATCACCGCCTCGGCAATATCTGAGATATAGCTGTGATGCCGAAACGGCTCGCGGGCATAGACGTTGGAGATATGCACCTCGATGCAGGGGATATCGACGGCCGACAGCGCGTCGCGCAACGCGACGCTGGTATGCGTAAACGCAGCCGGATTAATAATGATGAACTGGGTACCGTCCTCTCTGGCCTGATGGATCGCTTCGATCATTTCCTGCTCTCCATTACTCTGCAAGCAGGTGAGACTCGCGCCGGCGCGCTCAGCTTCGGCAATTAAGCGATGGTTGATTTCGTCGAGGGTTTCCGAGCCGTAAATCTCTGGCTCGCGGGTGCCGAGCAAATTGAGATTGGGGCCGTGCAGTACCAGGATTGACGCCATGGGCCTATCCACCGAATTTCAGATTGGGGGCGGAGTGTGTCCTAGATTGCTCTGCGAGTCTACTTTTTAAGATATTTGCCTCATTTTACCGACGTTAGCCGCAGTTTCGCCGCAAAACTGCCTCATAAGCGCTGGCTTGGGCGCGTTCTGGCGCCTCATGAGAGCCTGTTTGGCGGCGGTTGCCACCGGCCAGCGCGGTCTGGGGTCCGAAGATCCCTGGCTTGTTAGACCGATCCCTTTACGTGCGTCGTTAGACCTCGCGCGTGCCCTGCCGCTTCTTTTTAAGAGCTTGCTGCCCCGCTCTTTAGTGACTCCTTGCACCTGACACCTGACACCTGACACCTGGCTCCTGGCTCCTGGCTCCCGGCTCCTGGCTCCTGGCTCCTGGCTCCTGGCTCTTAACCCTAAACTGTTCATCCTCCGATATTCACTAGTAGCGCCCCAATCCTTGCTTCAACTCTCGCCTTTCGCCTTTCGCCTCGATCGTTGACTCTCCTTGATACTGTCTCGGCTAATCTCTCTTAGTATCGCTTTACGTTGCCTGTTTCGTTTTGCCGCCTGCTCCCAGTAGCCGGCCCTATCGCACGTCCAACCGCCGGCCCGAGAGACAGCCCCACGCCTCAGCTTTGGCACGAGACGTGACACCGCGAACGCGACATCACCTCCGGCGCACATCTGCTTGCTCTGCCGAACATGGGCGCTGGCATTGCGAAGGGCCGACGGAGGCGCACACTCCCCCCTTGGCTCAAAAATCGACGGACGGTGGTTAAAAAACGTCCAGCACGGGTTCCCGTACTCGACCGGGTCCATTACACTGCGTCGCTCGAAGTTGAGCCCTGAATTCCCGATGTTGATTGGTGGCCTGAAACCCGCTAACGCCGTCTTCCTTGCGCCCATGGCCGGAGTAACGGATCTTCCTATGCGCGAACTCGCCGTAGAGTTGGGTGCGGGAATGGCCGTGGGTGAAATGCAGTCGGCGGACCTCAACCTCGCGCACACCCGCAAGAGCCGGCAGCGACAACGCCACAGTGCACAAGCCGGTATTCGGTCTGTGCAGATCGCCGGCTACGACCCGCAGCAAATGGCAGAGGCCGCGAAGTTCAATGTCGACCTCGGCGCAGACATCATTGATATCAACATGGGATGCCCCGCCAAGAAAGTGTGCCGCCGGGCAGCGGGATCGGCACTCCTCGGTGATGAGGCACTCGTTGCACATATTCTGGGAGCTGTGGTGGCAGCCGTTGACGTCCCTGTCACGCTGAAGATCCGCACCGGCACAGACCCCGAGCATCGCAACGGTAGAGCCATCGCGCGTATCGCCGAAGCCTCCGGGGTGCAGATGCTCACCGTGCACGGCCGCACGCGTGCGGATCGATTCAAAGGGGAGGCGGAATACCAAACCATCGCCGATATTGTGGCGTCAGTCACGATGCCGGTAATTGCCAACGGCGATATCGATTCTGCCGACAAAGCCAGAGCCGTGCTGAGCCAGACAGGTGCGGCCGGAATCATGGTCGGGCGTGCCGCCCAGGGCCAGCTGTGGCTGCCCGGAGCGCTAGCGTTAGCGCTCGCCAGCGACAGAAGCACCCTGAATATCCCGTCGGTCACCCGACAACTCGACATCCACTGTGATCACTTGAACAGGCTTCATCGCTTTCACGGCGAGTTTCTGGGCCTGCGCATCGCAAGAAAACACCACGCCTGGTTTCTCGAGGCGTTGATAGCCCAAGGCGAGCTGGCTCCTGCGGTTGCCCGGGAGTACCGACATGCCTTTAATCAACTGGGGTCCTGCGAGTCGCAACTGGCCGAACTGCAGGCGCTGACCTGCGCACTGGGTCAAGCACCCGAGCGATTCGCTGCATGACTCCAACAAAGAAAGCGGCACCGCGTCGACCCACCAAACCAGCAGCCCCGCCGCCCCTTCGCGAGAGCGCCGCGGCAGCGATTGATCATTTCCTGGCCACACTCGATGGCGAGCCCTGCCGTGACCTTTACGACATGGTGCTGCATCAGGTTGAAGCCCCCTTGCTGAAAGCAGTACTCGACTACACCCAACAGAATCAGAGCCACGCCGCCGCGATGCTGGGTCTGAATAGAGGCACCCTGCGCAAGAAACTCCGCCAGCACGGACTGCTGACCGAGGCAGAGGCGCCCAAGAAGAAAAAGCGAACGCGCATCGCAAAACCGCCTACCAAGAAGACCCCCGACAAAAGGAAGCGATAAATCATGAGCGAAGCCGGATTGGCGCCCCTCAGGCGCGCCCTCATCAGCGTTTCAGATAAAACCGGCATCGTTGAATTTGCGCGCGCCCTCGCCGATCGCGGCGTCGAAATCCTCTCCACCGGCGGGACTTGCCGACTGCTGCGCGAAGCCGATATCACCGTGATTGAAGTGTCTGATCACACGGGCTTTCCGGAAATGATGGACGGTCGCGTTAAAACACTACACCCCAAGATTCACGGTGGCATTCTCGGGCGTCGCGGCACGGATGACGCGGTGATGGCGGATCACGACATCCCACCGATCGATCTTGTGGTCGTCAACCTCTACCCTTTTGAGGCCACGGTGGCACGACCCGACTGCACCCTAGAAGAGGCCGTGGAGAACATCGATATCGGCGGCCCCACCATGGTCCGAGCTGCAGCCAAGAATCACCGGGATGTTGCCATTGTCGTCGCCGCCAACGATTACGCGCGCGTGCTCGAGGAGCTCAGCGCCCATGATGGGCACACCACTCTGGCAATGCGCTTTGATCTGGCGATTCGCGCTTACGAGCACACCGCGGCTTATGACGGCATGATTGCGAATCACTTTGGCTGTCTCACCAAAGGTGGCTCTGCCAGTTATCCGCGCACCTTTAACCTGCAGCTCGAGAAAGTGCAGGAAATGCGCTACGGGGAGAACCCGCATCAGAGCGCCGCGTTTTATCGCGAAGCGAATCCCAAAGAGGTTGGCATCAGCTCCGCTGAGCAACTGCAGGGCAAGGCGCTGTCTTACAACAATGTGGCTGATACCGACGCCGCCTTGGAATGCGTCAAGTCTTTTAGCGAACCAGCCTGCGTGATCGTAAAACACGCCAATCCCTGCGGCGTGGCAACAGCGAGTGATTTACTCACTGCCTATGACTTGGCCTTCCATACCGACACCGAATCTGCCTTTGGCGGCATTATCGCGTTCAACCGGGAGCTCGACGGCGAGACCGCCGCAGCGATTGTCGAGCGGCAGTTCGTCGAAGTGATCATTGCGCCCGAGATATCCGCCGAGGCGCTCAGTGCCGTCGCGGCAAAAGAAAACGTTCGCGTGCTGCGCACCGGCAGTTGGTCCACTCCCGCTCCAGCGCGGGACTTCAAGCGCGTAAATGGTGGTTTGCTGATTCAGGATCGCGATGATGGCGTGGTCAATCGCGAAGCCCTCACCGTCGTAAGTCAGCGTGCCCCGACCGAGTCAGAATGGGCGGACCTGCTGTTTGCCTGGCGCGTCGCTAAATTTGTAAAAAGCAACGCGATTGTCTACGCCGCGAACCAACGCACGATTGGCGTGGGTGCCGGGCAAATGTCCCGCGTGAACTCGGCGCGCATCGCCGCGATTAAAGCCGAACACGCGGGGCTTGAGGTCAAGGGTGCCGTCATGGCGTCAGACGCCTTCTTCCCGTTTCGAGATGGCATCGACAACGCCGCCGAGCGCGGTATTGCTGCGGTGATTCAACCGGGCGGTTCGTTGCGCGACGAGGAAGTGATTGCGGCAGCGGACGAAGCGGGCATGGCCATGGTCTTTACCGGCATGCGCCATTTCCGGCACTGAGGAACCCTAATGAATATTCTGGTCGTCGGAGGGGGGGGTCGCGA
>Ga0181588_10004705_pt1 | contig 11162 bp, 13 predicted proteins | sample 071ome_26_FD_148607 | JGI IMG/M metagenome (GOLD analysis project Ga0181588, IMG submission 148607) | Coastal salt marsh microbial communities from the Groves Creek Marsh, Skidaway Island, Georgia - 071409BT metaG (spades assembly) | ecosystem: Environmental > Aquatic > Marine > Intertidal zone...
CCTGCTGCTCGAACTGTGCGCGGAGCGTAATGCGGCGCTGGTTGTGGTCACGCACGATCCCGGTGTGGCCTCGCGCATGCAGAAGTGCTTTGTGTTGGACGGGGGACGGCTTACTCAGACAGGCGTTTGAGTCTTTCCCGGCGTCGCTGTCGAAGGCGGTGCAGGAGGTGCAGGCGCCACAGCCAGCGTACGGCGAGGTTGCCTATGGCTGCTGCACTCAAACCGCAGATCAGGCATCCCGCCAGCAATGGCCACCAGATTACTTCAAAGGTGGCCAGCATCCATTCGAACGTCGGCTCAAAATGCATCGTCTGCACGTGATGCCCCGGGGTGGTGATCCAGCTGCCCACCTTGAACGCGAAAAGATAAAGCGGCGCCATAGTCACCGGGTTGGTCAGCCAGATGGCAGTGAGTGTTATCGGCAGGTTTACCCGCAGGAGGAACGCCGCGACGGTCCCGATCACCATCTGGATAGGTAAGGGGATGAACGCGAGAAAAAAGCCGAGCCCGACGCCGCCTGCGACCGAACGGCGCCCCAGATGCCACAGCTCGGGATCGTGAAGGCGGTCACCGAGCCAGCCAGCAGCACGGGATTTGGTGACCGAGTCAGGACTGCCGATATAGCGTCTTAAAAAATCGCGCGGGCTCATCAGGCGATTAGCGATCTCAGATTCGCAGGGCTCCGTGCTGGTGCGGTCGGCGGTGTGTTGCGCTCTGCTCGCACCAGTCATTGCAGTACTTATGCCGCGAGCGCTGGAACACAGACAAATCGCGGGCTAGAGTTGTCTGCAGCGCTGCCAGGGATTGGCGCGCGCAGGCACCCGGCTGGGGTGCGTTGGTCAAGGACGACGCGTGCGGGCACGGATATTACTCTACCTCGCGGGACTTGGGTTCGCGCTGCTGAATCCAGCGCCCTGGGGGCTCACGGTCAGCGCATGCATGGCCCTGGTCGCAGCGCTGTGCTCGGTCCAATCACGTCTGCGGCCTGCCGCTGCGCTGTGCCTGGGGCTCGCCTGGGGCGGTGCCAATGTCGCGCTGTTCTTATCCGCAAGCGTCCTTCCATGGCCTGCGGGTGAGGCGGCCACGTTGCACGGTGAAGTGACGAGTTTTGCGGTTGCAGACGGCGACAGTTGGACTTTTGAACTGCGTCCCGAGCCGCGGCATCTGGCCGGTTCTCTGGCCCGCCCGCGAGTGCTCGTACGTTACGCTGAATCTGCGCCGCTGCCAGGCAGCTGGTGTTATCTCAAGGTGCGTCTTTATCCCGTCCGCGGCCTGGTTAACAGAGGGCAGCGCGATTTCGCACGCGGTCTGGTGGCTCGACGAGTGGTGGCCAGCGCCAATGTCATCCGGCACCCGGCCAATCTCTGTGCCGCGATAGCGACACCGTTTGGTCCCGCGGGACTGCGTTATCGCGTAAGCCGCGCTATTGATGAAGCGATTGCCCATCGGGACGCCGCCGCGATCATCCGCGCGCTCGCGGTCGCCGATCGCAGTGCGATCTCGACCCAGCAGTGGGAAACAGCACGGGTCAGCGGCACAGCGCATCTGCTTGCTATCTCGGGGCTCCATATTTCGCTCTGCGCCGCGCTTGCTTTTGGCGTGGCGCGGCGCATGGTCAGCTTGTGCTGCGTCCCGTGGCAGGGGTATCCAGCGGTCCGTCTGGCCTGGCTCGCGGCGGGCTTCGCGGCAGTGGCCTACGCTGCGCTCGCGGGATTTGCGACCTCGGCTTCGCGTGCTGCCCTGATGGTCGTGTTTACCAGCGTGGCCGTCATCAGCGGCCGCCGGGTATTTTCGCTCGACGGTCTGCTGCTGGCGCTGGCATCGTTGGCGACGGCAGACCCTCTGCTTCTTCTGAGCGATGGGCTGTGGCTTTCGTTCATGGCCGTCGGCACGCTTTTGTTCTGTGCCGTGTGGCTGCCAACTGACGGTAGCCGCCTGCATCTCGCGATCCGAACCCATCTGGTCATGACCTTTGCCATGCTGCCGGTGACGACGGCGCTCTTAGGCAGTGTTTCCTGGCTGGCTCCACTAGCGAACCAGGTAGCACTGCCATGGTGCAGTGTTTTTGTTATTCCGCTGGTGTTGCTCGGGCTGTTGAGCTGCTTCCCGTTTCCTGGCTTCGCCGCCGTGTGCTGGGACATGGCCGCCCGTTGCTGGAATCTTCTGGACCCTCTGCTGCGGCTGAGTCTCGAACCCCCGCTGCGCGCCGATGTGTTGCCTGGAATTGGCCCGCTCTGGGTGCTGTTGTGTCTTTTCGCTATCGCGCTGGTGCTGTTACCTGCTGCTCTAGGTTTTCGCTGGCTCGGCGTCGGGCTGATCTGCTCAGCGCTGTCAGTCGGGCCGACCCGGCCGGCCGCGGGCGTTGTGCACCTGGAGGTGTTCGATGTCGGCCAGGGTCTTGCAGTGCATATCCGCACCCGTCGCGCAGATGTGCTTTTCGATACCGGTCCTGGCAGCTGGCGGGGGAAATCCGACCTTGCCACCCGGGTGGTCCTGCCTGGCCTGCGCCACGCTGGCGTGACAGAGCTCGACGCCCTGATCCTGAGTCACCTTGATTACGATCATCGCGGTGGGCTGGGTAGCGTGCTGCGGGCATACCCCGGCAGTACCGTCCTGACGCCGGAGGGCGCCGGGCCGATCAATGCTGACCGACGCGCGCCCTGTGTGTCCGGCCAGACGTGGCAGTCCGACGGCGTCAGCTTCCGCTGGCTGAGCGCAGCGCAGGCGGTGAGTTCTCGCAACGACCGTTCCTGTGTACTGCTGATTGACTCCCCTTATGGCAGAGTGCTGCTGCCGGGAGATATCGAACAGGCGGGGGAGTCTGCTCTCGTCAGACAGTTTGGCGGAGCGTTGCGTGCCGATGTTCTGCTGGTGCCGCATCACGGCAGCCGCACGTCTTCCAGCGCCCCGTTTCTCCGGCAGGTGGCCCCGCAGGCGGCGATTATTTCGGCCGGCGCGGGTAACAGATATGGCTTCCCTCATGCGGAAGTCACCCGGCGCTACGTTTCGATGGGGGTGCACCTGCTGAACACGGCTGTCGACGGCGCGGTCGCGATCGAGGTTGGTCCCGGAGGGATCGTGCTTGAATCTGAGCGCCATAGACGGGGTGGCTTCTGGAACGCGGCGCGGCCACTTTCGAGTGCAGACGCGGTTTGGTAATGTCTGCGCCACTCGCCGGGTGGTCACAGGAAGGGATAGACAGCGTGCTGGAGTTGATACAAGCCGGAGGCTGGCTGATCTGGCCCATCCTTCTCAGTTCAGTGGTCGCGCTGGCTATCGTGGTGGAACGTTTCTGGTCGCTGCAGACACGGCGGATCATGCCGGAGAATCTGGTCGCCCAGGTGTGGCAATGGGCACATGCCGATGTGCTTGATGACAAGCGGATCGAAGCCCTGCGCGCCGGCTCAACGCTGGGCCGGGTGGTCGCCGCGGGTCTGATCAACCGGCATCACGACCGCATGGTGATGAAAGAGGGGATCGAGGAGGTCGGACGCCACGTGGCCCACGATCTGGGGCGCTACCTCAATACGCTCGGCACAATCGCATCGCTGGCGCCCCTGCTGGGCCTGCTGGGTACTGTTGTCGGCATGATTAAAGTGTTCACCGCCATCTCGGTCCACGGCGTGGGCGGCGACGCCGCGGCGCTGGCCGGCGGAATTTCTGAGGCGCTGATCACAACAGCAGCAGGGTTGTCCGTCGCGATCCCGAGCCTGATGTTCTATCGCTATTTTGTCGGTAAGGTTGATGGCCTTGTGGTGGCGATGGAACAGGAAGCTCTGAAGCTGGTCGAAGTGCTCCACGGCGACCGTGAGGCTGAAACCGAGCGTCCATCCGCAGTGTCGGTTACCCCATGAACTTCCGTCCGCCCCGCGAACGTGAGCTGGAGATCAATCTGACGCCGCTGATTGATGTCGTCTTCCTGCTGCTGATCTTTTTTATGGTCTCGACGACCTTCATCAAGGATTCCCAGATCAAGCTGACCCTGCCGGACGCGAGCTCGTCGGCGCCGGAGCAGCTGCCCGATGCGATCAGGGTCGCTATAGACAGTCGCGGCAATGTTTATGTCGACGACCGACCGCTGGTGAACCGCAGCGTAAAGACCATCCGTGGTGCCCTGCATGAAGCGCGCGAGGGGCGTGAAGACCCGCTGGTCATCATCAGCGCAGATGCCGCAAGTACGCATCAGGTCGTGGTGGATGTTATGGACGCAGCACGGCAGGAGGCGCTGTTTCGCCTTACGTTTCCGACCAGGCACCGCGCGCAGGATGACTGATGGCGTTAGTCAGCGGCGAGCCCCCTGTCTGTCTACTGTGATGCTCGAAAGGCTGCGTGATCAGGACGCTGCGCGCGGCCCGGGTGCAGCGACGCTGGTGTTAGCTGAGCCCGAAGGCAAACGGTGAAACGATTTCTTCACAGACTCGCGGAAGAGATCTGGTACGGCAAACACCCGGCGCGGTTGATCCTGCTGCCCTTCAGCTGGGTATTCCTTGCAGTAGTGCGCTTGCGTCGAATGATGTTTACCACCGGGCTGTTCGGTATCTTCCGGGCGCCGGTGCCGGTCATCGTGGTGGGTAATCTCACGGTTGGCGGCAGCGGTAAAACACCGCTGGTGATCTGGCTTGCGCAAAGACTCCAGGCCTGGGGTTTTAAACCGGCAATCGTTGCCCGTGGATATGGCGGGCGGGCGCGTAGCTGGCCGCAGCAGGTGCGTCCGGACAGCGATCCTGTGGTCGTGGGGGATGAGGCGATTGTTCTTGCGCGCCGGACTCAGGCTGCTGTTGCGGTAGGACCCAGGCGCAGCGATGACATCGAGCAGCTCCTGCTGCACAGCGACGCTAACATCGTTATCTGCGACGATGGGCTGCAGCACTACGGTCTCGGGCGGGACATCGAAATTGCGCTGCTGGATGGTGTGCGGCGTCTCGGCAACGGACTGTGTCTGCCGGCCGGACCGCTGCGCGAGCCGGAGTCCCGCCTGGAGGAAGTAGATCTAATCGTCACCCAGGGTCTGGCAGGCCGGCAGGAGTTCGCCATGCAGTACCAGATCCGTGAGGCGCGGCGGGTTAAGCGGCCGGAGGAGGTCTGCTCGCTGACGGAGTTCCGCGCCCCGCGGGTGCATGCGGTCACAGCGATCGGGCACGCGGAGAAATTTTTCCGCATGCTGCGTCAGGCCGGCCTGACTCTGGATGAGCAGGCCTACCCGGATCATTTCTTTTTTTCGCGCCAGCACTTTGTTTTCGAGGATAACTACCCCATCCTGATGACAGAGAAAGATGCTGTGAAGTGCGAGGCGTTTGCAGACGATCGCTTCTGGTTCGCGCCGCTGGAGGTCGAACTGCCCGAGGTTTTCGACCGCCGTTTAAAAATCCTGCTGAAAAAGGTGATTCATGGACAGGAAACTGCTTGACCTGCTCGTCTGCCCGGTAACCAAAGGTCCTCTCGTCTATGACCGGGCGAATAAGGAGCTGTTGTCGAAATCCGCGCGCCTCGCCTACCCGGTACGCGATGGCATCCCCATCATGCTGGAAGACGAGGCGCGCGAACTGAGCGATGAAGAAGTCGAGCGCCTGCGCGCTTGAGCTTCAAGGTTTATATCCCGGCGCGTTTCGCGGCTACGCGCCTGCCCGGAAAACCGCTGCTGGATATCGCGGGTAAACCGCTCATTCAGCACGTCTGGGAACGCGCCTGTGACAGTGGCGCATCAGAGGTCGTGATCGCAGCTGATGACGAACGTATCGTACGCGCGGCGCAGCTTTTCGGAGCAACGGTATGCTTGACCAGTCCCGAGCTTGCGTCTGGCACTGACCGTATCGCGGCGGCCGTGAAGGACCGCGCAGAGGCGCCGGATACTGTGATCGTCAATCTTCAGGGCGACGAACCGCTGATGCCGGCTGCGGTGATTCGCCAGGTTGCCGAGCGCGCCGGCGATGATGACTGCCACATCGCTACCGTGTGCGAGCCATTGTGTGAAGAGCAGGTTTTCGACCCTAACGTGGTCAAGGTTGTGTGTGACCGTAACCACTACGCGCTCTACTTCAGCCGGGCCCCGATCCCCTGGGACCGGAATGCGTTCAACGCCTGTGTCGAAGGCCAGGCCGTTCCGAATCTGCAGCATTACCGGCGCCACGTCGGGATTTACGGCTACACAGCAGACTACCTGGCTCGTTTTGTCGCGCTGCCGGCTGCAGAGATCGAGCGAATTGAGCTGCTTGAGCAGCTGCGCGCACTAGCGCAGGGCGCGCGGATTGCGGTCCCTGACGCGGTGGCAGATTGCGGAACCGGGGTCGACACGCCCGCTGACCTCGCGCGCGTGCGGGCATCCGGCATGCTCAGCGAGCGCGGTAGGTAATGCGACCTTTGGAGAGATCGTAAGGGGTCAGTTCGACGGTGACAGCGTCACCGGTCAGGATGCGGATGTAGTGCTTGCGCATCTTCCCTGATATGTGGGCGATCACCACGTGACCGTTTTCCAGTTCGACTCGGAACATGGTGTTGGGCAGAGTCTCGATGACCTTGCCCTGCATTTCGATATGGTCTTCTTTTGGCATACGTGTGGGTTTTATCCGCCTGATTTCCGGGCCCCGGGAGCAGGGCGCGCGCAATTGTGCCCTAAAGCCCTGACCTCGGCAAAGAAACGGCGGTGTCCCGTTTGATCGCGCTGGAAGCCCGAATCAGGCGTCGCGCCACGCGTCGTCCAGCAGCCGCTGCTGGGGGCGGTATTCAGCCTTGTAGCGCATCTTGCGCGATTCAGCGATGTGATAACCAAGATAGAGCCAGTTCAGGCGGGCCTCCCTGGCCCACTCGATCTGCTTGAGCACGGCGAAGCGGCCGAGGCTACGCGAGGCCTGTTCAGGCGCAAAGAAGGTGTACACCGCAGACAGCGCATCCTGGAGGTGGTCCACCACGGCGACGGCAAGCAGTTCAGCGCCGGTGCGGAACTCATAAAACCGGGTATCAGCCCAGCTGCAGCTGAGAAAACCAAGATATTGTTCCGGGTCGGTCGGACTCATCCCGGAGCCGGGATGACGGGCTTCGATATAGCTTCGATACAGGGCGAAATGCTCTTCGTCGAACTGCGCCGGACGTTCGGTGATGAGGAGGTCCTGATTGCGTTGAAGGGTACGCCGCTGCTGCCGATTCGGCACAAAGCCTCGTACCGGGACGCGCACCGCGGTGCAGGCCTGGCAGGTTGCGCAGGCAGGACGGTAGACGTGTGCGCCGCTGCGGCGGAAGCCCATCGAGGACAGTATTGAGTACGCGCTGACGGTCAGCACCGCCTCCGGATCTGCAAAGACGGTTCCCGCGGACCGTGCCGGCAGGTAGGCGCATTCGTGCGGTGGTGAGCGATAGAAATCCAGCTTGGGCAGGTGCGTGGACACGACTGTCAGCCCCAGGCCTGGCTCGATGGGTTCCGCATGGTCAACGCAGCGAGCGCTGTTTCAAAGCGGTCGCGCGACCATAGACTCGCACCAAGGCTCATGAGGTGCGCTGTCTCCATCTGGCAGTCAATGAGCTGATAGTCCCACGCCTGTGCGAGCTGGCACAGATGCACCAGTGCGACCTTTGATGCGTTGCTGCGCAAGCTGAACATCGACTCGCCGAAGAACACCTGCCCGAGCGCGACGCCATAGATTCCTCCGACCAGACGTTGTTCATGCCAGCACTCTATTGAGTGAGCAAAGCCGGCCTGGTGGAGTCGGGTATAGGCCAGTGCCATCTCCTCGGTAATCCACGTTCCTGCTGAGTCTCTCCTGGGGGTATTGGCGCAGGCTGAGATGACAGCAGCAAAAGCCTGGTTGACGCTGACAGAGAACTCGTTGCTGCGCAGGGTCCGGGCCAGACGCCGCGAAACGTGAACCGCGTCGGGAAGCAGTACGGCTCGGGGAGCGGGCGACCACCACAGAATGGGTTGTCCAGCCACGTACCAGGGGAAGATCCCCTGACTATAGGCTGTCAGGAGGCGTTCCATACTGAGCTCGCCGCCAATTGCCAGCAGCCCCGGAGGTTCTGCGAGGGCATCCGAGGTGGGTGGGAAATCCGGGCTGAAACGCCCGTCTGAGGCCCAGTACACCCCCTCTGCAGATCGCAGTTGACTCAAACAACCGCCTCCGAGAGGAGCGCGACGGCAACGTCGGGGTCGCGTGGTACCAGCCGGCGCAAGGCTGGGGGGCGCATCAGCTGTCCGGGTTTCTGAACGCCAGATGGCTGTCCAGACTCGAAATATAGGTTTCCATGGCGTCACGCTCGCGTCCGACAAATTCGCTGACTGCGGCGCGGAAACCGTTGTCTCTGATCCAGTGCGCAGACCAGGTGCGGACAGGGACGAAACCACGTGCGATTTTGTGCTCTCCCTGGGCACCTGCGTCGAGTCGTTTCAACCCCAGCGCCAGGCAGAGGTCGATGGTTCTGTAGTAGCACAGCTCAAAATGGAGGTGGTCCGCGTGGGCAGAGCAGCCCCAGTGACGACCGTAGAGCGTATCGTCTCCGATCAGCCCGAACGCGCCGGCCAGATACTCTTCGCCGCGTCTGGCCATAATCAAAAACGGCGCGCCTGGAAGTCGGTCGTTGAGCTCAAGAAAGAAACGCTCTGTCAGGCGCGGCTCGCCCCACTTGCGATGAAACGTCGAGCAATAGAAGCGGTAAAAGACAGACCAGTGCTGCTCAGTGATGGCATCACCGACGAATGTTTCAACCGACAGATCCTGCTCAGCCACGAGACGTCGTTCCCGTTTGATCTGCTTGCGCTTCTTTGAAGTCAGGGCGGCAAGGAAAGCATCGAAATCCGAATAACCAGGGTTCAGCCATTGGTACTGACAGCCCAGACGGGTGACGAGACCAGCGGACTCGAGTTCGGGCAACTGCTCAGATAGGGGAAACAGGCAGTGCCAGGAGCTGAGCTGGTTGTCGTTGCATAGCTGCACGCCAGCAGCACACAACCGTGCGCGTAGCGTCGACGGATCCGGAACATCGGGTGTGACCAGCAGGCGCTGACCGCCAACGGGTGAGAAGGGCACGGCGGTAACAAGCTTGGGGTAGTACTTCCCGCCTGCGCGCTCGTAGGCGTCTGCCCAGCTCCAGTCAAAAACAAACTCACCATAGGAATTGTCGCGGACATATAGCGGTAGAGCGGCGCGCAGCGCACCGTCCTCGCGCAGCAGCACGTGCTGCGGATACCAACCCTGCGGGCTGAGACAGTCAGTCGCTTCCAGGCCGTGGAGAAACCCGTGGCGCAGAAAGGGATCGCCGCCGGCCAGTTGGTCCCATTCGCCGGGGCTTATGGCGGAAAGTGAGTCAACGACCTCGAGTTCCATAGGCAGCGGATGAGTACGGGTTGCTAGCGCGGAGAGCTCAGAATCTGGAGGTTATCGCCGAGCGCTGCAGCGATCGCCTGTTTTGAGCGTGAGAGAGAAAACGAGCGCTCGTGATATGCCCCGTCCTGCGTGGTGAAGCGGAAGGCAATGCGGGAACCATTGATGAACTCGTATAACACCCGGGATTCCAGTTTCCGCCCGGATAAAGCGGCAATTTCAACTAGAGCCTGATGCCCCTCGACCCGACACCGCTGACTGATTGGGAATGAATGTGGCGGTTGGCGCTGATCGACTTGAAAGGTCGGGCAACTGCTCTTATTCAGCGACACGGGCGAGGCGGAAATGAATTGCGTCATGACATGTCCGTCTTGGTCGGCAAACACCAGCAGCTTGTCGCCGTGCGGGTTAGTGACCGTCGCCTGCGGTCGCGGAGCGGTAGGGATATCCGTCTCGGTCGTCCATCTCTCGCCTGCAGCTCTCAGCGGCAGGGCGCAAATCGTCAGCATCAGGAAAACGCAGGCTCTGCGCGGGTGCCGGCGGCTTCGCAGACAAGAGCGGGCGGGTCGCGAAACGTCTGAAGGCTTGGATTCCCACAAGCTTGGGTCTGGACGCATGTGGTCAGCGCTTCAGTGCCCCGGAGCTGGCGTTCCCTGGCTCAGGATTTGGTGGTTTCCTGGCCGGGGGTGTAGATCGGAAAAGGCGTAACCTTGCCGGAGCCGCCCTCGACGCTGGATATTTTGCTGTGGCCTGTCTTCTCCACCTCGTCGATGCGGATTACAGAGTGGATCGGCACGTAAGTCCGGCGCACGCCGGAGAATTCCGATTTCAGACTTTCTTCTGACGGGTCGACAAGCAGCGCTGAGCGCTCGCCGAAGACAATTTCTTCGACCTCAATAAAGCCGAACAGCCCACTCTGATGGACGCTGCGGGCATAGATCTCGTAGACCTTGCCCTGATTATGAAAACAGATCCGGTAGGTGCTTTCTTTGGCTGACATAGTGCGCTGCGACCAGCGATGAGCGGGGCGCGAATGCTAACACACGCCCTCTGACACCTGAGCGGGCGGGTGTGGTCTCAGTCCAGCGTGACGTAGCGGCGCGCGTCAAAGCCGCTGACAGGCTGTATCCCGTGGTATCCGCGAGGGTTGCAGACGACTCGCACCTGATTGGCAAGGTAGTCAGAGCGGGTGTGAACGTGCCCGTGGATCCAGAGCTGCGGCGGATGTTGCAGAAGCAACCGGCTGAGGTCATTGCAATAAGCGTCTTTCAGCAGTGCATCCGGGTCCGCTCTCCAGCTTGCCGCCAAGGGGGCGTGGTGAGTCACGACTACGGTGGGACCATCAAATGGGGCGCTGAGCGTTTCCTGTAACCAGGCTACTGACTCCGTGTTTAACGCGACCACGTCTGCAGCGCGCAGGAACCGCTCACCTACACGGATCTGGCGGAAGTCATTGATATGGCTTTCGAACAGTTCAAGCGGACGCGATTCCGAGTGGTTTAACGCGGTCCACAGGGTGGCGCCGACGAAACGGACACCGTCAATCTCGACGCTTTCCCGCTCGAGAAAATGTACCTGGGTGCCTTCGCAGGCGGCGCGTATATCCTGCTGAACGGCGCCGAGTTCCCCCCCGTAATACTCGTGGTTGCCAGCAATGTAGATGGTGGGCCGCTCCAGGCGCTGCAGCCAAGGCACGGCGCGCGCACCGAGATCGATATCCCCTGCCGCAACAATGACGTCTGCGCGGGTCTGCGGCACGTCCAAAGCCCCGAATTCGAGATGGACGTCGGAAAAGAACTGGATATTCATGATTTTTTGCGGATTTCGGCAGCGCCAATGTGGCAGAGGCCTTGT
>Ga0181588_10004710_pt1 | contig 11158 bp, 13 predicted proteins | sample 071ome_26_FD_148607 | JGI IMG/M metagenome (GOLD analysis project Ga0181588, IMG submission 148607) | Coastal salt marsh microbial communities from the Groves Creek Marsh, Skidaway Island, Georgia - 071409BT metaG (spades assembly) | ecosystem: Environmental > Aquatic > Marine > Intertidal zone...
GAATATGCCGATCGCACCGAACTCGAGGTCGCGCTCGCTGAGCAGGCAGATCGCATGCGGGTGATCAGTGACGTTCATGATGCCGCTGCCGCGACCCTCACCAGTCTGATTTCTCAGGCCGAAGGGGCGAGGTTTACCGCGGTGTCTGATCCCCAAGTTGCCTCTCGAGCAGCCCAAGCTATCGCCGATTCAGCACGAGCAGTTCTTAATGACATCCGCCGGGTCGTTAATGTCTCCCGAGAGGGTTCAGAGGACGTGGCCAATATGCCGAGCTTGGTGTCCATTCACGATCTATTTGAAGCCATCAACCAATCCGGAATTACCGTCAAATTCGAGGAAAGTGGTGAACCCTTCTCCATCACGCCAAGTGCTGAGCTCGCCATCTTCAGAATCTTGCAGGAGAGCTTGAATAACACGCGGGCCCATGGGGGACCAGGAACCACTGTGAAGGTGGCGATGAGTTGGAGCGCCCAGGGTCTACACGTCCGGGTCGACGACGATGGCACGCGCGCGCAGAGACGTTTCCGCTCGCCGGAGGATGCTGCCTACACGGTCGAGGAGGACGCTGCAGCGCTGGTCGAGGTGCTCTCGGGAAGAGGCATGAAGGAAATGCAGACTCGAACGGAAACGTTCGGGGGAGTGTTCTCAGCACACCGGGTGCCAGGGGTGGGTTTCAGTGTGTCGGCAGCCTTCCCGACTCTCCGATTCCACAACGGAATTCACGGGGTAAATACACTCAGCTCAGGTTCTCGTGACTGAGCAACCCCAAGAGGCCCTCAACACACGCGCACGAGCTCAAGGAATACAAGTAGCACTTGCGGTGTCGCTCTATGGCATCTCCTTTGGAGCGTTGTCAGTTGCGCTGGGTTTTAGCATCGGACAAACCATGGTGCTGAGCCTCCTCATGTTCTCCGGGGCGTCACAATTCGCCTTCATAGGCATTATCGGGACCGGGGGAGTTGCGGCGGCGGGCGCGGCGATCGCCTCAGCAGGACTCTTGGGTATCCGGAACGGTCTCTACGCCTTGAGAATGTCGCCCCTGGTGGGGCCTGGGTTCTGGAAGAGAGCCCTGGCAGGGCAGCTGACCGTTGATGAGAGCACAGCAGTAGCCATTGCTCAACCCAATGAGGAGTCAGCGCGGCACGGTTTCTGGGCCACTGCTGTCGCGCTGTATGTGGGTTGGAACCTCGCGACCCTCATCGGCGCTCTCGCGGGCGACGCCCTCGGTGACGTTCGGACCTGGGGTCTCGACGCTGTTGCCGCTGCCGCCTTCTTGGGTCTTCTGTGGCCGAGGTTGGCTTCTAGAGAACCGATTGCCGTTGCTATCGCGGCGGCCGCCCTCACCGTGGTGCTCATTCCTGTGGTGCCCGCGGGCATTCCTGTCCTCGCAGCAGCTGCTGTGGGGATTGTGCTCGCGATGTACCGTCACCGAGTGGCTCCTGAGACACCCTCCGGTGGCGAGGAGAAGGCTGCATGACCGTCTGGATTGCTCTGGTAGCTTCAGCGCTGATTGTCTGGGCGCTGAAGAACGCGGGTTATCTCGTCCCCCCGCGGTTCGTCGAAGGCGCACTCATGAGCAGAATCGCGGGTCTTGTAACAGTCGCACTACTCGCTTCGCTCGTGGTGTCTCAAACTCTGCAGTCGGACGACGGTGTCGCCCTAGATGCGCGCCTCCCCGCGGTCGGTGTAGCCGCCATCCTGCTCTATTTCCGCGCCCCCTTCCTCGTCGTGCTGTTGGCTGCGGGAGTTGTCGCCGCCGGTCTACGTTTCTTCGGGTTCCTCGGCTAGCTCGTGTTCATCGACACCCGGGGTCCAGGAGTGTCCTGGTTGACCCCAGCCGTTGGCCCGAATCTCGCGTCGCGCACGACGTTTGTCGCGCCAGGGAAGTCGATCGGCATAGAGCTTCCCCTGAAGATGGTCGAATTCGTGCTGGAAAATCCGAGCGAGCCATCCTTCAGCGGTGATCTGGAGCGGGGTCTGCTGGGGAGTTGTTCCTGTGAGGACTACTCGGTTCGCTCGGGCCAGAGGAAAACGAAAATCCGGGATGGATAGGCAGCCCTCGAGGTCCGCCTCGGGGTCAGCAGAGCTCGTGCTCCGAGGTCCGGTATCGAGGGTCGGGTTGATGACGGCGCCTTGCTGAACGATTCCTTCGTCATCGGTCCACTCCCAGACGAATACCTGCTGGGATACGCCTATTTGAGGAGCGGCCAGGCCAACACCCGGTGCCGCCCTCATCGTGTCGACCATGTCATAGAGCAGCTCTTGGAGCTCATCATCAAACCGTGTGACGGGTTGTGCGGGAGTGTGAAGGACGGGGTCGCCGATGATACGGATGGGGCGAACGGTCACGAAGAGCGCTTCGTTCCCGCTGAGCGTGCCGGCTTTGTTTCTTCTAGGGCCACTCGAGAGTGGGGGAGCGCTTCGGGGTGGTTTTTTTGGAGCCACGTCACCATGTGTTCGCGAACTTCACAGCGCAGATCCCACTGTTTGTTGGAGTCTTCTGCCGAAATGAGAAACCGGATCTGAACGAGGCCACCTCTCGCGTCAGTGATCAACACACTCGAGGCCCGCTTATCCCACAGGGGGTTCTTCTTCAAGAATCGGTCAAATTCGGTTCGGATGGCATCGAGGGGTACGCGCCAATCGACGTCCATGTACACGGTGCCGAGGACCTTCGAGTTCTTGCGGGTCCAGGTCTCAAACGCTTTGCTCGTGAAATGGGTGGAAGGAACAATCAGACGCCTTTCATCCCAGATATAGACCACCACGTAGGAGAGGGTGATTTCGCCGATGGTTCCCCATTCGCCTTCGACGACGACAACGTCGCCGACTCGAATGGCGTTACTGAAAGCCAATTGGATTCCGGCAAAAAGGTTGCCAAGAACCGATTGGGCTGCCAGGCCACCAATAACGCTCAAGACACCAGCTGAGGCCAGCAACCCCGCGCCCACCCCCTGGACCGCGGGGAAGGTGAAGAGCGCGAAGCCGATAGCCAGGATGGCAATAATGACGTTGGCTAACCGACGGAGAAATCGAAGTTGGGTGGTCATCCGCCGCACTTCCGCGTCGGATTGGTCACCGCTTTCGAGCCTGTCGATAACGCGCGAGACCGCATAATTGACGACCTCTTGGATAAGGAAACCACCCGACAGAATCAGTAGAATCAGCAAACCTTGTGACAGTGCTACCCACCAGACATCGTCTGGCTGATTGACCACCAGGGTGCTCATCAGGAGCGCAAAGGTCAGAATAAAGAACCTCAGGCGAGGTCGAATGTCCTCATACGCGGGCGTCAACCAGTCAACGCGTTTGCCCGCAATCTTCACAAAGAGCCAGATCGCAAAGAGAACACCAACAGCGATGCTGAGCGTGACGAGGGCGGAAGAGCCGATGGTAAGCCAGACGTCCATGAAATCCCCTCGTTCCGTATGAGATTCCTAGTTTAGGGCTGGGTACTGCGGAGCTGTAGTTCCTCGAGAATTTGGGAGAGGAACTTCTTCGTTCTCTCTTCCTGAGGATTGTCGAAAAGCTCCGAGGGAGTACCGACCTCGACGATCTCCCCGTCTGCCATGAACACGTCACGGTCGGCCACCTCGCGGGCAAAACCCATTTCGTGGGTGACGACCACCATGGTCATACCCTCACCAGCGAGCTCTTTGATGGCAAGGTAGTCCTCTTTCCGCTCCCATGCCGGCGGAATGGAACCTATTGTTATCCAAGCTTGACTGCTCACCTGAGCATTCGTAGGGCTTTACACTGGGCTGGTGTCATCGTGACACGGGGCGGTAGCTCAGCTGGTTAGAGCAGCGGACTCATAATCCGTCGGTCACGGGTTCAAGTCCCGTCCGCCCTACGGGCCATCCGACTTTTGGCAACCGAGAGCCAAGCTGTGGTTGACTGAATTATGGCTCTCCTTGGTCCGCGCCTTCTGGCCTTTATTTCTCTTGTGTTCATGCTCACCATGAATGTACTCGCCACGACACTTCCTTTGAACGGTCAGTCGACAAACGAGATATCCGATCGATACGACACGTTGTTTGCCCCGATCGGCTTCACCTTTGCCATCTGGGGTGTCATTTATCTCTTGCTCGGTGTGTACACGGTTGTCCAGTTGGTGGCAGACAATGAAGTAATTCGTTCCATCACGTCGTGGTTTATAGCCAGCAGCCTTCTTAACGGTCTCTGGATTGTCGCGTGGCACTACGAAGCCCTCGGGGTGGCGGCCATCATCATTGTGGCCCTCCTGGGGACACTCGTTGTCATCAACAAGCGAACCACCAAGGAGAGGACAACCCTGGGTGCAACCCTGTCGATTCGGGTGCCTTTTGCGGTCTACTTCGGCTGGGTCACAGTGGCGACTGTGGCCAACATCTCCGCGTGGCTGGTTCAGCTGGGATTCGCTGATGGTTTGTGGCTCTCCGCCGAGGCATGGACCATCGTGATCCTGGTTGTGGCGACACTCATTGGTTCAACCGCAGCACTTGTGAATTCCTCGGTGAGCTACTCGCTGGTTTTAGTGTGGGCATTTTGGGGAATCTTGTCGCGCCACGTCGCCCCGACTGAGTGGAACCAAGAGTTTCCCGGTGTGATTCTTGCAACCCAGTTTTTACTCCCCATCCTGGGAATTGTGGGCGTGGTTGCCTTCGTGAGATGGCTGCGCCAACCCGTTATCGATTGGGCTTCCGCGCCTCTGAGAAGAGCGTAAAGCTATTGAACAACCCGCGATTCTCGCGGTCCTGGCGTGTGCCCGGCTACTTGGGGGTTTTGTCGCTACCGTAGAAGCCAACGGCGAGGGGAAAATTCATGGCTAAGCACACCAGAACGATTGATCAGAAAATCAACCGTTTACGCAGCTACAACGTCGTGGCGGGGTCGCTCCACCTTCTTCAAGCTGTGGGCCTTGGTTATGTCCTCTTCCTCTTGGAAGACCAAGTGACGTACGCGGTAACCGCCGACTACTTGGCAGGCCCTCCAGGAGTCCCGCTTCCCCCGGAGCGTGTGGAGCTGTTCGACATCAACGTCGGCATTGGTGTGGTCGCCTTCCTCGGTATGTCGGCGTTTTTCCACTATCTGATTTCGTCACCACTGTTCTTCCCGCGCTACGCCAGCGGTTTGAAGCTCAACCGCAACTATTTTCGGTGGACCGAGTACTCCTTGAGTTCCTCGGTGATGATCTGGTTGGTCGCTCAAATCACGGGAATCACCGACATCGCGGCTCTGTTCTCGATCTTCGCGGTAAACGCGTCGATGATCATGTTCGGTGCCATTCAGGAGAAGTATGAGCAGCCAGGGTCCGGAGGTTTCCTCCCGTTTGTCTTCGGATCGATGACGGGAATCGTGCCCTGGATTGTCATTCTGATTTACTTCTTCGCTCCGGGTTCAACTTCGGAGGTTGAACCACCCGCGTTCGTGGTGGGGATCATCATTTCCCTCTTTATCTTCTTCAACACCTTCGCGGTGAACCAGGCTTTGCAGTACCACCGCGTGGGTGGCTGGAAAGACTATCTCCGTGGTGAGCGGATGTACATCACGTTGAGCCTGATCGCGAAGACTGCTTTGGCATACCAAGTCTTCTCTGGCGCCATCATCCCTGCTCTGACCGACTAGCTCGCAATGGAAGCTGAAGAGAAACTCGCGACTTTTCGAGAGCGCCGAAATCTCGCCGCAGTCCAACCCGAAGGGCCGCTTGCTCTGACCAACACCCAGTGGGTGGATATGGAACAAACAATTTGGGGTGTGCCAGGTGTGTGGGCCCCTCGAGGCGACGGCGGTTCAGGACTTCTCGTGAAGGCTGACGCATCAGATGGAGTTGTTGTCGATGGTGTCGTTGTTGAGGGCGAGACGGTGGTCCGGGGCAAGGATGATGAATCGCCCTCCACCGTGGTGTTTAGTGAGTCCGTGAGTGGCCATGTCATCGCGGCAGAAGGAGCGTATGCCCTGCGGGTGTGGGATTCGCAATCTGAGGGAATCGCTAATTTTGGTGGCATTGACGCTTTCCCCTATTCCCCGGAATGGGTTATCACCGGCACCTGGACAGAAATTCCTGGCGGTAAAAGCGTCGGATTTGAGCACCTCAAGGAGGAAGGTGTCGCGAGGGACGAGGTCGTTCCTGGGGAGATACGTTTCTCGCACGATGGTCAGGACTACAACATCGCTGCGTTCAAGGCGGGGCGCGCGCTCCAGCTCGTGTTTGCTGATGCCACCAATGGTGATTCCACCTACAGCGTGGGGAGGTTCCTCTTCCTTGCTCCTCACCCCGATGGTTCGATCACCCTGGACTTCAACTACGCCATTTTGCCTCCGTGCGCTTTCTCCTATGCATTCAATTGCCCCCTACCTCCCGCCCAGAACAGGTTTCCCTTTGCGATCGAGGCGGGGGAGAAGAACGTGCTCGCCAAAGATGGGTCGTTACTTCACGCCTAAGACCGTCACTTGGCAATTCTGAGGTTGATGGCGCATACTAGAGGCCGGTCTCAAGACCGAGACACGCTACTCGCAAGATTCCGCGGTCGATGGGGAAGTCGAACCAACGGAAAAAGGAGTAGAGGATGTCGACGCGTACCCGTGGGGTGCTCTTTGTGCACTCGTCTCCGCGCGCGCTCTGCCCACATCTCGAGTGGGCCATCGGTCGCGCACTGGGATATCCCGTGAGTTGCCGCTGGCAGGACCAGCCCGTCTTGCCAGGCACCCTTCGCGCTGAGCTGGAATGGATGGGCCCCGCAGGGTCAGGAGTTGCTCTCGCGAGTGCCTTGCGCGGCTGGGAACACCTTCGTTATGAAGTGGTGGAGGAGCCCTCACCAGGTCACGATGGTGGCCGGTGGATGCACACTCCAGATCTGGGGGTCTTCTATGCGCAGACTGATTCCGCCGGGAATCTCGTTGTGTCAGAAGACCGCATTCGCTATGCCCTCGAGGTGGCTGACGGTAAAGCCCAGGACATTACCCGCGAACTTCGCGTTGCTCTTGGAGGAGCGTGGGACGACGAACTAGAGCCTTTTCGTTACGCCGGAGACGACCGCCCAGTGGTGTGGCTGCATCGCGTGGGGTGAGATTACGGTATCCGTAACCTCAAGAGAAATTTCGCCTTAGGCGCTTCGGAACGCCACAACAGCGTTGTGACCGCCAAAGCCAAACGAGTTACTGATGGCGAGCTGTGGTCCTTCTCCGAGACTTCGAGGTGACGTCACTACGTCGAGAGGAATTTCTTCGTCCTGATTATCGAGGTTGATTGTGGGCGGCGCGGTCCTTTCATGGACAGCGAGGATGCTGAATACAGCCTCTAGTGCTCCGGTTCCTCCCAGAAGGTGACCTGTCGCAGCCTTCGTGGCCGAAACCGGAATCGAACCCACACGATCTCCGAATACGGCCTTCAGAGCGTGGTACTCGGCAATGTCTCCGACCGGTGTAGAGGTCGCGTGCGCGTTGATGTGGGTGACATCGTCAGGGCTCGCTCCGGCCTGCTCGAGGGCTGCGAGCACAGCCCGGGATGCCCCGAGACCCTCTGGGTCCGGGGCTGTGATGTGGTACGAATCGCTGGTAATTCCACCGCCAGCGAGCTCGGCATAAATCTTCGCTCCACGCGCCTGAGCGTGCTCCTTGGTTTCCAAAACGAGGGTTGCTGCGCCCTCGCCCAAAACGAAGCCATCCCTGTCCACGTCATAGGGACGTGATGCACGGGCAGGATCATCGTTGCGCTTCGAGAGGGCTTGCATTGCTGCGAACGCAGCGATCGGGAGTGGGTGGATGACCGCCTCGGTCCCCCCAGCGACCACGACATCGGCGAGTCCTAGTTGCAAGTGTTCATACGCGTTAGCGATCGACTCGGTCCCCGAGGCACATGCGGAGACCACGGTTCGAGCGCCACCTTTTCCGCCCAGAGCCATGCTGACTGCTGCAGCGGCGGCGTTGGGCATGAGCATAGGGATTGTCATGGGGAGTACTCGCCTAGGCCCCTTTTCGCGGAGAGTGTCCCAGCCATCCAGCAGAGTCCACAGACCGCCAATCCCGGTGGCATAGTCGACCAGAATTCGCTCCGGGGCAACCTCAGGCGATCCGGCGTCCGCCCACGCTTCCCTGGCCGAGATGAGGGCGAGCTGCGCGGATGGATCGAGCCGTTTGAACTCTTGGCGCTCGAGGACCTCCTCAGCTTTGACTTTCGCCTGTCCAGCAAACGTGACGGGCAAGTCGTATGTTTCGACCCATTCGTGCTCCAGTGTTGACACCCCGGACTCGCCGGCAAGCAGAGCTTTCCAGGTCGACGTGACATCTCCTCCTAGTGGAGAAGTGGCGCCGAGACCGGTGACAACAACGGTGGTCATGGTGACTCTTCGAAGAAGGTTAGGCCTGGGCCTTGGTGATGAACTCCACAGCTTCACCGACGGTGGTCAGGTTCTTGACCTCGTCATCGGGAATCTTGACATCGAACTTCTCTTCGGCGTTCACGACGATGGTCATCATGGAAATCGAGTCAATGTCGAGGTCGTCCGTGAAGGACTTCTCGAGCGAGACCTGATCGGCCGAAATTCCGGTTTCCTCGTTAATGAGCTCGGCAAGGCCGGCAAGAACTTCCTCAGTGGTGTGAGCCATGATTTTCCTTTTCTATCGGTGTTTGTGACCGGCTCCAATCTTAGAGCTAGCCTGCGTGGTCTCAGGGGAGGGTGACGACCTGTGCGCCATAGACAAGGCCGGCTCCAAAGCCAATCTGGAGCGCAAGACCTCCTGAGGCCTCAGGGTGTTCCTCGAGCAAGCGGTGCATCGCCAGTGGAATTGAGGCCGCAGAGGTGTTTCCGGTGGTGGCAATATCTCGGGCAATCAGCACGCTCTCGGGCAGGCCGAGTTGCTTCGCGAATTCGTCGATGATGCGCATATTTGCTTGGTGCGGAACGAAAGCGGTGAGCTCTTCCGGAGTCACCCCAGACTTCTCGAGAGCTTCCTTGGCGACCTTCGCCATCTCCCACACTGCCCATCGAAACACGGTTTGGCCATCCTGGCGCAGTGTGGGGAATTCGCCTTCGGGGTCATCAAAGGCGTCTTTGAGTGGCCGATCCATCCCCACGGCGTCCCATTTGGAGCCGTCGGATCCCCAGAGCGTTGGGCCGATACCGATCGTGTCGCTCGGTCCCACGATTGCTGCACCAGCTCCATCGCCGAGCAAAAAGGAGATGCTCCGGTCGGTGGGCTTAGCAAAGTCGCTGAGTTTCTCGGCTCCGACTACCAGGACGTACTCGGCGGTTCCCGAGCGAACAAGAGCGTCGGCTTGAGCAATCCCATAGGTGTAACCAGCGCACGCGGCGGAAATGTCGTAAGCCGCTGCGGGAGTTGCCCCTACTCGGTCGGCTAACAGCGCCGCGAGCGCGGGTGTTTGGACGGAGTTGCTGATTGTTGCGACGATGACCGCGCCAATCTGGTCGGGGCGAATCCCCGCTTTCTCAATAGCTTCCGTCGAGGCGCGAACAGCAAGGTCAATTGCTTCTTCCGCTTCACTGGAGCGACGACGCTCAATAATTCCGGTGCGCTGTCTTATCCACTCATCGGAGGAGTCGATCGGGCCTGCGATGTCGTCGTTGCTCACGACAAGGTCTCCGCGCGCCGCTCCGAGCGACAGAATTCTCGTAAAGGTACTGCCCTGGGACTGCGACAGAGGGCTCATGAGCCACTCACCATGTCTACTGCTGCGGAAAAATCGTTCGGCGTGTTGAGTGCCACGGTGGGTACTCCCTTCAGGGCTCGCTTAGCCAGTCCCACGAGTGCACCGGCTGGGGCTAGTTCCATCATGCCGGTAATGCCGTCTCGATCGAAGGATTCCATGCAGAGATCCCAGCGGACCGGCCTCGCCACCTGGTCCACGATGTAGGGGACGACGTTCTCTGAAGACACTCGCGATCCATCGCGATTGGTGTAGAGCGGGTAGTTCGCCTCCTGGACTGCAACCTGGGATGCGGCCTCGGATAGCGTCGAGACGGCACTGAGCATGTACCGGGTATGGAAGGCTCCAGCCACCTGGAGTGGAATAACCCGGACTCCCGATGGAGGGTTTTCCTGGAACGACGCCAAGGCACCTTTTTCTCCCGCAATGACGACCTGGCCAGCGCCATTGAAGTTTGCTGCGAACAGGCCAGCTTCCTCCAGCGCCGGCGCGAGGGTGTCTTCCTCAGCTCCGAGCACAGCGGACATACCCGTTGGTGTCTCGGCAGAGGCCTCGGCCATGGCGCGACCTCGAAGCGCCACCAAAGACAGGGCGTCCTCATCGCTGAGCACCCCGGAGAGAGCAGCCGCGCTAAATTCACCGACCGAGTGCCCCGCGAAAGCAAGGGGAATACCCGCAGGGAGTGCCTCGAGTAGGGCTCGACCAGTCATGATTCCTGCGGCGACTATCAAAGGCTGAGCAATCGCGGTGTCCGTGATGGTCGCCTGGTCGCTCGTGGTTCCATGAGCTACGAGATCGATTCCTAGAAGCTCTGACCACCCGTGAAGGAGCTCTCGGTGTGAAGGGGTGTCGAGCCAGGGCTCAAGGAATCCAGGCTTCTGGGAACCTTGACCGGGTGCAGCGATAACAAACATGGTCTCTAGTCTCCCTGCCGAGCGTGCACTTGTGCTAGAGGAACATGCTCACGAGACCTCGACAACACTGTAGGAACCCTACAGTTTCCGGTTCCCCGCGGAAGCTGGGCCCTGATTAGGTTCACTCATCGAGCCAAGAATGAACGCGAGGTGGAGGGTGAGGGCGTCTCGAGGTTCGCCAGGATCCCACTCGACCACCTCGACGACCTTTTTGAGGCGATAGCGCACCGTGTTGGGATGGACAAAGAGTTCCCTGGCGGTGGCCTCCAAAGAATGCCCTGTTTCGAAGTAGGTCCACACGGTTCCCAATAAATCGAGTGCGTGGTCTCGGAGAGGTTCGTAGATGCGTTGAATAAGGGCACGCCGCGCCAAGGGATCTCCCGCTAGCGCGCGCTCGGGGAGGACATCATCGGCGAGCAGTGGTCTCGGTGGTTCACGGCGACTCTTCGCCACCGAGAATCCCGCCAGTGCGGCTTTTGCGCTCTTCACGGCGTCGACAACTGCGGGAACGCTGGGCCCCACGACATAAGTGCCAGGTCCGAAGGACTCATCCAGGGCACTGGCAATGTCCATAAAGGACGCGTTGTTAGTCGTGGTT
>Ga0181588_10004716_pt1 | contig 11152 bp, 8 predicted proteins | sample 071ome_26_FD_148607 | JGI IMG/M metagenome (GOLD analysis project Ga0181588, IMG submission 148607) | Coastal salt marsh microbial communities from the Groves Creek Marsh, Skidaway Island, Georgia - 071409BT metaG (spades assembly) | ecosystem: Environmental > Aquatic > Marine > Intertidal zone...
CTCTTTCGTGCAGTAGATATGTGCGTCGTCCTGGGTGAAACCGCGAGCACGAGTGAGGCCTTGCACCACTCCAGACTTTTCGTATCGGTACACCGTTCCGAACTCGAACAAGCGCAACGGCAGTTCTCGGTAGGAGCGACCCCGCGCACTGAAGATCAGATTGTGCATCGGGCAGTTCATTGGCTTGAGGTAGTAGTCAGCACCCTGACGGCGGACATTGCCTTCGTCATCAACGTCGGCGTCGAGGTGCATCGGTGGATACATGCCCTCGGCGTACCAATCCAGATGGCCGGACTTCTCGAACAGCTGGCCCTTGGTGATGTGCGGGGAGTTGACGAACTCGTAGCCGCCCTCCTCGTGCCGCTTGCGCGAGTAGTCCTCCATCACTCGGCGAACCACACCGCCCTTGGGGTGGAAGACGGCCAGCCCGGATCCGATCTCCTCAGGGAAGGAGAACAGGTCGAGTTCGGCACCAAGGCGTCGGTGGTCCCGCTTCTCGGCTTCTTCAAGGAACGTTAGGTAGGCCTTGAGGTCGTCCTTGGACGGCCACGCAGTTCCGTAGAGCCGTTGCAATGACTCGTTGGCTTGATCACCCAGCCAGTACGACGCCGACGAACGCATCACCTTCACCGCATTCGGTGGGATGTAGCGCGTGTTCGGAACGTGCGGACCACGACACAGGTCGCTCCAGCAGACTTCGCCGGACTTGGCATCGACGTTGTCATAGATGGTGAGTTCGTTGCCCCCAACCTCCATGACTTCGGCGCCACCCTCGCTACCAATCAGCCGCAGCTTGAAGGGCTCGCTGGCCAACTCAGTGACGGCGTCGGATTCCGACACGACACGGCGCCGGAACTCCTGCCCGGTCTTCAGGATCGAGATCATTTCCTTCTCGATCGCTTTGAGATCGTCCGGTGTGAACGGGTCGGGCACGTCGAACTCGTAGTAGAAGCCGTCCTTGATCGGCGGCCCGATGCCCAGCTTCGCGGCCGGGAACAGCTTTTGGACCGCTTGGGCAGCGACGTGAGCGCTCGAGTGCCGCAGGATCGCTAGGCCCTCGTCGCTGTCGACGGTCACGGGCTGAATGTCGTCCCCATCGGCCACCTCTGTAGCGAGGTCGCGGATCTCCCCGTTTATTCGGGCCGCCACGACACTTCGATCCGATCCGAGGACGTCGAGTGCGGTTTGGGGCACCGCGGCCTCCCTAGGTACGCGTCGCTTCGAGTGGGGAACTGTACGAACGGGGCCTCATGCTAGCCGCCGATGTCGCCCAGGATCCGGGCCACCGATGTCGGCCTACGACCCACGCAATCAATGCCTCGCACGGCCTCGGATCGGTGGACCCACCTAGCGAACCGGCTCCAGCGCTCGCACGAACCCACGGATCTGCGATCGAGTCACCCCCACCGTCTCCACTCGAACCGCTGTCGCCGGTTCACCCGCGGGGGCTGGAAGTTTGCCGCTGACGAAGTAGTTCCTGTCTGCAACCGGGCAGTTTGTGACTCCTGGATCCGGTTGACCTTCCCCCACGTTTCGACAGCCCTGGTAGATAGCGCGAAACTTATTGCCCGATACGACGAAGGACCATGGCGATCTCGGAGCATCCCCGACACCAGGGTCGTCCATGCATTCAGAGCTCACCGCCTGCGTCATGGTCAACTGCGAATCGAAATCAGTCCCACCATCAAAGGTGGCAACGACCGTCCATCGGCCAGCACACACCATTTCCATCGAACTCATGTTTGGTGGCACGGTCGTTTCGAGTCCAGCGCGATTTAGCGCCGCGCGTGATGGCGCGTACACCGTGAAGTTGGCGGCCTGCGCGGCTCCTTTCCAGAAGTCCCGTTGGTTGGCGCCCTCGTACTCCTCGGCCGCGCCAACTCCCCCGGCGGACAGCACTAGCGTTCCTAGAACCAGTGACGCACCGGCGATCCCACTCGACATCTTTCGCATGATTCCTCCCCATCGTGGAGCCACTGCCAGCCACCAGCCCCTGAGTCGAAAACCAGCGTATGTCCTATCGCTCTAGCGACGCTTGATCATCGGTCCTTCAGGACAGGCGGACATGAATTCGGGTATCGACTCACCGGAGAACGGCAGTTCCTTGTAAGTGGCATCCCCCTCGTCCGACTGAATCATGTAGGCCCAGTGGCTCATCGTGTTCTCGTCGTCTCGACCAACCGTGCTGGTCATCATGTTGACCATGGTCCATTCCCGTTTGCCATCGACCGTGATCTTCACCATGTTGCCCACCGGGTTATTGCGCACCAGACCCGTGTCGATGTCATACATAGTCATGTAAACCTCGCCCTCAGGCGTCACCTGTCCGAGCACCGTTTGGCACGTCGGGAACTGCAGGCCGGTCACTTTGACCACAACCGAGCCGGTCCAGTAGCCGTTGAAGTAGTCGGTGATGTGAAAGACGGTCTGCCCCCGGATGACCCGGAACGAGCCGTCCTTCGCCGAATGCGTCACCGAGTAGATGCCGTCGTCCGGCACGATCCAATAAGTGTCCTTGAACCAGGCCCACCGGTCGTATGCACCAGCATCTTCAGCTGCCTGGGCGCTGGGGGCAACGGCAAGGACGGCAAGGGCGGATAAACACAAAGCGATGAGTCGTCTCGTCATGCAGACGACGCTAGAAAAGCGCGTCCGAGAACGAAAGGTTTTGCGAGTAACTCCGGGGCTAGCACGGTGCAGCAACCTTTGCTTACCAAGGCGCTTCGGTGGGCGATACTGGGTTCGAACCAGTGACCTCTCGCGTGTGAAGCGAGCGCTCTACCACTGAGCCAATCGCCCGAAGGCAACCGATGCTACCGCAGCGCGCACCTGCATTCGGCCAACAGACAGCCGGTTCAAAAATCTCTTATCCCCAAGCGTGTGGATGCCCGAAACGGTCTAGCAAGGGGCTACCGTAAATGCGCCCAAACCTTCACGGGCGCATTCGAGGAGAGATAGATGAGATTCTTTGACAAGCGGCGCGCCCCTCGCGTCGTCGTGGCCGTCGCTGGCGGCCTTGCGATAGCAGGTGCGTCACTGACAGCCGTCGCTCCGGCTGCGAACGCAGCAAGCATCTCCGGCTTCAACAGCGGCCAGATCGGAGTTCCTCAGCAGATCACGCTCAGCGGTATCTGCCCCAGCAGCGAGATCACATTTACCGCCACATACTCCAACGGCGCTACCTCGTCCGCTCCATCGGTGATCGGCGACATCAACGGCAATGCGACCGCCATCTGGACTCCTTCCCAGGTTGGTACGGTGACAGCTGTGAACGCGGGAAGCACCTGCACCCCTTATTCGCAGGGAGCCAACTTCCAGATTTCCCAGGTGGGAACAACGACAACGATTTCGGCACCGAACACCGCGCAGGTGGGGCAGCAGACCAAGATCACGGTGACGGTGCAGTCCAACGGCGGTAGCACCTACCAGTCCCCCGGCCAGGTCCTCGTAACGGATCAGGCTGGCGCGAGGATCACCTCGATGGGTCTCACCAACGGCCCTGGCGCCGGACAGTCCTACGCCTACTGGTGGTGGACTCCCAAGTCGACCGGCAACTTCACCTTCCAGGCCACCTACCAGCCGGCACCCGGATCACTGTCCACCGGCTCCGCATCGGCGGTGGACACAGTGAACGCGACGCCCACGGGAGGGACCATCGCCCTCACCGCTCCGCCCACCATGAACCAGGGCGTTCCAACCACCCTCACCGCGACGGTGTACCCCACCTCCACCCAGGGAACGGTCGGCTTCACCCTGAACGGCGCACCCATTAGTGGCGCAATCCCGATTACCAACGGCATTGCCACCTTCCAATGGACTCCCAACGTGGCCGGTCAAGTCACTCTCGGTGCTAGCTACACAACCAACGCTGGGGGCTCTGGTTCGACCACCGATGTTGTGACCATCTCCGGGGCTCCTGCGCAGAGTGATCAGATCACACTCGTGCAGCCCGGTTGGGGCGCCTGGGCCCCCAACGGCAGCTATCCCATGGGCAACGGCTCGAACTTCACATTCCAGGCCAGCTCCCTCTCGGGCGCCCCTGTGACGTTGGCAATTACCGGTCCCTGCACCGTCTCCGGTCTGACACTTCAGGTGAACCAGGGCAGCGGTGCCTGCAACATGACGGCATCGTCTCCCGGTGGCAACGGATACGCGCCGGTCACCTACGGCTACAGCATCCCTCTGGTGCCGGGGATCCAGACAGCCGACATCTCAGCACCGCCGTCCGGCCGCTACAAGGTCGGTCGGGTCTTGGTCCTGGAGAGTCCTGGCCAGATCGACACCAATGCCGGGCAAAACATCAGTTGGAAGATCAAGAAGAAGGGTCGAAACAACTGCAAGTTGCTCTACCCGGACAACGGTTCGGTCACCCTGCGCATCCAAAAGAAGGGTGAGTGCACCGTCATCGGATCAGCTCCGGGCGTCGCCGGCCAGTGGCAGCCCTTCAAGACCGCTCGGAAATACCGCGGTCGATAGCAATTAACGAAAGTGAAGGCCCCTGCTTGTGCAGGGGCCTTCACCAATTTCGGAGGCAAACCCTCACGGATCGATGTCTTGAACGATTCTCCGGATGAAGCGAGTCGCCACTTCTCTCGTTTCGGACCCCGGGGACTCCCACACGCGATCACCCAACTTCGTCACCGGATGCACGTCGCGCGTGCTTGAAGTAAGGAACACCTCATCTGCGTTCTCTAGGTCTTCAAGCGTCAGGTCTGCTTCAACAGCCATACCCCACTCAAGGAGCAGTTCACGAGTGATTCCCGCCAAACAACCACTCGACAACGGTGGCGTGCGGACCCAGCTGTCCTTCACCGTGAAGACATTTGTCCCCGTTCCTTCGCACACGGACCCGATCGAGTTAAGGAAGAGCCCCTCGGAGTAACCGCGTTCGTGCGCCCACGCCAACGCGACCACGTTCTCAGCGTAAGAAGTTGTCTTCGCACCGACCACTGCCGATCGTTCATTACGGACCCACGGAACCACCACCGCGCTCGTCGTCGCAGGCCACGGTTGCATTGGATTAATGGCAACAATCGTCGTGCCTGCTCCCGGCGTGCGATCGCTCGCCAGTGGTCCGACTCCCCCGGTGCAGGTCACCCGCAACCTACCCAACCTGGCGGCCTCGGGTTCGGACGCAACTACGTCGGCAACAGCCGCTCGAATGGCGCCAAGATCCGGCGGCTCAAGTCCGAGGATCTGACACGAGCGACTCAAACGATCCAGATGCCGGGTCAAAGCGAGTGGAACACCTTCCACAACCTTCAAAGTCTCGAAGACCCCGTCCCCAACCGTCATGCCGTGGTCGAAAGCGGAGACCTGTGCGCCGTCGCGATCATGCAATCCGACGCCTCCGCCGGAGGAAATCCAAACGCTCATCGGATGGACGTTGTGCGAGATGCCGGCACGGCCTGGGCCGCGAGGGCACACAGCCGACGGGCTTTCAGCTCAGTCTCCTGCCATTCGCCGTACGGGTCTGAACCCCAGGTGATACCCGCACCGGTACCGAAGCGAATTCGACCATCGCGAACCCAGAAGGTGCGGATCGCCACTGCGAGCTCCGCCGCGTCCCGATCGGCATCAATCCACCCAACGGCACCGCAGTAGACCTCTCGCTCTGCCGTTTCACACTCGTCGATGACGCGCAACGCAGAGGACTTCGGGGCGCCGGTTACCGATCCAGGCGGGAAGGTGGCCTCAACAATCGACTGCCACGAGGTTCCCGACACGAGGCGACACTGAACATCGGAAACCAGATGAACCAGACCAGGGTGCTCTTCGATACGCAGTAGGTCCGGAACTCGCACTGTCCCCGTCTTCGCGACTCGCGAAAGATCGTTGCGCACCAAGTCGACGATCATCACATTCTCTGAAAGATCCTTGTCCAGGAGCAGACTCGGGGAGGCTGCCGTTCCCTTGATGGGACCGCTGCTCAGGACGTCCCCCTCGCGGCGCAAGAACAGTTCCGGACTCGCACAGACGACATGAAGATCTACTTCCGGAACCGAAATCATCGAGGCATACGGAGCTGGGTTGCCCTCCATGAGGGTCAGGTGCAGCGCGACGACGTCGTCGCTTTCACTCACATCAGCGGTCAAAACTCGGCAGAGGTTCGCCTGGTACACCTCACCCTGGGCGATGTAATCCTGGATGCGTCGCACGCCAGCGATGTACTGGTCCTCGCTCAGACTGGAGCACCAACGCTCCAACTTCACGCCACCCCAGGGGCCGACATTCTCCAGGGGCGAGGTGACCGACCAGTGGGCAAAGCGCACCAGTACCGGGGCGCCGCTGTAGGGCAGGACAACAGCCCACCGACCTCCAGCAGCCAAAGCGCGAAGATCCGTCGTGATCTCGACAGGCTCCCACGCCCACATCCCGCCAAGGTGGGCTACCGCGCTCCTCTGCACGCGCCCATACTGCCCCTCCAAGGTCCCCTATGCCTAGGCCTCCCGCACACGAGGTAGGCGTGTCGGCTAAGGTTGGGCCCTCCCGAATGGGAATGCGGACGTAGCGCAGCTGGTAGCGCATCACCTTGCCAAGGTGAGGGTCGCGGGTTCGAATCCCGTCGTCCGCTCGGAGAGGTCAGCAACCGCCGACCTCGTGGTGGAGTGGCCGAGAGGCGAGGCAGCGGCCTGCAAAGCCGCGTACACGGGTTCGAATCCCGTCTCCACCTCGATCACAATTTCATGCACCACCCAGCAGTACCCAGAAACACCCCAACGGGCGATTGGCGCAGGGGCTAGCGCGCTTCCTTGACACGGAAGAGGTCACAGGTTCGATTCCTGTATCGCCCACCATCTACGTCGCGGTCACTCGCAGAGCCGCCTCTCAGAATTGGCCGCTAATCATGGTGAAGCCGTTACGGGCGCACGATCATTTTCCCGGTATTCGAACCACTGAATAGCTTCATCAGTGCCTCCGGCGCCGAGTCCAATCCATCCATGACATCGACTTTGTAGGTGAGCCTGCCTTCCATGAGCCAAGTCGCCAGATCCTGGATCGCCTCGCCCGAGCGCTTGAGGTAGTCCAGGACGATGAACCCTTCGATCCGACCGCGCTTGGAAATCAGCGCAGAGAGATTGCGGGGCCCAGCCGTGGGGGCGTCGTCGTTGTATTGACTGATGGCACCACACATCACGATTCGGCCGTGCAAAGCGAGGTTGGCGATAGCCATCTCAAGAATGTCTCCTCCGACGTTGTCGAAGTAGATGTCGATTCCGTTCGGACAGTGGTCGCGTAGCGCCTTGCCAACGTTGTCCGCTCGATAGTTGATGGCAGCGTCAAACCCCAGTTCGTCTGTGAGCCACGCGCACTTCTCGTCGGTTCCCGCGATGCCGATGACGCGACAGCCTTTGATCTTTGCGATCTGCCCGACGATCGAACCCGTTGAGCCCGCCGCTCCCGAGACCACGACCGTGTCCCCCTCCTGCGGACGCCCAATATCGAGCAGTCCGTAGTAAGCCGTGATCCCGGTTATACCGAAAATGCTTAATGCCGCAGTGGGATCCACGCCCTCCGGAACTACCTGATCTCGCTCACTGACGATGGAGTACTCCTGCCACCCGGGACTGGAGAAGACCAGAGTGCCCACCGGAAGCTTGGGGTTTTCGGACTCAACTACCCGCACGAGGCCGGCACTTCGAATAGGTGCGCCGATCTCGATCGCAGGAAGGTAGGTGTCCATTGCCATCCACATGCGAATGGTCGGATCGATCGACAGCCATTCGACCTTTCCAAGCGCCTCACTGGGTGCCGGGGCCGGAACTGCGGCCTGCTTCTCGGCGAAACAACTTTCATCAACGCTGCCTTCGGGTCGCTTAGCCAGCGTGATTTGCCGGTTGTCAGTCATAGGAGCACCGTACGCCCATAGCGAAGGGCCCCGGGAGGCTTTCCCGAGGCCCTTCGCTGTTGATGCTGCTATCGGATGCGAACTCGATCGAGCACTTCAGCTGCCGTGTACGGAGAACCAGCCGACGGGACGAAGGTCGCCGTGACCGTGGTGCGACCCTTACGCCACTTCCTCGGGGTCTTCCACCGGTACTCCGCGATGCCATCTTGAATTGCCACCGTCTTGGTCTTAGTTCGGCTTCCCTTAGAGAACTCGAACACGACTGAACCCTGAACATCGGTTGCGGTGAAGGCCACCTCGTACCAAGCCTTCTTTCCACGCTTCTGCTTGGACGGCGCATCCAGTTCCATGATCACGCCATTGCCGATCGACGCGGTTTCACCGGTCGCCGGAGTCGGTGGATTCGGAGTCGGGTTGGGCGGTGGCGCCGTGGAACCCATCGCGACCGGCGCGGAACATGCGGCTGCAGCAGCCGGCCCGCTTGGCGTGGTCGGGAGGACGCAGCCGCGAACGTACTTGCCTATGTCGGTGGCCGCGACGGTGTAGGTCTGCAACACGGCACCAGCTAGCGGACCGCATGTAGCGGGGTCGCTGTTGGCGCACTGTTGCCAGAAGTACGCATAAGTGGCTCCGTCTGCAAAATTCCATGTCCCGTTGCTCACCGTGAGGGTCGATCCCGGGACGATTCCCTCGGTCGGTGTGATCGAAGGTGCCTCTGTAGAGACCGGCACAACCGCGACGTTCATCTTGACCACGGTGTTGCCGCCGGCATTGATCCACAACGATCCATCGGCAGCGGATTGATGCAGCGAGGACGGCCCGGCCACCGCATATTCCTCAATGAAGGTTCCGTCCTTGTCGTAACGAATCACCTTGTTGTTCGAGCCGGCGGAGACCCAGAATCCGCCGTTAACCGCGGTGGTTGAACCGGTGAAGTCGTCGGAGTTCTGATTTGCTGCCGCGTTGAGGAGTGAGTTACTTCCAGCAACGCGTGCGAGCGCGTCAATTCCGGCAACGAGAACGAACCAGGTGCCATCGCCTGCAGCAACCGGGAAATTGGTAATCGTCACACCGTTAGCCGATTGAACTTTGCTTACAGTTCCCGCGGTTGTGATACGCCCAAGCTCGGAACCGGTAGCCCCGAAGTACAGAACATTGCTACCCGATGGTCCGGCAGCAATCGTCCGGGGCTGGAGCCCATCGGTGCTGTACAGCGTCACGGCGCCCGCAGTTGTGATCTTGCCGATCTGGCTGGATTGAAATGCCGAAAACCACATCGCCCCATCCGGTCCAGCCGTGATCGAGACCATGCCGAGATTCGCGGGGAGTCCGTCCGAGAATGTCGTGACATTCAGGTTCGGGTCGATTCGAAGGATCTCGTTTCGCGTCCGAATCGGAACCCATACGTTTCCGTCCGGTCCAGCCGCAATCGACTGGGCGAAACCCGGCACCGTCACCGATGCGACAGCGCCCTCCGGACTGATCCTTGAGATAGAGCTATTCGTGCCATCTGAGCCCACGGCCCATCCGGTTGATCCGATGCTGGTGACGCCCGTTGACTCAAAGGGCAGCGTGAACGTCTGGGTGTCCCCAGGCGCCGCCGCCGCCGTCGAAGCCACCGCGACCACGCTGCCTGCACCCAAGGCGACGCTGGCAGCCAGCGCGACCATCTTGCTCTTCACGTTTGAATTTGAGAAATGCATTGAGCATGGATAGCAGAAGATCGCGCGAGATTGGCGAAGAAACAGGCACGGAAATCAAAATAGGGGTGCTAGGACCCCGCATCTCCCCTGCGGAACAACGCCGCGACGATTGCTACCAGGATCGCCGCGATGACGATTTGCGTGGCAAAAGTGAGCCAAAAGCCCCACCCTGCGGCGGAGCCAAGGAGACCACCCGCTGCTCCGCCCACGACTCCGAGCAGGATCGTCATGAGGCAGCCGATGGGCTGCATGCTGGGAACCAGGATTCGGGCGATCAGGCCGATGACGATGCCGGCACCGAGACCGGAAAGGATGCTGTCGATTTCCACAGCAGCATCCAACCACTAGACGGATGATTCTTGGCCTTCCCTGGCCAACGCCACGAGCCTGGAAATCGCCCGGAAGTATTTCTTGCGGTAGCCGCCTTTGAGGAGCTGCTCGGAAAAGAGCCGATCGAGGGGTACACCGCTAGCGACTACCGGGACGTCTCGGTCGTAGAGCCGGTCCACGAGGACAACCAGGCGCAAGGCCTGGGCCTGGTCGCTGAGCGTCCTGACTTCTTCGAGTCCAACGAGCGGAATCGAGTCCACGAGCGCGCCGTATTGCGAGGGGTGCACCTCCGGCAGGAATCGCATCAGATCACTGAAGTGGTCGAGGGTCGCCCCGGGGATTGCTGCGACAACCTCGTCGACTTGCTCGGTGGTCAAGGGGGCGGGTGCGTCGGGCGCCCCACGGTGGCGGTAGTCCTCCCCATCAATCCGAAGAACGTCGAAGTGGGCAGACAGACCCTGAATCTCCCGGAGGAAGTCTTCCGCGGCAAATCGCCCCTCCCCCAACTTCTCGGGAAGAGTGTTGGACGTGGCTGCAAGGAACACGCCCGCGTCGACCAACTGGCCGAGCAAGGTGGACATCAAGACGGTGTCGCCGGGATCATCGAGTTCGAACTCATCGATACAGACCAGTCGGTTGCCCTTCAGGACTTCGACGGCCTGCCGGAATCCCAAGAGCCCAACCAGGTTGGTGTACTCCACGAACGTCCCATAGGTCTTGGGACCGTCGACGCTGCGCCACAACGAAGCCAGGAGGTGGGTCTTGCCAACACCGAACCCACCGTCGAGATAGACCCCGGCTCGACCTTCCGGCGGTGCAGCTCGACGAAAGAAGCCACGTTTGGCCGCTCGCGGGTTGCCGATGCCTTCAGAAAATGCGCGGAGTGCAGCAACCGCAGCTTCCTGCGTTGGATCCCCGGGGATGTAGGTGTCAAAACCAACGTTGCGGAAATGCGGCGGTGGAACCAGATCCCCGAGGATTTGGTCGATGCTCACTTGCGGGCGTCGATCGATCAGACCTGTCGTCGACGCCACGCAGCGGAGCCTATTGCCCGGCTCCTCGCTCAGCAGTGCCAGCGGCCGCCAGCCCAGTGGCTCGCACCTGAACCGGGTGCCTCCCAGTTGAACACAGTGCTGAATGCGGCGTCCTGCCAGTAACGAGGCCATTCGTTCAGTGGCGTCGCCCGCAGTTCTTTCATCAAGGATTGTGCAGCCTTCTCGCCGAGAATCTTCTTGTGCTCCTTGAGCATCATGTGGGTTGCACCATCGGC
>Ga0181588_10004731_pt1 | contig 11126 bp, 10 predicted proteins | sample 071ome_26_FD_148607 | JGI IMG/M metagenome (GOLD analysis project Ga0181588, IMG submission 148607) | Coastal salt marsh microbial communities from the Groves Creek Marsh, Skidaway Island, Georgia - 071409BT metaG (spades assembly) | ecosystem: Environmental > Aquatic > Marine > Intertidal zone...
ATCCCGAAGTTCGTCAATTCCGTCAGGCGCCTCGAGCTCGACATCGAACCCACTCACGTTCTCGGCCCCGATCACACGAGCGATCTTGTCGATGGCCGACGACAACGCTCCGTCGGGATCCGATCCAGGTAACGAGCGCGCCGCAGCCGCCGACACCACGAGGGAGAACGCCTCGGGAGCGGTCAGTCGTAACGGTCGGTCGAAGTATTTGGGAAGGCCGAAGTGGATCTCGTCGCCGTCGACATAGAGGTCGATCAGATCTCGCGGGTCCTGCGATACTCCACACAACGACGCCAAGGTGAGATCGGCGACGAGTTCGTCGACCGTGACTCCGAAATGTGCTGCCATCTCGTGCGTCGAGACGGTTCCGCGCTCCTGCAACCACGGCAACATCACGAGGAGCCGACGGAGCCGGACGTTGATCGGACGGTTGGCCTGACGCTTCATGATGCACCACTCGCCTCGGCCAACCAGTCGATCACCAGCTGGCGTAGCGGTTCGGGTTCGAGAACTTCGGCGCGCTCGACGAAACCCAACAGCCAGTTGACGAAGGCCTGAACATTCGAACAGGGAACCCGTACGTCGATCGAACCGTCGCCGTGTCGCTTCACTACGGCCTCCTCGCCGTACTGGTACAGCACGACCGACGCGTCGGAGGCATCGACCCGCACGAGCGCGTCCTCGGCCCCCACGTCGATGGCATCAGGAAGAAGTTTCGGATCGCTCGGAAACACTGATCGCGGGTCGAAGTCGACGGGCATAGGAGCCGTCGCGGGATCGGCGACCTTCACTGAGCCGTCGATTCGGTCGACACGATACGTTCGACGTTCACCATGACCGAGGTCGTGGCCGATGACGTACCACCAACCGTCACGGGCCAACATGCCCCACGGTTCGAGTCGGCGCTGGAGCGATCGATAGGTGAACGTGACGCAACGTCGTTCGGCGATCGCTCGATGGATCAACGGGAGTCGTTCGTCGATCGGCAGTTCGACGGCGATGGACGTCGATTCGCTCTCGTTTGACCCGAGCGCCAAGTCGACCTTCCACAGAGCTTCGCGAGCCCAGTTGGTGCCGAGTCGGATCGTTCCGACCGCCACCCGCAAGGCGGCGGTCTCCTCGGGGGTCAATCCGAAGTCCTCCATCTCGTACGCCGAACGCAGAACTCGGTAGCCGGTCTGGCCGGCTTGCTGACCCGAGAGGGTCACCTGGTCGATCGGCACACCCTCGTCTCGTAGAACTGCCTTGTCCCTCTCGAAGGCGGCGCGGGCGGCTTCCTTGCCGTCGGGGTACTGGCCGCGCAGCTCGTGGCGAATCTCCTCGAAGGTGATGTGTCGACGCGCCGACAGCAACAGCGTCAAAAGGTTGGTGACCCGCTCGAGTTGGTGCACGAGCCGAGACTACGTCGCTGATCGCCGGAGGCGTTCGCGCAAGAGCTCGGTCGAGGCGTCGCTTTGCGAGCGTTCACCTGCCATCTGCTTTCCGAGTTCGACACCCCACTGATCGAAACTGTCGACTCCCCAGATCCATCCCTGAAAGAACACGACCCACTCGTAGAAGGCGATCAATTGTCCGAGAGTCGACGGGGTGAGGCGCGGGGCGAGGATCACAGTGTTCGGTCGGTCACCCGGGAACTCACGATGTTCGGCGTTGGCAAGCAGTGCGGTCTCGTCCGACGGCCGTCCGAAAGCCAGGGCCCGCGACTGCGCCAAAAGGTTGTCGAGCAGACGTTCGTGACGGTCGTCGTCACCGATCAGATCGCCGTCTGTGGCCGGGCGAGAGAACCCGATGAAGTCGACCGGTACCAGTCGAGTTCCCTGGTGGAGCAGCTGGAAAAATGCGTGCTGCGCATCGGTCCCCGGCTGACCCCAGACGATCGGGCCACTGGTCCCGACGAGCGGTGCCCCGGAACGCCCCACCGACTTTCCGTTCGATTCCATGTCGAGCTGCTGGACGTAGTCCACGAATCGATCGAGATCGTGAGCGTAGGGAACGATCGCTTTGGTTTCGGCACCGTCTCGATTGGCGTACAAGATGCCGAGTAGGGCCACAAGCAACGGGACGTTTCGCTCGATCGGAGCGGCGCGAACGTGTTCGTCGACGAGACGCATGCCGGCTCGTAATTCGGAGAAGCCCGCGTTGCCGATTGCAAACGCCAACGACAAACCGATGGACGAGGCGAGTGAGTAACGACCGCCCACCCAGTCCCAGAACGGAAAAATCCGCTCGTCGTCGATACCGAGTCGACGGGCAGCTTCGACGTCGACGGTCACGGCAACCAGATGATCGGCAACACGAGATTTCGCGACCGGTTCGAGCCAACGTTCGAACGCTGCCAGATTGGCGAGGGTTTCCGTCGTGGTCATCGTCTTCGACGACACGATGACGAGAGTGCGACGTGGATCGAGGCTCGACGTCACCTCGGCGGTCGCGGCCGGATCCACGTTCGACACGAAGTGGACACGCGGACGATCACGACGGTGGGCGCGCAGGGCGCGGTGTGCCATGGCCGGTCCGAGATCGCTCCCACCGATACCGAGGTTCACGACGTCGGTGAAAGCGAGTCCAGCCGGCGACACGATCGTTCCGTCGACCACCGCGTCGACGAACCGACTCAGTCGCTCCCGTTCTCGTTCGATGTCGGCGCTCACGTCGACTCCGTCGACGATCGCCGCTTCCCCCCGAGGAGCCCGTAGGGCCAGATGACCCACCGGTCGATCCTCCGAGACATTGAGACGATCGCCGTCGAAGAGTCGGTCCCGTGCCTCGAACACGCCGGCGACTCGGGCCACGGCCACCAGATCGTCACGCAACTGTTCGTCCCACCGATGTTTCGACAGATCGACGAACAGATCGCCCACGTCGAACGAAAATCGCGCCGCCCGCTCGGGGTCATCGGCGAACATCGATCTGATCGAGGGTCGAGCAGGACGCGAGAGGAGCGTGGCCCACTCGGGAATCGCGTCGAGAGACATGCCCCGCACGCTAGTGGCGGAACACCTTCCGATCCGGCGGACCGGTGATAGGAATGATCGTGTGACCTCACCCCAGGTCGTTCACACCGACGACAACTCCACGATCGACCGCTCCGGCGCAGTCGTCGGTATTTCGGCGTACCTCATCTGGGGATTACTCACGCTCTTTTGGAAACTGCTCGGTGACTTCGCGCCGCTCGAGATGATCGGCTTTCGCATCACGATGTCACTTGCGATGCTCTCGGCCTATCTCCTCTGGCGACGACGGCTCGTCTCTCTGGTTCGCCACGTGTCGAACGAGAGGTTGTGGGGACGGATCGCCATCGCATCCGTGGTGCTCACCGTCAACTGGACGTCGTACGTGGTCGTGGTGGCTCAGGACCACGTGGTGGAAGCTGCTCTTGGTTACTTCATTGCGCCCCTCGCCACGATGACCATCGGTGTTCGCGTGCTCGGAGAACGTATGCGAACGGCGCAGATCGTGACCGCGTCTCTCGGCCTGGCGTCCGTCCTGGTTCTCACCGTGGGCTACGGGCGAGTTCCGGTGTATGCACTCCTGATCGCCGGAAGTTGGTCGACCTACGGGTACCTGAAACGTACGGTGCCCTTGTCGCCGATCGACAGCCTGGCTGCCGAGACCATGGTTCTCGTGATCCCCGCTCTCGCACTGGTGGTTTGGCACCTGCAGTATTCGAACAACGTCTTCGCCAGTGCCAACGGTGTCGAGTGGACGGCTGTCCTGCTCCTCGGTGTCATCACCGTGGTTCCCCTCACCATGTTCGCCTACGCCGCCCAAAGGATCCCGATGACTGTCATCGGACCCATGCAGTACTCGGTGCCGGTCATCAACTTCCTGCTCGGATGGTTGGCATTCGGTGAAGACGTATCGGGGACCAAGTTCGCCGGCTTCTCGCTCGTGTGGCTCGCTCTCGTCGTGCTGACCGTCGACACCGTGCGTCGGGCCCGAGCCAGCGGTACGGTTGGTTGACGATGCGTCGCCCGTCGTTACCTCTCGTCGCCTCGGCCACTCTGGCTGCGGTCCTCACGTCGTGCTCGGTGTCGTCGGGCGACTACCGACGGGAGAGCGAGACGTACCTGGAGAGCGATGCCTTGGCCGAAGAAGCCGGCTACCGATTCTCCGATGCAGTGTGCGAGAACCCGTCGTCGCAGTCGACCGGAACTCAGTTCACCTGTCGGGCCACCGACAACGACGGCGACGAATGGCTGTTCGTGGTCGAGATCACCGGCACGCGCGAAATCACGGTGATCAGCGGTGATGTGATCGGCTGAGCCTCACCCACCTGAACCGGAACGCGAAAGAGACCCGCCCGAAGGCGGGTCTCTTCACGCTTGGACGTCCGTCGATCAGCTCTCGAACTCGGTGATGAGTTCACCGATATCGGTGAAGAGCTTCGTCTCGGCGTCGTACTGGATCACCTGCAACGACTCGGCGATGAACTGATCGTCGAGTCCGTTCATCTTCATTCGCACGTTTGGTCGAGTGAGACTTCCGACCTGATCGAAATTACGGGCCGCATTGATGATGGAGGCCCGGGTGAGGCCCTCGGGTGACTCCAAGGCCTGCTTGATGATGAGGGCCGTCATCTCGGCGGTGTGCCAACCGGCGGCCGCTGTCGTCTTGATGTCATCTTTTCCGATACTCTGCATGTACGAGATGTACTCGGCCACCGACGGAATCGCCGCCGACTCAGGATCAAGCACGTCGACCAAGTTGTTAGCGGTGTATAGGCCATCGGCAGCTGCACCAGCCAGACCCAGGATGAGCGAGGACGCACAGGTTGCCGTCAGATAGATCTGCGGCTCCCAGCCAGGATTGGCCGCCTTGGCGTTGGCCACCTCGCCGAGGAATGCAGCACAGGCTGCGCCAAGCGGTACGGCCATGATGGCGTCGGGGGCGTTGCTGGCAATCGAGTTCACCTGAGCGGTCGGCGGAGCCGAGTCGGTAGCCTCATTGGTCTGCTCGTCGACGATGTTGATTCCATATTCAGGAGCGACATCTTTGAATGCCTCGACGTAAACCTGGCCGAACTCGTTGTTCACCGTGAACAAGGCCACATTGGCACCCTCGCCATAGGTATCGGCGATAGCAGCGGCATAGGCCTTAGCTTCGACGGTGTACGGGATCAGAATGCCGGTGGTCCACGGATAGTCCTCGGCGCGACCCCACTCGGGCGATCCGGTGAGAGCGAGCAGCTGCGGGTAGCACTCCTCGTTCAGGAGGTCACGCACCGCCGCGTTGTTCGGCGAACCGATGATGCCCGAGAAGATGTCGGCGTTGGCGTCGAGCAACTTCTCGACGGCACCCGGGGTGAGATCTTTGTTGTACTGGTCGTCCTCGATCTGGATTTCCATCTGGAGGTCGCCGAGGAAACCGGTCTCGTTGGCCCACTGAACGAAGGCCTCGAAGCCGTCCTTCACCGGAGCGAAGGCAGCCGCTGCCGGTCCGCCGGACAGCGGCATGGCGCTACCGATCTTGATGGTGCCCTCGATGGGAGCGTTGGCGGCGTCGGGATCGACGCAGGCGCTCGTGTCGACGGTCCATCCGGCTGGGGCCGGAGCCTCAGTGTCGGTAGGCGCGTCGCTGTCGGTTGGTGCATCCGTCGACGGAGCTTCCGTGCTCGGAGCATCGGTGCTCGGAGCATCCGAGCCGCCGTCGTCACCACCACAGGCCGCGAGCACGAGCGCCCCAGCCATGGTGAGCGCGACCAACTTCTTGGAAATGCGCTTCATGTTCCTCCCCAATCGTGCACGTCGACCGTGCAGTGTGTCGTGTGGCCGACGGTTCACCCGACGGTCGTAACGGGGAAGACTACCGACCGGATTCGTCACCTGTCATGGCGACAGGTGTCCCGGCCGGGCGCGGCACGACCACGACGAACTTCACCCAGATCTTCTTGATCAGACCGACCAGACCGAAGGGCGCGGCGAACATGATGATGATGAGGGCAAGTCCGAGGATCAACGTGGCTGGGGATTGATCGGCCCACCCGAACAGGAAGCCGATGATGCCGTCACTGTTCGATCCGAAACCTCGGGTGGTGTTGTCGAGCCACACGTACACCAGGCCGCCCACGATCGGACCCCACAAAGTTCCGGCTCCGCCCACCACCATGATGAGGAGGAAGACGATGGAGCCGAGCAAGGTCACGTACTGGCCTTCTGGGGTGACAACTCCCGTGCGCAGGGTCGACAAGACACCGGCCAACGAGCACAACGACGCCGAGATACCGAACACCAGAACCTTGGTGGCGGTCAGATTGACACCCATCACCGAGGCCGCCGTCTCGTTGTCACGAATGGCCACCAGTGATCGGCCGAAGCGGCTCTTCACGAGACCGCGACACACGAGATAGGTGATCACGAGCACGATGAAGGCCAGCCAGTAGGCGAACACAGCTCGACCGTCGCGTCCTTTCAGCTCACCGAGGATGGGCCACACCGGAAGTTCGTCATAGCGGACGCTGTCGATGCCCTTGGCACCATCGGTGAGCCAGACGAGCTTCTTCCATTTCACAAGCACTGGGAACAGCACGGCGACGGCCAACGTGACGAGGGCCAGATAGATGCCCTTAATGCGCAACGCCGGCAGAGCGATTACACAGCCCACGACGAAGGCGACCACGGCCGCCGCGTAGAACGTGTAACCCGGACTCCAGCCATGGTCCTTGATGAGGATGGCGGCGGTGTAGCCGCCCACACCAAAGAACGCCGAGTGGCCGATCGAGATCATCCCGGTGAAACCGAGTACGAGATTGAGCGACATGGCGGCGATGATGAGCACGAAAGCATCAGAGAACTGGCCGATGCGTGAGGTCGACATCTGGGTGGGTACCCATACGACTGCAATCGCGATGACGGCGACTCCGATCACACGCAGAGCCCAGTGCTGAGGAGAGCTTTCCTTGATCTTCCACATGATCAGACCCTTTGCACCTTGACCGACCCGAAGAGTCCGGACGGCTTGAACAGCAACACCACGAAGATGGTCATGAGGGCCACGCCGAGCCGGAGTTCTTGGCCGATCCAGCCCGGGGCGTACCCGGCCGCCAGCTGTTCGCCGACACCGATCGACAGACCGGCGATCACCGCGCCACCCGGACTGTCGAATCCGCCAAGGGTGGCCGAGGCGGCGGCATAGATGAAGACCGAGAACATGAGTCCTGAGGTGAGCTCTCCGGTGGTGGCACCAAACATGGTTCCGGCCAATGCGCCCATGGCTCCGGCGATTCCCCACGACGAGGCCAACACGACCCCAGACGGAATGCCGACCAGACGGGCCGATTCAGGATTACTGGCCACCGAGCGCATGGCCAGACCGAACTTGGTCTTCGAGAACAGCAGAAAGAGGAGCCCCATGAGCACCAACGCCACCAGAAGGATGCCCATGTACTCATAGCGCCAGACGGCGCCGAAGATGCGGGCGAAGTCGGCTGGTTGATCGGGGAACAGACTCGGCATCTGCTCGGGGGGCAGATTCCCCCAGATCATCGCCGCCAGCGAATTGAGTCCGAGGAACAGTGCAATCGACACCACGAACACGCCAGCTTCCGACTTCTTGGCGACATTACGAATCAGAGTGACCTCGGTGCCAGCACCCAGTGCGAAGCCGGTGAGCATGCCAAGTAGTACCGCAACGACGAGTGGTGCTCCCCACGAGTTGTACTGCCAGGTGAGAAACGTGCAGAACATGGCCATTTCGCCCTGCGCGAAATTGAGGTGTCCGGTACCTCGGAACACCACCACGAGACCAAGGGCCAAGAGCGCGTAGATCGCCCCGAAGCTCAAGCCATCGAAAACGTATTGGAAGAAACGATCCATGTCAGGCCCCCAAGTACGCCTTGCGAATGCTGTCATCGGACGAAATCTCAGCGGCCGTTCCCGACGCCACCACGTTCCCGGTCTCGAGCAGATACACCCGATGAGCCACCTTCAACGCAAGGTTCGCATTCTGCTCGACGAGCAGGATCGACAAGCCCTCATCGGCATTCAACTTCTTCAACACTTCGAACAACTCCTGGGTGATGAGCGGAGCAAGTCCGAGACTCGGCTCGTCGCAAAGAAGCAGTTTGGGTTTGCTCATCAACGCTCGGGCAATGGCGAGCATCTGCTGCTCACCGCCCGAGAGACTGCCCGCCCGCTGCGATCGACGTTCGGCCAGTCGCGGGAAGACCTCGTACCAGCGGTCGATGTCGGCGTCGACGGCGTCACGCCGCACATACGCGCCGCTGCGAAGATTGTCCTCGACCGTGAGTTCCGCAAAAGTTCCGCGCCCCTGGGGCACCTGAGCGATCCCGAGGCGAACGATTTTTTCGGCACTTGTCGACGAGATGTCGGCTCCTTCGAAAGTGACCTGACCCTGGCGGCCGATCATTCCCGACACCGCGCGCATCGTGGTCGTCTTGCCGGCCCCATTGGCGCCGAGGATGACGACGATTTCACCAGGCTCGACATCGAGAGAGATGCCGTGCAGAACTTCGAGCGGACCGTAACCGGCCCGCACGTCGCGCATGGCCAAAAGACTCATGAACTCACTCCCAAGTAGGCCTGGATCACCTGCGGATCGTTCTGCACCTCGTGTGGAGTGCCCTCGGCGATCTTGCGTCCGAACTCCATGGCCACCACGTGATCGGAGATCTTCATCACCATCGACATGTGGTGTTCGACGAGAAGCACTGTGAGGTCGAATTGCTTGCGGATGTCGACAACGGTGTCACCCAATTCGTCGACTTCGGCATGAGTGAGACCGGCAGCTGGCTCGTCCATCAACAAGAAACGGGGACGGGCGGCGAGGGCTCGGGCGATCTCGAGTCGCTTCAACGTGCCAAAGGGGAGTCCCATTGCCGGGCGAAATGCGATCGAGCCGAGTCCGAGTTGGTGGAGCAAGTCGCCGGCCCAGTTGCGCATCTCTCTGTTCTCTCGCGCCGCGCCAACTCGCAGGATCGAACGTACGAATCCAACACGCCCTTGGCTGTGGGCCCCCACCATCACGTTGTCGAGAACCGACATGGTGGGGAACAAGGCCAGGTTCTGGAAGGTGCGAGCGATCCCGAGGTGGGCGATGCCATGGGCCGGAACCGTGAGCAAATCGGTTCCGTCGTAGACGATGCTTCCCTCGGTCGGCTGGTAGATGCGGCTGACGACGTTGAACATCGTGGTCTTGCCGGCACCATTCGGTCCGATCAGTCCACAGATCTGCCCGCGATCGATCGTGAACGACAGGCCGTCCAGCGCCACGATGCCTCCGAATCGGACCGTGACGCCATCGACGGCGAGCAATCGACTGGCCGGTTGTTCGGGTACGGAACTCACGAAAATTGCCCCCAGAAGGTCGCACGGCGGGTCTTGCCGCGAAGTGAGAAACTACCAGCGACCCTTCGATGCGTGCTGGGACGAGAGGCGACCACTTGTGCCACGCTGGAAGGGTGACCTCCCTCGACGAGATATCAAGCGACGACGACCGCGACGAAGTACTCGTTCTGCCGTGGTGGCAGAACCCTCTGAACTTCATCGCCCTCGGGCTGGCCTCGCTCATTCTCGGTGTCGGCATCGGGTACTTCGTCGGAAACCGCAACGCCTCGGTCTCGTACAACGCCGCCGACGTGGGGTTCCTCCAGGACATGCGCTACCACCACGAGCAGGCTGTCGACATGGCCTTCTTCTATCTCACGTCGGTCGACGAACCGCTCCCCCGACTCGAGCTCTACGCCAAAGAAATCTTGTACTCCCAGCAACTCGAGGTCGGTCTCATGATCGAGCTGCTCCGTAGTTTTGGTGAATCCGAGGCCAACGACACCGGAACCGCCATGGCCTGGATGGGGACACCAGTCCCCCTCGACGACATGGACGGCCTCGCCACCCAAGACGAGTTGAACGACTTCGCGCGGGCCGACGGCGTCGATGCATCGATCGCTTTCGCCACCTTGATGCTCGACCACCATCTCGGTGGCATCCACATGGCCGAGTACGTGCGCGACGCCGGACGAAACCCGTCGGTCCGGGTTCTCGCCGAATCGATGATTCGTGGTCAGACCGGCGAGGTCACCGAGATCTCCGCCGTCCTCCAGGAGTTGAAGGGCTGAAACGTCTCACTGCCGCACTGATCGGATTTCTGGCCGCCTGTGGGGGCGCCGACCTCACCTTGCTCGACAGCCGCGACATCGACGACGCGACATCGGTTCGATTCGGCAGCTGGAGCGACGCGACCGACTACACCGAGTTCCTCGACGCAGCCATCGCCGACATCGAAGACTTCTGGTCGAGTGAATATCCGCTTCTCTACGGCGACGACTATCCGCCCCTACTGGGTGGTGTGCACGGCCACCGACAGGATCGACGCACCGAACTCCCGACAGGGTGTTCGTTCAACGGCGACTATGCCGACGTGGAAGAGAACGCCTTCTATTGCGATGAGGGCGACTTCATCGTCTTCGACGATGAGATCCTCTTTCCGTCCTTCGCCGACGAGTTCGGAGTGGTGGTCGTCGGGGTGATCATGGCGCACGAATGGGGTCACGTGATCCAGTCGCCGCTACGCAACGACATTCTCGACAGCCGAATCAACACCACTCTCGAGCTACAGGCCGACTGTTTCGCCGGCGCCTGGACCGCTCGCGTACGCCGGGACGGAGTGGGGGGTCGATCGGTCACCGATCGAGACATCACGGCGTCATTGCTCGGCCTCGTCCAACTGGGCGACCGGCCCGGCGACCGTGCTGACGATCCGGCCGCTCACGGTTCAGCCTTCGATCGAGTGAGCGCGTTCCAGGAGGGATTTCTCGGCGGTGTCGGACCCTGCGCCGACTACGAGAACGAGGCCCCCGTCCCGCTCCAGTTCGGCTTCACCGTCGAGGAGCTGTCCCGACCCAACCCGAGCGACTTCCCTTTCGATGCCGAAATGTTCGAACTTTTGACCGGCGATCTCGACCTCTATTGGAGCGCCGTCCTCCCCTCGTGGTCCACTCCGACCGTTTCGATCGACGGCGATCCACCGTGTGGCGATCGGCGACCGGTGACTCTCGGTGTGGAGATCTGCGCCTCCCCACTCACGATCGTCGTCGATCCGGACCTCATGCTCGACGTGTACAGCAGCACACCGGGTGACTTCGCCGTCGGATATCTGCTGGCCGTCGG
>Ga0181588_10004738_pt1 | contig 11116 bp, 7 predicted proteins | sample 071ome_26_FD_148607 | JGI IMG/M metagenome (GOLD analysis project Ga0181588, IMG submission 148607) | Coastal salt marsh microbial communities from the Groves Creek Marsh, Skidaway Island, Georgia - 071409BT metaG (spades assembly) | ecosystem: Environmental > Aquatic > Marine > Intertidal zone...
GAGCGGCAAAGCCCCGCTCATCGGAAACACCCAGCGACTCGGCAATCAACTGCCGGGCCCGGTGATAATTGTCGACAAGTTTTTGGAAGAGCTGCTTCGACCGCTCATCGCCGAGCGACAACAGTGGAGCTTGTGCAGAAATGTGCTCCAGCAACCACGCCGATGACCGAAGCGCAGCCGCAGATTGCGGTGCGTGAGAACCAATTCCGCTCTGCATGCCGTCTGCCATGACAAGAACATTCGGCTCATTCAGCCATTGGGCAATACAACAGATGTCACCAATCGGTGCTTCGCCCAACAACAGGGGGTTATGTCAGCGGGGGCGAACAATCACGGCGATCGTTGCGAGCGACCCACATGAAATCAACCCGAGTATTACCTGGCTCATCACTTCTCCTTCACATCAGAAACAACTTCATTGATTGAAGAAATCGGCACGGACCCCCGAAATCATCTGGTCGAATTTGCCTCTTTTTTGCGGAACGATCAGAAAATTCCTCGCAACGAGTGAACAGCTGCGATATCTGCAACTGCGACGGTGTCTGCGGTGAGGCGAAGATCATTGCCGAGGTTGTAGCGGCGGTTGTATTCAGTCGTGCGAGCCCACGCATCGGAGAGAATCGACGAGACATTCGTCAACGTTTCCGTTTCAGTCGGAAGCGTCATCGAAGCGGCCTTCGACATCTCCAGATACGAGCAGACAACACCGCCCGCATTAGCGAGCACATCGGGCACGATCTGCGTTGCTGCCGCAGCAAAGACGAGTTCGGCTGACGGAGTCAGTGGAGAATTTGCGCCCTCAACAACGATCTTCACTCCGGCCGAAACAAGAGCTGCAGCGAAATCAGAATGCACCGACTGCGGGGCGGCACACGGCAGAAACACATCGATCGGCACTGAATCAAGCACACGCAACAATTCGTCGACATCGATCACTTCGTGCCCCTCGAAGGTTTCGGCGAACTCAACGAAACTCGTCCCCGAGCGACCATGAGTCGCAAGGAAATCGGCGAGCTCGGCACAAGAGATGCCTGAGGGGTTCAACAGCACTCCACCGAGATACGGGTCGATGATGGCGGAGACCGCTGCTCCACACGACTCAACGCCGGTGGCAGCGAATTGGCCAACGTTTCCGAAGCCGCTGACGAGGCACCGCGCTCCATCAAGTTTGATGGCAAGCGACGCAATGTGAGCCACACCGTGACCGGTGGCTTTCACGCGTCCAGGAATTCCGCCGATTTCAATTGGCTTACCGGTGACGACCCCCGGGGTGAAGCCACCATGGAGTCGCGAAATCGTGTCCGCAAAAATTGCCATATCTTTCGCAGAGGTACCCATGTCAGGGGCCGGAACATCAATCCAATTACCCGGTGAGCCCAGATCGGGGGAAATTTCGAGGGCATATCTGCGAATCAGCCGTTCCTTTTCACCCTCAGAAAGCGCTCTCGGATCAGCAGAAATTGCCCCCTTAGCGCCCCCAAGCGGAAGCCCAACAAGAGAGTTCTTGATCGTCATACCTGCAGCAAGCGCAATTGTTTCGTCCGCAGACTGACCAGCTGAGACCTTCAGACCACCTTTCATGCCTTGTAGAGCACGAGTTGAGTTGTGCTGAACTCGCCACGCCTGAAACAGGCCGCGACTTCCATCATCCATTTCGATCAACAGATTGAGTTCAATCACCCGGCGCGGTTGAGCGATCTGCTCGGCCATGTCTTCGGGTAAATCAAGCACCTCAGCTGCTCGGTGAATGCGTTGACGCATAACACCAAAACTGGTCAACGACGACGGCGCAGGCGAACCAGTCCGAGCGGCGCTTGCGTGGTTGACATCTGACCGCAATCTCTCTAACAGCGTCATTCACTCAGTGATCGGACTTCGGGTAAGCACCTGCATACGACATTTGTCCATATCTACAGCAGGAAGTTCCTCGCTCAGCCACGGGTACGGAGCCGAGTTGAGATCCAGCTGGCTCTGTCATCCGCCGTTCGTGTCGGGGTGGTACCTCACGCCTCACTACCGTGATCTCACACAGCGGCGCATGAAGGAGGTTTGCGATGACATGGAACGGTGATGTTTGTGGGCTAGTTGACGAGTTCCGCAGTAGCCGTCTCCATCCTGCTGAGGTCATGCATGAGACGCTCTCTGCGATCGGCTCAAGCTCTCTTAATGCATTCAGCTTCATCGATGAAGAAGGTGCGCTTGCAGCAGCAGAAAACGCCGATGTTGAGGCGCCCTTCGGGGGAGTTCCCCTCGGCGTGAAAGAGCTTGATGCTGTGAAGGGTTGGCCCCTCACGGAAGCATGCGAAGTGTTTGCCGACCGAGTGGCCGAGCACACCTCGACAATGGTGTCCCGCTCAATCGGCGCTGGAGCGATACCGGTGGGTTTAACGACCTCAAGTGAGTTCGGTGGGGTGAACCTGACCCGCACGGTGCTCAACGGCGCGACCCGTAACCCGTGGGATCTGTTGCGAACACCTGGCGGGTCATCGGGAGGTTCGGCATCAGCGGTCGCGGGTGGCCTCGTGCCTATCGCCACCGGCGGCGACGGCGGCGGTTCAATTCGTATCCCAGCAGGCTTCTGCGGGCTCGTCGGCCTGAAAGGAACATTTGGCCGCATTCCCCGCAGCCCAAAAAGTCTTGTGGGCAACCTCACCGTTTCGATCGGCAGCTTGACACGGTCGATACGAGATACGGCCCGCTGGTTCGACGTGACGAATGGTTTCGATCCGCGAGACACGTTGAGCTTGCCGAAAGTCACTGGCTGGGAAACTCAACTCGGGACGTTTAGCAAAACCTTGCAGGGGTCCCGCGTCGCAGTCGTCCCCGACTGGGGTGGCGCGACTGTCTCACCCGCAATGTGGGATGTGCTCATCGATGCCGCTGAAGCAGTCATTGGTGGCTTCGGCATGCGGCGAATAGACATTGACTCGACCCTCCCGTCGATGGGCGCGGCGTGGTCGATCAGCGGAATGATTGCTATTCGAGCAGAACTCGGTGATCGCTGGCCGGCATGTGAAGGCGATCTCACCCCTGAAATTCGGGCTGGCCTTCGCTACACCGAAGGCCTCTACAACGAAGACGGCCGGGCACGCATTGAGGAACGCCGAATGGCTGTCGTCGAGCGGATGGCCGACATCTTCAACGACGTTGACTTCGTAATCACAGCCTCAAACCCCGATATTGCGTTCAACGCTGAAGGACCGTTACCTGACACCTTCGGTGGGCTCGTTGCCGGCGCTCGAAATAATGGACGACTTACATTCCCGGCCAACATTGCAGGAAATCCTGCAATATCGATACCAGCAGGAAGCATTGACGGATGCCCGGTCGGGCTTCAGGTCATCGGCCGGCACCACAGCGAACAACAACTTCTCGACATTGGACTATGGATGGAGCGTGAACGTCCGTGGCCGCTTGTTGCACCCAATCTCTGACGTAATGTCAGATCAACTCGACCTGTGATGGAGAAGTGACGTAAGTGAGCGACAACACGGTTTCTTTCGGATATCTCGTACCAACTCGTGAGGCAGTGATGTCGGGCAACTTTGATGCCCAGCGTCTACTGCGACTTGCTGACCGGGCTGAACAACTCGGCTATGACTCGGTATGGGTTGGCGACTCAATCGTTGCTCGTGCCCGTCATGAACCACTCGCAATGCTCGCTGCGATCGCCGCTCGCACTGAATCGGTTGCATTGGGAACAGCGGTTCTGCTCCCCGTGCTGCGACATCCGGTCGTGCTTGCTCACCATGCTGCAACGGTTGATCAGATCTCGGAGGGACGCCTCATTCTCGGCGTTGGTCTCGCAACCGACACGCCAACAACTCATCACGAATTCCAGTCAGTTGGTGTTCCGTTTGAACGGCGTGTTGGAAGGTTCAACGAGCATCTCGATATTTGCCGGCGCTTATGGGCGGGCGAGAAGGTCAGCCACCACAGCGACTTCTATGACCTTGATGAAGTGCAAGCGTTGCCCACACCTCACCGTGAAGGGGGCCCGCCACTGTGGGTCGCCGGTTCAAACGAAGTGACACAGCGGCGGGCAGGTCGCATCTACGACGGGTGGATGCCGATCGGACACGCTGACCAATTTGCTTCAGGTCTTAACGTCGTCGAGCAAGCAGCGGCAGAGTCAGGTCGCGACCCGGCCTCAATTGCAACAGCTTCGTATCTCACGGTCGCACTCAACGACGACGCAGAAGCCGCTGACAAGACGTTGAATGACTACCTCGCTGCGTATTACCCGGCGCCACCTGCAGCAATGCGAGCCGTTCAAGCAACCTATGCAGGAAGCGCTTCAGGGCTCGCAGAATGGGTAAACGAATTTGTAGTCGCCGGTTCTCAACACATCATCATCCGCTGTGCCGGCGATCATGACGAGCAGATCGAGCTTGTCATTGACTGCCTACAAAGCCTTCGCTGACCGAATGAGACGTGGCGCAAAAGCCGGCTGCTGACAAAGAAGATTGGCCGCAGGAGGTAGTTGCTACTGCGTTCCCATCGCAGCTCGAAGTTCCGCCGCTGCTTCATCATCGGGTCGCAGCGCTCGCTCTGTCGAGATGTCGATCTTCCGGATCTGCCCGGTGAACTCAAACGGCGCCACATAGGCATCTGATACCCCTGTCGAGTTTGATCCGACGTCCATACCGACCGAACTAATCATTACCGGAACGTCCGGAACCACTCCATCGCCGATCGGCTCACCGTCAATCATCAGTGTCACACGGGCTGGGCCACCCTTCACGCGAACGTGGTCGATACCGATGGTGCAGTCACCAGACGGTAGGGGAGATGTCGACGCAATGACGGTGTGGTTTGTGAATGCATTGTGGTCGTACACCAGATGCCCATCTTTGATGTAGATCGACAGGCCGTTATTGACTGTGCCGATCGCGAGGATGACACCATCGGAACCGTTCGGGCCGAGGTCGAGGTCGGCTGAAAGGCTCCACGTGCGCGCCCCGAACGGGGGAGCGCTATCGGCGGGGACCCGCATAAGAGGAGGGAAATAGGTGTAGTGGTCACGTGCGCGCGGCGTTCCGGGAACTGGATGGCCAGCGAAAAGAGCCCGCATATGGGAGGTGTCAATCGGTAGAACCCCGTACTGTTCAGCGTCCTCCCAAAACGCAGCGACAAGTTCCTCAAGCTTGTCAGGACGAACCTCAGCGAGATCATGGCATTCAGAGAAGTCCTCATCGAGGTGATAGAGCTCCCACACATCATCGTCCAGCGTTGCACCAGCGGTGTGATACGTCACCGCTTTCCAGCCATCAGCCCACATTCCCCGGTGGCCGAACATTTCGAAATATTGCCGGGCTTTGCGAGTCGGAACAGACGAATGGTCAGCGGCTTCTGGTGCGAAGGTGTACGCCATCGACGTGCCCTCGATCGGCTGCTGCTCGACGCCTTTTACCGAAGCCGGCAATTCGTAACCGAACAGTTCAAGAAGTGTCGGTGTGATGTCAGTGATGTGATGGAATTGGCGGCGAATCGTCCCTCGCACCTCCGGTGCAAAGCCTGCTGGCCACGAGATGATGAGCGGATCTCGAACACCGCCGCCATGGGTGTTCTGCTTATAACGCTTTCCTGGTGTGTTGCCGACCTGCGCCCACCCCCACGGATAGTTAGAGAAACTGCGTCTGGTGCCGATGTCATCTAGGCGTCCAGCCACAGAAGTCATGTCTTCGCTGAGCCCGTTGAAATACCGGAATTCATCGAGCACACCAGTCTCATTTCCCTCCTGCGAGGCACCGTTGTCACTCGTTGCAATCACCAACGTGTCATCCGCAACCCCAAGTGCTTCGAGGCCATCGAGGAGCCGACCAACCTGAGCGTCGGTGTGATCTAAGAAAGCGGCAAAGGCCTCTTGTAACCGAAGAGCGAACGCTTTCTCGGCATCGTCAAGTTCATCCCATGGCCGCACCCCCGGGTTTCGTGGCGCAAGTTCAGTGTTCGGGGGAATAATGCCGAGTTCAAGTTGCCGCTCATGAGTTCGTTGACGCCACACGTCCCAGCCTTCGTCGAACTTCCCTCGATACTTTTCGAGATATTCATCTGGTGCCTGGTGGGGCGCGTGAGTTGCACCAAATGGCAGGTACAGGAAAAATGGTCGCTCGGGAACCAGCGATACCGAGTTACGAATCATACCGAGAGCGTTATTGATGAGGTCCTCAGTGAGGTGATAGCCCTCTTCGGGACTGGCTGGTTGCTCAACTGCATGATTGTCGGCATACAACTCAGGATGAAAGTGGTCGGTTTCGCCCTGCATAAAGCCATAAAAACGGTCGAACCCACGCTGTAGCGGCCAATCCGTGTACGGGCCCGCAGCCGAAGTTTCACGCATCGGGGCGAGATGCCACTTGCCGACACAGTAGGTAGTCCAGCCGTTGAGTTGCAGCAACTCAGCGATCGTCGCAGCAGAGTGAGCGATGCGTCCTCGCATGTTCGGGAACCCCGTATCAAAATTCGAAATCGCTCTCATCCCTACCGAGTGATGATTTCTGCCAGTGAGAAGGCAGGCCCGAGATGGCGAACACAGCGCAGTGGTATGAAAGTTGGTGTAGCGAAGCCCTTGAGTGGCGAGACGATCAAAGTTCGGTGTGTCGATTCCTGAACCGAAGCAACCTAAGTGAGCGAACCCGGTGTCATCAAGCAGCATCATCACCACATTTGGTGTCCCCTGAGGAGGTAATGTTTCTTCTGGCCACCAAGGCGTTGAGTCTCTTGTTTCCGGGCGAATAACTCCCTTGAACTCCTCTGACATGATGCCTCCTTGTGAACGCTAAGAATCTTGAAGACCAAGGTGATAAACGTAGGTGCTGATGGACTGCGTCCGGAAGACGCAACGGTTCACATCACTGAGCCGAAATTCCGAGTTCTCGTGCTGCTCTGCCTTCGATGCGCGCTCCCTGAGATGCAAGGTGTGACCCGATCTGTTTCCAGAGTCGTTTCAACTTGTAGTGGGGAACACGCGGGAATAGGTGGTGCAACAGGTGATAGTCGTGACCCCGAATGAGGAACGTACTGAATCGAAACGTGAAGATTCGGGTGTCGCGGTACCGGCCAACTTCCGAATGCGGGTGATGCGGTAGCCACCCGAACACAATCGAGAGCCAAAACCTGCCAATCCAGCCTGCGAGATACCAGAGCACCCAGACTTCAATGGCAAGACCCACGAATGGCGCAACCGCAAGCAAAGCAATGTGACTAAACGCAACAAGTCGGGCTCCTCGTCGTGCCTCCTCTGAACGGAACGAGGCAGCTTTCGCAAGTTTGGCTTTGAGCTGCATTGGCAGGAGACGCTGGCCGCCGGGGATAACAGCAATGAGAGGAAGAAGTGGGTATGCGATTGCGCCGAACACAATGCGACCAGCGATGACCTTCGGAGAACCTTTCGCATTGAGAGTGTCAGGGTCTTCCTCATCGTTTGCGTGCGTGTGATGAAGGAGGTGAATGTGCCGGTGCTCGACAAAGCTTGTGAACAACACCCATGCTGCAAACGACCCGACCGCACGATCAAGCCACATGTATCGAGATCGTCCGGCAGAAATTGTGCGATGCACTGACTCATGAACAGGCATATACAGCGCCTGAATGAATACAGCACATAGCGCAACGGCCGCGACCAGAGGAATGGAGTCATTTGTATACAGCACGAGCGTCATGACCCAGCCAGCCACCGGCCATAGAGCGTTCAGCAGCGTCCGCCATCCGAAACTCCCGACGAAAGGCTCCACCACCTTCCGCTCATAAGCAAGACGATCAACGTTTCTCGGTGCAGAGTCTGCAGATACACCCATGCAAAAATTGTAAATTAGACTTCACTTAAAGTAAAGAAATAACTTCTCGTCAACTGCTTATCGTTGATGCAGTGTTTAAACCCTCATCCACGCTTGTTTGTCTTTTCGTAGTAGCCGGTGCTGTCTCTGCAGGGTGCTCCGGCACAACATCACCGGAAGGTTCGAGTACATCTTTATTTACAAGTACTTCTGGCCCAGTGGAACCGGTGTCATCGACATCTCCGCCGACGACACAACCATCTGAAACAAGTTCCACGTCAACCACTCTCCCAACACCCCGATACATCGAGGTGCCAGGGGTCAAGCCGCGGGACGGCGACATGGCGGGAGTGCAGGTATGGCAACTGCCTGATTCCCCAGACGGTGATAAGCCAGACCAGTCCTGGTTGGCCGTCGGTTCGGATCCTTCGGGAAACATCTTTATCTCCGGTCACGACCATGTTCAGAATTCAATGCTCTACCGGCTCGACCAGTCGACTGATGTCTTGAGTTGGGTGGGCGACGCACGAACTGCCTCAGAACAAGTCGATAACTGGCGCGCAACTGAAACAGCCGAAAAGTTTCACACCCGACCGACGCATCACAACGGCCATATATATGTCGCAACACTCGACCGGTCGTCTATCGACGGATCCTTCTACGAAACACGTGGCTTCCACTGGTACGCCTTCAACCCGGCCGATAACTCATTTGTAGATCTCAGCGCTGCGGAGCCTGATGGCGTTGGAGCAAAACATTTACAAGTCGTCTCCATCGCACCTGACGCCGTGAATAACAGGATCTATGGCATCACCATTCCTGAGAACAAGGTGCTGTATCTCGACCTGGAAGAGCAGAAAACCACTGTCGTAGGAAAACCCGAGGAGTGGGACGGCTACTTCTATAGCAATCGTTTCATGTGGACTGATTCAAACGGACACCTCTACTTCACGGGAGGGACAGAACGTTCTCAGTGGAATCGCGGTGAAGACCCCCTTGTGCTCGACACCGTCTGGAAATATGACCCTCAAAATGGGTTCGAGAAGACTGATTTCGGGTTGGAGGCACTCTCTGCGATCGAGGTTGGCCAATGGGACAGCGAGCGTCAAAACCTTTATGTGAGTGACGACATGGGGCACATCTATCGGTTCGCTGACACAGACAAATCATGGGAGTATCTTGGCCGCCCAGATTTCCCTGCGGGTGAGACGCCCTCAGGGAACAACAAAGTTTGGGTTTTCCAACTCGATCCAAATGGCGAAACCATTTACCTAGGCCGAAGTGACAACTTGGGTGCACCGAACGAGATCTGGCAATTCCACATCGCTTCTGCACAGTCGTCGATGCTTGCTGAACTGCCGGGCCTCGACGCTTTAGCAGGCAGCGAAGCTTTCATCACTGGATACGACTCTTGGGATCTCAACGGAAACTTTTATATCTCTGCGTTCAGCATGTACGACAACGAGAATGCCTACCTTGTCGGTATCAATCCCTCAGAACTTTGGGCTGCGCTTGATGAGTAGCGTGCGAGGCCGAACAGAGTTTTGAGACACAGTTGAGAGATGAACCTGCGAAGTTCGCCCACTAAAGGTCGTCCGGTTCGGGCAAGCACAACCATCAACTCGAACTCTGATCGTGTCTGGGCAGTGATCTCAACCGCTGGGAACCTCGAGAACGTCCACCCGTTCTGCTTCAGCAATCCCGTGTCAGCCTGGCCAGGTGTAGGAGCACACGACGAAGTGCATTACCGGAGTGGCTGGGTGTATCACCGTCACTTCACTCAGTGGACCGACCGAACCGGTTACGAGCTCGACATCGGTGCCATTGGCGAAGAAACCTCCCACGTGTCGTGGCATCTCCACCCGCTAGATGGAGAGCACACCCGCCTCACCATCGAAGTCTGGCCCCGGCCGATAAGCCGGATACCCGGTCTTCACCAATTCCTACGAATCATCATTGTCGGCCCACTCATGCGCAGATACCTTCAAGCCGTCACCGCCGGAGTCAACTGGTATGTCATCAATGGTGAGCCGGTGAAAGAAGATCAATTCGGGCCGCACATCTGGTTCTCTGCAAAAAAACGCCATCGATAATTCCACACTGCCATGACCGCAGTAACGCTGCGGAGATTCATTCAATGAGTTTGATCACGCAAAGTAGGGTGCAGAGGCCAAGCGACTCGATCACCGAAGGCCACCACAATGTCGAATACAACCTCTCGATCAGCACCAGTTTCCCAAAAAGAACGGGTGACGTCATTAGATCTCATTCGAGGAATCGCAATCCTCGGCATTCTCCCGATGAACGCCCTTACTTGGGGTTTCAACGATTTCGCTGGCTACAGCAACGTTCGCGCTGTTGGAACTGAACAGCCATTCGACTGGGTCATCGGAATCGCATCAAAACTGTTCATCGAGCAGAAAATGATGGCGTTGTTCTCTCTGCTCTTCGGCGTAGGGGTCGTTATTTTCTGGGAACGGGCCGGCTCGAAAACAGCGCACCCCAACTGGTTGAGCCTGTGGCGATTTGCCCTGCTGTTCGTCATCGGAACCATTCATGTAGCGATCTGGTTCGGCGATGTGCTGACCGCATACGCAATATCGGCGCCGATCGTCCTGTTAGTTCATCGGCGATCACCAAAAGTTCTCATGGCGGTAGGAGTTGGACTTGTCGTCATTGGCTCCCTCAGCGCAGCGTTAGCTCAGATCGGTGTCAATAACGGCAGTTTTCCAATAGGCGAGTACTGGGTGCCCGGAGGAACTCCGTTGTTGGAAAGTGATCTGCTGACCTGGTTTTATGCCGATGCCATATTGCGTTCAGTCGGGTTGATGCTAATCGGAGTGAGTTTGTATCGACTCGGCATTGTGCAGGGCACACGACCGCGAGAGGTGTACAGAAAGATGGCCCTGTGGGGCCTAGGCGTCGGCCTTTCACTCACTTGCGCTGGAGTCGCGATTCATGTCGTCGACGGTTGGTCTGAACGCACAGCCCTGACCGGACACATTCCTCTCGGACTCGGCACCATTCCGATGGCACTCGGCTACCTCGGTGTCATCGTGTTGTGGAAGAACGACGCCAGCAAATTACAGCAACGACTCCAAGCCGCAGGCCGCATGGCGATGACAAATTATCTCTCCCAGACAGCTCTCGGTCTCTTGACTCTCGCGGTGTTGGCCCAGGAAGTTGAACTCACACGAACAATGATTTTCATCTGGATACTGTTGATCTGGGTACTGCAACTCTGGTGGTCACCGTGGTGGTTGCAGCGTTTTCGTTTTGGTCCAGCTGAGTGGCTCTGGCGCTGCGGAACGTATCGCAGCCGCCAGCCGTTCCGGCGT
>Ga0181588_10004746_pt1 | contig 11110 bp, 7 predicted proteins | sample 071ome_26_FD_148607 | JGI IMG/M metagenome (GOLD analysis project Ga0181588, IMG submission 148607) | Coastal salt marsh microbial communities from the Groves Creek Marsh, Skidaway Island, Georgia - 071409BT metaG (spades assembly) | ecosystem: Environmental > Aquatic > Marine > Intertidal zone...
CGCATCGCCTACCTGCTGGCTTCGGGCAAGGCGCGCCCCTGGGAAATCCTGGCCATCACCTTTACCAATAAAGCTGCCAAGGAAATGCGCGAGCGCGTCCTTGGTCTTGTAGGCGAAGACGTGGGTCGCGGCATGGCCATCGGCACCTTCCACTCCATGTTCGCGCGGGTTCTTCGGGTGGATGGGGATCGGATCGGGTATTCCTCGGACTTCACGATCTATGACTCAGACGACAGCCAGCGTGTCATCCGGGACCTGATGAATCGATTCGGGATCGATACGCAGCAGACGCGGCCGCGCGCGGTCCAACATCTCATCTCCGGGGCCAAGAACCGTATGGTGGACCCCGGTGAGTTCCAGCGCGTGGCCGCTTCACCGGCACAAGAGCGCGCGGCCGAACTGTACCAGCCGTACCTCGACGAACTCCGGCGCGCCAACGCCATGGACTTCGACGACCTGCTCCTCAAGCCGCTGCAGCTCTTCGACAACAACCCCGACGTCCTGGAGAAATACCAGAATCGCTGGAAGTACATCCACATCGACGAATACCAGGACACGAACAAGGCGCAGTACCTGTTGGCGCGTACCCTGGCCCGCAAGCTGGGTAATCTTTGCGTTGTGGGTGACGATGCGCAGAGCATCTACGCCTTTCGTGGCGCGGACATCACCAACATGCTCTCCTTCCAGCGCGACTACCCGAATGCCACGACCATTCGGCTGGAGCAGAACTATCGCTCGACCGAGAACATCGTGCGCCTGGCCGACTCGATCATCCGCAACAACACGAAGCAGATCGACAAGAAGCTCTGGACGGACAATGCCAAGGGCGACCCCATCATCCTGCTCGAATCCATCTCAGAGCGCGATGAGGCCCAGAAGGTGGAACGGCGCATTCGTGACGTGCAGATCAGGCTGGGCCATCTGAACAAGGACTTCGCCGTCCTGTATCGCACAAATGCACAGAGCCGCTCCCTGGAGGATGCCCTGCGCCGAGGCAGTATTCCCTACCGCGTGGTCGGCGGGGTGTCCTTCTATCAGCGCCGGGAGATCAAGGATGCTCTGGCCTACCTGCGCCTGGTGGTCAATCCAAACGATGTGGCCAGCATGCGCCGCGTCATAAACACACCCACACGCGGGATCGGTGCAAAAACCCAAGCAGAGCTTTGGTCCTTTACGGCGCGTGCTGGTGTGGGTGCTTGGGATACCCTTCAGCGCATCGAAGAAGTGGGCCTGCCGGCTCGGGCTGCGAATGCCGTGGCTGGATTCCGGGACATGATCGATAAATACCGGGAAATGGCGGCTACCGACCCGGCAGAGGACGTGGCCAAGGCCCTGATCAAGGACACCGGGATCCTGGACGAATTCAGAAAAGAAAACACTCCGGAAAACCTCGTTCGCTGGGAAAACGTGCAGGAACTCCTGAATGCCATTGCCGAGTTCTCCCGGACGTTTGAAGAACGCGAAGCCGATGTGCCCGTTGTGGACGATGCATCGGTGACCCGTCCGGACGGCTCGCTCAGCTCGTTTCTGCAGGAAGTCTCGTTGCTGACGGATGCCGACGAAGCGGCCGACTCGGAGAATCGGGTTACGCTCATGACGCTGCACGCCTCCAAGGGTCTGGAATTCCCGATCGTCTTCCTGACGGGTATGGAGGAGAATCTCTTTCCGCTGCAGATGGCTGCGCAGGATCCGACCGAGCTGGAAGAAGAGCGTCGCCTGTTCTATGTGGGTGCTACGCGGGCCAAGCAATTGCTTTTCCTCTCGCATGCCCGCAGCCGTTTCCGTTTCGGCGAGCAGACCCCCATGGTCCGATCCCGCTTTTTGGAGGAAATCGATGCCTCGCTCGTACGCACGGAAGCCGGTCAGCCGTTCGATCCGAACAAGGACCGGTTCAAGAGTCGCGGCGCCTCCGGTGGTCCCTCCTATGACACCATGGACCCGTACTACTACCGCAAGAACCTGCGGGAGAACCAGTCCGCACCCCAAGGCCGGACGCGCGTCGTGACGCGTTCGAGTCCCCAGCCCAAGAAGGTGACTCCCCCGTCCGGACAGCGCATCGTGTACGACGAAGAGGAAAGCCAGGCCCTGGCGCCAGGCATGCAGGTCGAGCACCATATTTTTGGCGCCGGCGAAGTCGTTTCGATGGAGGGCACGGGGCAGCAAATGAAGGCGGTCGTCCACTTCGAGGAAGTCGGTCCGAAAAAGCTGATGGTTCGACTCGCGCGGCTTCGACGGATCGGGTAGGTGCTGTGTGCCGGGTCTCTGAATAAGGATCCCGAGCGCGGCCACTCCGGATATCCCGCTTCGAAGTCTCGTCCCTTGTTTTTTCGTATTACAGCATGGTAATACCGTAATGTACCTTCAGAGGCTTCTGCGGAGCATTACAGTATGGCAATACTGTAATGTTGAAAATCCGGACGGCACCCACCTCCCAGATCCCCAGATATTTCCACTTCCATACATGCGCTACCTGATTGCACTCTTCGCCCTCATCACGCTTGCTGGCTGCACCAGCGACGAGCGCACGTCACTTGTCGTCTATTCCCCGCACGGCAAGGAAATGTTGACCGACGCTGAACAGGCCTTCGAGGCGGCATATCCGGATATCAACGTGCAGTGGATCGACATGGGAGGTCAGGATGCCTACGATCGTATCCGCACGGAAAAGGCCAATCCAACCGCTAGCATCTGGTGGGGCGGCGACGGTCCGACGTTTTCTCGGGCAGCGGAAGAAGGACTTCTCGCATCCTACAGGCCGACATGGGCCGATGCCCTCCCCGAAGAAGGCCGTGGCGCCAACGATACCTGGATGGCCACGTACCTGACGCCCGAGGTGCTGCTATTCAATTCCCGCACGGTACCCGAGGATGAGCGTCCGGCGGACTGGGACGACTTGCTCGAACCGAAGTGGGCCGACCGCATCATCATCCGATATCCGCTGGCCAGCTCGACCATGCGGACCATCTGGGGGGCGCTCATCATGCGTCAGCCGACCGTCGAGGACGGATACCGTTGGCTGGCCCGGCTCGATCAGAACACCAAGACCTACGCGGCCGACCCGACTCAGCTTTATCTCAAGGTGGCCAGGGAAGAAGGCGATGTGTCTCTTTGGAACATGCCGGATACCTATATACAAGCCGACATCAATGGGTATCCGTTTGCTTTCAGCCTGCCCTCGTCGGGGACGCCTGTGCTTCACGATGGTATCGCCTTGGTCAACAACGCGCCAGCGCCCGAGGCAGCGCAACTCTTCTACGAGTTCGTGACGTCGGACTCGGCCCTTGTGGATCAGGCAACCCGTTATTACCGGATTCCGGCCAGAACAGATCTCGATTCCACAGCGCTTCCATCCTGGATGCTGGAAAGCACTATCCGGGCGATGGCACTGGACTGGGACCGATTGGCTCAGGAAGGGCCCGTCTGGATGCAGTACTGGGACGAGAACATCAAAGGGCGGGGCGCCGAGTACCTGGCCGCCAACCCCGGGTCCTGACCATCCGGAACGACCTGACCCGAATCAGCCCTCGATGACCGGGGCGACGGCCCGCACGCGGGTCGCCACGGGCAGGCTGGCTTTGACGGCGACCGTACGAACAGCGGCTGTGGGCACCTTCAGATTGGCATCGTCCTCGTCGAAGTTGAGCAGGACATCCAATACACCGTCCATCGTGGACTCTTCCATGATCAGTGTCCTGAGCTTGCTGGCGCCGCGGAATCCCTTGAAATAGCCGCCATACATGCGGCGCATTTCAAGAACGCCTTTCTTCTCGCCCAGCCACTCGCATTTGAGCGCCAGGTGCTCGGCCACCACCTTGCAGCGCTCGGACCATGTGGGCGGCGGCGGGATCTCACCCGTTTCGCGGTAGATCTTGGCATCCCTGAAGATCCATGGATTGCCGATGGCGCCGCGACCCACCATGACCGCATCCACGCCTGTTTCCTCGAACATCGCCTCGATCTTTTCCGGCGTCGTGGCATCCCCATTGCCGATCAGAGGGATCGAGATGCCGGACTCCTCCTTGATGCGACGCAGCCATTCCCATCGGGCTTCGCCCTTGTACATCTGTTTTCGGGTGCGGGCATGTACGGCCAGCGCCTTGACACCCGTCTCTTCCAGCATGCGGGCCACATCAAGGATCTGGATGGTTTCGTCGTTCCAGCCCAGGCGCGTTTTGACCGTGACAGGCCGCGTGGACTCCTCGATCACGGCCGCCGTAATCTCCTGCATCTTCGGAAGATTGCGCAGGATGCCGGCACCTCCGTCCTTGCAGACGACCTTCTTGACCGGACATCCGAAGTTGATGTCGATGATGTCGGGGCCGACCGCATCCACAATACGGGTGGCCTCGCGGACCTGATCCACATCGCCACCGAAGATCTGGATGGCTACCGGACGCTCCTCTTCATAGATATCCAGCTTTTGATGCGAATCGTCCGCGCCATAGGTGAGTCCGCCGGAGGAGATGAACTCTGTGTATAGCATATCTGCCCCAAGCCGTTTGCACATCAGGCGAAACGGCGGGTCGGACACATCTTCCATGGGCGCCAGGAAGATGGGTCGATCACCAAAATCGATTCCTGCTATCTGCATACCGGGCAGGGTGAAGCGTACTCAACGTGACGGATGATGCGTCCCCTCGGACGCGGAGGCTGAAACAGGGGCTCACAGGGGCGGTTCCATTGCCCGGCGCTGCCTCGCGTTACGATTTGACCAAGACCACAGAAACACCTGTGATACAGTCGGTGCAGACGCTATTCTACTGCAGCCGTCTACCAACCCGTCATAGGATCGCCCAAGAAGAAACCATCATGATCCGTGCTCTTTCCGTTCTCCTGCTGGTCTCTGCGCTCCTGAGTGGATGCCAGGTGCAGGATGCATCTGTCGCAGAACCTGAACGCACGCTCATCCTGATCTCGATCGATGGGATGCGTTCGGACTACATCGAGTGGTTCGACACTCCCAATCTGGATCGTCTGATTGCTGAGGGTGCCCACGCCAGCGAGGGCATGATTCCCGCCTATCCAACGAAGACCTTTCCAAACCATTACTCCATCGTAACAGGGCTTCTGCCCTCGAACCATGGGATCGTGTCGAACAACATGTACGATCCGGAGATGGACAAGACATTCGCCATTTCCGACCGGGATGCCGTGGAATCAGAGGCCTGGTGGGGTGGTGGCGAACCCATTTGGACGGCCGTCCAGAAACAGGGTGCCAACGCCGCAACCTACTTCTGGGTAGGCTCCGAAGCGCCGTTTGACGGCATACGACCCGAATACTGGTACATCTACGATGGCTCCGTTCCGGGCAATGACCGGGTGGACCAGGCCTTGGCGTGGCTGGATATGCCTGAGAGCGAACGGCCGCGCTTCATCTCCCTGTATTTCTCGGAAGTAGACGACGCGGGCCACTGGAATGGCCCGCGCGCGCAGGAAACGGCGCAAGCCGTGGCCAACGTGGACGGCTATATCGGACGCCTGCTGGACGGGCTCGAGGCACGCGGCGTGTATGACCGGGTGAATCTGATGGTCGTTTCCGATCACGGCATGTCCCAGCTCTCACCCGACCGCGTCGTGGCCCTGGACGAGTACATTGACCTGGATGACATTCGCTATTTCGACGGCTCCCCCCTGATCGGCTTGTGGCCGGAGGACGGAAAGACGCAGGAAATCTTTGAAGCGCTCGACGGTGCCCACCCCAATCTGCACGTCTGGCTGAAGGACAACCTGCCGGAACGCTTCCGCTATGCCGATAACCCGCGTATCCCCCCCATCATCGGTCACGTGGATGACGGCTGGTCGATAGCGCGTACCCGAGAATGGGCCAACGATAATCCACAGCGATTTACGGGCGGCACCCACGGGTACGATAATGAGCTTCAGTCCATGCGGGCGCTGTTCATCGGACATGGTCCCGCTTTCCAACGTGGTGTGACGATCGAGCCCTTCCTGAACGTCGAGCTCTATAATGTGATGGCGGACATCTTGGATATCGAGCCGTCCCCCAATGACGGGACGGACGGTGCGCTGGACGCCATCCTGCAATAGCTCGGATCCGTGCACTATCTCTACCAGGAACATCGCAGTTTTTTTGCGCAGGTAGCGCACCCGATCGAAGCGTTGGGTGGCGCCGAGCTCGAAGAGCTCGGCGCCACCGACGTCGACCCCGCCTACCGCGGGGTTCAGTTCAGCGCTACGCCCGAGGTCCTCAGGCGCATCGTGTATTGCGCCCGCATCCCGACGCGGGTGCTGGCTCCGCTGGCCACGTTCGACTGCCACTCCGACCGCTACCTGTACAAAAGGGCCTGCGAGGAAGTAGACTGGATGTCCCTGATCGGGGTCCAAAAGACCTTTGCCATCTTTGCCACGGTGTCGAACAGCCGGATCAGCCACTCGAAGTATGCAGCGCTCAAGCTGAAGGATGCCATCGTTGACACCATCCGGAAAGAAACCGGCAGCCGACCGTCGGTGGACCGACACGATCCGGATGTGTCCCTGAACCTGCATATCGAGAACAACCGTGCCACCATCAGCCTTGACGTTGCAGGCCGTTCTCTGCATCGCCGCGGATACCGACTGGATGCCATGGAGGCACCGCTTCAGGAAACCGTGGCCGCCTCCATCATCCGAATGGCCGAATGGAACGGCGAGAAGCCTCTGCTTGACCCGATGTGCGGGTCGGGTACCTTGCTCGCAGAAGCGTTCATGGTGGCTTCCAACATGCCCGCACAGATCCTGCAGGATGATTTCGGATTCCAGCAACTGCCCGACTACGATGCTGCCAGCTGGAAGAAGCAGCGCACTGACATCGATGCAGGCATCACCCCCGTGGCAGAGGGCCTGATTCGTGGCTCTGACATCGATGGCGATGCCATCCAGTGTGCGCGCCAGAACCTGGATCGCCTGCCCGGATCCAGCGTGGTGCAAACCGAGCGGAAAGACTTCCGTCACTTGCCGGATTTCGAGTACGGCGTCATCGTCACCAATCCCCCATACGGCCTGCGCATCGGTAACCGGGATGCTCTGGGAGAGCTGTTCAAGAACTTTGGCGACTATCTGAAGCAGCGTTGTACGGGGTCCACCGCCTACGTTTACGTGGGCAAACCCGCGCTACTGAAAAAGGTGGGATTGAGAACCACGTGGAAAAAGGAGCTGGTGAACGGCGCCCTCGAGGGTCGACTCGGGCGGTACGATCTGTACTGACCTGAAGGCAACCTTGAGCGGGAAGCTACCGTAAGGCGACTTTCATCCGTACCAAGACCACCCCGTGACCATGCCACGCTCCATTGCTGCCTGCCTGACCCTGTTCGCTTTCGCCTTCCTGCTCCTCGTACCGGCACATGCCCAAGAAACGCCTGCCGTGCCTGATCCTGATCCTGCCGATGTGGAATCCGTTGATGCCATCATCGCTGCCGTTTACGACGTCATTTCCGGCGAAGCCGGCGAAGAGCGCAATTGGGACCGCTTCCTGTCCCTTTTCCACCCCGATGCACGATTGATTCCTTCCGGGTGCAATCCCCAAAACGGACAATGCGGCTTGCGTTTCATCACCCCCGCCGAGTACATCGAAATGGCTGGCCCCGTACTCATGGCTGACGGTTTCTTCGAAACCGAGCGTCACCGGGTTGAAGAACGCTACGGCTCCATCGCACACGTATTCAGCACGTACGATTCATTTTACTCCGAATCTGACACGGAGCCGTTCAATGCCGGTATCAACAGCTTCCAGATCTTCAATGATGGCAACCGCTGGTGGATTCTGAACATCCACTGGATGGACCAGAATGCAGCCGGGCCCATCCCCGAGGAGTACGGCGGCTGACCTCCCTTGCCTGCTGGCGATTCCCCGAGCGACCAGGCGGCCGCTCACGATTTCTGCATGGTATAGCACCTGTACAGTTGTACAACTGCTGTACCAAGGAAGAATCAGAACCATTGCCCGTCGTTACGACTGTTGAAGGGCGTCCAGGATTGCATCCAGCGCTTCTATGAGCACGGGTTCGCCGATGGTCAGGGGCGGTGCAATCCGCACCAGGTTGTTGGAGTGCAACGTCCAGCCAAGCAGGACGCCGTTCTCCAGGCACGTTGCCACCGCGCGAGCCGTACGCTCCGCGTCGTCAAGCAACATCCCCAGCATGGCTCCCCGTCCGCGGATCTCAACGATGGCGGGGTGCTTCAGGCGCTCGCACACCACGGATTCGATCCACTTGGCGCGCTCGGGCAGGTTCTCTTCCTGTAATACCCGAAGCGTGGCCCGGGCGGCCGCACAGGATACAGGGTGGCCTCCGAAGGTCGTTACATGGCTCAATGGCGGGTCATTGCGGAACGCAGCCATCAATTCGCGCGATGCCACGAAGGCGCCCAGCGGCATGCCCCCGGCCATGGCCTTGGCCAGCGTGATGACATCCGGTTGCACGCCGAATTGTTCGAAGGCGAAAAGCGATCCCGTTCGCCCGAAGCCTGCCTGGATCTCGTCGAAAATCAGTACGGCACCGACCTCGGTACAACGGTCGCGTAACGCCTTGTGCCAGGCATCCGAAGGCACGATGATGCCCCCCTCCCCTTGGATGGGCTCGGTGATGACGCAGGCAACGCGCTCGTCGATGGCCCCGAGCGCATCCACATCATCGAAGGGCAGGAAGTCGACGTCGGGCAGCAGCGGCAGGAAAGGATCCCGGTAGACATCCCGTCCGGTAACCGAAAGCGAACCGTGCGTATCGCCGTGGTACGAGTTGCGGAAACCGATCATCCGGGTGCGACCGGTGGCCTTCTTGGCCAGCTTGAGCGCGCCTTCGTTGGCCTCTGTACCTGTCATGGTGAAGTAGACGGAGTCCAATCCCTCGGGCAATGCCGCCGTCAACTCGGCCGCATAGTCTGCCTGGTTCCGCTGAACGAATTCGCCATAGACCATGACGTGCAGGTGCCGGTCAATCTGTTCGCGGATGGCAGAAATCACGGCCGGGTGGCGATGGCCTACGGAGGAAACCGCAATCCCGGAAATCATGTCGATGACGCGTGATCCGTCCTCCAGATACAGGAACGGACCTTGTGCCCGATCCACGGCAAGGCCGATCGGCGCATCGCTGGTCCATGCCAGCGCCTCGTGGAATCCTTTGTGTGTGTGATCTGGAGTCATTTTCACCGTTTCGTAACGGCATTCGCCAATGCGCGTCCTATATTGGCAGTTCCGGAGTGTGACGCGTGTTGCCACCGGAAACCTACGACATGACCCGCACTTTCCTTCATATCGCCGCTGTTTCGATGACCGCCCATCACGGTCATGTGCATCACGGTTTTCGTTCTTCGAGCGATCAGGAATAGTCTGCGATTACCCCCAGTGCAGAGGCATTCCGGTCGCGCCGGGATGCCTTTTTTTGTTTGAACCTCTTTCAGCCTACCAGTCCCATGAGTCAGCGTCTTCGCTTAGCCATCCAGAGTTCCGGTCGTCTCTCCGATGACACGACCGACCTTCTCAAGGCCTGCGGTATCCGGATTTCGAGGCCGGACCGCAAACTTCGGATGGTATCGGAGCATTTCGACATCGAAATCCTCTTTGTCCGGGACGATGATATTCCGGGATACGTGGCGGATGGCGTGGCCGATGCTGGTGTCGTCGGCGAGAATGTCGTGCTGGAAAAGAACCCAGACGTGCGCCAGCTCGATCGACTGGGATTTGCGGCGTGTCGCCTGTCCATTGCCCTGCCCAAGACGGATACCTACAACAGCCTGGAGGACCTGAATGGCAAGCACATTGCCACCTCGTACCCTGGCCTGCTGGGACGGTACTTCGAAAAGAACGGCATTAAGGCCTCCATCCACGAGATTTCCGGATCGGTAGAAATTGCACCGGGCATCGGCTTGGCCGATGGCATCTGCGACATCGTAAGCTCTGGCAGCACGCTCATTTCGAACGGACTGAAAGAGGTGGAGGTCATCCTGCGCTCCGAAGCCGTGCTGATCGCCTCCCCCGAGCTGAGCGAGGAGAAGCAGGCCATCCTCGACACGCTGCAGTTCCGCATCCAGTCGGTGCTCAAGGCCAAGAAGCACCGCTATATCCTGATGAATGTCCCGAATGAGTCCATCGAGCGGGTCAAGGACATCCTTCCCGGCATGCGTGCGCCGACCGTCATGCCGCTGGTCCAGGAGGGCTGGAGCTCAGTCCACAGCGTGATTCCGGATCGCGCATTCTGGGATGTCATCGACAACCTGAAAGAGGCCGGCGCCGAAGGCATGCTGGTCATCCCCATCGAAAAAATGGTGCTCTAGTCATGCAGGTATTCAAGAGTGCATCCGGCGTGCCTACCGAAGAGCTGGTCAGTCGACCGGCGTTGACGACCGCCGATATTTCGGGTGATGTCCGGACCATTCTGGACACGGTCCGCGCCGACGGTGACGAGGCGCTCAGACGCTATACCGAGCAATTCGATGGGGTGAAGCTGGATGATCTTGCCGTACCCACGGCCGGTGCAGCCATTCCGGACGATCTGCAGGAAGCTATCGTTGTGGCCAGCCGCAATATCCGGACCTTCCACGCGGCCCAGAAAGAGCCCGTACGTGTGGTTGAAACGACCCCGGGCGTGCGATGCTGGCGCAAGTCCGTCCCGATCGAACGGGTGGGACTGTACATCCCGGGTGGCACCGCCCCTCTCTTTTCTTCTGTTCTGATGCTTGCCATTCCGGCAGCTGTAGCTGGCTGCTCCGATATCGTCCTGTGCACGCCGCCGGGAAAAGACGGCGCTGTTGATCCGGCCATCCTGGCGGCGGCGCGCGAGGCCGGCATTGAAACGGTCTACCGTGTCGGCGGCGCCCAGGCCATCGCGGCCATGGCGTACGGTACGGAATCGATCCCTCGGGTAGACAAGATCTTCGGTCCGGGCAATCAGTGGGTGGACATGGCCAAGCGGCTTGTCGCTGCCGACGGTGTGGCCATCGACTTGCCGGCAGGCCCCACGGAGGTCGGCATCCTGATCGATGCCTCAGCACGGCCGGACTTTGTGGCTGCCGATATCCTATCCCAGGCAGAGCACGGTGCGGACAGCGACGTATTCGTGGTGGCCACAGAAGTCGTGGATACCGAAGCCATCCTTGCCGCCGTCGATTCTGCCCTGGG
>Ga0181588_10004753_pt1 | contig 11104 bp, 13 predicted proteins | sample 071ome_26_FD_148607 | JGI IMG/M metagenome (GOLD analysis project Ga0181588, IMG submission 148607) | Coastal salt marsh microbial communities from the Groves Creek Marsh, Skidaway Island, Georgia - 071409BT metaG (spades assembly) | ecosystem: Environmental > Aquatic > Marine > Intertidal zone...
ATGGTGATATGCGCGTTGTCGAGCGCCCAGCTCGAGGCAGACAATATGCATTCTTGTATCACTGAGACTATAGGCAGCAGCGGCTGCAGACGCGCCTGCTCCAATTATCAACACATCAACCGGATCCGAACTCATTGCATACCCCCTGCCGCGAAGTCAGCAGAAACCTAGCGTTGATTTCCGGCCGTTGCCTGTTTGAGACGCTCGGTTATCTATGAGATCACAATGCTCTACTATAGATACAGCCAGCCATTGGAGTCATAGGCCGCGCCTGAGCACAGGCACTATTGGCGACTTTGATTTGCTCAGCTCAGTGTAGCTGCCACCTTTGCACCCCTAGCAGTAGGAAGATCGCGATTGCATAGGGCACCGCCATCAGAGCGAAGAGGCCGCCCGCTGTCCAACCCGACGCCAGAAGCACGCCCGCCAACCACGGGCCGACAATGGAACCAATCCGCCCCAATCCTATGGCGAGGCCCGTCGCGCTTGCTCTGATCCGAGCGGGAAAGAGCCCGGGAATCACTGCATAGATGCCGATCTGTGTCGCATTCGTGGCAAGCCCGAGCAGGAATGCAGCAGGCAACAAATAGGCAGCATTGGGTGGCAGCTGTCCGAAACCTGCAGTCAAAAAGGCTGCGACGGCTGCTGCACAAACCACGATCGGCACGATCGAGCGCTTCAGCGACAGCCAGCCCAGCGCAAAGGCGGCAATGATTCCGCCCGCTGTCAGCAAGGCGCCACCTGTGACGGCCTGACCTTCGCTCAACCCGCTATCATTCAGGAGTTTCGGCACCCAGCTGGTAAGAAAATAGAATGACATCACTGACGCGAAGAAGGTCAGCGATACCAGTGCTAGAGGTACTTTGACCTGCGCGAGGGCAGTCCAAACCCCGAAGCCATCGCTATCACCTTGAGTTACCGGCGATGCCGTGTCGACCATGCCAGTCAGCTTTCCCAGCAACAGCACCCTTTCTTCAGCGCGATCAGGCCTCGTCGCGAGGTACGCCAGCGATTCTGGCATGCCCGCCCAGACAAGGGGGATAAGGATCAGCGACAGTATAGCGCCTGTCGCAAAAACTGCCGGCCATCCGAAGGTTGCAAGCAGCCAGACCGCTAGAAATCCGCCGAGCGAAGCGCCGACCGCAAATCCGGCCTGCATCACAGACACAGCCAAAGCGCGCTTTTCGGAGGGAGCAAACTCGGCAACCATCGTGTTGATACACGGCAGCATCCCCCCGATTGCCAGCCCGGTCAGCACCCGGGCTGCTCCCAGTGAAGGCAGGCTTGCTGCAAAGCTGGCTGCGAACATGGAGGCGGTCGCTGCGATCAGGCAAGCAAGAATAAGCGGGCGGCGACCGAAGCGGTCCGCCAATGGTGCCAGCAGGATAGAGCCAGCCATCATTCCCCCCAGTCCAAGGCTGAAGAGAAGTCCAAGCCGCTCCGGATCCAACCGCCATTCGCCCGCTATCGCAGGGGCGGCGTATGCCATCGCGAGGATGTCGAAACCGTCGAGCATGTTGATCGCTATGCAAAGGGCAATGACCCTAAGTTGGAGCGGCGACATGCCCAGCCCAGAGATAAGGCCGCGAATCACCAATTAGCTCCCGAAATAGGCACGGCACTCAGCCGCAAAAGCTGCATGCGCATTGATCGGCTGATGTTTGGCGTGCCTCGCCAGCGTGATCCAGATTGGCGGCAGATCGTCGCGCAAGGGCAATCGGACCAGCCGCTTACCATCATAACTCACATCACCTTCTGGCTGGGTCACCAGCACGGCATAGCCGAGGCCGTTTCCAACCAGGCTCCGAACCATCTCGAATGATGATGGTTGCATCACGATATTGGGTTCCCGGTCGACCGCCATGAAGAGATCGCGGACATAATCCCTGCTGAGCGGCTGATCGAGCAGGATAAGCGGCTCATCTGCAAGCTCTGAAAGCGAGATGGCCGATTTCATTGCTCGCGGATCCTCGCCCGACAGCAAAGCGTGAGGAGCTTGCCGCTTCAGTTTCTCCGTTGCCAAGATCTCGGGAATGTCACGATCATAGAGCAATCCAAAATGTGCCTCACCCGATTCAACCAGATGCGCGACCTGGGCCTGATCGCCCTCAATCACATCGATATGAAGTGCAGGATGAGTATCGCGAAGGCGCAGTAACAAAGCAGGCATATGCAAGGCGGCAAAACTGGAGACACAGGCTACGCAAATCCTTTCGCGTGCGTCTTCTGCCTGTCCACCTCGCGCAGGAGGCAAGCTTAGCGCGGTGCTGTAAGAGCGGTTGGCATAGATGAGCGCGCGCCCTCGTTCGGCAACACGCGCCTCCTGCACTTCTCCGAAGAAAACATGGTGCCGCCCGAAAATCCTGTCGTCAATAAGCTTGCAGTCGAAGCATGCTAGTGCACCGCGGAGTATCGGCGCGCCGGTCGCGCCGGAATCCCACTCGGCACACGCAAACTTGTCCTCCCCCTTGTCACCATAGCGTCCGGCGAAAGTGTCGGAAACGAAGGACTGGTCATCCCTCAAGATATTCACGGTGAAGATACCGTTCTCGATGATGGGCGCCGCGCCCGCGCTCTGATCGTTGACACAGACCAGCAGGACCGGCTTTTCGGTATCGGCCGAGACCGAGGACATGGCCGATACCGTTACTCCGGCGCGACCCGCCGGGCCATCGGTCGCCACCACATTGACCGTAGCCGCTACGCAGCTCATGCCATTCAGGAAATCCTGGCCGAGATCAGTCATAGCGCCTCCAGGAATTCAAGAAACACTGCGCTGAACTGCTGCGGCAGCTCGACATTGCTAAGATGGGCCGCGTCGAGGCTTGTCAGCTTCGCACAGGGAATATGGCTGGCAAGGAATTCTGCGTGCCCAGGCGGTGTGGCGGGGTCTTGCAACCCAGCAATCGCAAGCGTCGGAACATTGATAAGGCCCGCTGTGGGCCGCAGGTCCATGTCCCGAATGGCCGCGCTGCACCCCGCGTAACCGCGCGGGTCGGTTGCCAGCAGCATATCCGCAATGCGGCGCACCTGACTAGGCTCATTCTCACGAAAACCAGCGGTGAACCAGCGCTCAATGACTGGTTCGACCATCAGCTCCATCCCGTTGGTCAAGACATTGTCGACACGCTCGGTCCAACCCGAAGGAGGTCCCATATAGGCTGACGTATTGGCGAGCGTCAGGCTCAAAAGGCGCTCGGGTGCACGATAGCCGAGCCATTGGCCGGTCATCCCGCCTAGCGAGACTCCGGCGAAATGCACCCGCTCAATTCCAAGAGCGTCCAGCATTCCGACAACATCACTGCCTAACCGGTCGAGCGAATACCCGCCGGGCGGCACATCCGATGCGCCATGACCCCGCGGGTCGTATCGCAATATGCCGAACCGATCGCTGAATGCTGCGATCTGGGCATCGAACAGGCCCATTGATGTGCCGAGTGAGGGCGAGAGCACGATAACCGGCGCGCCATCGCGAGGAATGAACTCGCAGGCAATCCGGCACCCGTCGTTCATGGCGATATGCTGGACTTGGCTCATGCGCGTTCCCTCACGGTGCGCTTCTCGATCCGCTTTTCGTTAATCGTGCTCTTGACGATCCGGTCGACATAAATGCCGGGTATGTGGATGGCATCAGGATCAAATGTGCCCGGTTCAACCATCTCTTCGGCCTCGACCACGGTGACCTTGCCCGCCGTTGCCATCGGCGCATTGAAATTGCGCGCGGTCTTGCGGAACATGAGATTGCCCTCGGTATCCGCTCGCCACGCCTTGACGATCGAAAGGTCAGCGCGCAGCCAGCGCTCGCGCACATAGAGCTCGCCGTCGAATTCTTCGACCGGCTTGCCATCCGCCACAACCGTGCCAACCCCGGTCTTGGTGTAGAACGCAGGTATGCCTGCACCGCCAGCCCTGATCCGTTCCGCCAGCGTGCCTTGCGGGTTCAATTCCAGTTCCAGATCGCCATCGAGATATTGCTGTTCGAACAGCTTGTTTTCGCCGACATAGGAACTGATCATCTTGGCGATCTGGCGGGTCTGGAGCAGCATCCACAGGCCAAAGCCGTCGGCCCCTGCATTGTTCGAAATGACGGTCAGATCCCTGACCCCGGCGGCCTTGATTTCAGGGATCAGACTTTCGGGATTGCCCGAGAGCCCGAACCCGCCCGACATGATCGTCATGCCGTCGAACAGCACACCTTCAAGCGCGGCAGCAGGCGTCGGATAGACCTTCTGCATGCTGGGTCAGGCTTCCGCACGTGGGCGCTGCGAGAACGCCTCGTCATTGCCCGTACGGGCTTTCTGCAGCTGAAAGTCGAACTGGATGTCGGCCGTATCGCCGCTGCGATCCGGAACCGGCAGCAAGCCTTCACGCGTACCAAAGGCGAAATCGTCACGGGCGTGAGGATCGTCGCCAAAGTTGATCTGCGTCGTCAACGTGCGATAGCCCGGAGCCTCAATGAAGAAGTGGACATGGGCCGGCCTGTCGCCATGGCGTCCGAGCATCTCCATCAGGTTCGCAGTCGCACCGCCCGGCGGACAGGAATAGCCGCGAGGCATCTTGGACCGGAAGGCATAGCGCCCGTCCTCGCCCAGCTTGATCCGGCGGCGATTGTTGAAGTCGCTCTGCGCCCCGGTCGGGTCGAAATGCGAATAGAAGCCTTGCGAGTTGGCGTGCCAAACGTGCAGCACTGCATCCTTGATCGGCTCGCCGTCCGGCCCGGTAATGCGGCCCGACATGGTCAGTGTCTCGGTATCGTCCGGATCGTCCGTCAAATTGACATCGTTGGTCTTGGTCAGGTCACCATTAACCAAAGGTGCACCCGCGACATAGAGCGGCCCTTCGATTGTACGCGGTGTACCTCCTGTCTGCCCGGCCTCGGCATCCTTGGCGTCCATATGCAGATCGAGGAAATGCTCGATGCCAACACCTGGTGCAATCAGGCCAAACTCTCCTGCCCCATCCTGCAGGAATTTGAGCGCCTGCCAAAACTCGCTTTCGTCGATGTCATGCTTCTCGATGATCTGCATCGTAGCCTCGAGCACATCGCGCATGATCGCCTTGAGTCTCGGATTGCCGCCGCTTTCACTGAGACCGCTGGCGCGGTCGAGCAGGTCCTGCACTTCCTTGGTCTTGACAATATCGGTCATAGCTAAGCTCCCGTATTCAATCGTTTTCGTGGATGTCGGATGGATGGCGGCACAGCGCCGTAACCTTGACGGTCATGAAGGGGTAAAGCGGCAGGCTCATCATGATGTCGTGCAGTTCGCCTGCATCCTCGACATCGAAAATGCTGACATTGGCGTAGCGCCCCGCCACCCGCCAGATATGCGGCCACTTGCCTGCGCGCTGAAGCTCTTGCGAACGCGCCTTCTCGCGCGCCTTCATGTCTTCAAACTGCACCTTGTCGACATCGTAAGGAACGTCGAGATCCATTTCTACCATGAACAGCATCTGCTTTCTCTCCTATCGGCGCTCAAAGCGCGTCAATTTTGCGCGATCAACCATCACGCCCAGCCCCGGCCCTTGCGGAACAGCCAGGCCGAACTCTGAATAATCGAGCGGCTCGGTCAGGATTTCTTCGGTCATCAAGAGCGGCCCAAACAGCTCAGTGTGCCACGCCAGATCGGGCAGGCAGGCAAACAGATGAGCCGATGCGACGGTCCCGATCCCGCCTTCGAGCATTGTGCCGCCATAGAGGCCTATCCCGGCCCCACTGGCGATACGGGCAACCTCGGCGCAGCCCGAGGGCCCTCCTGATTGGGTGATCTTGAGCGAGAAAGCATCACCTGCCCGCGCGGCTGCCAGAAGCCGCGCGCTATCCGGTCCGGCAAGCGCCTCGTCCGCCATAATCGCGATGTCGAAATCCGCAGTGAGGGCGGCCATGCCTGCAATGTCAGCCTTGGCGATCGGCTGCTCGATCAGGGCCACACCCGCGTCCTGCAGCGCAGCTGCCCCCTCGCGCGCCTGCTCGCGCGACCAGGCCTGATTCACATCCACCCGGATAGAGGCCCGCCCCTCGAAGGCTCGGGCGATCGCCGCCACATGTGCGCAATCCGATACGACATCGCGTTTGCCGATCTTGAGCTTGAAATGCCGGTGCTTGCGATCAGCAAGCACACGCTCGCCTTCTTCGTTATCCGCCGCTGTGTCACCGCTTGCGAGCGTCCACGCGACTTCCAGCCGATCAACCCTAGCTCCGCCGAAATAGGCGGAGACCGGCTTGCCTTCGGCTTGTCCCAGTGCGTCATACAACGCCGTTTCGACCGCGCATTTGGCAAAGCGATTGCCGACAATATGTTTATCGAGCTGCGCTATCGTCGCCACCGGATCATCAGCGTCGCATTGCTTCAGCACCGGCGCAAAGTAGCGCTCGATGTTGATCTTGATGCTCTCGGGGCTTTCTTCGCCGTAAGCTAGGCCGCCGATCGTCGTCGCCTCGCCCACACCTGTGATCCCGTCACTGCGGTGCAGAAAAACCAGCACCACTGCCTGGCTCTGCATGGTTGTCATGGCGAGCACATGCGGCCGGATGGTCGGAACATCCGCAATTATGACCTCAATGTGCTCTATCGAGGTCATCGCAAGTAAAGCCCGCCGTTGACATCAAAGGTCGCGCCAGTGGCAGAGGTAGCTTGCGGATCGGCCAGCAGTGTAACCAGGCGCGCAATATAGTCGGGATCGCCCAGTTCACCGACAGGGATTGTCTTGACCACGGCCTCCAGCTTCTCCGGCGGTAACAATTCGCGCACCGAATCCAGATCCTGCGGGCCCGGGGAGATTGCGTTCACAGTGACGCCATCTGCGGCGAGATCGCGCGCAAAGACCTTGGTCAGAGTGATGATCCCGCCCTTCGAGGCTGCGTAATGCGCCCCGGTAGCCGCGCCGCCATTTTGCCCCGCCAGCGAAGCCATATTGACGATGCGGCCATAGCCATGCTCGCGCATATGCGCGCCGATGGTCTGACAGCCGAGGAAGGTTCCCCTGAGTGCGACCGCAGTTACGGCGTCGAACTCTTCCGGGGAGATTTCGAACAATGGCGTGGTTCGTGTCAGAGCTGCATTGTTGACCAGGACGCCAATTCCGCCCCAACGCTTGGCGATCACGGCCAGTACCGCCTCAAAGCTTGCGCGCTGCGTGACATCCAGCTCACATGTGAAAAAATCAGCGTGATCCAGCTCGATCGCAGCTCTATCCAGCGCCGCGCTGTCAATATCCGCCATAGCGACGCGGTAACCTTCACGCAGCAGCCGCTTGCAAACAGCCTTACCAAGACCCCCCGAACCCCCAGTGACGAGTGCGACGTTATGATGATCCGGCATGCTCATGGCAGGAAGGTCAGCCCGGTAAGGGAGTCTCCGCCATTGATTAGGCGGACGACCTTTTGCACAATCTTGAAGCTATCACCATCAGGACGCAGCACCCATTCGACATTGGCAGCAAAGGTCCTGTGCCGATCGAATTTGTATTCAACCAGCGTCTGCGCATTTCGAACCCGAAGATCGCCATTGGCCTCCGTCCCGAGAATACGGAAACGAGACACATTTCTCAGCGTACGGGCTGCGTGCGAGGCCGACATCGATTCTCCGCTCGTCAGCCGCCTCACGCGCATGTCGCGCATCGCGGCGTTGTCATAAGCGTAGTTGAGCGTGTCCTCGAAATTCTGCTCGTCGGGCTCCACCGGGACGACGTACTTGCCCTCCTCGACCCACAGGGCGAGCCAGGCCTGGTAGTCATACTGGTCCAGTACATCCGCCTCGAGCGAGATGAACTCGGCTACATGAGCCAGCCTGCTATCTGCGGTCAGCGTGTTCATTGGGTCATTACCTCTTTCCACATCTGGTAAGCGGCACGCATCCCGGTCTCGGCAGTGACATCGCCGGCGTTGCTCTCGGTCTTGTCCTCACCCCGATTGAGCATGATCCAGACGTTATCTTCGCCACCCTGCGCTCCGCGCTGTACTCGTTCCCACGCCTCAGCATCATCGGTTGTCCCGAAACCCATCGGCCCCTGAAAATGTTCGTGAAGGCGCAAGCGCATGCGGTTGGCCGCAGCAGGGCCGCCATCCATCCCGATCGCGATATGACGGATCTCGGTCTCGTCGACCGAAAGCGGGCGCAAAACGCGGAAGAAGGCCATTGAACATGCAAGGTTGGGGAACAGGTTCACGTTGAAGCCCGATCCTGTCACCGCGCGCACGATCCTGCGGACTTCTTCTTCGCTGTGATCCTGGCGCAGTTCCTCGGCCAATTCCTCGAACCTCTCCGGGATCGGCTCGTCGAGATTCTCTTCGAGGTCGACCAGGTCGGGGATCATCACCATGACCGAGTGGCCATTGCCCAGATCCTCGACATAGCCGCCTGCATCCATGAAAGAGAACAGCTCTTCCGTGTCGCCATCGAGCGACGAGAGGAAGCTCTTGTGAACCACCGGGAAGTGATAGGCGTCTGTGGTATTCTCGAGCTGAATTTTCCAGTTGCCGGGGAAAGTGAACTTGTGTTCGCCCAGCGTCTTGACCGGGTAGCCACCGCCCTGCTTCATGAAGAGGTCGATCCACGGGCGTGCACGGCCGAGAAATTCCTCCAACGGCGGCGCGTCTTCGTTGAAGGTCGCGAAAATCAGCCCGTTATAGCTTTCGACGCGCAGCTGGATCAGGCCATAGTCGCTCTTGTCGAAATCCTTGTAGCCCTTGGGCAAAGGCAGGCCCTTGAGGCTCCCGTCAACACCATAGGTCCAGGCGTGATAGGGGCAGACAAAGCCGGGCGAATTGCCCTTTTTCTTCTCGCAAATGGTCGCGCCGCGATGTCGGCAACGATTGAGCATGACACGCACCGTACCGTTCTTGTCACGGTTCACGATCACCGGCTCATGCCCCACGTGAGTCGATATCCAGTCATTCTTGTTGGGAATCTGGCTGTCATGCGCAACCCACACCCAGGTCGACTTGAAGATGCGTTCCATCTCTTCGTCGAAAATCTCCGGGTCTGTGTAGAGCGCGGTATGGACCCGGTCCTGCTTTACCAGGCTGGCAAAATTTTGAGCGCTCATCATTCAGCTCCGCTTGTCGCCTGGTCTGGCACGGCGATGTTTTCCTCATCGTTCCAAGGCTCGACCTGGCGTGAAAAAATGTTTTCTGTCCTGAAGTGCGCGATGCGCCAGACGCCGCCCTCGCGGGCGAATTTCATGGTCAGGCGCGCACTGCGCAAATCGGAGGTGCCATCGGCGTAGTCAGTGGTTTGCAACATCATCCACTGCCCTGCTCCGCTTGCGCCTGCTGCCGAGAGATTTTCGCTCGAGAAGAAATGCGCCGTCATCGCAAAATGCGGTATCGGCACACAGTAGGACCGGATCATCTCGACGATCGCTGCGCGCCCTTCATATCGGCCAAAGGCCTTTGCGTAGCGCCCCTTGCCTTCCCAGAGCGCATTTTCGGAGAATAGCTCTCCCAGCTCCGCGAATGGCGTATGCGGGCCCAGGTCGTCACAGATCGCGAAATATCGCGCGACCAGCCGCCGGATCGCCGCCTCGCTTTCAAGATCGCTCAAGCGCTCAAGGATAGCCCGATCGCTCATTCAGGCATGACCAGTTCGCGGCCAAGGCGCGCTTCGACCCGCATGTACTTCCAGAGACGATATTCGCCCACTTCGGTTGTGCGAAACAGGTTGCAAACCTCGACCGCCTTATCGCGATCTTCGACGTCCGCGAGGATGTAGAAGGTCCAGGGAAAGCCATCAGGCGATGTGCCGACCATGGTCTCGTCATCATCCATCGTGCCGATCACTTCCACCCCGTCCATCTCGCGGATGGTGCGGATCATTTTTCCCGTCGCCTTGAGGACAGTCATGATTTCAGCCGAGGGAAGGTCGAAAAAGCCTTGCAGCACTGCCCCGCAAAACAGGGTTCGGATGGGTTTGTTATCAGCCATTCTTTTGCTCTCCCTCAGGGATATCCCGGCGGTGTATGCAGGCCGAGCAGTGACTGCCCGCCCGACTGCCAGGTACCATCGTTAATAAACGCGTGTTGTGCGACGACTGTCGCATCGTTGAGATAGCGCTGGAGAGGGTGGCCGGAGAAGATGCCGGTGGTCCCGGCAAGCTCGAAGGCGCGCCGGGCCACATCCGCTCCCGCCTTTGCAGCTTGTGTGCTGGCGAGGCGCAGCAGGCCCTGATCGTGCTTCGTTATTTCATCGCCCGCGACGGCCTTCTCCCAGACCCGATCGGTTTCTTCATAGAACCAGGCCCGGGCTGAACGCAGTCGCGCTTCCATCTGCGCCAGCGCGATCTGGAAGCCCGGACGATCTGCCATGGAAGGCGCGCCCGTAATCGAATTCTTCTTGGTCGCGATACCAACCACTCCATTGATCGCTTCGCGCGCCACGCCCAGGCCAACGACGGCCAGGACCTGTGCCGCCATCGCCATGCTGGGATAGCGATAGGATGGGCAGTCGATCGTCGGCGGCGCACCGCGAATGGCAGTATAGTTTTCAGGCACGACGACGTCTTCGACCACAAGATCGTGACTTCCCGTGCCGAGCATCCCCATGGTGTTCCAGGTCTGGTCGATGCGGACCTTTTTTGGCGGCATCCACGCCATGCGCGGCAGTCCGCCCTGCTCGCCTTCCACCTTGATTCCGGCACCGATGATATCGGCGCACATGCTGCCGCTGCCAAAGCCCCAGCGACCATTCACCTTGTAGCCGCCATCGAGTTTTTCGACTAGCTGCGGCGGAAATACCGCGCCCGCGACGACAATGTCGGGACCATCGGAATAGATCTCTGCGAGCGTTTCTTCCGGTAGCGACGAGATGTACTTGGTCGCGAAACCAAAGCTCGCGACCCAGCCGGCGGAACCATCCGCTGCCGAGATCGCTTCGATCACCTCCATGAACTCACGCGCACTCCAGCCCGCGCCGCCAAACTGTTCCGGCACCAGGCCCCGATAGATTCCCAGCTTCTTGAACTGATCGATCACATCTTGCGGGATATGCCGCAGGCTCTGGAACTCCTCCCGGCGTGACCGGACGTCCGCAAGCACAGCGTCGAGCGAAACCGTTTCGTCAGTCTTAAGCTTCGCGATGCCCATCATGCATCTCCTCTTGAATGGGGTT
>Ga0181588_10004758_pt1 | contig 11093 bp, 10 predicted proteins | sample 071ome_26_FD_148607 | JGI IMG/M metagenome (GOLD analysis project Ga0181588, IMG submission 148607) | Coastal salt marsh microbial communities from the Groves Creek Marsh, Skidaway Island, Georgia - 071409BT metaG (spades assembly) | ecosystem: Environmental > Aquatic > Marine > Intertidal zone...
ACGAGCGAAGTTCAGCTGAACATCGTGGCCAAGCGGGTGCTCGGTCTCCCGGACTGATCCCGCCCCCTCAGTATCCCCGCCCCGGGTCCACCAGGCCCGTGGGCGGCTCCCCCGCCAGCACCTTCCGTAGATTCTCTCGAAACACCGGCACCACGGCCTCCCACTCCGTGGGCGCCGAGATGTGAGGCGTTACAAAGCACCGGGGCGCCTCCCAAAAGGCATGATCTTCTGGCAAGGGTTCGGACTCAAAAACGTCAAGCACGGCAGCGCCCAGATGACCGCTCTCCAGCGCTGCCAGCAGCGCGGCCTCCTGCACCACGCTTCCCCGCCCCACGTTCATTAGCAGGGCCCCGGGAGCCAGCGCGGCCAGCGCGGCCTCATCCAGTAGACCCGCCGTTTCCGCTGTCGCCGGCACCACGGAAACGAGCACCTCGGCCCCGGCCAGCGCCGCCAGGCGTTCCCCTATGGGGTAGACCTCGGCGAAGCCCGGCGCCGGGGCGCCACTGCGATTGAGGCCAATGGTGTGGTAACCCCGGGCCGTGAGCGCCGCCCCCAGATCCACCCCAATGGCCCCCGTACCCAGCACCACGGCTCGGGCGCCGCTAAAGTTCCGTGCGCTCTGGCGACGCACCGCGCCGTGGGTCCAGCGGGCTCGGCGCTGCGCTGCCAGAGCCACCAACAGGCCCTGTTCAAAGCCGTCGAGCCAAAAGTTTAGATAGCGCACCATGAGCGCACCGAAGGGGCCCTTCAGCGCCGACACCGCAAGCTCGGGCCGGGACGGCAGGAGGGGCAGCAGGGGGTTTACGCCCGCCCAGGTGCTCTGGGCCCAGCGCAGGGCCGGCATTGAGGGAAGGTAGGCCGCGAGACGATCCGGCGCAGCCAGGGCGTAGGTGATGGTAGCCAAAGCCTCCGCCGCCGGGGGCGTCGGCGCCGCATAGGGGCGCAGGGTCACCGGCAGATCCGCCAGCGCCTCGGCGAAGCGCGCAGCCTCCGCATCGATCAGCGCTACCACGGGCTTTTCCGTCATGCCTGGGCTCCTTCGGTGGTTGCTCCCGCCGCTCGGCCATGAAGATAATGGGGGGCGATGGCTCGGGCCCCGCTGTGGCCCACGACTTAGGGATGCATAGCATGATCACGCTTACCGTGAATGGCAAAACGCACACGCTCGACGTCGAACCCGATACCCCGCTCCTTTGGGTGCTGAGGGACCACCTCGACCTCACGGGCACCAAGTTCGGCTGCGGGATTGCGCAGTGCGGTGCCTGCACCGTCCACCTCGACGGGCGGCCCCTGCGCAGCTGCGTCACCCCGGTCAGCGTGGCCGAGGGGCAAGCCATCACCACCATTGAGGGCTTGGCCGGGGACACGCTCCACGCCGTGCAGCAAGCCTGGATCGAACATGACGTGCCCCAGTGTGGCTACTGCCAATCGGGCCAGCTCATGGTGGCCGCGCACCTGGTCGACAACACGCCGAATCCCTCGGACGACGATATCGATCAGGCCATGATCAACATCTGCCGCTGCGGCACCTACCCGCGCATGCGCAGCGCCATCCACCGTGCCGCTGCCCTGGCCCGCGACGCCATGGCTGACGCCTAAGGAGCCCTGCGATGACCCTTCAGAATTCCACCCTGTCCCGCCGGGCCTTCGTTAAAAGCAGCGTCGCCGCCAGCGGCGGGCTCATGCTGGCCCTGTCCCTGCCGAAGGCCAACGCCGGCCTTGATCCCTGGACCGGGGAACCTACGGGCACGGAAATCAGCGCCTGGCTCACCATCGATCCGAACAGTCAGGTAACCATTCGCGTAGCCCAATCCGAGATGGGGGAAGGGGTCTTCACCGCCATGCCCATGCTTGTGGCCGAAGAGCTGGACTGCGACTGGAGCCAGGTGAAAGCGGAATACGCCAGTGCCAACCGGAGCGTCCGGGAAAACGGCGTCTACAAACGCATGGGCACAGGCGGCAGCGGCGCGGTGCGCCGGTCCCGGGAATACCTCCAGCAGGCTGGCGCAAGCGCCCGGGAACGGTTGAAGGCCGCCGCCGCAGCGCGCTGGGAAGTGCCCGTGGCGGAGCTCCGCACAGAAGGCGGAGAAGTCTTCCACGACGCCAGCGGGCGGCGCACGGCCTACGGCGTGCTCGCTGCGGAAGCCGCGGCCATTACGCTCGCGGAGGAGCCCGCCATTCGCAAGGCCGGGGAATTCAAGCTCCTGGGCACGCCCCTAAATCGCCTGGACGTCCCCAGCAAGGTCGACGGCAGCGCCACCTTTGGCATCGATGTGAAAGTGCCGGGCATGGTGTACGCCGCCTACGACGCCTGCCCCGTGTGGGGCGGCACCCTCGCAGCCCTGGATGACGCCCCGGCCCTCGCCGTGAAGGGCGTGAAGAAGGTGATCCGGGTAGAGGACGGCTTTGCCGTGATCGCCGACAGCTACTGGCGCGCGCGGAAGGGCCTCGAGGCCCTCTCCCCGGAGTGGGACCTGGGCCCGAACGCCAGCGCAAGCAGCGATGCCATGCGGGCGGAATTTAAAAGCGACCTGGACCGCCGGGGGGTGGTGGCCCACGAGGAAGGGGATGCCTACGCCAGCCTCGAAACCGCGGAAACGGTCATCGAAGCAGACTACGACGCTCCCTACCTGGCCCACCTCGCCATGGAGCCGGTGAACTGCACCGTATCCATCGCCAAGGACCGGGTCGACGTGTGGACCGGCACCCAAAACCCCGAATCGGTGCTCGGCGCCGCCGCGGAAATCCTCGGCCGGGCGCCGGAAACGATCCACGTTCATAACTGCTTTCTGGGCGGCGGCTTTGGCCGGCGCAGCATGCCCGACTTCGCGCGCCGGGCTCTGGCCATTGCCAAGGCCCTGGGCAACACGCCGGTGAAGGTCCTTTGGAGCCGGGAAGCGGACACGCGCACGGGGCACTTCCGCCCCCTCGCCGCCCTGCGCTTCAAAGCCGGCTTCGACGCAAACGGTAAGCCCGTCGCCCTACTGAATCGCTCCGCCACCCATTCCATCCTCGCGGGCTTCCGCCCCGAGGTAGTCCAGAATGGGCTCGACGGCTCGAGCACGGAGGGCCTGGAGAACCAGCCCTACGACATCACCAACGTCAGCATTGAGCATCACTTAAAGCGCACCCCCGTGCCGGTATGGTTCTGGCGCTCCGTGGGCAGCTCGCAAAATGGCTTTGCCCTCGAGGCCTTTATCGACGAGATGGCCGAGGCCGCGGGGCAGGACCCCCTCGCCTTCCGCCAGGCCCTGCTGCATAAGCACCCCGCCATGCTCAAGACGTTGAATCTAGCGGCGGAAAAGGCGGATTGGGGTCGCCCTATGGCTCCGGGCTCCGCCCAGGGAATCGCCATTCACGAAAGCTTTGGCTCCATTTGCGCCCAGGTGGCCGAGGTCACGGTCACCCAAGGCGGGGAGGTGAAGGTCGAGCGGGTGGTCACGGCCATCGACTGCGGGAATACGGTGAACCCCCGGACCATCGCGGAACAGGTCGAAAGCAGCGTGATCTACGGCCTCTCCGCAGCCCTTTGGGGCCGAAGCGACATCGAGAACGGCCAGGTGGTGCAGCAGAACTTTGACCGCAACCGGGTGGTGAAGATGGTGGAAGCCCCGGCGGTGGAAACGCACTTCTCCCTCTCCGGGGGCGAGCACTGGGGCGGCATTGGCGAGCCGGCCCTGCCCCCCACGGCCCCGGCAGTGGTGAACGCCATCTACAAAATCACCGGGCGCCGCATTCGCGCCCTGCCCATCGCCCAGCACGATCTACGCTGGAGCTAGGGCCCATGGCGCGGCGGTGCCTTCCCTGGCTGGCCCTGGCCAGCCTTGCCCTCGCCGCGCCCCTTTCGGCTCTTGAACCGCCGAGCACCGTGGCCCGCTGGGCCGCAGCCTGCAATGGCTGCCACGGCCCGGAGGGGCGGGGCAGCGGCGCCATGCCGGCGCTGCGAGGCCAGAGCGCCGACGCCCTCGCCGCGAAACTCCTGCAATGGCAGAACGACCCCGAGGCCGCGGCGGCCACGGGGCACGTCATGGCGCGCTTTGCTGCCATTCTTGAACCGGAAACGCTACGAGCGCTGGCGGACCACTACGGGACGGCGCCGTGAATCGTCGTCGTTTCCTAACCCATGCCGGGGCTGCGCTGCTGGGTGCTTCGAGCCTGGGCTGGGCGCCGCCTTCCGCGGCGTCATCCCAGGGGACCCAAGCCTCGGTTCTGATCCTCGGCGCGGGCTTTGCCGGCGCCAGCCTCGCCTGGGCGCTGAAGCGCTGGGCCCCGAGCCTTGCGGTCACGGTAGTGGCGGCCCCGGAGCGCTACTGGACCTGCCCCTTCAGCAATACGGCGCTCCTGGATCCCACGGACCTTGGGGCCCTGGAAGTGCGCTACGACGCTTTCTCCGGGGCCGGAGCCCCCACCCTTATCCGCGCCCGGGTTCGCGCCGTAGAGCCGGAGCACCGCGCCCTCGTGCTTGAAGATGGCCGGCGCCTCACCGGCGACAAGCTGGTGCTGGCGCCGGGCATCGAGCTGGCCACGGACGCCATTGACGGCTACGACGGCGCAGCCGCGGAGCGCTTCCCCCATGCCTGGGAGGCCGGGCCCGAAAGCCTGCGCCTCGCCGAGCAGCTCCGCGCCGTCCCCGATGGCGGGCTGGTGGTGATGACCATTCCGCCAAACCCCTATCGCTGCCCCCCGGGCCCCTACGAGCGGGCCAGCCTCATGGCCTGGTGGCTTCAACAGCACCGGCCCCGGGCCAAGCTGCTCCTCCTCGACGGCAAGGACCGCTTTACCAAGGACACCCTGTTCAAAGCGGCGTGGGCGGCCCGCTATCCGAACCTCGAGTGGCAAGGCTTGAGCGATGGGGCGGGGCTGCGCCGGGTCGACGGGAAAGCGGGCCTCATCGAGACGGACTTCGATCGCTTCTCCCCGGATCTCGCCAACGTTATTCCGCCGCAGCGGGCCCCGGCCCTCCTGCGCCGCGCGGGGCTCGACGGCGGCCAAGGCTGGTGCCCCATCGAGCCCACGGGCTTTGAATCGCCCCTGGCAAAGGACGTCCACATCCTCGGCGATGCAGCCATCGCCAACCCCATGCCGAAGTCCGCCTTCGCCGCCAATAGCCAGGGGAAGGCCTGCGCCGCGGCGCTCATCGCCGATCTTGCGGGCGCCCCTCGACCCGACCCGGTGCTGCTCAACACCTGCTACAGCCTGGTGGCGCCCGATGCAGGCATCGCCGTGGTGGGCAGCTACGCCGTCAAAGGCGGGCGGTTGGAAAGCCTCGCTGCGGGCAGCGGCCTCTCGCCGAGCCGCAGCGCCCTTGGGGAATCGGTGACCACCGTTCGCGGCGCTGAGGCCGCCCACGCTCGGGGCTGGTACGACAGCATTCGCGCTGACGCCTTTCGGGACGGAGGGCAACGCTCGTGAAGGCTCCGAGCGCACCAGCATCGGCCGTCTTGGCCGCGACGTTGATCTCCAGCGGCGCCGCCTGGAGCGCTCCGGAAGCCCGAGACGCCTCCCCCCTTGTGCAGCAAGGGGCCCGCTGGGCGGCGGACCCCGCCGTCGGCGACTGCGGCATTTGCCATCACCTGCCAGGACACGACCCCCGAGATCAGGGCACGGTCGGTCCCTCCCTCGCGGGAGTGGGGCTGCGCCTTGACGAGGAGGCACTACGGGCCCTGCTCACGGACGCCCGGGCCCTTCGTCCGGGCACGGTCATGCCCGCCTACGGCCGCCCCGCGACGGGCCCTCGCGTCCCCCCGGCTCTGCAGGGCAAACCGCTCCTTCCGGCCCACGTTCGGGATGCCATCGTGGCCTGGCTAACCACGCTCCGCCATGGCTGAGCGCTTAACGCGACGCCAGGTGCTCGCCGGCAGCAGCGGCGCCCTCACCCTGACCGTACTGCCCCGGGCCCTCAGCGCAGCCACGGTGCCGGAAACGGGAGATCTCCGCCCCGTTTTCAAAACCCATTTCGGCGATCAGGTGCCAACCCCCGGGGGGGTTCGGCTCGACGTGTCCCGCCTGGTGGAAAGCGGGCTCTCCGTCGCCGTCAGCGTGCGCGGAGACAATCCCCTGGATCCCCCGGAGGCGCTCTACCTGTTTATGCCCCGAAACCCCGAGCCTTGGGGCCTGGAAGCCCATTTCCAGCCTCCTGCCCTGCCGGAGCTCGCCACCCGCATTCGCCTATCAGCCACGCAGAATCTCACCGCCGTGGGCCGCTGGGCCGATGGCCGGCTGGGCCTCGACAGCGTCACCGTGCTGGTCACCCGAGGGGCCTGCATCGATGAAAATTACGGCCAATGGGTACGCTGAGCCTACCGGTACGCCTAGCCCTCCCGGAGGAGGCTCAGGCAGGGAGCGTGGTCTCCCTACGCCTTTTGCTGCAGCACCCCATGGAAACGGGCTATCGCATCGGCGAGGACGGCGCGCGCATTCCCCGGCACATTCTCACTACCTTGCGTGTCAGCTATGGCAAACGGGTAATCGCTGACCTCACGCTACGCCCGGCCATCGCCGCCAACCCCTATTTCGCCTTGAGCTTTATCGCCGATGAAACGGGACCGGTGACGCTCGAAGTGGCCGACGACCGGGGGGCAAAGCTCACGGAAACCCGGATGCTGACCGTTGTTCCCTAGCACGCACGCTCGTCGCTTCCCGGAGCGGTGCCTGGCCCTAGGCCTCGTCCTGGGCCTTGTCCTGTGCCTCAGCATCAGCGCCGGCGCCGCCCAATCGGGTCTTGCCTACCTGGGGGAGGAGCTCAAGGCCCTGCAAGCCGACCCCTTCGCCAATCCTGGTCTGCTCTGGGTCGATCGGGGCACGGCCCTGTGGGAGGCGACCCCAGCCCCCGGGGTGCCCGCCTGCGCGGGTTGCCATGGCGCCCCGGAAGGCCTCCGGGACGTCGTTCCCACCTTGCCGCGGTGGAACCCCGCCACCCAGCGCCTCGAGAATCTCGAGGGGCTGATCCGTCAGTGCCAAAGCGAGCGCCAGCATCAAGCCCCCGCGCCTTTTGAATCGGAGGCGCTCCTTGCGCTCACGACGCGCCTAGCCCACGGTGCCCAGGGCTTGCCCCTAAGCGGTGCGATCGCACCCGGGGCCGCCCCAGCCCTCGCCCGAGGGGAGGCCTTCTTCCGGGAACGGCGGGGCCAGCTTGGGCTTTCCTGCGCCGATTGCCACGAGCGATACAACGGAGCCCGGCTCCGTGGCGATCGCGTTTCCGAGGGCATGATCAACGGCTTCCCCATCTACCGCCTCACCTGGCAGACCCTGGGCTCCCGCCATCGCATGTTCCGGTGGTGCAACGAGGCGGTGCGGGCCGAGCCCTACCCCTTCGGAGCCGAGCCCTACCTGGAACTCGAGCTCTTCCTTCGCCATCGCGGCGCGGGCCTTCCCCTGGAAACCCCTGCGGTGCGCCGCTAAGCATCGACCCTTCCCCGGGAGCGGGGCACAATAGGGCCCCTGCGGAGTGTCCGCCCCGGTCCCCTGGAAACACCCCCGTGCAAGAGTTGTCCCTCCCCGCCTCCGGGCCCATGGCCGCCCTCGATCTCGGATCGAACTCCTTCCACCTGCTGATCGCGGAGTTCAAGGGCGACCGGCTGCGGGTCATTGACCGGCTGAAGGACATGGTGCGTCTGGCGGAGGGGCTGGGGGATAGCGGCCGACTCCGGGACGACGTCGCGGACCGGGCCCTTAAGAGCCTTGGGCGAATTGGTCAGCGACTCCGGGGCCTGCCCCGGGAAAACGTGCGCATCGTCGGGACCAACACGCTGCGCCGCGTTCGCGACGGCGGCGCCTTCCTCCGCGCCGCCGAGGCCGCCCTCGGCTTCCCCGTGGAGGTGATTGCAGGCCGGGAAGAGGCGCGGCTCATCTACCTGGGCGTCGCCCACAGCGCCCCGAGCGGGGGCCGGCGCCACCTAGTGGTGGACATCGGCGGGGGCTCCACGGAACTGATTATCGGCACCGATCACCAGCCCGAGCTCCTCGAAAGCCTGTTTATGGGCTGCGTCAGCGCAAGCCAGCGCTTCTTTCCCCCAGGCGCCCCGCCCACGGCGCAAAGCATGAAAAAGGCGCGGCTGGCCGCGCGGCAAGAAATGGAATCCATCGAAGCGGCCTACCGAGCCCGCGGTTGGGACGACGCCCTTGGGGCTTCCGGGACCATCCTTGCGGTACAGGACGCCCAGGCTGAGCTGCTCGGCACCCCGGGGCCCATTACCCCCGAGGGCCTGGAAGCGCTCCGGGAAGCGGTTCTTGCGGGCACCCCGCTCACCGGCGTGCCCAAGCAGCGCGCCGCGGTGTTCCCCGGGGGCCTGGCCATCCTCAGCGGCGTCTTTGATGCCCTGGGCCTCAAGCGCATGGAGACCTCGAAAAGTGCGCTACGGGAGGGCCTGCTTTGGGACCTGGCCGGGCGAAAGGGCAACGCCGATGCCCGGGAAAGCACGGTGGCGAATCTGCGGGAGCGCTTCCACATCGATCAAGCGCAAGCCCAGCGCGTGCAGCGCTTAAGCCTTCGTCTGCTCGCCGCAACCGCCGAGGCCTGGGATCTTAAGGGCGCCAGCGCCGCGGACCTCCTGCGCTGGGCCGGCGCTCTTCACGAACTGGGCATGGATGTGGCCCATAGCCAGTATCACAAGCACGGCGCCTATCTGCTCACGCACATGGATTTGGCAGGGTTCTCTCGGACCGAACAGGAGCGCCTCGCCCTGCTGGTGAGGGCGCACCGACGCAAGTTCCCTGGCGAACTCTTTGAGCCCCTCCGGGGCGCCACCCAAGCCCTGCTGCTTCGCCTCACCCTGCTGCTGCGCTGTGCCGTGGTGCTGTGCCGAGCCCGAAGCGACATGGCCGTGCCCGCCGCCTTCACCGCGGATGCGGGGGAGAGCCAGCTCACCTTAAGCTTTCCCAAGCGCTGGCTGAGCACCCACCCTCTGACGCGCCTCGACCTAGAGGATGAACGGCGAGTGTGGCGGAGCCTGGGCTACACCCTTGCCCTCGAGGAGCGGTCCTAAGCCCGCTCCGCCAGGCTTTTCAGCAGCGATTCCTGAGCACTGCGACGCCGCGCATTGCCCGCGCTGACGCGCCGGTAGGTGCCATCGGCCTGGAGCAGCCACGCCTGCGCGTTGTCCGTCAGATAGCCCTGGAGCGACTCCTGAATGATGCGCTGGCGCAGGCGGCGATCCTCGATGGGGAAGCAAGTCTCTACGCGGCGGAAAAAATTGCGATCCATCCAGTCGGCGCTGGAAAGGTAGAGCAGCTCTTCATCATCCCCATTTTCAAAGTAGAAAATGCGCGTGTGCTCAAGGAAGCGGCCGATAATGGAGCGCACCGTAATGTTGTCTGAAACCCCTTCCACCCCAGGGCGCAGGCAGCAAACCCCGCGCACGATCAGGTCGATGACCACCCCCGCCTGGGAAGCGCTATAGAGCGCTTGAATCAGTTCCGGCTCTACCAGGGAGTTCATCTTGGCGATGATGCGGCCCTGCCCTCCGGTCCGGGCCCGCTCGGCCTCCGCGTTCACCAGATCCACGATGTGCTTGTGGAGATTGAAGGGGGCCTGGATAAGCTTCTTCAGCCGGGCCACCCGCCCCATGGCCGTGAGCTGCTGGAACATCTTTTGGACGTCGTCACCGATGGCCGCATCACAGGTAAAGAGGCCGTAATCGGTGTAGAGGCGCGCCGTCCGGGCGTGATAGTTCCCGGTCCCAAGATGCACATAGCGGCGAAGCATGCGCCCTTCCCGGCGCAACACGAGCATCATCTTGGAGTGCGTTTTATGGCCCACCACGCCGTACACCACGTGGGCCCCGGCTTCGTGGAGCGTCTCTGCAAGTTCAATGTTGGCTTCTTCATCGAAGCGCGCACGCAGCTCGATGACCACCATCACTTCCTTGCCTCGCCGAGCCGCATCGACCAAGGCCTTCACAATCGCCGAGTCGGCGCCGGTGCGATAAAGCGTCTGCCGAATCGCAAGCACGTTCGGATCCCGGGCCGCCTGGCGAAGGAACTCGATCACCGGCGCAAAGGATTCGAAGGGATGGTGTAGCAGCAGATCCCCGCGGCGGATGACGTCGAAAATATCGTCGTTCCGGCGCACCCGGGCCGGGATCCCCGAGGCGAAGCCAGGGTATTTCAAATCTGGACGGTCGATGAGATCGGGAATGGCCATCAGCCGAGTGAGGTTCACCGGGCCATTGCAGCGGTAAACGTCGTCCTCTTCCAGCTCGAACTGGCGAACGAGAAACTCCTCCACCTCTTCCGGGCAATCATCGGCCAGTTCCAGGCGCACTTCATCGCCAAAGCGGCGCGCCGAAAGTTCCCCTTCTAGGGCTCGCTTCAGATCGTCGATTTCTTCCTCGTCGACGAACAAATCGGAATTCCGCGTCACCCTAAATTGATAGCACCCCGTGGCCTTCATGCCGGGGAACAGATCGCTCACGTGCTGGTGAATGATCGAGGAGAGGAAGACAAAATCGTTCGGCCCTTGAGACACGGATTCGGGCAGCGCCACCACCCGAGGCAGGGATCGGGGGGCGCCAACGATGGCCATGCCGCTATTCCGCCCGAAAGCATCCTTGCCCTCGAGGGTGACAATGAAGTTCAGGGACTTATTCAGCACCCGGGGAAAGGGATGGGCCGGATCGAGGGCGATGGGGGACAGCACGGGCACCAGTTCCCGGGCGAAGTAGCGTTTGATCCAATCGGCGTGGCGCTTGGCCCAGTCCACCCGACGAATGAAGCGAATATGCTCCGCTTCCAGCGCTGGAATGAGCGTATCGTTCAGCACCCGATACTGATCATCGACCAGATCGTGAACCCGTTCCGAGATGCGCTGGAGCTGCTCTCCCGGACCCAAGTTATCCGGGCCCCGCTGGGTGGCGCCGTAAGCAAGCTGCTGCTTAAGCCCGGCCACCCGGATCTCGAAAAACTCGTCGAGGTTTGAAGCCGCAATGCACAAAAAGCGCAACCGCTCGAGCAGAGGTACGCTGTCGTCCTTCGCCTGCTCCAGCACCCGGCGATTAAACTCCAGGAGAGACAGCTCGCGATTGAAGAACAAGGTTGCGCCCACGGGTTCGGGGGCAGCCTTTGCAGCGGGTTTCCGGCTCATCATGGCGCTACAC
>Ga0181588_10004765_pt1 | contig 11086 bp, 5 predicted proteins | sample 071ome_26_FD_148607 | JGI IMG/M metagenome (GOLD analysis project Ga0181588, IMG submission 148607) | Coastal salt marsh microbial communities from the Groves Creek Marsh, Skidaway Island, Georgia - 071409BT metaG (spades assembly) | ecosystem: Environmental > Aquatic > Marine > Intertidal zone...
CGCAGGGCCCGGGCGTAGGAGTGTCGATGTCTGAACCACGTGTTCGCACGAACGGTCTGACCAAGGTGTTTTACGACGACGGACGGGGAGAAGTCCGCGCCGTCGACTCGGTGGATATCACATGCGCGGCGGGAGAGATCCTCGGTCTGCTCGGGGCGAACGGAGCGGGCAAGACGACCACACTCCGCATGCTCGCGACCGTCCTCGTGCCGAGCGGTGGCACGGCGTGGGTCCACGGACACGAGGTACGCGCGGCTGCCGAGCAGGTCCGGGCAAATCTGGGATTTTACAGTGCCTCGACGGCGCTGTACCCGAAGATCACACCTCGGGAGACGCTCCGCTTCTTTGCCCGCGTGAACGCATACCCCGCAAACCGAATCGAGCAGCGGGTCGATGATCTGATCGACCGTTTCGGTATGAACGACTTCGCCGACTCGCGCGTGGAAAAGCTGTCGTCAGGCATGAAGCAGAAGGTTTCGATCGCGCGCACCGTCGCTCACGATCCGCCGGTGCTCATCTTTGATGAGCCAACCGTCGCCCTCGACGTCCTGAACGCGATCGAACTTCGCGAGATCATCGCGAGACTCAGAGATGACGGGAAAGCCATCATCTTCTCGACGCACATCATGAGCGAGGCCGAGCAGCTTTGCGACCGGATCGCGATCATCCACCACGGCCGGATTCTGGCGACCGATACGCTCGATGGTCTTCGCGACGCCACCGGACACCACTACCTGGAGGACATCTTCGTCCACTACGCCCGGCCGAGTGACACCGGTACGCCGGCCGCGGCAGCGGACGACGGGATCGTCGATTGAAGATCACTCCGGCGGTGCGGGCGATCGTCGGCCTCGAGCTTCGGTCGCTGACTCGAGACGTCCGAACCGTCCTGATGTCGATCGTGCTGCCCGTGGCTCTTATGCCTTTGCTCCTCCTCGTCTTGTCCCAGGTTGAGGACCGTCGAAGCGAACGGGCATCGAATCGGACGTACACCTTCATGGTCACGGGAACCGAACGGGCGTTGGCGGACGCATTGCTGCAGACGCTCCCCGGGGCCGAGGGACCTGAAGGAGAGGGTGCTCGCTTCAATCGCGTGGAGAGAGACGACCCGCGAGCGGCGCTGGAGGCAGACGAGCTGGACTTCTATCTCGAGGCACTCTCGGCCGCGGAGTGGCGCGAGGCCGTCGAGTCCGACTCGACCCTTGGGTCCAGTGTCGAGGACCTGGACGATGCGCCCGTGTTTCGCCTCACCATGAAGGCCAACCGCACCGCATCGAGCAGGGGCGCTGACGAGCTCACCGATCGACTCCTCGACATCCGTGCGGCGCGGCGGGACTCATTACTCGTCGAGGCGGGCTTCCCGGTGCTTCCGACTGAGGTCGCGGTCTTCGACACCATGAATGTGGCGAGCACGGACGAGGTACAGGGTGCCCGCATGGGACGCTTTCTCACCCTCTTTCTCGTCATGCTGATGGTGACCGGCGGTTCGGTTGTGGCGGTGGACACGCTCGCGGGTGAGAAGGAGCGCGGCACACTCGTCACCATTCTGACCACAGCCGCATCACGCGACGAGATCGTGACCGCAAAGTTGCTGGCGGTAGCCTCTGTCGCACTGACCATCGCCGCGGTTCAGGTCCTCAACCTGTGGGTCTATCTGGGACTGGATCTGATTCCGGTCGGCAGCAGCTTCGCCGTATCGATGACTCCGGGTAAGGCAATGCTCCTCCTCTTGCTCTACCTGCCGGTCGTGGCGCTGACGGCTGGCCTGCTACTCCTGACGTCGGCGTACGCGAAGAGCTACAAGGAGGCCCAGCTCTGGCTGCTGCCGGTCTTGCTCGGGATGATCACCCCGACGTTGGCTCCACTCTTGCCGGATCTGCAGCTGGTGTCGGCGGTCGTCTTCGTTCCGATGGCCAACGTGAGCATCGCCGTTCGCGACGTACTCGTCGGTCGGCCGAACTGGATCGCCGTCGGCGTGGCATGGAGCGTCACGGCCGCCGTCGCCGTCTGGGTGACGAGGCTGACCGTCAGCGCGCTGCACGACGAGGCGGTCATCACGGGGGACACGACGGAAGCGGAGTTTCTCGGGGGAGGCGCGCTCTTCCGTGCTCGCGTGCTGCGGCTCTTCCTGCTGTTCTGGGCCGTGAAGGTGCTCATCGACTTCAACGTGCGGTGGGATGACCTGCGTGTCACGACGGTGATGAACGTGGGCGTCGTGTTCCTCGCGTTTCCGCTCCTGCTGGTCCGCATCTTCAAGTTGGATCCTGTCGAAGCCATGGCACTTCGTGCGCCCAAGCGCGGGGTCTGGGTCGCCGTGCTGCTGGGCGCACCGGCCGGACTCCTCGCGTTCTCGATGGTCGCCCAGTTCATGAATCTCGTCATGCCGGTCCCGCCGGAAATGCTCGAGAACTTCGGACAGGCGCTCCTTCCGCCCGACATTCCGATCTGGCAGATCATCCTGATGTTGTCGGTCATCCCGGGCATCGTCGAAGAACTGACCTTTCGAGGCCTGCTCATCCACGGTCTTCGAAGCCGTTGGAGTCCGGCGCTGATCACGGTGGGAACCGGATTGATCTTCGGACTCTTTCACTTTCAGATCTTCCGCATTCCCGGCACGGCCGTCCTTGGGATGATCCTTGCCAGCGTCGTACTGATGACCGGCTCCATCTTCCCTGCCATGCTGTGGCACATGATCAACAACGCGCTCGCGCTGTATCTGGGTACGCGTGAGGTGGATCTTTCGGTCGAGAGTTGGCCAGTTGGTGTCGCCGCCGTGCTCGCGCTCAGTGGGTCCATGTGGCTGATCTGGAAGAATCGGACGCCCTACCCCGGGCTGACGCGGGGCCGGCGTCTCGCAAACGAATAGCGCTCGGGGCGCCATCGGGATCGGCACCGCGCGCACGGGCCCGACCCGAGCCCCAGACGCTGCGCCGAGGGCCGATTGCGCTACTCGAACCGCAGATCCTCGTGATCGAAGGACAACCCTCGCAGCGCCCGACGCGCTACCCAGTGGTTCTCGCTCTTCGCCCAGGGAAACCGGTCGCCGATCAGCGGAAACCGGCTCGCCGAACGTTTCACATAGTTTGAATCCAGACCCCCCAGCATCGAGATCAGCCTGTGGGGTCGGGTGCTGGGAACGGGGCACACGACACGGTGTCCTGCGCTCCGCATGAAGGCCAGCAATCGGGCAATGAACTCACCGTATACCTCCACGCGGGTCGTGTAGGTGTCAAAGATGATTCCACCCATCATGAAATAGTTGGGCACCCGTTCGAGCATCGTACCGCAGAACGCCAGCCGTTCGGAGATCTGGACCTTCTCGCCATCGACGTAGAGGGGAACGCCACCGCCGGCAGCCGCCTCGTTCCCGGTCGCCTTGATGATCACGTCGCACTCCACGAAGGTGCCGTCCTGCATGGTCAGGCCCTTCGGCTCGATCCGCGCGACCTCGCCGGTCTGAACGCTCACTGTATCCATCCTCAGAGCCCTGAACATGTCGCCGTCCGGTGCCGCGCACAGCCGCTGGTCCCATGGGCGGTACCGGGGCTTGAAGTGAGAGAACAGCTCACCCCGCCGACTCCCGAGCAAGACCCACACCTGGAACAGCAGGAGCGCCCGGATCACGCGAGGAACGGCGCGAGCGGCGTAGTAGAACCCGTGACGGGTCAGCTGCCACTTCAGCCGGATCAGCGGATTCGACCACCGCAGCGGGAGAGCACGAGACAGGAGCACGTCCACGGGGTCGCGTCTGGGCCAGGCGAGGATGTACCCGGGTGACCGCTGAACCAGCGTCAGAGCCTCGCTCGTCTCCGCGACCGGGGGAATGAGCGTGACGGCCGCCGCCCCACTGCCGATGACGGCCACCTTGCGGCCCGAACAGTCGAAGCCCTCGGGCCAGAGGTTGGCGTGGAAGATCTCGCCCTCGAAGCTGCTCTCGTTGTCGAAGTGAGGATCGTTCATCCTCGTAACCGACAGATAACCGGCCGCATTGATCAGATGGGAGGCCGTGACCTCGCGGTCCGTGTGGTCGCCCGATCGGTACCGAATCGTCCACACCTCTCCCGCCGAATCCCAGTGGCAGCTGAGAACCCTGGCGTGGAAGCGAATCTGTTCGTGAATCCCGGACTCTTCAGCGTACTCTCGCAGATACGTCTGGAAGTCCTCACCCGAGATGAAGGTGCTGTCACCCGTGTACGGCTTGAAGCCGAAGCACATGGTGTAGGCATCCGAGTCGGACCGTATCCCCGGGTACCGCGTCTTCAACCACGTTCCCCCGACGTCACCTTCTCCCTCGAGCACGACGTACGTGAAGGGAATCTCCGTGTCACCGATGTACTTCAGGTAGCCCAGGGCCGTCACGCTGGCCCCGACCACGGCGATATCGACATGCTCCATTTCGAACGCTCCGTAACCGCCTTCGAGGCAATCAGGCCATGCAGCCCGGTTGGATTGCAGGAACACCGTCCGACACCTGCTCCATCCGCGGCGACACTCGCCGCTGTCGATGCCGACCACGCACCACGGAGGAACACGGGGCGGCCCCGCTCGCGGTCGGCGACATCACGACCCGACGCCCTCCAGCGGCCCGAGTTCGGCAGCCTCGACGGCCGCACGGTAGGCGACCCACTCCCCTGCGAACCACTCGTCGATGCGTTCACCGAAGGCACTCACCGCTGCCTCGGCACGTTCGAGCGTCCGCATCGCCGCTTGACTCGGCTCCTGCCAGCGGCCTGAAAGCAGGGCGCGGGACGCCGCCCGGATCCGGGACGTCAGGCGCGAAGGATCATTGCGACTACGCTGTCCGCTCTCGCCCGCGATCTCGGTATAGAACGCTTCGAGTTCCTCGTCGAGTCGGTCACTGTGCGACGTGAGAGAGTCCGCAACCTCGCCCTCGCGCTCATTGAGGAGGTCCTCGACGCGGCCAATCGCCTCTCGTGCGTCACGAATACGGTCCGCGTTCGCCGTCGCTCGACGCTCCGCATCCAGAAGGCGATCGTGGAGAGCTGAGACCTGCAGAGCGGTCGCCCGATCGAAGTCGATGCGGGGGTCGGGCAAGACGCGGCCGCGGACTTCGGCCGTGTCGGCCGCGAGGATGACGCGTACGGTGTAGTCACCCGGCAACGCCAGGGGACCGCCAGGCTCGGATGCCGTCTCCGGTTCGCTTGGCTCAGGCCGGCTCGCCGAGCGTACTCCGGCCCGCTCCATGCCCCACTGCACCTGATGAATTCCCGGCGACGCCGGCCCGCTCAACCGACGGATCACCTCGCCGTTCGAGAGCAGCTGAATGGTCGTCTCCGCCTCGTCTCCCACGGCGCTGGAATCCGACGGCTCGGGCACCCAGTACCGGATCCGTGCGCCGAAGGGGCGGTTCTCCCCCTGATACAGGAAATCACCGGGAAAGATTGCGCCCGGTTGTTGGGCGACTTCCACCTGAGGGGCATCGATCATCGGAAAGAGGTGAAGCCCAGGCGGCGGACCTTCATTCCGGGCGAGGACGCGCAGAGGCCGGATGTCGTCCAGGACGAGGAACGACCGTCCGAACGTACCCATCACCAGATCGTGCTCACGGGTCTGAATCACCATGTCACGTACCGGCGTGGCAGGCACGCCGTGGGTCCACCTCTGCCACGCGCTACCGGCGTCGACGCTGAACCAGAGTCCTCGATCGGTCCCCACGAACAGTAACTCAGCCACCTCCGGATCCTGAACCACCGAGAGTGCGTAACCGTCGACAGTGTCCGCGATCCTTCGCCATGACGCGCCAAAATCGCGAGTATGAAACACGTACGGCGTCCAGTCGTCTCGACGGTGATCCTCGATCACGACGAACGCCTCTCCGGCGGAGTGACTGGATGCGTGGATCTGCGGTACCCATGCACCCGCGGGCGCGCCCGGCATCTCGTCGATCAGATTGGTCCAGTTCGCGCCGCCATCCCTGGTGAGTTGCACGTTCCCGTCGTCGGTGCCGACCCAGATCACTCCATCCTGCACCGGACTTGGCGCGATGGTCACGATCGTCGTGTTGTTTTCCGCCCCGGTCGCATCCGTGGTCAATCCACCCGACTCGGCCTGCCGCTGGCGCTCCGGGTCATTCGTCGTCAGGTCCGGGCTGACCGTGCGCCAGGATAGGCCATCATCGTCGCTCACGTGCAGGTACTGCGAGCCGAACCACACCCGACCAGGTCGGATCGGATCGAGGGCGAGAGCCGCATTCCAGTTGAAGCGAAGGTCGGCCTCGGCCTCGTGAGACGGCGTCACACGTCGGAACGTCGACGTAACACGGTCATAGCGCAGCAGGGCTCCTCCCTGATGCATGACGTACCCGAATCGATCGTTCCGCGGATCGGGCGCCATGTCGAAGCCGTCTGCGCAGCAGCCCAGATTCTCCCACTGGTGATTTTGGATACCCTGAAAATTCCATGCGTACGACGGGCCTCGGAACGAGTCGTTGTCCTGAGCTCCTCCGTAGATGTTGTACGGCGTCTGCTCGTCGACGTTGACATGGTAGAACTGGCCGATCGGCAGGTTGTGGAACACCTGCCAGTGCCGTCCACGGTCACGCGAGATCGCTGCGCCACCGTCGTTTCCGTCGATAATCAGGTCGGGGTCGTCGGGGTGGATCCACCACGCGTGATGGTCGACGTGAACGAGCTCTCCAGACACCCACGTTTCGAACGTCTTTCCGCCGTCTTCCGATACGTCGATTCGGCCGGCGACCCGGTACAGTCGATTCTCATTCGATGGGTCGACGAAGATGTCGGCGTAATAGAACGGCCGAGGATTGACGCCTTCATCGGTGTTGACGGTTTCGAAGCTCCGTCCTCCATCTTCCGAACGGAGAAGCGCGTTCCGGGACGCCTCGACGAGCGCGTACACGATGTCGGGCTCACTGGCGGAGATCGCGAGGCCGATGCGACCCAACTCCCCTTCCGGAAGGCCGTCTTCCGACGTCCTCCGGTCCCAGCTGTCGCCACCGTCGTAGCTGACGTAGACCCCAGAGCCGTCCCCTCCGGAATAGAACGTCCACGGTTGGCGCCGGTGACTCCACATCGACGCGATCAGCTTGTTCGGGTTCCGGGGATCCATGACGAGGTCAGCGGCCCCGGTGCGGTCATCCACGAAGAGCGTCCGTTCCCACGTCTCTCCACCATCTCGAGTCCGATATACACCCCGTTGCTCGGAGTCGCCGAACGGGCTGCCCACCACGGCCAGGTAGGCGACGTCGGAATTCTCGGGGTGGAGCAGGATTCGATGGATCGCCCGTGAGCCCTCGAGCCCCAGATGTCGCCACGTCCGCCCCCCATCGATCGACTTGTAGACACCGTTGCCGTGGTTCACCGAGTTGCGAGGGCTACCCTCACCGGTCCCGACCCAGATCACGTCGGGATTCCGCTGATCGACCGCCAGGGCCCCGATCGACTGCACCGGCTGATCATCGAAGAGAGGCTCCCACGTGGTTCCCGCGTTCTTCGAACGCCACACTCCTCCGGCGGCTGCGCCCACATAGATGACGTCGGGGTTCTCCACCAGCGCATCGACCGCATTGATGCGTCCACCCTGCCCTGACGGTCCGACGCTGCGCGCCTTCATGGAAGAGAGAGCCGCGAGGTCCACCTGAGCGGCCGACGACGTCGGAAGCGCAACGAAAAGGACCACCGACAGGGTGGCGAGGCGAGCGAGATCCGGGAGTGGCATGGGGTATCCGAAGGTTCGTGAACCGGCGCGACAAGGGAACGTGAGACAGACTTCTGCAACTTGGTGTGGGTCGGTCGACTTGGCACCCGTTGTCACGTTCTGTATCGGATGCCTTTCCACTTTGCGAATCGGCCCTTATCCCTAGCGGGTTAGGCGTCGGCGCAGCCGAGCAACATTCGAGAGTCCCAGATGAAGCAGGTCGCTCTGTTGGCCTTTGCGAGCGCGGCGCTCGCGATCGGGTACGGGTCCATTCCCGTAGCCCCGGTCGCGCACGCCCCTCGCTCCGAAACGACCACCGTCAGCATGACGGACGTCGTTCAGGAGTACTGCGTCCGGTGCCACAACGAGAGACGCCTGCGCGGTGACCTTTCGCTGGAGGACTTCGCGGTCGAAGCGGCCGCAACGGAAGCGGCGATCGCGGAGCAGATGATCCGCAAGCTACGGGCGGGCATGATGCCCCCTCCAGGCGCTCGGCGCCCTGCCGGCGACACCCTCGTCGTCCTTGCCCAGACATTGGAGGACATCGTCGACCGGGCGGCCGCCGGACGGTCGAATCCGGGGAATCGACCGTTTCAGCGTGTGAATCGGGCCGAATACGAACGACTCGTCGAGCAGCTCCTCGACCTTCAGGTCGACGCATCCAATTGGCTCCCCGAAGATCAGATCAGCGCCAGCTTCGACAATGTCGCAGACGCGCAGGTGATCTCCGCGACCCTCATGGACGCGTATCTCACCGCGGCTTCGGAGGTCGCTCGCCAGGCGGTCGGCCAGTCGGATGCGCCCGCAGCCTCGCAAACCTACTCGAACGACCCATCGGTCTCGCAGCACGAATGGGAGACGGTAGAGGGGGCACCGTACGGAACCCGAGGCGGGGTCAGTGTGCTGCACACCTTCCCGGCAGACGGCACGTACATCTTCAGCCTCGGCTTCATGTCCGGGTGGGGGGAGCGCTTCCACGACATCGACGTGTCGGTCGACGGCGCCCAGGTCGCGCTCCTCCGGTACTCCGCAGGCACCTCGCGCCTCATCGACTTTCAGGGTCGGCTCGGGTACCCGATGCGCACCGACTCGATCTTTGTGCGCGCCGGACAGCATCGGATTTCAGCCGCCTTCGTGCGCCAGACCGACGGACCATACGAGGACCTGATCCGTCCGAACGACTGGTCCCTGTCCGGGACTGAAGCGAGCTACGGGACGACATCGCCTCCGCACCTCATGCACCTCACGGTCGAAGGTCCGTACGAGCCTGCGGGAATCTCTGAAACCCCGAGTCGGAGGCAGATCTTTTCGTGCCGCCCGACGGCGGCGGATGAGGCGCGCCCCTGTGCGCGAGAGATCATGACGCGCCTCGCCACTCAGGCATATCGTCGAGAGCTCGAAGATCGCGACCTCAGTGCGTTGCTCGATTTCTACGACCTGGGGGCGTCCGAGGGGGGCTTTGAAGTCGGGATCCGCACCGCGATCGAGGCGATGCTGGTCAGCCCCCACTTCCTCTTCCGTATCGAGTCCGAGCCTCGGGGTGTCGACCCGGGCGAGGTCTTCCCCGTCGACGGTATCGATCTCGCCTCCCGGTTGTCGTTCTTCCTGTGGGGGATCGGACCGGATCGCCAGCTCCTTCAACTCGCCCGCGATGGTCAGCTGTCGGATCCGGAGGTCCTGGAGCGCGAGACCCGGCGAATGCTCACCGACCCCCGGTCGGCATCCCTCTCGACCCGCTTCGCCCACCTGTGGCTCAGGCTTCAGGATCTCGAGAAGGTCCAGCCGGATGCCTTCTGGTTCCCGAACTACAGTCGCCAGCTCGCGACCGACATGCGCCGGGAGACCGAGCTGTTCTTCGACCATCTGGTGCGTCAGGACCGAAGCCTCCTCGAACTCCTCGACGCAGACTACACCTTCGTGAACGAACGACTCGCGGACCATTACGGTATCACGGGTGTCATCGGCGACGACTTCCGGCGAGTCAATTATCCCGAGGAGAACCGCCGTGGACTGCTCGGGCACGGCAGCGTCCTCGTCCAGACGTCGCTCGGCAATCGAACATCCCCGGTACTTCGCGGAAAATGGGTCATGGAAGTGCTCCTCGGGGTCCCACCTCCTCCCCCGCCCCCCGGCGTGCCGGATCTCGAGGAGACCAGCGGTGCCGACGGAGTGAAGATTCTTACGACGAGCGAGCGGATGGAGGCACACCGCGCCAACCCTACGTGCGCGTCGTGCCACAACCTCATCGATCCCATTGGCCTCGCCCTCGACAACTTCGACGTGACCGGGAAGTGGCGGACTCGCGAGAACGGCATGCCGCTCGACACGCGCGGTACCTTCTACGATGGGAGCGAGATTTCCAACGCTCTACAGCTGTCCGAGGCGCTTCTCCAGCGTCCGATTCCCCTCGTACGCAACTTCACCGCAAACCTCATGACGTACGCGCTCGGGCGGCGGCTCGATGTCCGCGACCAACCGACGGTGCGAACCATCGCAGGCCTGGCCGAGCAAGACTCGTATCGACTGTCGTCCTTCATCGTGGGTGTCGTCCTGAGCGACGCCTTCCGGATGAAGCAGGCAGTCGACATGGCCTCGAACTAGACGGAGTCGAGTATGCATTTCATTACCGGCAAGAGCATCGAGCGCCGGACCTTCCTCAAGGGGATGGGTGCGACGATCGGTCTTCCCATGCTGGATGCCATGACACCGGCGGGTCGGGCACGCGGGACGACGGCAGACCCACCCAAACGACTCGTCTGCATTGAAGAAGTGCATGGCGTCGCGGGCTGCAACGAATGGGGATCCTCCCAGCACCTGTTCGCGCCGGAAACCGTGGGGCGGGACTTCGAATTGTTGCCGGGCAACGTGCTGGCGTCACTCGAGCCCCATCGCGACGACCTCACCATCGTGAGCAACACCGACGTGCGGATGGCTGAGGCCTTCGCTCCCCCTGAGATCGGGGGAGATCATTTTCGCTCCAGCGCGGTCTTCCTCACCCAGTCTCACCCGAAGCAGACGCAGGGCTCCGATCTGATGGTCGGGACGTCCCTCGACCAGATCCATGCCCAACGGTTCGGTCAGGACACGGTCCTTCCCTCACTTCAGCTTTGCATCGAGCCCACCGACAAGGGCGGCGGATGCGACTACAACTACTCCTGCTCGTACACCGACTCGATCAGCTGGTCGTCACCGACGACCCCCCTCCCGATGATCCGCAGCCCCCGAGCAGCCTTCGATTTGCTGTTTGGCGCAGGAGGGACCGAGGAAGAACGAGCACTGAGACGCAGGACGCACAGCAGCATTCTGGATTGGGTCGCGCGCGAAGTCGCCCACCTCAAACGCGAGGTCGGCGCCCTCGATCGCCAAAGGATCGATCGCTACCTGAGCAGTGTGCGTGAGATCGAACGCCGCA
>Ga0181588_10004766_pt1 | contig 11084 bp, 13 predicted proteins | sample 071ome_26_FD_148607 | JGI IMG/M metagenome (GOLD analysis project Ga0181588, IMG submission 148607) | Coastal salt marsh microbial communities from the Groves Creek Marsh, Skidaway Island, Georgia - 071409BT metaG (spades assembly) | ecosystem: Environmental > Aquatic > Marine > Intertidal zone...
CCCGAACGTCTGCATTACCCGTGCCCGGACCGCGGCTCTATGAGCCGCAGCGACGTTGAGCGCCCCGCCGCCATGACTTGTTGCCCGGCTTCCCCCGACCGGAGGTTGCTGCGGGTCACAGACCCGCGATCCAATACGCGCGACGCTCCCCCTTTCCCCTAAACTGTTACGAACACAGTAACAGCAACGGGGTCGCCCGGAGTTCGGCTTCAACGTCGTACAACTCAGCTGAACGGAACGTTTCAACTCGCGGACAGGGATGTCCGCGCTCCGCTCGTTGCCAGCGGTCGCTCGAACTTGGGTCACAGGCTCCCTTCTTAGCCGGACCGCGGCTCTGTGAGCCGCAGCGACGTTGAGCGCCCCGCCGCCATGACTTGTTGCCCGACCTCCCCCGACCGGAGGTTGCTGCGGGAATTCGTGGTCACGTCTCCACATTGAACATTTTGTCAACCTTGGCCACATCGCGCCTCAGTGTTCGATCCCGTTTCAACCGCGCTTCAAACCGCCGCAGCCCCACATTGACCGCCGAGTAATCCATGCCGCCCATCCTGCGGCCCAACTCCCGCTGCGTCAATCGCGTGCGCCGACTCGCCACCGTCAACACAATCCATTTCCCCGTGTCCCCATAACGCCTGCCCCACGCTTCGATCGCCTCGCCCTTCAACGTCTCCACTGCGGCGACAACGGCATTGAACTCAACCTCATGCTTTCCGCGCCAGCGATTCTAAGTTTCCCGATGCGGCTCGCCCATCTGTTCCCTCACATAACCGAACCACTTCATGCACTGGCTCAGATTCGCCAATGGCGTCCGCAGTATCAGGTGGTAATGATTCTCCATCAGACAGTAGCCGTGAACCTCGACGCCAAACCGCTCCTCAAACTGGGCGAGCAGATCGCCAAATCGCAACCGATCCTCATCATCCGTAAAGATCGCCCGCCGTTCGATCCCCCGGTTCATCACGTGATACCAATCATCCTCAACATCGATGCGCAACGGTCTTGCCATGCGCCCGATTTCCCCGGCCAAGCCAACTGCGCCAACACCTGATTGTCGTTTGTGGAGACGTGCCCCGCCGGGTTCACACGGATTCGCCCCGCGCGCCGAACTGTCGAGTTCATCCCAGGCGGTCGATGGAGCAATCCCGACAGGCGATGAAATCATCCATCGCCGCGTCGGATTCAACGCGGAAGACCTTTTGCTCACCGGATTCACCAACGGCCCACTGGAGCAGTGACTCCAGCCTGCTGTCTTCAATTCGAGCCAATTCGTTGACGGTCAGTTCTCTCAATTCTCGAAGGGAACACTCCATTTCACCATTCAGCTGATACGCCCGGACGCCGCTGAACACGATCTTGAACCTCTCCAGGCTGGATCCCCGGACGAAATCGTCGTCGAACATCTCCGTTTCCAGGACGATCTCCCTCGCACTTGGACTGATTGCCCAGCGCTTGACACGCTGCCCCTGTAAATCGGCCATCATGACATCTCAGAGCGACTCTTGCGCCTCGAACCCACGTCAAACTTCCAACTTGGTTATCGCCACAGCTCCGCCAAAACAGACCTCCACATCCGCCCCTGGCTCAGACTCACGCTCCGCATAGACGCCCGCATAACATCGCGCATCCTCCTTGGGGCTGGCAAACCGCACCGGCATCGGCCTGCGGCTGCGTTCGCAATGAACCCGTCCCGGTTCCGAAACCCCGGCAGCCAGATGCGGCAGGTTGATGTTCCAGAATTCCCCGTCATCCACGTCCTGTTGCATCAACTCACGCACCGCGCTGGTCGTCCAACGCGCGGCCACGGCCCAATCCAGTTCTAAATCCTTGCGCAGATACTGCGATATGGCCATCGAGCGAACGCCGAGGATCCGCGCCTCCCTCGCGGCCGCGACCGTTCCGGAGTAATAGACATCCACGCCCAGGTTGCCGCCGCGATTGATGCCGGACAAAAGCCAATCGGGTTTGAAATCGCCAAGGATACCGCCACGCAACGCGATTCGCGCGCAATCCGCCGGCGAACCATGGATCGCGAACAGATCTTCGCCGCGACGCTCAAAACGAATGGGCTCGCCCGTTGTCACCCGGTGTCCGCATTCCGACATGGGCCCTGCTGGAGCGACCGTGACCACGCGATCAGGCTTCAGCTCCGCGACCGCGGCCCGCAACGCCGCCAATCCAGGCGCGTCAATGCCATCATCATTTGTCAGTAAGAGGTTCATCAGGTTTCCGTAGAATTGAATTCCGGTTTCGTTTCCCGTACAAGCCGGTGACGGATGCCCAGCGAATCAATCGCCGACCAACTTGTAAAGGCCGCAGAAAAACTCTCCGACAAAGTCGGTCGGTTGACGTTCTCCCCGCCGGTCAGCCATGTCTACAACCCGCTCGACTACGCCTGGCCGGCCCATGAAGCCTACCTGCGAAGGTATGGCGACAGCCGCAAACGCGTCCTGTTGCTGGGAATGAATCCCGGCCCCTTCGGCATGGCCCAGACCGCGGTTCCATTCGGCGAGATTGCCGCCGTCCGGGACTGGATGGGCATTGAGGAACCCATCGGCAAACCGGCCGCCGAGCATCCCAAACGCCCCATCGATGGCTTTGACTGCCCCAAGTCCGAAGTCAGCGGCCGCCGCCTCTGGGGGCTGTTCTCCGAGGTCTTCCCGAACGCCGCCGATTTCTTTGCGGAGCATTTCGTCGTCAACTACTGCCCCTTGGCCTTCATGTCGAAAACCGGCGCGAACATCACCCCGGACAAACTTCCCGCCGCGGAGTTCGATCCCGTCTCCGCAGCTTGCGACGAGCATCTGCGAAGCGTGGTCGGCGCCCTGCAACCCGAGTGGCTCGTAGGGGTCGGCGGCTGGGCAAACAAGCGCCTGCAGGCCTTGTTCACGGAGGAAGACTGCCAGATTGGGACGATCCTCCACCCCAGCCCGGCCAGCCCGGCGGCCAATCGAGGCTGGGCCGAGGCCGCGAGCCGGCAGTTGAAACAACAGGAAATCTGGTAACCGGACGCCCCGACCATGATCGAACTCAATTCCAGGACCATCACCGGCGCAGCCCCGGGGCCGCGTCTGCTGCTCACCGGGGGCGTTCACGGCGATGAATTCGAACCCATGGCCGCGCTGCGGCGCCTCATTGAACGGATTGAACCCGCGGGGTTGGCCGGTGAAGTCACCATCATCCCGGTGGTGAATGAGGCCGCCTACGAACGCCGCCATCGCTGCGCCGACGACGAACTCGATCTAGCCCGAACCTGCCCCGGTTCGCCGAATGGCTCCGTCACCGAGCAAACCGCCCACGCCTTGAGCGAACAGATCCGGACGGCGGACTACTATGTCGACCTCCACACCGGCGGCGCGACCATGTCGGTCTTTCCGCTGGCGGGCTACATGCTGCATCACGATGAGGCCATTCTCGCTGCGCAACGCCGCATGGCCCGGGCTTTCAACCTCCCGTTGATCTGGGGAACCGACTGGCGACTCGAGGGACGTTCCCTTTCCATCGCGCGGGACGCCGGCGTGCCTGCAATTTACACGGAGTATCACGGCGGCGGCCGCAACGATCCCGATGGCGTGCAGGCCTATCTGGAAGGCTGCCTCAATGTCATGGGAGAACTGGGCATGATCGATCGCGACCCGGCATCCACACGCGACGCCTTGATCGTGGAAGATGATCGCCCGGGCGCCGGCCACATGCAGATCAACAACCCCGCGCCCTCCGCCGGCTTCTTCGAACCGGCTGTCGGATTGGGCGACCGCATCACGGAAGGCGCGCTCCTCGGCGTGATCTCAGATCCCGTGGGAGATCAGCGCCTCGCAGCGCGGTCCCCGCGCGCCGGCAGGGTCATTGTCCTGCGCACCTTGCCGCGGGTGGAAAAAGGCGACTCGCTCGCCGTGGTCATCGACGACCAGCAACCGACATGAGCATCTGGCGTTGGGCGAAACATTTCGAGGCCATTCCAGAGTCTTGCCGCATCTCACTCGGCGAGGGCGACACGCCACTGATTCGGTCACGACGAATCGGTCCCGAAGCCGGCTTGTCGAATCTCTTCTTCAAGCTGGAAACGGGCAATCCCACCGGCTCCTACAAGGACCGCTTTGCGGCGGCCGCAGTATCGGACATGCTGGCGCGCGGGAGTCGACGCTGCATCGCCACTTCCAGCGGCAATACCGGAGCCGCTTTGGCCGCCTACTGCGCCGCGGCCGACATTCGCTGCCAGATCGCCATCGTTGAAACCGCCCCCGACGACAAGCTGAGACAGATGCTTGCCTACGGAGCCGTCCTGTATCGCATCAAGGGCTTCGGCCTTGATCCCCGGGTCACTTCAGAGACGTTTGCGCAACTGCGGGAAGCCGCCGCCCGGCCCGAGGCGACGCTCCAGATCAGCGCGTTCCACTATTGCCCCGTCGGCATGTCCGGCGTGCGCAGTCTCGGGCTTGAGATCCGGGAGCAGTTGCCGTCGGTCGACCATGTCTTTTCACCCGCCGGTGGAGGCGGTCTGACCCTGGCCACGGCGCAAGGCCTGCGATCGAGCGACCGAAAGACCGCCATTCACTGCGTGCAACCAGCCGGCAACGACACCATTGCCTCCCCCTTGCGCGAGGGAGCCAAACATGCCCGCGACGTCCTCTGCGCCTCCCGGATCAGCGGACTCCAGGTCCCCAATGTCATCGACGGCGATTCCGTGATCGCCGCCTGCAGCGCTAGCGGCGGCACGGGTCACACGGTGGAAGATGACGTCATTTGGAAAACCCAACGCCGTTTGGCGAAGGAGGAAGGCGTCTTCGCCGAACCGGCCGGCGCCGTTGCCTTGGCCGGAGCCTTGCAGGCGCGACAGAATGGAGAATTGGATGAGGACGCGAACGTCGTCTGCCTGGTGACCGGCTCCGGATTCAAGGATGCGGCATCCGTGGAGCGGTCGATCGCCGACCAGGAATGCCCCACCCTTGAGCTGGCAGACCTGCGCCAGACGCTGGCTTGAAACACATCCAGGCCCGGCGGAAGCATGGTCGAGGTCGACGCCGCCGGGGCCGCCCCGAGGCTTCCCCTCCGGGATTCCGCGCTCAACCCAGGTCGCCCTTCACGAATATCTTTCGCGCGTAAGGGTCACTCCCGAACAGTTCTCCTTCGAATGCGATCTCGGAACCGATTCCCGCTTGCGCGGCCTCCAATTCATCCGCCGGCAACCTGAGGATCGCCTCCACGGGCAACTTTCCATAGCCCGTCGCAATCTCGGCGACCTCAAACGTCGCCTTCACGCCCGGCTCCCCGCCAAACACCGTGTCGTAGGTAAACTCCTCCACCTGCAACAACCTGCCCCGCCAGCTCACCGACCGCCCTTGGAACGCCTTACGGAACGTCTCGGTCGATTCGTAGCCCGAAATGTCCTCGTTGAAAATCTTGCCAACCACCTCAGCGACATCCGGCCCGGAATCCGTGGCTCCCTCACCCACCGCCGCCGGGGGCTCGCTCACGTCCTTGTTCTCGTCGTCCTCCGGAACGAGCGCCTCCGGGGCAGCGCCGGACGGCTCCAACCCAAGCTCGGACTCGGCTCTCTCTATTTCCTCAAGACCCGCCGCTGACGGCGTTTCCGGCTCCTCGTCACTCGCCTTTTCCTCCCTGGCCTCGACGACAGACTCGGACTTGGCCGGCTCCTGATCCGAAACGGGCTCCTCCCGGTCCGACGCTGGCTCAGGAGGCGATTGCCTTTGCGATTGCCCGCACGAACCTTCCGCCTCTTCGCGCTTCTTCCCGAGTTCCTCTGCAGGAAGCGGCGGAGGTTCCACCGGCGCCTTGCCCCGGGTCTTGAGCAGGGTAAACGTCTCGACCAACTCCCTTAGCGTCACATCCCAGCTTTTCTGACGGAAGAGCTTCTTGGTTTCCGCCCACTGCAACAGGATCTCTCCCCGCAGGCTCAGATCCGCCTGGGCCGCCTTCGTCGTTGGATCCGCATGCCAGAACAGCCAACGGGCCACTGCCTTGTGAAAGATGCAGACCGCAACAAACAACAGCAGCAGCAGAAACCCGACGCCGCCCCGGATGGCCGCGCCGTACATCTAGGCCACCGCCCAGCCCACAGCCAGGACCCCAAAATAAATCGGAGCCCGGACCGATCGCGGTTCATAGTCAAACGCAAGCCGCAGCGCGTAGACATAGGACGCGATCGCCCAAATCATCACAGCAACCGCCAACTTCGTCCCCAGCAGAATGCCCGCTGCGCCAAAGATCCCCGGCGCCAGCGAATAACCAAGCACACGCACGCATTTCGCCGCCTTCTTCCAACGCCAGGCGGAACGGTCAAACCGATGCGCCGCAATGAACGCCGCCGCGGTTGCAGCCGCAAACACGACCAGCGTGAAGACAGCCCCGTCGAGCGCGCCAACCGGACTGCCGCCATGCAGCCCCGCGCCGCAAGACAGCCCCGCCAACAACACCACGCCAATCGCAGACTTCGTGCCCTGCTCGTCGTTCGCAATATCCTTGTACGCGTCGAGGTCGAAGAAGGGGGTGGAGGTGATGCGATTGGTGAAGTTCATGACGTCGACAATCCTGTTCCCGCGCGCCAAGAAAAAGAATTACACATTGGCGGCGGAATTCGAATCAAAAGAATCCGACGTGACGAGTCCGGCGCATTGCCGTTAACTCTCTTCAATCCCGGACATGAAAAACTCTCTTTGCCTCTTTCTTCTCGTTGCCGCAGGAACATTCTGCCACGCAGCGCCCGCCAAGTTGCAATACAGCCATGGCGACCTCCAGATTCCCGCGGCGACGGCGAACGAACCGTTCGCCAAGGCGCTTTCCGTGGAGAAAGCGTCCGCTTACCTCGACAACGCCGCCCAAGCCTGGGCGGGGCAGCGGGACTGCGTCTCCTGTCACACCACTGGAGCCTACCTGCGCTACCGTCCTGCTCTCACAGCCAGGCTCGGCAAACCCGACGCCAAAATGCGCGACTTCTTCATCAGGGAATTGCGGGAATTGCAAGCGACTCCCCGCTCCAGGTTCGACAGCGGCACGCGAACTGCGCAGGCGGTCTACATCGCCGCCGGACTCGCAGAATGGGACCGGCATGTGACCCGGAAACGTTCGCGGGAAACCGACGAGGCCCTGCAGTTCATTTTCGAATTGCAGCAGGAGAATGGCTCCTGGCAATCGCTGGATTGCTGGCCTCCCTATGAATCCAGCGCCTACCAGGAGGCCACCGTGGCCATCATGGCCGCTGCGACCGCGCCGGGCTGGCTGTCGTCCGACCTCGAGCCCGCAATCCGGCTCCGCCTGAAGCGAACCAACGACTACCTCGCCAACACGCCGCCGCCTCACGATTATGCCCGCGCGCTCAAACTCTGGGCTTCGACCCGGGCCTCCTCGCTCTCGCAACCGGAGGAGCGCGCCAGATTGATCGACATGATCTGGAACCACCAGAATGATGACGGGGGCTGGTCCATTCGCGCCTTTGCCAAACCCGAGGAATGGGGCCGCGGCAATCGCGCCGAGAAACTGCGCTCGGAACCGGAGTTTGGTTCGCCGCCGAGCGATGGCCACATGACCGGCCTCGCCGTGCTGATCCTGCGGGACGCCGGCATTCCCGCCGACGACTCCCGCATCCGGAAAGCGGTCAAATGGCTCAAGTCAAACCAACGCGAATCCGGCCGCTGGTGGACCCGCTCGCTGAACACCGACAAGTTTCACTTCATCACCTACAGCGGCACGGCCTATCCCCTGCTCGCCTTGATGAAGTGCGACGAGCTTTGATGCTCAGTGCATCTCCACGTCGCAGACGCCCAACCCCGGACGATAGTAATTGAACTGCACGTTCGGATGATCGGCCAGCAGCGACATGGGCACCGAGGAATCCGCCAGCCCCTTGGATATCATGAAGGGCGTCAAGCGTTGGCCAAAGGGATTATCGTGCGTGCCGGCCTGCCAGATGGAGACCTTTTCCGCCTTCCAGGTCTCCTGCGGTCCGACCGTGATCGCCTGCTGCGGCACCATGGTGATATTGCCGCCGCCTGAAGTTCGGGCGTTCTGCGCCAGGGTGATCGGGTGGAGTTCCACAATCCGCGTTCCCAGCTTGCGGTATTCCTCCGGACTCGGCGGCGCATCCTTGTGATCCCCATCGCGGCGCAGCGGATCATTGAAAGCCCAGTGCTTGATATCGCCCTGGCCGCCCTGCATCACCGCGCACCGGACCCCGTCCCAGCTGTCGATATAGGCCTGGGTGTCGGCAGTCGGGAAATGCAGGTTCGAATCCGGCATCATCAAATCGGAATTGATCCGGTTGAAACACAATTCACGGTCGGCCTTCTCGAAGGACAACGGGTGATCCGTCGAGACTTCCTTCTCCCCGTCATACCACTCGTCCATACCCCAGAAGTGCGCGGACTGGAGATTCAAATCCAATTCATTGACCAGCCGCGCCACCAGGGGCAACTGCTCAGTCGGACCGATCGGGCCGCAAATGCCCACCGGATTGTCTGCGGTCGATTGCTTCCACGCCTGGATGTATTCCAATGCCTCCGCCAAATAGAAATCCTCCAGTGTGTCATAGAAGACCACCTTGAAACCCGGTCGGCTAAGCTGCAGGACATCGTCCGCGGACAACGCGGCGGCGTCGCGGATGATCTCGTCGTCCAGGGTCGTGTAGTCCCACCAGTCGGGAGCGATTGTGCTGAGTTTGCGTGCCATGGTTTTACAAGCTTTTCTCGTAGTTCTTGTTGATCTTGCAGTTCTTCTTGAGGGCGTCCTTCAAGGGATCGATCTCCCCGCCGCTGAACCCCAGGTGCAGATGCCGCCGCCAGCCCTCCGCGTGCTTGAACCTCCCGGACATGCGGCCGACCTCGCGGGAATAGTCGTCCATGGTCTTCACGTAGGAGTTCATTCCCTGGCTGACCCCCAGCCAATCCTGCTGACTCTTGTGAGCCGCCAGCGATTCGATCTTCGTTCCATGGACCGGGGTGGTGTTCACATAGGCGCCCGGCTCAATCCGCCCGCGCAAGGGATCGCGCAGGCCATGCGGCATGGCGTGGTAGACCGTGATGTCCTGATCGGTCGGCTCGCGCTGTGGCGTGACCTTGAAATTCGGCATCCCCTTCGTGAAGGCCGCAGTCACCGCCAACCGGCAGGTCTCCATGTGATCCTCCATGTAATCCTGCGGTGAATGCGTCAACACGATGTCGGGACGCGCCGCGCGAATCACCGACGCCACCTTCCGCAAGGTGGGAACATTGTAGACGATCTCCAAGTCATTGCACATGGGCGCATGCCAGGTTGCGCCGAGTATCCTGGCGGCGTCCTGCGCCTCCGCCCGACGCTTCCGGGCCGTCGTCGCGGAATCAAACTCCACGCTGCCGCAGTTGCCGCGCGAGAGGTTCAGGTAGTGCAACTCGTAGCCGGCCCGCCCCAACATCATCAGCGTGCCCGCCATGTAGTATTCGATATCGTCCGGATGCGCCGCGATGGCAAGCGCAGACCGGCCCCGATTGGATGAAGTCTTCTTAGCCACGGATCAGATCTTCACCGGCTTGCCGGTCTCGGCGGACTGATCGGCGGCGAAGACGACCTGGAAGGACTTGTAGGCCTCGTCGTAACTGGTCAACGCCATCTTCTTGCCCTTGGCCAAGCTCGAGAAGAACTCCTGAAACTGCGTCTGATAAGGATGATCCGAGACATCCCCGGAATCGAGCATCTTCATGTTCAGCGAGTTCCAACCGCCCTTCTCCAAGCCGTTGAGCTTGGTCGAATAAAACTTGTTGTCCAACAGGCTGCCTTCGCTGCCCACCAGGTGGGTGTGGAAGTAGTAGGGCTGCAGACAATCCACCACCGCCGCGCACTTGCCGACCGCGCCATTGGCGAACTTGATGATCGTCACGCTGGTCGTGGTGTACTCGTAGGGCTTGAAGATCTTGCTCGCGGAGCGGGTGTCGTAGCTGGTCACCTCGACCGGGTCGCTGTCCATGCACATCAACAAGGCATCCAATGCGTGACAACCGGCGGTCAGCAGCGAACTGCCGCCGGCCTCCTTCTTCACGTTCCAGCGAAATTGGCCATACCAGGGACCAATGCCGTGGTAGTAGTCGATCTCGCCATAGTGCAGTTTGCCCAGCATCCCCCGGTCAATCAGCCGCTTGGTCACCTGGAACTGACTCGAAAAACGACACTCAAAGCAGACGCAGGACTGCACTCCCGCCTTCTCGATCGCCTTCTTGATCGTCGTGCAATCCTTCAGATTCATCGCGATCGGCTTCTCCAGGATGATGTGCTTGCCCGCCTTGGCCGCCGCAACCGCCTGCGCCGCGTGCTGATCCGGATAGCTCGTGATGTCGACGACATCGATGGAGTCGTCCTTCATGAACGCGTTCAGATCCGTGTAGGTCTTGATGGGCGATCCATACTGCGCGCTGAGCGCCGCCTCATCCTGCGGACGGGAGGAATAGATCGCGGTAACCTGCGCGTTGGAACATGCATTGATGGCGGGAATGTGGGCCGTTGCAGCCCAGCCATAACCGATGACGCCGACGTTGTATTTCTTGGCCATAGACCGGTGAGTTTGTGCAACTGAAACCGTTTGTCAAAATCAAACGGGTCGACCGAGACCGATCAACCTGCGCGCTGACGCTCACCATCCGTTGGCCCGCAGAACATCCGCAATCTTCACCGGTCTTCCTCCCTGCCGTTTGCTCTCATCGGCCGCCTCCATGAAGGCATAGATCTCGATGGTCTCCTCCATGGACACCGGCGGTTTGCCCGTGCGAAAGAAATTCACGCACTCCACCAGCATCGGCGTGTAGTCGCCGCGTTTGGTTTGTTCCACCACCTTCTTCGTGCCAAAGGCCGTCACCTTGTAACCGCGCGCGCCGCGCAATCCGATGAAGGTCCCGACCTTGCCTCCCTCCCAGGTCCCGGTGACCACGTCCGTCTGTTCGGTGGAGGTGCGCACCACGCTCTCACATCCGCGCCCCATGACGGTGAACAAGGCTTCCGTCCCGTGAATGCCATACCAGAACAGATCGGGATGGGTCGGCTCCAGCGAGCAAGGCCCATACGATACGACCGCGGTCAACTCGCCATACGCCGCGTTCGCAACCTCTTGA
>Ga0181588_10004771_pt1 | contig 11077 bp, 10 predicted proteins | sample 071ome_26_FD_148607 | JGI IMG/M metagenome (GOLD analysis project Ga0181588, IMG submission 148607) | Coastal salt marsh microbial communities from the Groves Creek Marsh, Skidaway Island, Georgia - 071409BT metaG (spades assembly) | ecosystem: Environmental > Aquatic > Marine > Intertidal zone...
GCGACTCTCGACGCCGTCAAAGAGGTCATGCAGCGTTGCCATCAAGATTTTCCGAGTGAAGCAGCGGTAGATCACACACTCGGACTGTTACAACAGAAAATAACCGCGCACACCCAGCAACTCGAGCGCCTCGATGCAGGGGTAATTGAACGCGAAAGCGTCGCCATAGCCGATGTTCTGGCGCGAGAATCAGTGGGGCGATATCTTGCCTCGACCATTGGCAACCAGCCCCTACCCATTAAGCTTGCGGAGTTTTTCGGTGCCGACTGGTTCAAGGCCGGCATAAGCATACTTGAGGGTACGGGCGCTAGAAGCGACATGTGGGAAACTTATCGCGCTACCACGGAAGCGCTTCTGGCCCACTTTGCCAATGTCGATGCTCAGCAATCAGGTGCAAAAAACGGATCAGCGGACCATCTTCCGGCGAGGGTTCGCAATGTGCTGGAGCAGGTTGGTTCCAGCGCTGAGAGAAGCCAAAACAGCGCCGCGACGATCGAATTCCTCATGTTGCGCCGCGCTTCCGAGCAGCAATCGGGATCACTCGGCGCAGTCACGCTAGACTCCAAACCAATATCAGAGTGGCTCATAGACAGTGTGGTCGATTGGGAAGCAGCGGGTATCTCACCCGGGGCTTGGTACCACATTGACCAGCCCGATGGTGCGCGCAGACTGAGGTTAGTCGGGGCTGTCGGAGACAGTGAACACCTGGTGTTCATGGATTTTGCCGGTGGGCGCGCACTGCGTCTCAACGCCAAGGAGTTCGCTAATTTGCTTCGGTCCCATGAAGCCCGGTTACTCGATACTCGGCAAACCTTTTCACGAGCAATGGTCGAGGCCGCCGAGGCACGTATGGAGGCAGTGTCGCGGGACAAGGCGCGACAAGCGGAGCGCGCGCAGCAGCAGGCGCAGCGCGACGACGACGAAGCGAATAGATTAGCGAGCGAGCGCCAAGACGCGAGTCAACGGTTACGGGAGGCCGAGCGGCGCGCTCTCGATCAGCGAGCGGCACCGGCGACAATGCATAACTCAGAATCAGGCGGCGTGCCCAGTACGGAGCAACCCTTCGACCGCAATACCGTGCTGCAGCTCCAGATCCCCATCGGGACATGGTTAGGGTTTCATGATCGCGAGCCACCCATCATGGCGAAGGCAGCCGTCCGCGATCTGGATAAAGACAGCTACATTTTTACTAATCGCGACGGCATCAAGCTACGAGAATTGACCGTACCGCAGCTGGTCACGCTCATTGAGCGCGATATGGTGGACATCCTTGAGCGTAAAACCAGCTTCAGGGATACGCTCGCGAGCCCCTCGGCGCGGGATCGCATCGAGCAGCTTCCACCCAACCCCCTCTAAACGCGCCTACTCCAAACTGAAAGAGGTCTTTTCTCCCTGCACACCCTGATCACTCGCCAATTTTAGTTTGAGGCGGAGGTTATTCTGGGAATCTGCGTTTCGCAGCGCCTCCTCTTCGGTAATCTCACCGGCGCTACACAAATCGAACAGCGCCATATCGAAGGTTTTCATACCACGGTCCTTGGATTTCTCCATGATCTCCTTGAGACCGCCAATGTCCCCACGCAGGATCAGCTCCTTGATCGTGGGCGATCCCAACATCACCTCAACCGCCGCGCTTCTCCCTCCCTGCTTATTGGGGATCAGACGCTGCGACACGAAGGCCTGCAGGTTGAGTGAGAGATCCATCAATAACTGCTGACGCTTCTCTTCGGGGAAAAAATTGATAATGCGATCCAGCGCTTGGTTGGCATTGTTTGCATGCAGGGTGGAGATGCAGAGGTGACCCGTCTCGGCAAAGGAGATGGCATGCTCCATGGTTTCGCGGTCTCGGATCTCGCCGATCAAAATCACATCAGGGGCCTGACGCAACGTGTTCTTTAGGGCGTTATGCCAATTGCGTGTGTCGACGCCCACTTCGCGTTGATTGACGATTGATTTCTTATGGCGGTGCACGAATTCGACGGGATCTTCTATGGTGACGATATGCCCGCTGGTATTGCTATTGCGATAGTCAATCATCGCCGCTAATGAGGTGGACTTTCCCGACCCCGTCGCCCCAACAAATAAAATCAAACCACGCTTGCGCATGATGAGATCGCTCAAGATCTCAGGCAAACCCAGGTCCTGCCACTTAGGGATATCCATCACGATGAAGCGTGCAACCAGACTGACCTCATTCCGCTGCCTGAAAATATTGACTCGAAAACGACCAACCCCCGGCAAGGAGACAGCGAGATTCATCTCAAGATCTCGCGCAAATTCCTCTCGTTGAGTTTCATCCATTAGCTCATTGGCGATTTCAGCGATCTCGCCGGGCGCCAGCGCTTCGGATCCAATTGACTTCAGCTCGCCCTCAAATTTGGCGCAAGGCGGCGCTCCGGTTGCCAGATAGAGGTCAGAGCCCTTGCGGTCAGCGAGCAACTTTAACCACGGGTGTATTCGCATGATTCACACTTCTCCTCGGGTTGATCTCGTTGCAGCGGCTTATTTTCCCGCTAGGATCGCTCTCACTACTGTACGGTGCGGCATTCGCACCTTACACTCCGCCCCAATTTAACGCTCACGCAGGGATAAGCCCAGCGCGATTGCCGTCAATTCATCACAGAGGAGTCGTTGTGTCAGACCACGTGGGTGCACTGCGGCAAGCGCTTGAAGCTCAGCCTTCACTGCTGCTCGGCGTCCGTCGGGGTGTCGAAAAAGAAAGCCTCCGAGTCGCTCAAGATAACGCGACGCTTGCGCAAACCCGCCACCCGGCGGCATTGGGATCCGCACTGACGCACCCCTATATCACCACCGATTATTCAGAAGCGCTGCTTGAATTCATAACGCCGGCTTCCGTATCCATTGACGCCACTGAACAAGCGCTGGCTAACCTGCATCGCTTCACCGCGCAACAGCTTCAGGGAGAATTGCTGTGGAACGCCAGCATGCCCTGCGTCGTCAGTGGGGATAACGGCATTCCGATTGCGCAATTTGGAGAATCCAACGTTGGCCAGATGAAGCGTATCTATCGCAACGGCCTGAGTGTTCGCTACGGAAGGCGAATGCAAGCGATTGCCGGCATCCACTACAACTTCTCCATGCCCGACACTTTCTGGACGGCCGCGCATAGCCTGTCCGGAGTTGATCAGGCGCTGAGTGAATTCAAAACTGAAGGCTACCTTGGCCTGATCCGCAATTTCTTTTCCCGGGTTTGGCTATTGCTCTACTTGCTCGGTGCCTCGCCAACTGTGTGTGCGAGCTTTCTTCAGGGCAATCGATCGCACCCCTTACAAGCCATGGGCGATGACCATCACAGCTACTACTTACCCTTTGCGACCTCCTTGCGGATGGGTGATCTGGGCTACACCAGCAACGCTCAAGCAGGGATGGAGGTGTGCTACAACGACATTGATCAATACATCGCAACATTGCGCGATGCGATTCTCACGCCGCATCCGCCCTACCGTGATTTTCAGACCATGGAGAATGGCGAGCGCGCCCAACTCAACGATTCCCTGCTACAAATAGAGAATGAGTACTACAGCCCGATCAGACCCAAACGGGTTACGCAAAGTGGTGAGGCACCGATCGTCGCACTCGCGAGAAAAGGCGTGGAATATGTGGAAGTCCGTTGCGTTGATATCAATCCGTTTACGCCGTTCGGCATCGACGCTGACACCATGCGGCTACTGGATCTGTTCCTGATAGCCTGCCTGATCGATGACAGCCCGCCCTGCGACGAAGCCGGTCAACACCGCAATAAGGTCAATTTAAAGCGAATGGTCAATCAGGGCCGAGATCCAGATCTGACCCTGCTGTCTGCGAGTGGCGAGGAAATAGGGCTATCCGACCTCGCTGAGCCCATTTTGGCGCGCATGATGGAAATCGCTAAGTGGTATGACACTCTGGAAGCCTCTGATGTTTATGCCGGAGTTATTCGGCGGGCGCGGCAACAACTCTCGGATGCCTCAATGACCCTGTCCGCGCGCGTCCTGGCGGAAATGGATAGCAAGGGCTGTAGCTTTCAGCAATTGGCCTGGTCTTACTCACGCCAGTGGCATGAAGCGCACCTGGAACACCCGCTGGCGGAATCCACGCTGGCGCAACTTACCGATGAGGCCACGCACTCGATTACCCGCCAGCAGGCGCTTGAAAACGCGCCATCACCGCCATTCGAGCAGTACTTGGCGCAGTTTTATCAGCAATATCAGAACGTCTGAGCAACAGCACTAGGGGTGACACGATCCGCTAGCAATTGACCTCCCACTTTTTCAACGCATAAAAAAAGCGCCCTAGGGGCGCTTTTCGGTGAATCGCTGATCTATCAGCACATCATTCAGCAGCTTCTGGCTTAATCACGGCGATTAACTCGACGTCAAACAGTAGCGTCGCATTGGGACCGATCATCTGTCCGGCACCACCCTCACCGTAGCCCAGCTCGGGCGGAATGATGAACTTGAACTTACCGCCAGGCTTCATTAACTGCAGCCCCTCAGTCCAGCCCGGGATCACCTGCGTCAATCCAAACGTAACGGTTTGGCCACGCTCGAAGCTGCTGTCAAATACGGTGCCATCAATTAGACGGCCCTCGTAATGAACTTCTACAGAGTCCGCCGCGACGGGATTCTCGCCCTCACCGGCTTCCATCACGATGTACTGCAGCCCAGACTCCGTGGTTTGCACCTCTTCTCTCGCACCCATCTCGTCCATATACGCTCTTCCCGCCTCTAGATTCGCTTGTGACGTCGCAACACGTTCGGCCTGTGCCTCGGCCTGACGCCGCTCCTGAAACGCGGTCATCTCCGTGTTGATTTCCATCTCCGAGTTGATTTCCTCGTCGGTCAATTTAGGATCCACGCCGGTCATCGCGTCTTCAAGTCCCGCCGCGTAAGCAGCCACATCGATGATCATCTCATCGGCAGACATGCGTTGGCCCATACGCAAACCAATGCCATAACTCAGGCGGGCGTCGGTGGATTCGAGCGAGACCTCTTGATCCTTGGCCGCGTTATCACAACCCAGCAATGTGGCAACGACCATCACCACAGCAATCCGGCTTAACTTCATTTTTGGGGTACTCATGCGTTACGTTCTCCCTGTTGTAAGCGCAAAATGAGGTCGCGATCTTACGTGGCTTGATCCAGTAGCGCCACCAGTTGGCGGTTTTCCGAGACATATTTACCCCGGGAAAATACCGATAAAGTGCTGAGATTCGCCTCCATCAACTCCGCAGTCATGCTTTGGGGGTGCAACGCCGGCGCCACACCCGTGTTCATGACCGCATCCCAGATCAAGCTAGCGAGATGCCGCTCCGCCTCAACTTCTAACTCCAGCAAATGCGCTCGGGCTGCATAAAGCGAGGCATCCCCTTTCCACTGCGCGCGGGTCTCTCTGAGCGGCAATACCACCGCCCGCACCCAGGGGGTCGAGGCGACTACCATCCGATCCACATGCGCCTGCTGCCACTGCCGCTGCAATGAACCTAGCCAGCCCGCAAATAGCGCCTCCATAATCACTAGGCCACTTGATGTCTGTAATGACAGCAGTAATGCTTTGGTCGCCTCACTGCGGTATTGGGCCAGAGACCAATTCCAAAAATGATCAAGCGTCATGGCCTCTCCCGCGAGGCAAACGCCTCAATCAGCTCCAGCTTTTGCAGCTTTTGCTGCCGATTCAATTGCCGCAACGCGGCTTCCTCTTGTTGCGCTGCGCCGCGGGAGTCGTGCCCGGACCACCATACGAGCGCTACCGGCCTGCGAGCGCGAGTATAGCGAGCCCCCCCGGCAATGCGGCCGTTATGCTGGTCGACGCGACGTTCGAGATGGGTGGTGACACCCGCATAAATCGTTCCGTCTGCGCAGCGAAGAAGATAGGCATACCAGCCGAAGCCATCCGTGTTCATCTGAGAGCTTGCCGCCCGCTAAGCAGTAGGCTATTTTTCCACTGCAGTGGCCACCGCTCAGAGGGGTACGTGGCTGACACCTTTCGATCTATCAACGGAGCCGCTATGAGCACTGATATTCTGCATGTGACCGACGACAATTTTGACGCGGAGGTGCTGTCCAGCGACGTGCCCGTGTTGGTTGATTTCTGGGCCGAATGGTGTGGCCCCTGCAAAATGATCGCGCCCATCCTTGAAGAGATTGCCACAGAATACGCAGGAAAAGTGAAAGTCTGCAAAGTCGACGTTGACGCCAACCCGGACATGCCAGGCAAGTTCAACATTCGCGGCATTCCAACGTTAATCATGTTCAAGGGCGGTAACGCTGTCGACACCAAAGTTGGGGCGCTGTCGAAAACTCAGTTAAGTGAGTTCATAGACTCGGTAATGTAGGCGCATTAGAGCTGCCAAAATCCTACCAATATTTTGCTGGACGCATCTATTAAGCGGTGCTAACTTGCGTCTCGTGGGCTCAACGAAAGCCCGCGCGTCCAGCATTTTCCCCTCTTTAGTCCCCCTCAGCGCACCTCTGACTGACCGGTGGCATCTGTAAGAAAACGAGACTGCTGCGGCGAGATACTGCTGCTCGACCCGCACAAGCACAAAAGCAAAAACGCGCCGTCGGTCCAGCCCCGTTCCCGTTGTCATAGCAACTGTTAACAAGAACCCGGAAGTGATTCGTGGAAGATCAAACCAACGCCAATACTGAAGAGTTGGACACCCCAACTAATACCAGCGCCCCGGTTGATGCCGATGTGGGCGAAACGCCCGAACCAGCCCAAGAAGCTGATGGTGCTGGGCCGAGCAAGAAGAACGGCCGCACCCTGAAGCTAAAGGCCGCTGAATCAGACGACACCGATACACAGGAAGAGGCCGCCGCGCCGGCAGCCGGTGAAGCTGAAGGCGGCAATGAGGACGAAGCCTCTCACGGCCGATCCCGTCGCGGGCGTCAGCGTCGGCCACGACGAGACCCGAATACACCCAGCGCCAACCCGATGAGCTTGACCGAGCTCAAGAACCAGTCCACGCAGGACCTGATCGACATGGCGCGTGAGATGGGCATCGAGAATATGGCTCGATCCCGCAAGCAGGATATTATTTTCGCGCTGCTCAAGCGGCACGCAAAGAGTGGCGAAGATATTTGGGGCGATGGGGTGCTAGAGATCCTCCAGGATGGTTTTGGTTTTCTGCGCTCCGCCGATAGCTCGTTTCTAGCGGGCCCCGATGATATCTACGTAAGCCCCAGCCAAATTCGCCGCTTTAACTTGCGTACGGGCGACACCGTGACTGGCATGATTCGCCCCCCGAAAGACTCGGAGCGATACTTTGCCCTACTGAAGGTCAAGGACGTCAATTTCGAGTCCCCGGAAAGCGCGAAGAGCAAAATCCTCTTCGAAAACCTGACGCCTTTGTTCCCCAACGAACGATTGACGCTCGAAAAAGGCAACGGCTCGACAGAAGATTTAACCGGCCGAATCATTGATCTGGTCGCGCCGATTGGCAAAGGACAGCGTGGTCTGTTGGTCGCTCCGCCAAAGGCGGGCAAAACCATCATGATGCAGAACATCGCGCAGGCAATTATCTCGAATAACCCCGAGTGCTATGTCATCGTGCTGTTGATTGACGAACGCCCCGAGGAAGTGACCGAAATGCAGCGATCGGTCGGCGCGCGGGGTGCGGAAGTCGTTGCCTCGACATTTGACGAGCCACCGTCTAGACACGTGCAAGTGGCCGACATGGTCAGCGGAAGTCGTTGCCTCGACATTTGACGAGCCACCGTCTAGACACGTGCAAGTGGCCGACATGGTCATCGAGAAGGCAAAGCGCCTGGTAGAGCACAAGCGTGACGTGGTCATTTTGCTTGACTCAATCACACGCCTCGCCCGCGCCTACAACACCGTGATCCCCAGCTCGGGCAAGGTACTGACCGGTGGTGTTGACGCCCACGCGCTGGAACGGCCCAAGCGCTTCTTCGGTGCGGCGCGCAATATTGAGGAGGGCGGTAGCTTGTCCATTATCGCGACAGCCTTGATCGATACTGGCTCTAAAATGGATGAGGTGATCTACGAAGAGTTCAAGGGTACGGGCAACATGGAATTGCATCTCGACCGCAAAATTGCCGAGAAGCGCGTCTACCCAGCAATCAATATCCGGCGCTCGGGAACCCGACGTGAGGAATTGCTTACCGGGGATGAGGAGCTGCAGCGTATGTGGATTCTGCGCAAGCTGCTGCACGGGATGGAAGACCTGCCCGCGGTAGAGTTCCTGCTCGACAAGCTAAAGGATACGAAGTCCAACGAAGAGTTCTTCAAGTCCATGAAGCGGAAGTAAGTATTCGCGATGCCGAGCTTCGTTGACTTACGCGAGTTCATCACTGAACTCGAAAAACGGGGCGATTTGGTTCGCATCACCGCGGAAGTCGACCCCAAGCTGGAGATGACCGAAATCGCAGACCGCACCCTTCGCGGCGGCGGTCCTGCATTACTCTTTGAAAACCCCAAGGGATCCTCAATACCGGTACTCGCCAACCTCTTTGGCGCCGAGCGCCGCGTTGCGTTAGGCATGGGGGAGGAGTCGGTTGAGGCGCTTCGCGGCGTTGGCGAACTGCTCGCCTATCTGCGACAACCCGATCCGCCCAAAGGGTTCCGCGATTTGGTTGATAAAGCACCACTGCTCAAGAAAATCCTGACCATGGGCCCGAACGTGGTAAAGAACGCGCCCTGCCAACAAGAAGTGGTCAGCGGCGACGCCGTAGATCTCCATGCGCTTCCCATCCAGACCTGCTGGCCGGGCGATGTCGGCCCTTTGGTGACGTGGCCGCTCGTTATCACGCGCGGACCCAAGAAAGAGCGCATGAATCTGGGTATTTACCGGATGCAGCTGATTGGCAGGAACAAACTCATCATGCGGTGGTTATCGCACCGGGGTGGCGCTCTCGACTTCCGAGATTGGCAATTGCAGCGTCCGGGCGAGCCTTATCCGGTCGCTATTGCACTGGGTGCGGATCCGGCAACCACGCTAGGTGCCGTGACACCGGTCCCCGATAGCCTTTCCGAATATGCCTTTGCCGGTCTTCTCAGGGGTAAGAAAACCGATCTCGCGCGCTGCGTGACAGCGCTGTGCCGCGACAACGACCTTATGGTCCCCGCGCACAGCGAGATTATTCTTGAGGGATACATTGACCCCGAAGAAATGGCTGAAGAAGGTCCCTTTGGTGACCACACGGGATACTACAACGAAGTGGAATCGTTCCCGGTATTCACCGTCGATACCATCACGACGCGCACCCAGCCGATTTATCACAGCACGTATACCGGGCGCCCGCCCGATGAGCCGGCAATTCTCGGTGTCGCGCTGAATGAAGTTTTCGTCCCGCTGTTGAAGAAACAGTTTCCCGAAATTACAGACTTTTACCTGCCTCCAGAAGGGTGCTCGTATCGGATGGCAGTCGTTACCATGCGCAAAGAATACCCAGGGCATGCGAAACGCGTGATGTTCGGTGTCTGGTCCTTCCTGCGCCAATTCATGTATACCAAATTCATTATTGTCACTGACGACGACGTCGATGCGCGCTCTTGGGACGACGTGATCTGGGCCATGTCCACTCGTATGGACCCCGCCAGAGACTGCACGATCGTCGAACATACGCCGATCGACTACCTTGATTTCGCCTCGCCCGTTGCGGGCCTGGGCTCCAAAATTGGTATGGATGCCACCAACAAGTGGGCCGGTGAAACCGATCGGGAGTGGGGCCGCGTGATTACGATGGATGACACCACCCGCGCACGTATCGACGACCTCTGGTCGTCTTTAGGGATTGAGCTCCCGGGACGCTAGGCGCGGCAGCCGAGCATCAGTGATGCAGACGATCCAGTAGCTCAGCCTCGACCTCGGCAGCGAGATCCGGTTCACTATTCGCGCGTAACCACAAAGAGAGTCGTAGCCCATGGCGGGTCTCGCAGCTCGCCGCATAGGCTCGTCGCCATAATGAACCCGCCACTTCGTCTTCGCCTTGGTGTTCAGCAATGTGCGCCAGCGCCGCCAGGCACTGCGCATCTGCGTCGCTGGTCGCCAGTGCACTCACCACTTTCTTTAACTTTCCGGCCAACCGCCCGGGTAATACCAATACAGCGTCCAGCGACACATCTTCACGATGACTCTCGAGACGCTCAAGCAGGGCCTTTAGCAACACTTCCTCGTCTCTCGACTCTTTCAGTTGCGCCACCAAGGTCTCCCACAGTGGACTCCCCGCTTGCTTTTGTGCGGCTGGCGCCTTGCGCCACAGAGCTAACCGCTCAGCGGCGGTCTGGTCCGCTGCCATAGCGGCCCGCCAGCCCTCGCGCTCCCATTGATCCAATGTTGCTGCCGATACGATCTTTAAATCGCGAAGCGCGGGTATCAGAGCAATCAGATCAGTCCAGCGCTGTTGCGCATAAGCCAGCTCGGCCTGAAGCTTTTTATAGCGCGGCGTGGCCCGCGCGGATGCCTCCAAGTGCTCGACTGCCCGGCGCGCGGCGTCAGTGTCACCCATCTCCAGATAACACTCAGCACGCACCATCGCAATCAGTGACAAGGGCATATCGCCCTCTTCTTCCGCCTGAGCCAGCAGTGTCTCCGCGCGCGCGCGATCGCCGCTACGGTGGGTCGCAATGGCGGCGTATAGCAAATGCAACGGGGATCGGTCGTCGCCATGACTCACTTTTCGCAACGCCTTCTCGGCGGCATTCCACCGCCCTTCAAAAAAAGCAGCGAGGCCTTTATCGGTGCGCCGCTGCGCCCCCAGCGTTGCGCGAAGGCCCAGCCAACGCTTCAGCGAGCGCGGGATCCTCAAGGTGGACCGCATCACGCTGACCAGCAATGAGAACACCATGAACGCAGTCAACAGCAGTGCCATTGCCAGCCAAACCGACGTCTCGACTTGCCATTCCCCCCAGGCAATCAAAATGTAGCCGCGATCCAACGTGATAAAGGTGACTAACGCCGCGCCTAGAATCAGCCCCAGTACCAGATAAACACTCCATCTACCCATCACTGAAACGTCGGCCGCTCGCCAAGACGCGCCACCTCGGACTCCAGCAAACTGCGGGTGCGAGTTAAATCAGTGAGGGCGGGCGCCACTGATTCGTTACGCAGCGA
>Ga0181588_10004772_pt1 | contig 11077 bp, 11 predicted proteins | sample 071ome_26_FD_148607 | JGI IMG/M metagenome (GOLD analysis project Ga0181588, IMG submission 148607) | Coastal salt marsh microbial communities from the Groves Creek Marsh, Skidaway Island, Georgia - 071409BT metaG (spades assembly) | ecosystem: Environmental > Aquatic > Marine > Intertidal zone...
GATCCGGTCGTCTGTTGAATCAGCGGCACCGGTCGCTGTGTCAGTTGCCCGGTTGATCTAATCAGTCAATCTAGCCAGTTAATCTAGCCAGTTAATCTAGCCAGTTAATCTAGCCAGTTAATCTAGCCAGTTAATCTAGAAAGCGGCGAAAGACCAGGGTCGCGTTGGTGCCGCCAAAGCCAAAGCTGTTTGACATGACCTGTTGCAGGCCGGCGTTGTCAACGCGGGAGAGGGCGATGGGCAATCCCTCGGCGCCCTCATCGAGGGTCTCGATATTGGCGGAGGCGGCAATAAAGTCATCCTGAAGCATCAACAGCGAATAAACGGCCTCTTGTACGCCGGCAGCACCGAGCGAGTGGCCCGACAGGGATTTAGTTGAGCCGATAATGGGTGCACTGTCGCCAAAGACCGTGCGCAGTGCATTGAGCTCCTGAATATCACCCGCCGGCGTGCTGGTGCCGTGGGCGTTGATGTAATCGATCTTGCCTTCGAGCCCTGCCATGGCTTGCTGCATACAGCGGACGGCGCCCTCCCCGGAGGGCGCGACCATGTCATAGCCATCCGATGTGGCTCCGTAGCCCACCAGCTCAGCAAGAATCTGCGCGCCGCGTGCTGTGGCGTGAGACAGGCTTTCGAGCACCAACATGCCGCCACCGCCGGCGATGACGAAGCCATCTCGGTTGGCGTCGTAGGCGCGCGAGGCGCGCTCTGGGGTGTCGTTGTATTGGCTGGACAGCGCGCCCATCGCATCGAACAGCGCGCTCATGGTCCAGTGGAGCTCCTCGCCACCACCGGCAAACACCACGTCCTGCTTGCCAAGTTGGATGAGCTCCATCGCGTGACCGATGCAGTGCGCGCTGGTCGAACAGGCGGAGGAAATAGAGTAGTTGACCCCTTTGATTTGGAAGGGTGTCGCGAGACAGGCCGAGACGGTGCTACCCATCGTTTGCGTTACCCGATAGGGGCCGACCCGGCGGATACCGCGGTCACGCAGGATGTCGGCCGCCTCGACTTGATTGGATGAAGATGCGCCACCGGAACCCGCGACAATGCCCGTGCGCGGGTTGGAGACCTGATCCTCTGTCAGTCAAGCCGGCTTGCGCGATAGCCTGCTGCAGGCTCAAAAAGGCGTACCCCGCGGCATCGCCCATGAAGCGCCATTGCTTGCGGTCAATGTGTTCGGAAAGGTCGATCTGCGGGGTGCCAGCGATCTGTGAACGCATGCCCGCTTCGACATGATCCTGCCGGAGGGAGATCCCTGATCGACCTTCAAACAACGCATCGCGAACCGATGCCGCGTCGTTGCCCAGGCAGGAGATGATGCCGAGCCCCGTGACGACTACTCGCTCATGCATCACATGTTCTCCGTATTCTGAAACAGCCCCACCCGCAGATCGCTGGCGGTATAGATCACCTGGCCATCGACAGATACCGAGCCGTCGGCGATACCCATGACCAGTTTGCGCTCGATCACGCGCTTAATATTGATGCGGTACTGCACCAGCGAGTGGCTGGGTAGGATTTGCCCAGTAAACTTGACTTCACCCGAGCCCAGCGCCCGACCTCTGCCGGGGTTGCCGCGCCAACCGAGAAAAAACCCCACCAGTTGCCACATCGCATCGAGTCCGAGACAACCGGGCATCACGGGATCCCCGGGGAAGTGGCAGGCGAAGAACCAGAGGTCAGGGTGGATATCGAGTTCGGCAATGAGCTCGCCCCGGCCGGCCTCACCACCTTCGGAACTAATGTGGGTGATGCGGTCCACCATTAACATGTTATCAACGGGGAGCTGTGCATTACCCGGCCCGAAAAGTTCACCCATGCCGCAGGCGACCAACTCGGCTTTGTTATAGCTCGACTGCGGGGTAAAAAAGGCGGGTTCGGGCATGGATAGGGGCTTCCGGCGAGGATGGGGCGGCGCGCCAGGCGACAATCGGCGCCGAGGGCCACGCGTGGTATTGTTGAGGGCGCAATTGTAGTGGAAGGGCCCGACGCAATCCAGCAGGGGGATGCGGCGAAAACCGGCCGACTGGCCCGCGAGCCCAATGATTCTAGGCGCTCATGTGAATACGGCGCCGCCGTTATGGGTGACCTCCTGCCAAGGTTCCAGTAGCATCGCGGATCACAGAGCACCGAACCAAAGCATCGAAAAACGCATGTTAATACCCGTTTTATTGTCTGGTGGCGTTGGTAGCCGCCTCTGGCCCGTGTCTCGCGCTGGCAGGCCCAAGCAGTTCTTGCCGCTCGGGGGCGAGGGCTCCATGCTTCAGGAGACCCAGCGGCGTCTTGATGGGCTGGCGTGCGGTCCCGCCATCGTGGTGTGCAACGATGAGCACCGTTTTATGGTGGCCGAGCAGTTGCGCGGAGAATCGCCCATTGCTCCCACCATTATTCTTGAGCCCGCGGGGCGCAACACCGCCCCGGCAATTGCGCTTGCGGCCCTGCAGGCCAGTGGCGAGGACCCGGAGGCGCTACTGTTGGTGTTGCCTGCCGATCATCACGTCACGCATCCGGCCGCGTTTCGCGCGGCGGTTGAGCGTGCGGCGGTGCACGCCACCGCCGGCAAGCTCATGACGTTCGGCGTGGTGCCGACGCACCCCGAGACCGGTTACGGCTACGTGCGCTGCGGCGAGCCTATTGAAGACGGTGTCTATACATTGGCCGAATTCGTCGAGAAGCCGGATCGTGAAACGGCTGAGGGCTATTTGGCCGCCGGGGATTACTGCTGGAATAGCGGCATGTTTTTGCTACGCGCAGATCGGTATCTTGCAGCCCTCGGCGAGCATCGGCCCGAAATGCTAGACGCCTGCACGCGAGCCATGGCTGGGGCCGAGCGCGACAGGGATTTTATCCGGCCAGCGTCCGAGGCATTCCTCGCCTGCCCATCCGACAGCATTGACTATGCGGTCATGGAAAAGACCACGGCAGGCGGTGTCGCGACCCTCGATTGTGGTTGGAGTGATGTGGGCGCATGGCCTGCCTTATGGGAGATTGGGCAGGGCGACGATGCCGGCAACGTGATTGAAGGCGATGTGCTGTTGCAGCAGTCGAGGAACAACTATGTGCGGAGTGAGAGTCGGCTCGTCACTGCGGTGGGCGTGGATGACCTGATTATTGTCGAAACGCCGGACGCGGTGATGGTCAGCGCCAAAGATCAGGTGCAGGACATAAAGCAATTGGTCGAGACACTGATTGCCGCAGATCGCCCAGAGGCGACCCAGCACCAAAAAGTATTCAGACCCTGGGGCGCTTATGAATCGTTGGTGGTGGGTGAGCACTTTCAGGTGAAGCGGTTGACGGTAAACCCCGGGCAAACGTTATCCCTGCAGCTGCACCATCAGCGCGCCGAGCATTGGGTGGTGGTTGCCGGGGTTGCGGATATCGTTCGTGGTGAGGAGACGTTGACGCTAACGGTCGATCAATCCACCTATATCCCCATTGGGATGAAACACCGACTCGCCAATGATGGCGAGACGCCACTCGAGGTGATCGAGGTGCAATCCGGGGCTTACCTCGGTGAAGACGATATCGTGCGCTTTGATGACGTCTACGGTCGGGAGGACCCCCAGCATGATCAGTAAATGTCTTTTCCCGGTAGCGGGCTATGGCACCCGATTTTTACCAGCGACCAAAAGTATGCCCAAGGAAATGCTGCCAATTGTGAACAAGCCGCTAGTGCAATACGGCGTGGAAGAGGCGATTGAGGCGGGCATGACTAATTGCGCGCTGGTTACCGGTCGAGGTAAGCGAGCGATCGCGGATCACTTCGACATCAGCTACGAGCTTGAGCATCAAATTGCCGGGTCGGACAAAGAGCAGTATTTGTCAGGCATTCGAGACGTGATCGAGCGCGGCGTGTTCACCATGGTGCGCCAGCGCGCCATGCTGGGGTTGGGACATGCCATTCTTACCGGTGAGCCGCTCATCGGTAACCAGCCGTTTGGAGTGGTGCTCTCGGATGATTTGTGTCTCAACTGCAATGGCCCCGGGGTTCTCGCGCAGATGGCTGCGTTATATGAAGAATTTCAATGCTCCATCGTCGCGGTACAGGAAGTCCCCGAGACGGACGTCGACAAATACGGCATTGTCGCCGGTAGCGATGAGCGTCCTGGGCTGCTGCGTGTGAGTGACATGGTGGAAAAACCGGCTCCCAGTGATGCGCCGTCCAACCTCGCGGTGATCGGCCGCTATATTTTGACACCCGATATCTTCGAGATTATTCGCAACACGCCGCCGGGAAGAAACGGCGAGGTGCAGTTAACAGATGCGCTGCAGGCGCAGGCCAGCGAAGGGCGTGTACTCGCATATCGGTTCGAAGGTCGCCGCTTTGACTGCGGTAGCGTACCGGGTTTCGTCGAGGCGACTCAGCATGTGTTCGAGCATTATTACGGACGCGAAACATGAGCGAGGATCTCGTTTGCTTTAAGGCCTACGATGTTCGTGGCCGCATCCCCGATCAGTTGAACGAAGACATCGCCCGTCGTATCGGCCGGGCCTATGCGGAAGTGATCTCCCCGGGTTCCGTAGTGTTGGGGCACGACATTCGCCTAACCAGTGAGGCCATCAAAGCCGCGCTCATCGACGGGCTTCGAGAGCAGGGCGTCGCGGTCCACGATATCGGTCTCTGCGGTACGGAAGAGATTTACTTTGCCACGAGTCATCTCGGCGTTGGTGGCGGTATTGCGGTGACGGCGAGCCACAACCCCAAAGATTACAACGGGATGAAGTTTGTTCGCGAAGGGTCGCGACCGATCTCGGGAGATTCAGGGCTCGGTGAGATTCGCGCGCTTGCTGAGCAAAACGCATTCACCCCGGCGCAGACCCGCGGGACGCTCGAGAGTGCCGATACGCGCGCTGCCTATGTCGCGCACTTGCTCTCCTATGTCGATGTAGCCGCGCTCAAGCCTTTTAAGATCGTTTGTACGGCGGGTAATGGCGGTGCGGGTCGGGTCATCGATGCGCTGGAGCCACATTTGCCATTCGAGTTTTTTAAGGTCCACCATGAGCCTGATGGCCATTTCCCCAACGGCGTGCCCAACCCGCTGCTGGTAGAAAATCGCGCTGCGGCCTGATGGCCATTTCCCCAACGGCGTGCCCAACCCGCTGCTGGTAGAAAATCGCGCTGCGACCGCGGACGCCGTGCGCGCCACGGGGGCAGATTTCGGAATTGCCTGGGATGGTGATTTTGATCGCTGCTTCTTCTTCGATAGCGATGGACGATTCATTGAGGGCTATTACATCGTAGGGCTTTTGGCTGAGGCCTTTTTGTCGCGTCTGGGACCTCAGCCGATCGTTCACGACCCCAGGCTCACATGGAATACCCAGGACATCACGCGCCAGGGCGGTGGTGAGCCGGTGCTGAGTAAAACCGGACATGCGTTTATCAAGGAGCGAATGCGTGAAGTCGATGCCGTGTATGGCGGCGAGATGTCCGCACACCACTATTTTCGGGAGTTCGCCTACTGCGACAGCGGCATGATCCCCTGGCTGTTGATTGCCGGGCTCATGTCCCAAACGGGGCGGTCGCTGGCGGCGTTGATTGGTGCGCGTGAACAGGCTTTCCCATGCTCGGGCGAAATCAATCGCGAGGTGGCTGATCCAGCGGCATTACTGGCCGCAGTCGAGGCGCACTACGGTAACACGGCGCAGGCGGTGGAGAAGCTCGACGGTCTCGGGATGGAATTTGGTGACTGGCGATTCAATCTCCGTATGTCCAATACCGAGCCCGTTGTGCGACTCAACGTCGAATCTCGTGGCGACGCGTCGTTGATGACAGCAAAGACGGAAGAATTATTGGCGATGATCGACGGCTGAATTCAGTCTCAGTTGGCGTCCCGCCAGGCCAATGCGGCAGATCGCGTGGACGGGTCCGTCTCTCCGTCCATCTCCCCCGATTCCAGCAGTCCGCGTAATTGGCCGGCGATTTCCTTGCCCAGCTCGACGCCCCACTGGTCAAAGGGGTTCAGATTCAGCAGCACCGACAAGAAAAAGGTTTTGTGCTCGTAGGCGGCCAGCAATGCGCCGAGGCTCGCGGGCGACAGGTCATCCATCAAAATCAGCGAATGGCTGTGATTACCCGGTAATTCGAACTGCCGACTGGTTTCCGTATCGAACCCGCGCGAGGCGCCGAGTTCGCGTGCTGCGTCAGGGCTTCTGCCCACCATCAAAGTCCGACTTTGGGCGAGGGCGTGGGCCGCTAGCGTTCGTCGGGCGGCTACGTCTCCAGCGCCGGACCGCAACGGCAGAATGATGTCGGCCGTGAAGGCTCGTGTGCCTTGATGCAAGAGCTGATAGTAAGAATGCTGGCCAATGGTGCCGGCGGAGCCCCACAACACGGGCGCAGTCTGGTGAGCCAGCAGTTCGCCAGTGGGTGAGACGCGCTTGCCGTTACTTTCCATTGTTAACTGCTGCAGAAAATCCGGTAACAAGTCCAGGCGCTGGGCGTAAGGCAGCACCGCGTGAGTGTCCGTACCCAGGTAATGGGTCTGCCAGAGCTCGAGTAGCGCCATGATCATGGGCAGATTTTCCCCTGGCGGCTGTGTCGCAGTGTGCGTGTCCATCGCCTTGGCGCCTTGCAGCAGGGCTTCGAAATCATGCCAGCCGAGTGACAACGCAATACTGAGACCAATGGCAGACCATAGCGAGTAGCGCCCGCCGACCCAGTCCCAGAGCGGGAAGCACCGCTCGGCCGGGATATCCCATTCGCCCGCTTCTGCTACTGCGGTGGTCACCGCGATCAGATGACGACCCAATGTCTCTCCGTGTGCTCCCGCGCGACCCAGCCAGTCTCGCGCGCGCGCGGCATTGGACAGCGTTTCCTCGGTGCGAAAAGACTTGGAGCAAATCACAAAAAGCGTCCGGGCGGGGTCCAGCGAAGCGAGTTGGCGATCCAGATCATCCGGGTCAATATTCGCGACAAAATGGGCCCGCAGCGGTGCGTCGGGTCGACTCAGGGCGTCGCAGACCAACCGTGGGCCCAAGTCGGAGCCACCGATACCAATGTTGACGACATCCGTAAACGTGTCGTCGCTGAAACCACGCACCTGCCCCGCGTGTATTGCCTCCACCAATCGGCGCATTCGCGCCAAAGTTGCGTCCACGACCTCAGCGAGTGCCGGCTGCGACGCGCTGGCGGTGCCTCGCAGCAATGTGTGCAATGCCGCCCGTCGTTCCGATGGGTTAACTTCCTCGCCCTGCGTCAGTGAGGTAAATGCTTCGGGTAGCGCCGCTACACTCGCGAGCTCAAGCAGCCCGGCCCAGGCGTCATCATCCAGCAGATGCTTGGAGTAATCGAGCACTAAGGAGTCACTCTGGCATCTGAAGCGATCAGCGCGATCGGCTTCAGAGTCGAACAGTTGATCAATGCGTTGGCCGCGCAATGAAGCGGCCATTTCTGTCAAGGCGGCGTGATGCGCCGGGGGTAATGCGGTCATCAGCCCTGGCGGTCCACGGCTTTTTCCGCCATGAGGCGCAACGCCGCAAGGGCGTCGGAGTCGGTCAGGGCGGCAAGTGCGGCGATGGCCTGCTGTTGGTGGTTCAGCGCGGCGTCGCGCGTGGCCTCGATACCACCGGTTTTATGCACGATCGCCATGATGTCTGCGAAGGCCGAACCGTCCTTTTGTCGAAGGACTTCCGCCACGCGGCTGCTTTCTGCGGGTGTCCCCGCTTGCATGGCGTGCAGTAGCGGTAGGGTGATTTTTCCCTCATTGAGATCGTCACCGACATTTTTCCCCGTTTGCCCTGGGTCGCCGGCATAGTCGAGCAGATCATCAGCGAGCTGGAACGCGATGCCGAGGTTGAGGCCGTAAGTGTGAAGCGCCTGCGCGATCGGCGCGTCCGCATGATGCAGAAGCGCCGCGCCGTGACACGCTGCAGCGAATAGCGCTGCGGTCTTTCGGCGGATGATCTCCTGGTATTGCTCGGCCTGAGTGTCGGGATTGCCCGCGGCCACCAACTGCATTACCTCGCCGGCGGCAATTGTATTGGTGGTCTCCGCCATATGGGCCAGCAGGGGCATATTGTCTAAGCCGACCATCAGCTGAAACGCCCGGGTGTAGATAAAGTCGCCGACCAGCACGCTCGGCGCGTTACCAAAGGCTGCGTTGGCGGTGGGCATACCGCGACGGAGCGTCGACAGGTCCACCACGTCGTCGTGCAGCAATGTCGCTGTGTGGATGAACTCGACCACCGCCGCGAAGCGAATATGCGCATCAGTGATGCTACCCAGCGCTTTTGCGGAGAGCAGGACCAAGAGCGGCCGCATGCGTTTTCCCCCCGCTTTGACGATGTACTGGCCGATGTTTTCGACCATATCGACGTCGGACTGCAATAGCTCCACGATGACGTCGTCGACCCGCGCAAATTCAGCTTCGACGCTGTTTTTGATCAGTGCATTCACAAACGGCCCCCCGTGAGCCGGCAATTATAGGCCGGGTGATGTCATGTGACCACGCTGAGGGTATCTGTGGCGGGGCAGTGCCGACGCCCAGAACCGTGCTGGAGCGCTAATGTTCACACTTGCGCTTACCCCCGTGACAGCGTATCTTTCGCGCCCTTGATGCGTCTGAGAAGCCGCGTCCCGGTGCCTGGACTCTGCCCCGCCATTGCGCGGATTGATTCGCGAGCAGGCTAACTGAGAGGAAAGACTATGTACGCAGTAATCAAAAGCGGTGGTAAGCAGCACCGTGTTGAAGAAGGTGAGCAGCTCAAGCTTGAGAAGATTGAGGCCGCCACCGGTGACACAATCGAATTCGACCAGGTATTGATGGTGGGATCAGGTAGCGACGTCAAGATTGGCGCGCCGCTGGTAGAAGGCAGCAAGGTCACGGCAGAAGTCGTCGCCCATGGCCGCCACGACAAGATCCGAATCGTCAAATTCAACCGACGTAAGCACTACCGGAAAGAAACGGGCCATCGCCAGTGGTACACCGAAGTGAAGATTACGGCGATCAGCGGCTGAGAGGAGAATCGATCAATGGCACATAAAAAAGCAGGCGGTAGTACGCGCAACGGGCGCGATTCCGAAAGCAAGCGACTCGGAGTCAAAGCCTACGGTGGCCAGTCGGTCTCTGCGGGCAGCATCATTGTTCGGCAGCGCGGTACCCGTTTTCATGCGGGAGAGAACGTGCGTGTCGGCAAGGACCACACGTTGTTTGCTACGGCGACCACACGTTGTTTGCTACGGCGGATGGCAAGGTAGAGTTCTTCAGCGGCGGCCCGCATAATCGCAAGCAGGTCCGTATTGTAACGGCGTAAACCGGACGCCCAGGATCCGAAAAACCTCGTCACCCGGCGGGGTTTTTTTTTGCCAAGGCGCAGGGCCATGACATGAAGTTTGTCGACGAAGCCATTATCGAAGTCACCGCGGGGAAGGGCGGCAACGGCTGCGTGAGTTTCCGCAGGGAGAAGTTCGTTCCCAAGGGCGGCCCCGACGGCGGGGACGGGGGTGATGGCGGTTCAGTGTTTCTGATCGGCGACGATGCGCTCAACACAATGATCGATTACCGCTATACCCGCCGCTTTCGCGCGGAAAACTCAGTGTTTCTGATCGGCGACGATGCGCTCAACACAATGATCGATTACCGCTATACCCGCCGCTTTCGCGCGGAAAACGGCGAGGCAGGCCGGGGCCGCAATTGCTCGGGGAAGTCTGGAGATGATCTCGTATTGCCGGTACCCCTGGGTACTACGGTGCTCGATGAGGACTCCGGCGAAATTCTGGGCGACATTCGCGAGCAAGGTGAACGTCTTCTGGTCGCACAGGGCGGATTTCACGGCCTGGGCAACACCCGCTATAAATCCAGTATTAATCGCGCGCCGCGGCAAAGCTCCCCCGGTACCGATGGGGAGTCGCGGAACCTGAAGCTAGAGCTGAAGGTACTCGCTGATGTGGGCCTGTTGGGGTTGCCCAATGCCGGCAAATCGACCTTTATCCGCGCGGTGTCAGCGGCGACACCCAAGGTGGCGGACTACCCGTTTACGACACTGATTCCGAATCTGGGTGTGGTTAAGGTCGATGCCCACCGGTCTTTCGTCGTGGCGGATATCCCCGGCTTAATCGAAGGTGCCTCCGAAGGCGCAGGCCTGGGTATTCGGTTCTTGAAACATTTGACCCGCAATCGGGTATTGCTACATCTGGTTGATATTGCGCCGATCGACGGTAGTGATCCCGCCGCCGCGGCTCTGGCAGTGATTGGCGAGTTGCAGCGTTTCAGCGCGGCCTTGGCGGCGCGGCCGCGATGGCTAGTGCTCAACAAAACTGACTTGGTTGACGAGGCAACGCTTGCAGACATTCGCCAGCGCATTACGAGTGCGCTGCAATGGGAGGGGCCGGTCTATACGATTTCGGCGGTGTCAGGGGCTGGCACCCAGGAGTTATGCGGCGACTTGATGAGCTACCTCGAAACGCAGGCCGAAGTTTTTAGAACGGATCCGGATGCTGCGGCGATGGAATTCGATGCGCAGGAGCAGATGCAGCGCGAGGCGCGCGAGCGCATTGCCGCTTTGCAGCTGGCTCGCGCACAAACGCGCGCGCGGCAGCGAGGCGGCGTTGATGACGATGATGTGGTTGTGGAGTACCGGCATTGAGCACGGCGATACCGAGCGCTGAGCACTCGCAAGTAGCCGATCGGGATCGTTTGGCGACCGCGCGCCGTTGGGTGATTAAAGTCGGCAGTGCGCTTTTGACCAATGACGGTCGCGGGCTGGATCCTGAAGTCATGCAGCGCCTCGCCCGACAGATTGCGGCGCTTCGTGATCGCGGCTGTGACGTGGTCTTGGTGTCCAGTGGTGCGATTGCGGCGGGTCTGGTCCGGCTCAACCTATCGGCGCGGCCGCACGAAGTGCATTTGTCGCAAGCTGCTGCTGCCGTGGGCCAGTCGGCACTGGTCCGCGCGTATGAGGAGTGCCTTGAGCCACTGGGTATTACTACCGCGCAAATTTTGCTCAGCCACGCTGATGTGCGGGCCAGAGATCGTTACTTAAACGCCCGTAGCACGCTCAACACGCTGTTACAGATGGGGGTGTTACCGATCGTTAACGAAAATGACACGGTGGTGACGGACGAGATTCGTCTCGG
>Ga0181588_10004780_pt1 | contig 11067 bp, 5 predicted proteins | sample 071ome_26_FD_148607 | JGI IMG/M metagenome (GOLD analysis project Ga0181588, IMG submission 148607) | Coastal salt marsh microbial communities from the Groves Creek Marsh, Skidaway Island, Georgia - 071409BT metaG (spades assembly) | ecosystem: Environmental > Aquatic > Marine > Intertidal zone...
AAGTTTTCCGTAAAAAAAAAGGAGTAATTAATTGCATTTAAAAGAGAGAGGGAAAAAAAGGAGTACGTACTCTTTCTTAAACGCGCGCCCTCTCTCCTCAGTTTTTTTTTCTTCTCGCGCTGTTTAAAAAACAAACACACGAAGCGCGCGATGACGAACGGCGTCGTCGCCGGTACCGTCATCGTCGAAATAGTCGACGATGTGAGTTCCTTCCGCGGCGCTGCTGGTGGACAACAACAAAACGACGAGGAAGCGCAATTGAAAAAAAGACGAATGCGATTTTCCGCCGGGACGTCGTCTTCTCCAACGTCTCTCCCATTGGGAGGCGGAGGTCCGAGACCGACGACGACGACGACGACGACGACGACGACGACGGTGGTACCAAACGCCACCGTATTTGTGAACGAAACGGTGGAGCAGTTCTTGGAGAGGTGCGTGGAACGGACGAGCGATCGAAGAAGCGCGGAGAAGAACGTCAAAGTCGATACTTTGCCCGAGCGAGGAGCAAAAGCTTCTTCTTCGACGATGACGAGAGGGAGAGGAGCGTCTTTGAACGGAAAGAATACTAGCAAGAATAATATTAAAGATAATAAATTGTCGGTCCCGCAGCTCTTTTGGTCGAGTTGTCCTCTGTCATTGCACGAACGCTTGGATAAGTTGGAGAGCACGAAGCCGTGGCAGTTGAATTTGAAAAAAGGCGATTCGAGATTGACTCTGCGGGTGAAAGGCTTAGGCGCGGAGTGGATCGTGAGCGTAAAAAGGATGACGAGCGCGAAGAACCCGCTCACGTCGGGATCGTCGGAGATCGCGGAAGGAAAAAAAATTAGTTGTCCTCTTTCCTCCGGGGGAGAAAGGGGCAAAAAAATCGAAAAACAACGACAAAAAGAAGGAGAAAAAGGAGAGGAAAAGGAGGACCCTTCTTCTTTTTCAGAGGAAGAGGAAGATGAAGAAGAAGACGACGACGACGACGAAGAAGAAGAAGAAGAAGGAGGAATTGGAAACAACGACACGAATTTTTTAAAGAAGAAAAAAGAAAAGAACGCGGAGCAACAACACTCCGAGGAAGAACAAGAACAAGAACAAGAACAAGAAGAAAACGATGGAAAGAAGAAGATCAACGACGAAGGCGACGCAAAAGAAGCAAAGGAAGAAGAAAACGAGGAAATTTTTGATTTAGGAGGAGATGAAGAAAAAGAGAGAAAAACAACTGCTCCTGAGACCAGAGGAAACGAAGAAGTTTTGGTAAACAAAAATCCGATGAACGGAGACGACAAAAAGACAACAACGACTGCTTTGACGACGAGCACTTTATTGGCGGAGAGAAATGAGAGGAAGGATTCGAAGAGTGAAGAAGAGCGACGAGTAGAAGTTGGAGATGAAGAAGCGCGAGCGAAGGCTAGTCTTCGCATCGGCGGCGAAGACGGTGACGATGAAAAGAACTTGAACGAGATGCAAAAACTTCAGAAACAATCGTTGGCTGAGTATAAAGAGAGGCTGGGTGACGTCAGACCGGATGCCGCGCAGGTTAGTTTCATCGCCCTGCTGAAGGAGCAAGAACGGGAAGAGTTAAGCCGGAAGTATCGCGATACCATCGAGAACGTTTTGAAGAACTACAATACCGAAAGAAAGGTCGTTAAAGAACACACCAATACCGAACGACCATCTGTTGGGAAGAAAGCGAAGAAGAGCAATGGCGAGAAAACCGTGCATTATGGTAATAACATTGTCATCGGTGACAACGACGGGGCGAAGAAAAATCCTGTAGAACAGCTGGAACACTATCAGACGGTTTTGAAGGCGACGCAGCTTCTGGTTCAAAAAGAGCGGCAAAAAGCGTTGGTGATGAAAATGTTACAGAACGCGACAAAAATTCCGGACACACCGACCGACTTCGAGGCGCTCATTAGCGGCAAAGACGCATGCTTGAAGTATAAGCCGCCGCCTGTTCCAGAATTCGTTCCTCCTCTGTCGGATGTCGATCGCGCTGCAGAGAGAAATTCTTTCTACGCTAACGGTGGACACTTAGTTCTTAACAGCGGGCGTAATAGCGGAAAACGTCCAGACAGCAACGACGAGCGAGGAACGAAGCGTATGCGAAATATCAATGAACTGAACGATTCGCTCCCGACGATGTTTTCGCACGACAATAAGAGAACAAAGCTCAACGTGGGAAGTATATTTCAGAAGGCGGCGAGGAAGCGTGCCGCCGCGCAGTCGCCGAAACTGCTCGCGAAAAAGAAAGAGAATCAGCGAAGAGAACAGGAATACTTCAAGCTCCATCACCAACAACAACTTCAACAGAAAGCGAGAAAGCTCCAAGGAGTGACGAAAACGCATAAGGAGAGACGCCCGGCAGATAAGATCAAGCCTGAATTTGAGAGAGCGCTCATGAAGAAGAAACAAGAGAAGGAACTCGCAGCGATGCAGAGCGATATTGGTGCGATGGATGGTTTATTGAAACTCGCTCACGCGGCAAATGTGAGTACCGACACGCAAAGGTTGCAGGAGCAAGACTGGACGCGAGTGCAAGAGATGCTCAACAAGGGGTTGAATCGTGCAAAAATGATTGAAGAAGAGCACCTTCGACTTCATGAGCTCGATGAAGCGAGCGAGCGAGAAATAAAACACATTTCGCTGCCGTCGAACGATGGCAAAATACGACTCAACGAGGACGACAAGCACAACAACTCTGTTCGCGCATATTCAGAAGCTCTCGAGCTAGCGCGCGAAAATCCTGGCGCTTTTCTGAGAAAGAAAGAAGAATCGGTGAAGCCAAAAAAGCTGAAAAGACCAGAGCCTCCAGCGCTGTACGTGCAAAAATTGCACGAGATGCAAATGCAGCAAAAGCTCTCGCGATTGCAAGGTAATGATCACGTGCAAACGATGATTAAGAAAGGTGATGCTACACTCACGGGACTTGACGTGGCATCTTCGTCAATTCTGAATCCAAATCCCTTCGCTCTCGACACGATGCCAGAGGTGAAACTTCCTCCGCCTGCCATCGGCCAATCACTCCCTATGAGCGCTGGAGATCCACGCGTGAGTGCGCTCAACGAACAGCAGCGCATTGAAATGTTGGTGCAAGCTCGCCTTCAACAAGAAATTCTCCAACATCGTGCGGGTCTTCCGTCTATGATCTCGCAAGTTCAGCAACAAATACCGCCGCAGCAGATGCCAGGGCGAGCGATTCTTCAACCGCAAATGCAACCACAGATGCCACAAACGACAATCCAACCGCTCGATCCATCTCAACAAAGTGTTCATAACAAGAAGGAGTTCGTAAACGTCTCAAATAATATCCCGGCGGTGCCAAAACACGTGGCGTATACGAAAGCCATGGCTGAACTTGCTGGCGTGAGTTGCAAACGCGCACACGAGTTGGGGATTCAAGATTATAGCTCTTACGAAAAACTGGGTTCTGATACGCACGTGAATAACATCGATAGATTTGCAGATGCTCCGAACAAGAAAATTATCGATATGGAAATGGTGATGAAAGCGATCAAACGCCACGACGCGCAAGATGAAGTTTTCAAGCACCTCAGATCTATCTACGAGAGGAACGTCGCGGAATTTTTGCGCGTGAAGAATGATGGAGCGCCAGCGCCAGCGACGACATCGACGGCGACGACAAGTATCGCGAACGATGTCACCAGTAGCCAACCTCCACCTATGCCGATCACCCCGGCTTGGACGAAGAAGATGATGGAAGCCGAACGCGCTCAGAAGCGTCAAACTGAAACTCTGATAAACTTGATTAAAGTGCAAATGAGAGCCGCTGGGGAGGCACCAAACGAGAGAAAATCTTTCGAAGCATTGAGTAAGATGTTGTCCGCGTTGAACCAACGTCAGAAACAACCGCCTTTGATCGACCCATTCGAAGGAGAACAAGAAGGAGGAGGAAAGCAGGATATAGTAGAGGAAAAGAAACCGACGCCAGCGGAAGCGTTGACAGAAAGACCACTCGTTGTTGCAAAAACAGGAGAGAAGAAAGAAGGAGACGAAGAAGCGACGACTACTCCAATTCAAGAGCCGGCGCAAACGGTTGAAGATCGCCCGTTATCCGACGCTGAAAACGAAAAGGAGAAGAGAGACTGAAATTTTCACGCAGAAAAACACGCACGCAAGCACGCACAAAAGTAGAAGCAAAGAAAACACAATCTGAAACGATGATTGATGCTGTGAATAATTACACTGTAATATTAATAATAATAATAATAATAATAATTACCTGTACCAGTAAACATTCTTTGGGAGCGCAAGAGTTATCACAGGTCCACTTCACTCTTTCGATTTTGAGGTGTTTTTTTTCTTTTTTTTTCCCCTCCTGAGAGAGACAGGAAGAGGAGGAGAGCTCTCGCTGAGTTTTTGTTTTTTGAGGCTCCGACGACACCTCGCGGTCCTCCCCTGGCCTCTGAGCGAGTGCGCTGAAGAGTGACACCTGTTTTTTTTTTATCCTTGCTTTTTTGTGGTATAATCTTTTATCTCTACCGCAGAACTTTTGACGCGCGCGCGCCTAGCCCTTCGCACACTCACGCGTTAGAACACGTAAGAATACACACGTGAGATATAATGATGAGTTTTACGCAAACCGCGCCGCAAGCGAAGTCGGTGTTTTTCACCGGCGCGACGAAGATGACGAACGCCTCTCGAAGACAATCGAGTGGGACGTCATCCACCTCATCGTCGAGAGCGGTGAGATACAACACCAGTATCGTTCGCGCGGAGGGCGAATCATCGAAACCGTCTGAAACGCCGATTGCACCGGCTGGGACGCCGGTCAGAAAGACGTCCATGTTGGTCATTGGTGCCACGGGGACTTTGGGTCGCCAAGTTGTTCGAAGAGCTTTGGACGAAGGCTACGATGTGAGATGTTTGGTGAGACCGAGACAGAACCCGGCGGATTTTCTCAGAGATTGGGGGGCAACCACGGTTTCCGCGGATTTAACGAAACCAGAAACGTTGCCACCGGCGTTTGTGGGCATTCACACGATCGTTGACGCGTCCACGGCGAGACCTGAGGAGGACTCGTACGCCATCGACTGGGAGGCGAAGAAGAACACGATTCAAATCGCCGCGGCCATGGGCATCCAAAAGTACGTCTTTTATTCCATCGACAAGTGCGAAAAATACAGAGACGTGCCGTTGATGAACATGAAGTATGCGGTCGAGGAGTATTTGAAGGCGAGCGGGATGAATTTTGTTGTGTTGAGATTGTGCGGTTTTATGCAGCCGTTGATTGCCGGCTACGCCGTGCCGGTGTTGGAGGAGCAATCGTTGTGGGGTACCGACGACGACACGAAAACGGCGTATTTGGACACGCAAGACGTGGCACAAATGACCATGGCAGCGGTGAGAAGAGAAGAAGCGAACGGGAAGGTGTTGACCTTAGCAGGACCGAAGGCGTACACGGTGAACCAAGTCATCGAACTTTGCGAAAAGTTGGGCGGCAACGAAGCCAAGGTGAGCAAAGTGCCGGTGCTTTTGTTGAAATTTACGAGAGGGTTGACGAGATTTTTCCAATGGACGACGGCGGCTTCAGATCGTTTGGCGTTTGCGGAAGTCTTGAGTTCGGGCGTGGAGTTTAACAGCGATAAGATGGCGGAGACGTACGAAATTTTAGGTATGGATGAAAGCGAGACGACAACTTTGGAGCAATATTTGGAGGAATACTTCTCAAAGATTTTGAAAAAGTTGAAAGAAGTCGGCGGCGAGAGTAGACAGAGAGATTTTTATTTGTAAATCATCACATTACGATTTCGCACTTTTCTACATGTAAGGCAAAGAGCGTGCGATGAGTAAAAAGCGTATTAGAAAAAGAAGATGATGATAAGAGAGAGAGAGAGAGAGGGAGAGGGGTCTTCGCTATTGGAAAAAAAAAATAATATAAAGATCAAACAGTAACAAGGTACAGGTACATTTCGCAAAAATATATGATACAAATGTTATGTACGCGCGCTTTTTCTATAGAACTGAGCAAAGCTATCGACTCACTCGTTTGGAGGCTCTTCCCACGTTTTTTCTTTGGTCCTTTCATTGAACCAGAACTTCTGACTAGTCTTTTTACTCTCTATTTTAATCCAATCGGTGTTGCCATGCCGCGTCGATGTGACTCCGTTGAACATCGGCGTTTCTTGTCGTTTTGGGGGCTCAGAAGGCGACGATACTTTTTCGGTTTCAATGCGAGAAATGACCACGCTATCGGCGTCTTTATCGTCATCGTTTTTTACACTTTCTTTCTTTCCTTCTTCAACTTTAGTATTTTTTACATCCTGAACTTGTTCTTTCGGTTTCACCTCGTCTTCTTTTTCTTCTTGCTTGACTTCTTGTTCGCGTTGTTGATGCTCCTTCTCCTTCTTCGACTGCTCCCCATCTTTCTTCTCTTGAGCAACGCATCCTGGTCTTTCCTCAGGTTGTTTCGGTACATCGTTCGGAAGATCCAATGGAGGCGGTGCGGCTGCGGCTAAACTCACACCGCCAATATTTGGGAATTCTCCGCCTAAACCATCACCACTGGTGCCGTCAAGAGCATCCGCCACTTGCGTCGGGTTCTTTCCACACTTCAACGCCAACGCCACGTCGTATGCTCTCCACTCCGCGTACTCCGCTCTTTGTCGTAAATCCTCGTTAAAATCGCAACCTTGCTCTTTATACGGCGTGAAAATTTGACTTTCCAGGCAATACAAAAACGCCGCAGACGCATCAAAGGCGTCCACGAGCTCTTTCGTAAACATCTTTCGTCGGTCGCGCTGGTCCGCTCTATCGTACACAGATAGTGCAAATCGTTTTACTTTCGCAAAATCAATCGACGGATGCGAGGTTATCTTCCTCGATCGCTTTTGTCTCTGTTTTTTTTTGAGTTCAGAGCAGCGAGTCTAGTCAGTCAAAGGCAACCTGCGGGGCCTTGATATTTTTGCGACCATCTCGTCGCGTTCGAGAGAAAGAAAGAAAGGAAAAAACAGTAGGAGTAATAAGAGCGGCGGCACGTCTTCGTATCTCGCATCGTCTCGAAGACTACTCCACGCGCGCCGCCGCGGAGAAAAGACAGAGAAAGGAGAGAAAAACGAAACACCAAAAAGCGTCAAAAAACGTACTTCCAATTCTTCCAACAGTTTCCGAATCAAATCGTCCGGTCGCGGCTTCGTCTCCATTAAAAGCTCCGTCGCTCTCAGTTTGCAGTAATACGACGTCGTCGGTTCGTGTTTTGCGATTTCATTTCCTCGAGAGATGAATCGTGAGATTGAGCGGTCGATTTCAATAGCGGTCGACGTGTGCGCCATCACGCGGTGCTCTTCTCAACTCTTCTCTTCTGTGTTTTTGTTTGGGGGTGAGATGAGTTTTTTTGGGACCCAAAAAGTGAGATGAGACGAACGTCCTCACACACTCCTCTCTCTCTACTCGTAACGAAAGAAAAAAAAAGGTGGGGCAGGGGATACACATGCGGCGAAGCTCGAGCGGCGCGAACCACTCGTCGGGCGTCTCCGTCGCTGCTCTCGGAGGAGGCGCGGGAGGAGGAGGAGGAGGAGGAGGAGGGAAAAAAACGAAGAAAAACACTCTGTTGTCCATCCTCGCGCTTCTCTTCGCGACGACGGTATTCGCGACTTTCTTCCACGGCCACCGACGAGTCGGGGAGGCGTTCGATGAAAGTTTAATCGCGTCCTCTTCGTCCTCTTCTTCTCTTTCTCGTCGTCACTATCGTCGCGCCGATGGAAGAGACAGAACTGCGTTGATTGTCGACGGAGAAGACAAGGACGATGAGAGGTCCTCCTCCTCCTCCTCCTCCTCCTCCTCCTCCTCGTCAGCCAACGACGAAAACGAACTGGAACGACAGAGAGAAAAGAGGCAAGCTTTGGATAAAGAGACGGAGGAATACGTTGCGCGAGAGCAGAAACGATTATCGAGTCCACCAGCGCCTATCGCGAGTAGTAGCAGCAGCAGTAGCAGTAGTAGACGAAGAAACAGGCGGAGTGGGCCAACTCAACAGCAAGCAGAGTTTACGTTAGAGCACGTCGGTCCGAAAGGTACGAGCGAAGTTCGCCCGAATGGCCGGTGCGTATCCTCGGGAGGCGATGAGAAGGAAAGGAAAGTTTGGCGTCGATTGGAATCTGTGGACGATCCACTGTTCATACGAGTCACCGGTGCGTATTACGATCCGGCGAGAACTAGAAATAAACCGAAAACGAGAAGTTTAATCATGCACAGATCGATGTTTGAACCGGGGGTGAGAGTGGTGAAGATCGATAGGAACGGCGAAAGAGTGGAACCGGGTAGTCGCAGCGGTGTCGCGGAAGACAGCGGAGATAATGGAACAGAACAAAACTCTTTGCTGATGAATAAGAGAAGTGGAAACAGCTGGCAAGATGAAATGACCAGACGCGTCGGAACGTCAGAGGATGAGGAGATTATTTTAGATTTTAGAGGCGATTTAGTCGAACAGCTCCCGAGAGAGGACGAGGATCACAAGGAGTTTAGCTTTGGAACGTGCGCGATTGTGGGGAACTCGGGAGCGATATTAGGAAAAGGATACGGTAAAGAAATCGATGAGAAAGATGCGGTTTGGAGAGTGAACTATGCGCCGATAGATGGGTTTGAAAAGGACGTTGGGTATAGGACGACGTTTGACTTGATCAATCAGCAGCACACGAAACGTTTCGTTCGCGGAGATGGCGAATACAGTGAGGAAGATGAAGACGACGCGAATAATGATGTATCCAGTCAAACAGAAGAGACTGCGGAAGTGGACGAGTCGAAACCGAAAGTGATTTTGAAAAATGGTCGCGGAGCGAAGCACGCTTCCAAGAGAAACTCTACACTCATGGTTTTCGAAGTGACATCAAATTACGCTAGGAAGCACTTATACGCCAGACTTATGCGTCAAAGAACGAATAAGGGGTTAAAAATATGGTCTCCCGAACTAGTTGTGCACGCGCAGCGATCATGGGACGTCTTATCGCACTTGACTGCGCAAAAAATGGGCACAAGTAAAACTGGAAAAGCGATGTCTGGAGCGTACGCTGTTATTTTAGCCTCCCAAATTTGCGAGGAAGTGCATTTATATGGCTTTAGTCCGTATAAGAGGCGAGATGTTGGACAGGCGGTTCCGTATCATTACTTCGACGAAATTCCTGCAGTTTTGAAACATCACTCTTTTGATTTAGCGATTGAGGTGTTTAAAACGATTCGAGACTGGCCATGTTCCGGAGTACGATTAGAAATACATCCGTAGTAACACAGGCATCATGCAGATGACCAACGATTTTAATATGTCCTCTCTACTAACAATTCGCTATATTTAATACCTAAATCCATATGTATATGTTCTTTAATTAAGATTTGCATCCTTGGACGTCGTGGAAATCGCAAACAACACTCGCGCACTGTGTGAGTGAATCTTTCTGCGATGCCGCTGGCGTGTCCGATAAGTAGCATCCTTGGCAATTCTTCGTCTGTGGAATACATCCAATTGGCTTGTTTCCGTCTGCAGTAGACTCGCATTGGCTATTGACTTGTCGATAAAGACCTAAAGCGGTCTCATCCTCGGATGTTTCGCATGCTTTGGAGACGATAATCTTTGGTGAGCTCAGATTCGTCGTCGTTTCAGCTGCATCAGACGTGTTGGTAACATCATCAGCAGAAGCAGCAACCTTGGCAGCAACTATTTTATCCGCTTCCGCACTCGCTTTGCTTGCGTTCGATCGGTCTTCATTAATGCGCTTCTCTACGCTCGAGGTTGAAATTCCTTCCAGCGAAGGCATATCATCCGAATTTGCGCGCGTCTCCTCTTCATTTTCGTTCTCATTTTCTTCTTCTTTTCCTTCTTCTTCTGTCTCTTTTGGCGCTTCTTCGGTTCCTTTTTCTAAGTGATCGATCGTTTCAAGCGCAGAGCTGACGATATCTTTAGTTTTGTCTACAATCTTAGCCACTGCATCTACTTTCGGTATAACTGAACTTATCGTCGTAGGTTTGTCATCTTCTGGAGAACTTGCACCTTCCTCCTCATCAACTTTGACTTCCTCTTCTTCTTTTTCTTCTTCGGATACTTCGCCTTCGCCTTCTTCAACATCTTTTGGCGTTTCTGATGGTCCAAGCTCGTACATTTTACCGGAGGTGCTCATCTTGCCAGACTTGAAGTTCTTCACTGCTTCTGCGTAACGCTCCTTCGATCGAGCATATCCGGAAGAGATGGAACCTTTCTCGAGCTCTTTACCGGAATAATTGGCCGAAGAGTCTTCTTGTTGCTCTTCTTCCGTACTTACTTCGGAATCTTTGCTTTCTTTGTCAGTTTGATCATCGTTTTTTTCCTCTCCCTCTTGCTCCTCCTCTTGCTCATCATCAGCCTTTTCATCGAGGTCTTCCTTACTTCCTTGCTCGGAATCATCAGAAGCGTCCTCCACGGTGGAAGCACTACTTTGCTCGTCTTCCTTGGCTTTCGACCTCAGAAATCCTCCAAACGTACTCTTCTTTTCTAATTGATCTTCTTCTCCATCGGTGTCGGCATCGGCATCGGCGTCCTCTTCGATTTCTTTTCTACCAATGACAGCTTCCTCCAAAATATCCGGATGCGTGTCTTCCGCATCTTCTTCCGAAGGCTCCAGAGAAGAAGAGGAAGATTTGCTCGTCTTCTTCGAAGAAGTAACCGGGAGCACTGAGGATGAGGCCGTTTCATTCTTTCCACCCGGTAAGATAAAGTTACCGTCGGCATCAATCGGTAGCAAATCGCTTTCATCTGGCAGAACCGGCTTCAAATTCCCGTTGGGTAAGTCAACTAGCAAATACGATTTTAAGTGTTGAGCGATGTTTCCGAGAGACAAATCATCGTTCACGACTGGATAAACCTGGTATCCGACGAAGCACGCCGCCGCCGTCATGGTCAACGCGCTGAAAGCACCAATCGTTTTACAAGTCTTTGCAAATCCCGCTCCGGAGGTTGACTTCTTACTTTTTTCTTCTTCCTCCTTCTTCTTCTCTTCTTCGCTATTTTTGCTCAACAGCGGTTGACGCTCATTCATCTCTTTCTCAATTTTGGTAGAGGATGATGACAGTTTCATGCTCTTTTTCTTCTCCTCT
>Ga0181588_10004789_pt1 | contig 11058 bp, 11 predicted proteins | sample 071ome_26_FD_148607 | JGI IMG/M metagenome (GOLD analysis project Ga0181588, IMG submission 148607) | Coastal salt marsh microbial communities from the Groves Creek Marsh, Skidaway Island, Georgia - 071409BT metaG (spades assembly) | ecosystem: Environmental > Aquatic > Marine > Intertidal zone...
TGAGGACGCGGCTCGGGCGCGTGAGCACGATCTCGAGCAGGCACTCGAGACGGCACGCGGGCGCGAGCAGGACCTGTCGCGACGGCTCGACGATGCCGCACGTGAGGGTGGCGAGGGCGACGAGCGGTTCCACGCGCTCTCGCGTCTGTCCGAGCGGCTCCGCGGTACCCACGAGCTCATCGGTGCGACGCGGCGTCGTCTCGCCGAGGCGGTCGAGGAGCCGGTGCTCGACCGCTCGGGCGACGCGCTGCGCGCGCAGGCCGACGACCTCGAGACGGGCCGTGCGAGCCTGGACGCCGACGTCGCCGCAGCGGATGCGGACCATCGTGCAGCACGCGACGTCCTGCGTGCGGCCGAGCGTGCCCGGGACGAGCACGCCGACGAGCGCGCCGGTCGCGAGCGTGAGCGGGCCGTCGCCCTCGAGCGGCGCGCACGTCGCCGCGCGGACCTCGCCGCGCTCACTCGCCGCATCGAGGACCGCCGCGGCGAGCACGACCGCACTGCGGCGCGGCTCACCGAGCTCGAGGAGCGCGAGGCGCGGCTCGCCACCGATGTCGAGCAGGTCCGCGCAGAGATCCATCGGCTGGATGCGGGCGAGGCGGCGCTCGCCGAGACCAAGGACGTCGCGGAGGCCCGCCTGCGCACCGTCGAGCTCCGGCTCGACGAGACGCGCGAGGAGACCCGCCGGGTCGACGCCGAGCATGCTGGCCAGCTGGCACGCGCCGAGGCCCTGCGCGCCGCGGCCGAGGATGCGGGGCGCAGCGCGGACGAGCTCGTCGCCGCCGGTCTCGACGGCGTCCACGGCGGGGTCCTCGAGCTGCTCGAGGTCGACGCGGCCGACCGCATCGCCGTCGCGACAGCGCTCGGTCCGCTCGGGAACGCGGTCGCGGTCGACACGGGAGGCGCGCTCACGCGCGCGGTCGACTGGCTGCGTGCGGCGCGCGGAGGAGCGTCGCTGCTCGTCGCGCCGGACGAGGACGTCGCATCCGAGGCGCCGGGGATCGATGACGACGTCCGCGCGCGCCTCGACGCGGCGGGCGCGCGACCTGTCGGTGCCGTGGTGCGAGCCTCGGCCGGGCATCCCGCCGCCCGTCGTGTCGCACGCGCCGTCGCGCACGCGCTCCCGACGACCTACCTCGTCGCGGACTGGGAGGTCGCGCTCGCGCTCCACGCCCGCGCCCCACGGCTCACCTTCGTCACCCCCGAGGGTGACGTGGCCGGTCCGCTCGGCTACCGCGTCGGCACCGTGAGCAGTGCGGGTCCGGCGCTCGCCCGCGCCGCAGCGGAGCGCGCCGAGTCCGCGGTCGAGGGACTCGAGCGTCGTCTCGCTGAGCTCGCCGAGCAGGGTGCAGCGCTCCGGACCGAGATCGCGGCCCGCACCGAGGAGCGCGACCGTGCGCACGACGCGCTCGTCGAGTCCGATGCGCGGCTCACGGGAGCCGCGGAACGGCTCGAGCGGCTCGGAGAGGAGCGACGGCAGCTCGGCGAGCAGCGCGCGGCCCTCGCCGCCCAGCAGGACGAGGTCGCGGCAACGCTCGCCGAGGACCGCGGGGCGCTCGCCACCCTCCAGGACGAGGAGCGTGCGGACCCCGAGGAGCCGTCCGTCGACGCCGAGGCGCTCGACGCGCGAGGCGTGGCGCTCGACGCCGCCCTCGACGTCGCGCGCGAGGCGGCCTTCGAGGCGCGCATCGCGCTGCAGCGGGCCGAGGACGCCCGCGACCGCGCCGGGAACGAGATCGCACGCCTTCGGAGCGAGGCGGACGCGATCGACGCCGCGCACGCGCGTGCGGTCGCACGTCGCGAGGCTCGCCGTGCTGGCGTCGTGCGGTGCGATGCGCTCGAACGGGTCGCCACGCTCGCGCGCGGCGTGCTCGAGGCGGCGCTCGTCGAGGCGGATGAGGTCCGCGCTGCGCGCATCGCGGAGCGGGACCGAGTGCGCGCCGAGCTCGAGCAGGCGCGCGAGTCGACCGTCGCAGCCGGCCGCGAGCTCGAGCAGCACCGCGAGACGCGGCACCGCAGCGAGATGCAGCGCGCCGACGTACAGGCACGCCTCGGGGCGCTCGAGGCACGTATCCGTACCGAGCTCGCGCTCGGCCTCGACGACGTCCGCAGCGAGCAGCCCGACGCCGCCGAGCTCGACGACGCGCGGCTCGTCGAGCGTGAGGACGTGCTCGTCCGGCGCATCGGACTGCTCGGTCGGGTCAACCCGCTCGCGCTCGAGGAGTTCCAGTCGCTCGAGGAGCGCCACCGCTTCCTCTCCGAGCAGCTCAACGACCTCCGCCGGTCGCGTCGGGACCTCGAGGAGGTCATCGAGGCGGTCGACGAGCGCATCCGAGCCGTCTTCAAGGAGGCGTTCGACGACGTCGCCCGCGAGTTCCAGCTCACCTTCGAGACGATGTTCCCGGGCGGGAAGGGGCGTCTCGTGCTGACCGGCGAGGACGATCTGCTCACCGCCGGCGTCGAGGTCGAGGCGCGGCCGCCGGGGAAGAAGGTGCAGCGGCTCTCGCTGCTCAGTGGTGGCGAGCGTTCGTTGACCGTCCTCGCGTTCGTGTTCGCGATCTTCCGCGCGCGACCCTCGCCGTTCTATGTGCTCGATGAGGTCGACGCGGCACTCGACGACGTGAACCTTCAGCGCCTGCTGAAGGTCATCCGCTCGTTCCGCGGACACGCCCAGGTGATCATGGTCACGCACCAGAAGCGGTCGATGGAGATCGCCGACCTGCTGTACGGCATCACGATGGGGCCCGACGCCGTGACGAAGGTCGTCTCGGAGCGTCTGCGCGACCGCCGTGCCGTCGCCGCGCTCGACGCCCGCGCTTCGGAGGCGCCGACCGAGGCGCTCGAGGGCGACGTGGCCACCGCGCCCGCGCACTCCGCCTGACGTGGAGGGGCTGTTCGAAGGCGCATCGCTCGTCGCGATCATGGCGGGAGTGCTCGCACTCGCCGGCGGTCTCCTCGGCGCGCGACGCGCCCGCGGGAGGTCGACCGGGCAGACGTCGACGCCCATGCACGAGGTCGCGTCGGACGCTCCGGCCGCGGCGCCGGTCGCCCCGGATCCCGAGGCGGAGACCGAGCCGGCCGGCGTCACGGGCCGTCTCGCTCGGACGCGCAACCTCCTCACCTCCGCGCTCGCCGAGCTCGTCGGTGCCGGGCTCGACGACGCCGCGTGGGAGCGACTCGAGGAGGGGCTGATCGCCGCTGACGTCGGTGTGCAGGCCACGAATGCCGTCGTCGCCGATGTCCGTCGGCTCGCGCGGGAGGGCGGAGTGCGAGACGTCGACGGGGTGCGCCGGCTGCTGCGCGACGCGCTCGTCGCGGAGCTCTCGTCGGGCGAGCGTGCCCTGCGCCGTCGCGACGGTGATGGGCCGACAGTGTGGTTCGTGACCGGTGTCAACGGCGCGGGAAAGACCACCACGATCGGCAAGCTCGCGTCCCGTGAGGTCGCCGCCGGCCGGCACGTCGTGCTCGCGGCAGCCGACACCTTCCGTGCCGCCGCGGCCGAGCAGCTCGGCATCTGGGCGGAGCGCACCGGCGCGGAGCTCGTCCGTGGCGAGGAGGGCGCCGACCCGGCGTCCGTCGCGTACGCGGGTGTCGACGCCGCGCTCGCCTCGGGTGCCGACCTGCTCATCGTCGACACGGCCGGCCGGCTGCAGAACCGTCGCGAGCTGATGGACGAGCTCGGCAAGGTCGGACGCGTGCTCGCGAAGCGCGCCGGCGGCATCGACGAGACGCTGCTCGTGCTCGACGGGACCGTCGGTCAGAACGGCATCGCGCAGGCCGAGGCGTTCCACGATGCGGTCGAGATCTCCGGCGTCGCGATCACGAAGCTCGATGGCTCGTCACGCGGCGGCGTCGTCGTCGCGGTCCAGCGTCAGCTCGGCATCCCGGTGAAGCTCGTCGGGCTCGGCGAGGGCATCGAGGACCTCGAGGACTTCGACCCCGTCACCTACGTCGACGGCCTCCTCGAGGACTGACGACGCGGACGCTCGCGTCGCACGGTCGACGCCACGACCCCGCCGGTAGCCTCCGTCGGCCAGCCCACCTGCGGCACCGACCCGCGACGGAGCGACGATGTTCGACGCCCTGCAGCAGCGCCTCAGCGGTGCGCTCGACGGGCTGCGCGGTCGCGGTCGACTCGAACCAGCAGCGGTCGACGCGACGCTCTCCGACATCCGGCTCGCGCTGCTCGAGGCCGACGTCAACATCGCTGTCGTGCGCGGGATCGTCGAGCGGCTGCGCGAGCGGCTGGTCGGCGCCGATCTCGCACCAGGACTCGACCCGCGGCAGCACGTCATCCGCGCCGTCGACGCGGAGCTGCGTGCGGCGCTCGGCGGTGACCACGTCGCCCTCGACCTCGCTGGCCGCGCGCCGGCCGTCATCGTCCTCGCCGGCCTGCAGGGTGCGGGTAAGACGACCGTCGCGGGCAAGCTCGCCCGTCATCTCGCGTCCAAGGGGCGGCGCCCCGTCCTCGTCGCCTGCGACCTCCAACGTCCGGCCGCCGTCGAGCAGCTGCGCATCGTCGCCGCCGGTGCCGGCGTCGCCGTGCACGCGCCGTTCACCGAGGGCGACCCCGTCCCCGTCGCGCGCGAAGCGGTCACCGGTGCGACGCTCGCCGGTCACGACACCGTCATCATCGACACGGCCGGTCGGCTGCACGTCGACGACGAGCTGCTGCGCCAGGCGCGTGCGATCGTCGACGTCGCGCACGAGCACGGCGGGATCGCGCGCACGCTGTTCGTCATCGACGCGATGGTCGGTCAGGAGGCCGCCGCGGTCGCGCGCTCCTTCGCCGACGTCGTCGGGCTCGACGGGGTCATCCTCTCGAAGCTCGACGGGGATGCGCGTGGTGGTGCGGCGCTGTCCGTGCGCGAGGTCACGGGCGCACCGATCCTCTTCGCCTCCGTCGGCGAGCGTGTCGAGGACCTCGAGGCGTTCCATCCCGATCGCATGGCCTCGCGCATCCTGGGGATGGGCGACGTGCTCACCTTCATCGAGCGCGCCGAGCAGGCCCAGGACGCCGAGGCCGCACGCGACGCGGAGCAGGCGCTGCTCGACGGCACGTTCGGGCTCGACGATCTGCTCGAGCAGCTCCAAGCGGTCAAGCGGATGGGTCCGCTGTCCGGTGTCATCGGGATGCTCCCGGGGATGGGGGGAGCGGCCGCACCGGACGTCGACGACCGGCAGCTCGTGCGCACCGAGGCCATCATCCGCTCGATGACCCCCGCGGAGCGCCGCGACCCGCGCGTGCTCAACGGGCGCCGTCGTCGTCGCATCGCCGCCGGGTCCGGCACGACCGTCCCCGAGATCAACCGCCTCGTCAAGCAGTTCGAGCAGATGCAGCAGCTCATGCGCCAGGCGGCTGCGGCCGGCCGCGGCGGCAGGGGCGGCAAGGGTGGGAAGGGCGGCAAGAAGTCGGGGAAGGGACGCAAGGGGGCGCAGCGGGCCGCGATGCAGGCGCAGGCGGCGGCGCTCGGAGGTCTGGGAGGGCCCGGTGCAGCGGGCGCGGTCCCCGGTGCGGCACCGGGTCGAGGGCTCGGTGGGTTCGCGGGTCTCAGCGCGCCCGGCCAGCCGCCCCGTCCGCGGGGGACCGGCGACCGCTAGGCTCCGCGCTGCGCCTGAGCTCGAGACGACCGTCTCCCGCCGGGCGCCTGACCCCGGTCATCCCCGCCGCCTCGGCCCCACGGTCGTCCGCGGTACGGCTGGCCCCCCGTGGCGCGATGCGCCCGACCGAAGAGGACCGAACCATGGCCGTCAAGCTCCGTCTCCGCCGTGAGGGCACCGTCAAGCGCCCGCACTACCGCATCGTCGCCGCCGACTCGCGCTCGCCGCGCAACGGCCGCTTCATCGAGTCGATCGGGCACTACCACCCGCTCGACGAGCCCTCGACGATCCAGCTCGACGGTGAGCGTGCGCTCCACTGGCTGCGCAACGGTGCGCTGCCGACCGCCGCCGTCGAGAAGCTGCTGCGCATCGACGGGGTGTGGGAGCAGTTCAAGCCGGGCGACGCGCCGGCCCGCGTCCGCACCGAGAAGCAGCGTCTCTCGAAGAAGGCGCGTGCGCGTGTCGAGGCGGAGGCGACCGCCGCGGCGGAGGCCGCGGCAGCGCCGGAGCCCGAGCCGGCTGCGGACGAGGCGCCGGCCGACGAGCCTGCTGCGGCAGCGACCGTGGAGGATGCGCCGGCCGACGACGCTCCGGCCGCTGACGAGGCGCCCGCTGACGAGGCGCCCGCTGACGAGGCGCAGGCGTGAAGGCCCACGACGCCCTCGCCTTCATCGTGAAGGAGCTCGTCGACCACCCCGACGATGTCGAGATCGAGGAGGTCGAGGACGACCAGGGCGTCGTGCTCGAGCTCCGCGTGCACGCCGAGGACGTCGGCAAGGTCATCGGCAAGCGTGGGCGCACGGCGAAGGCGCTGCGCGCGCTCGTCCGTGCCGCGGGCGCGCTGGAGGACGAGGACGTGACCGTCGAGATCCTCGACTGACCGTGTTCGGAGCGGCGCGATGACCGCCGAGCAGCGGGTCGAGGTCGGTCGCGTCGCGAAGGCGCACGGGCTGCGCGGCGAGGTGATGGTCCGCCTCGCCTCCGACGTCGCCGACCGTCTCGCGGCCGGCACACCCGTCTGGGTCGCCGGCGTCGCGACCGAGGTCGCGACCATGCGCGAGCATCAGGGGCGACCGCTCGTCCGCTTCGCGCACGTCCGAGACCGCACCGGCGCCGAGCTGCTGCGCGGCGCGGTCGTCGAGGCGGCACCCGTCGACGCCGAGGAGCTCGACACCTACCTCGCGTCCGAGCTCGTCGGGCTCCGGGTGCTCGACGGCGAAGGCGTCCTGCTCGGCACGGTCGCTGCGCTCGTCCAGATTCCGGCCGTCGCCGGGTACGACCTGCTCGAGGTCGTCGCGCCCGACGGGCGCACGTGGCTGCTGCCGGCCGCCGACGAGCTCGTCGCCGCCGTCGAGGACGCGGATGGGCTGCACCTCGTCGCCACCGACCTCCCCGAGGGGCTGCTCGACATCGCATCGGACGTCGCCGACCCGGCGGGGGAGGAGCAGCCGTGAGGATCGACCTGCTGACCATCTTCCCGGGGTACTTCTCCGGACCGCTCGAGACGTCGCTCGTCGCCACCGCGCAGGCCGACGGCACGGTCGACATCCGCGTTCACGACCTGCGTGACTGGACCACCGACCGGCACCGCAGCGTCGACGATTCGCCCTACGGCGGCGGTGCCGGCATGGTGATGCGGGCCGATGTGCTCGTCGCCGCTGCCGAGTCGGTCTGGAACGACGTGCCACCGGGGACGCAGGTCGCTCCACCGCAGCACGTCGCCGGCGGGCCACGTCCCCGAACGGTGCTGCTCACACCGCGCGGTCGGCCGCTCACGCAGGCGCTCGTGCGCGAGCTCGCAGAGGAGGAGCGGCTCGTCCTCCTCTGCGGTCGCTACGAGGGCATCGACGAACGGGTCCACGACCTCGTCGCGACCGACGAGGTCTCCGTCGGCGACTACGTGCTGATGGGCGGGGAGGTCGCGGCGGCGGCGATCGTCGAGGCGGTCGTGCGCCTGCTCCCGGGCGTGCTCGGGAACGCCGAGTCGGCCGTCCTCGAGTCGTTCGAGCAGGGCCTGCTCGAGCATCCGCACTACACCCGGCCGGTCGAGTTCCGTGGCCACACGGTCCCGGAGGTCCTCCGATCGGGCGACCACGGGGCGATCGCGGCCTGGCGGGCCGAACGGGCGCTCGAACGCACCCGTCAGGTCCGTCCGGACCTGCTGGGGCCGGGCGGAACGTAGGACGGAGCCCCGGGTTGACCGTCCGGCGGGGGACGCCGTACCCTCCGCCCACCGCCGCCCGGGCCCGCAGTCCTGCCCGCCCGTGGTCACGAGGTCAGACCCGCCGCGACACCTCGTCGCGTGCTGCGCTTCCCGAGGGAGCACGACGATGGACCGTCTTGACATGATCGACCGTCGCCAGCTGCGCGACGACGTGCCGGACTTCCGTCCGGGTGACCGCCTCAAGGTGCACGTCAAGGTCGTCGAGGGCACCCGTAGCCGCATCCAGGTGTTCGAGGGCGACGTCATCGCGCGCCAGGGCGGCGGCATCCGCGAGACCTTCACGGTCCGCAAGGACAGCTTCGGCGTCGGCGTCGAGCGCACCTTCCCTGTGCACTCGCCCGTCATCGACCACATCGAGGTCGTGCGCCGTGGCCAGGTCCGCCGCGCGAAGCTGTACTACCAGCGGGAGCGAGCCGGGAAGAAGGCGCGCATCCGCGAGAAGCGCGAGGCGAACGCCTGACCTTGGACGGCTCGGACGGCTCGGACGGCAGGGACGGCTCGGACGATCCCGACGTCCACGGGGACGCTTCACCGCCACCGCCACCGCCACCGCGCCGGCGTCGGCGTCGGCTGCTCGCCGAGCTCCTGCCGCTCCTCACCGTCTCGATCGTCGTCGCGCTGCTGCTGCGCGCGTTCGTCGCGCAGGTCTTCTTCATCCCGTCGTCCTCGATGGAGCCGACGCTCGCCATCGATGACCGCATCGTCGTCGAGAAGCTCAGCTACCGCTTCCGGGAACCGGAGCGTGGCGACGTCATCGTCTTCTCCGCCGCGACCGGCGCGGCGGTCACCGCACCCGACACGGACGCTGGGCCCGTCGAGCGGCTCGCCGTCCGTCTGGGTCGCGCGGTCGGTCTCGTCCCGCCGGTCCCGAGCGATCTCGTCAAGCGGGTCATCGGTCTGCCCGGTGATGAGATCGCGGTCCTCGACGGGCTGCTCCACGTCGACGGCGCGCCGTACGGCGAGGACTACCTGACCGGTCCGGGGGCCGCCGACTTCGGTCCGGTCGTCGTGCCCGAGGGGACGCTCTTCTTCCTCGGCGACAACCGTCGCAACTCCTCGGACTCGCGCGGCTCGCTCGGCTTCGTCGACCGCGGTCGGGTCATCGGACGCGCGGTCGCCATCATCTGGCCGTTCGAGAACACCGCCTCGCTCGTCGGTCAGCGGCCGACGCCGCTCCCGTCGACGTCGAGCGTCGGCTGAAGGAGCCGTGCGATCGGCGCCCAGCTGCGTCGATGGAGGGAGCACGGACCGAACCGCTCGAGCGCTGCGACATGCTCGGGTGACGCGTAGCCACGGTTGCGGGCGAAGCCGTAGGCCGGGTGCGACGGATCCTCGCGCTCCATCCGTCCGTCGCGGTCGACCTTCGCGACGACCGACGCGGCGGCGATGGAGCGGGACGCGTCATCGCCGCGCACGAGCGTGACGACCTCGACCCCGTCGCGACGTAGGAGGTCGTGGGGGCCGTCGATGAGCACGAGCGGGTCCAGCGGAGCGCCCGGTCCGGCGAGCACCGCGTCGACGGCCCGCCGCACCGCCTCCGTGAGCGCGGCGGCGAGTCCTACCGCGTCGACCTCGTCATGTTCGGCGACCCCGATGCCGACCTCGGACGTGCTGCGCACCCGGGCTGCGACCACCTCCCGACGCGCGGCGCTCAGCCGCTTCGAGTCGCGCACCCCCTCAGGGAGCGCTGCGGGGTCGAGCACGACCGCAGCGACGGTCACCGGTCCGGCCCATGCGCCGCGGCCGACCTCGTCGACACCGATCACGGCCCGGCCCGCCGCCCACGCGCGACGTTCGTGGACGCTCACCGGCGCATCCGTGGCGCGCGAGCGTGCGGTGGTCATCGAGGTCCTCCGCGCGGTGGGTCCGGACCTCGACGCTAACGCGGTCGGCACGTGTCCCCAGCCCGCGAGGTCACGCCCGTCCGCGAGGGTCCCGTCGCTACCCTCGACGCGTCGGGTCGGCATCCGGCGCAGGAGGACCGATGAACCCCGAGGAGCTCGACGCCTACGAGACGGACCTGGAGCTCGCGCTGTACCGCGAGTACCGGGACGTCGTGCAGACGTTCCGCTACGTCGTCGAGACCGAGCGCCGGTTCTACCTGTGCAACCAGGTCGAGCTCGTCCCGCATGAGGGCAAGGACCTCTACTTCGAGGTGGTGATGTCCGACGCCTGGGTGTGGGACATGTACCGGCCGGCGCGGTTCCTCAAGGAGGTCCGGGTCCTCACCTTCCGGGACGTCAACATCGAGGAGCTCGTCCACGACGACGCGGCGCTCGACGAGTTCCTGAAGAAGGGCTGAGCCGCCCGTGGGCTTCAACGCGACGCGCCGCTACCGCGACAGCAAGTGGAACGACATCATGCTGCTCGTCGCTGCGCTCGTCGTGATCGGCGTCGCCGTGGCGTGGGCGTCCGGGCTGCTCTGAGGGGTCACCGCCCCTGAGGTCCGACCCGTCCGTCGGTCCGTTGACCCGGAGCGGGGAGCCGGCGATGCTCCCGTGATGAGTGCGGCTCCCGCGTCGGCGTCCGTGCGCGCGTCCGACGGCGCGTCGCACGACGATGCCGTCGAGCCCGCTGCCGCCTGGATGCACGCGGTCGATGAGCTCGTGCGGACCACCGGCGCGGAACGGGGCCGCCGGCCACGCACCGTCGACGCGTACCGCCGTGATGCGCTGCACGTCGCCCGCGCGCTGAGCTCCGTCGGGTTCCACGATCCGCGTGACGTCGACCGTGACGCGCTGCGTGGCTACCTCGCCGACCTCGCCGACGCCGGTGCGGCGCGCGCCACGATCGCGCGTCGGACCTCCACGCTGCGCATATGGTTCGCGCTGCTCGAGCGGCGCGGGCTCGTCGAGGCCGATCCCGCCGCGCTGCTCGGGACGCCGAAGCAGGGCCGTCACCTCCCGAGGGTGCTGCGCCTCGAGCAGGTCGAGGCGCTGATCGCGGCGGCGGACGACACGACCGCGACGGGACTGCGGGACCGTGCGCTCATCGAGCTGCTGTACGCCTCGGGTGCGCGTGTCGAAGAGGCCTGCACGCTGACGCTCGACCGGCTCGACCTCCCGCAGCGTCAGGTCCGGCTCGAGGGGAAGGGTGGGAAGGACCGCATCGTCCCGGTCGGCGGAGCCGCCGTGCGAGCGCTCAGCGCGTACCTCGACGTCGCGCGACCCGGGCTGCTCGCGGCGCGCGTGGGTGCGGGGCCGTCCGACGCGGTGGTGCTGCGCGGTGACCGC
>Ga0181588_10004796_pt1 | contig 11045 bp, 10 predicted proteins | sample 071ome_26_FD_148607 | JGI IMG/M metagenome (GOLD analysis project Ga0181588, IMG submission 148607) | Coastal salt marsh microbial communities from the Groves Creek Marsh, Skidaway Island, Georgia - 071409BT metaG (spades assembly) | ecosystem: Environmental > Aquatic > Marine > Intertidal zone...
TGAGCGCGGCATCGATATTGTCGATGCTGGAGCGGTATCCGGCAAGCACCGGGTCGCTCGCGGTCGAGGCGGTTGCGTCTGTCATTGCACGCATGCGGCTAGCAGACCGCCTTGCCACTTGTCATCGCCCAATTGCACCTGCTGCAACTGCAGCATTCAACCTTTACACTTGCCATTGCCTCGCCAAAGCGCGATGCGCCGCGCCATGAGTGCCGAAGTCGTCCAATTGCGCCCCGGAGCGAGTGAGCCGTCGTTGCAGCCAATGCTGTCGCTGACCGCGCCCGGCATGAATGCGGTCAACGCTGTGATCCTCGAGCGGATGCAGAGCGAGATTCCCCTGATTCCGGCGCTGGCGGGCCATCTTATTTCGGGCGGCGGCAAGCGCATGCGGCCGATGCTGGCGATCGCCGGGGCTGAATTGTGTGGCTATCAGGGCACGCGCCACCACAAGCTGGCGGCCGCGGTCGAATTCATTCACACCGCGACCCTGCTGCACGACGATGTCGTCGACGGCTCCGACCTCAGGCGCGGCAAGGCCAGCGCCAACATCGTTTACGGAAACCCCGCGACGGTGCTGGTCGGCGATTTCCTGTTCAGCCGGGCTTTCGAACTGATGGTCGAAGACGGCTCGCTGCGTGTCCTCAAGATCCTGTCCGCCGCCAGTGCTATCATCGCCGAGGGCGAGGTCGATCAGCTGACCGCCCAGCGCCAGATCGAAACCAGTGAAGAACGGTATCTCTCCATCATCGGAGCCAAGACCGCCGCGCTGTTTGCCGCCGCCTGCCGGGTTCCCGCGGTTCTTGCGGAATGCTCCGATGCAGAGGAGCGCGCGCTGGAGGACTATGGCCGCAATCTCGGCATCGCCTTTCAGCTGGTCGACGATGCGATCGATTACGATTCGGACAGCGGCGAATCGGGCAAGGAGAAAGGCGACGATTTCCGCGAAGGCAAAATGACCTTGCCGGTGATCCTTGCCTATGCGCGGGGAGCCGAGGAAGAGCGGGAATTCTGGCGCGATGCCATCGCCGGTTTCCGCACCGATGACGAGGATCTGGCCCACGCGGTGGAGCTTATCAACCGCCACGATGCCGTGCTCGCCACGCGAGAGAGGGCGCGCTACTTCGCACAGCGGGCCATCGATGCGATTGCCTGCTTCCCGGCTGGCGAGGCGCGCAACGCAATGGCGCAGGCGGCTGAATTCGCGGTGGCACGCCGCTACTGACTCGTCGTGAGCCGCCGAACGGCGCCCCCGAAACACATATCTGTATATATGGAAGTGGCCGGTTTCCGGGGGCTTGAGTTGTCAGCGCGCCGGATTTGAGTCACCTTGCCCTCCACGATAAGGCACCCGCACCATGACCATCGCGACCTTACAATGGCGCGGCTCGTGGGCGGGAAGGGGAGAAGCCGCAAGATGTATTATCCAGCAGCCTTGCCCAAACAGATCACCCTGTCGGGGCTTGAAACCGAATATTTCGATGAGGGGTCCGGCCCCGTCGTGCTCTACCTGCACTGCAGCGAAGGCCCGAGCCCTGAGCTTGCCCTGATCGAGACGCTGACGAAGACGAACCGGGTAATCATGCCCGCGCTGCCCGGCTTCGGCACCAGCGAGAAGGCATCGTTCATCAAGACTGTCGATGACATCTCCTATGTCGTGCTCGACCTGATCGAAACTCTGGACCTGACCGACATCACCGTCGTCGGCAGTTCGCTGGGCGGCTGGCTGGCAGTTGAGCTGGCGACCAAGGCAAGCCCGCGCATTGCCCGGCTGGTGCTCGACAATCCGCTTGGCCTGCGATTCAAGACCGATCCCACCGAGCGCGAGTTTCCCGATATTTTCCAGGACCTGCCTGCGCAGTGGAGCGGCTATTTCTCGGCCAGCGAACCGATGGACGGGCGCGATTGGCCTTCGGTCGAGCGTGACATTGCCCTGCGCGCCGCGCGCAGCCGCGAGATGTTCATCAAGGTGGGCTGGTCGCCCTACCTTCACAATCCGAAGCTTGCCGGCCGCGTGCATCGCGTCACCGTGCCGACGCTCATCCTGTGGGGCGATCAGGACAAACTTGCTACCCGCGAATATGCCGAAGCCTATGCCAAGGCGCTGCCGAACGCTTCGCTGGAAGTCGTCGCGGGCGCAGGCCACTTCGCTTTCCTCGACAAGCCCGATGCCGTTGCCAGCGCCGTGCTGGCCTTTTCCGGCAGTAAGCAGAACGCGTGAGATAGGAACGAAACGATGGACGTCTATTTCTTCTCAGAACAGTCGCATTACCCCGCCTGGGGCAAGTTCGATGGCATGTTGCGTGGGGACATCCCCAACAAGCACGGCGATCCCACGGTCTCCGGCAAGCTGCTGAACGAATACCTCGACATGTATCAGCTGGCCGATCAGGTTGGCATGAACGTGATGGTCAATGAGCACCACATCGCCTCTACCTGCATGAACAATTCGATCACGCTGACGCTTGCGGTGCTGGCGCGCATCACCAAGAACGCGCGCCTGCTCGGCTTGGGTTCGATTATCACCAACCGCCCCGATCCGATCCGTGTCGCCGAGGAATACTCGATCGTCGATGCGATTTCGGGCGGCCGGCTTGATATGGGCCTGGTCAAGGGTGCGGGCTGGGAGCTCTACGCCTCCAACGCAAATCCCTCGGGCGGCATGGACCGCTTCTGGGAAGCGCATGACCTGATCCTGGCCGCCATGACCCGGCACGAGCCATTCAGTTGGGAAGGCGAGCATTTCGACTATCGCTGCGTCAATCTGTGGCCGCGCCCGGTGCAGCAGGATCATCCGCCGGTCTGGTTCACCGGCAACAGCCCGGGCAGCGCCAAGCTCACCGCGCCCAAGGGCTATGTGAACGCGGCCTTCCTTACCGGCCCGGCAGTTAGGCAGACCTTCGACGCCTATCGCGAAACCTATGAGGAATGCCACGGCCACAAGGCGCATCCCGACCGGCTGGCCTATCTTGGCATGGTCGCCTGCTCGCGCGACAAGGCGCAGACCGAGCGCAATATCGAAGCGGCCTTCGCCTATCTCGCCAGCGTCGCCAGAATGCGACCGGCCCATGTCAATCCACCGGGATATTCGCACTATCAGGCGATCACCTCGATGATGCAGACTCCCCCAGGTGCCGGCCCAGGCGGAATGGGCGGCGGGGCCACCAGTGCCGACGATCTCGCCAAGGCGGGCATCCTGTTCTGGGGCGAGCCGGAACGTGTGGTCGACCAGATCGCGGCGTTCAACGAACTGGCCGGCGGCTTCGGCCACTTCCTCAACATGGGCCAAAACGCGCACCAGCCTTACGAAGACGTGCGCGACAGCATCGAACTGTTCGGCGAGTTCTGCCTGCCGGAACTGGCGAAGCTGACCCCCGCGCGCGAACCTGCCGCCAAGGAAAGCGTCAACGCCTGATCGGGTCGCAGGGAGGGGACCAGCCGTCCTCTCCTCCCGTGGCGCGCCAATCCGAAATCCGATAGGGGCTCGCCAGTGAGCGAGCTTCCCATCCATGCCGTCTTGCCGGACCTGCTTTGCGCGCTGCGCGAGGAGGGCAGGGCCGTGCTGATCGCGCCGCCTGGCGCTGGCAAGACCACCGCGGTCGCGCCGGCCTTGCTGGGCGAGGACTGGTCTAGCGGCACGGTAATCCTGCTCAGCCCGCGCCGGGTTGCCGCGCGCGCCGCTGCCGAGCGCATGGCATCGGAATTGGGCGAGAATGCAGGGGAGACGGTCGGATACCTGACCCGGCTCGACAGCAAGCGCTCGGGCCGCACCCGGATACTGGTGATGACCGAAGCGATTTTCGTTTCGACCATCCTTGCCGATCCCGGACTAGAAGGCGTTTCTGCGGTGCTGTTCGACGAAGCGCACGAACGCCATCTCGACAGCGATCTTGGTCTGGCGCTGGCCATCGAAGCGCACGAGGCCCTCCGCGACGATTTGCGGTTGCTGGTGATGTCGGCGACCATCGACGGGGCGCGGTTTGCTTCGCTCCTTCGCCAATGCCCAGTGATCGAAAGCGCGGGCAAGGCGTGGCCGCTGACGCTCCGCTGGCTGGGTGCCAGACCGGAAGCGCGAATCGAGGATGCCATGACGTCCGCGCTGGTCACGGCCTGGCGTGAGGAAGTCGGCGATATCCTGGCATTCCTGCCCGGTGTCGGTGAGATCGAGCGGACTCGCGAGCGGCTTGCTGAATCTTTGCCCGATGCCCTGATCCTGCCGCTCCATGGTCAGTGCGATCCCGCCGCACAGCGCGCCGCGATCCGTCGCGACCCTGAGGGGCGCCGTCGTATCGTCCTCGCTACGGATATTGCCGAAACGTCGCTCACCCTCGATGGCGTGAGCGTGGTTGTCGATGCCGGGTTGTCGCGCCGCGCCGAATTTGACCGCGCGGCGGGTGTGACCCGTCTTGTTACCCACCGTGCCAGCCGCGCTTCGGCGGATCAGAGGGCCGGGCGCGCCGCGAGACAGGGGCCGGGCATCGCCTATCGCCTCTGGGAAGAAGCTGCACATCCCGGGCGCGCTGCCTTCGATCCGCCCGAAATAGAAACGTCCGACCTTTTCTCGCTGGTGCTGGCGCTTGCCGACTGGGGTGCGCGAGATCCGATGGCATTGGCCTGGCTCGATCCGCCGCCCAAAGCTTCTGTCGATGCGGCCCGCGCAAAGCTGCGGGTGCTGGGCGCGCTCGATGACGACAATGCGATCACACCTTTCGGTAAACAGGTCGCCAGCTTGCCGATGGCGCCCGACGAGGCGACAATGGTGCTGTTCGGGGCACGGACTGGACAGGCCGAGGAAGCGGCGCGGCTGGCTTTGCTGTTGCAGGAGCGCGGGCTGGGTGGCCGCTCGGACGACCTGCTGCACCGGCTCGATCGCTGGAACGGCGAGCGGGGCGCGCGCGCCGGGGCAGCGCGCAAGCTTGCCGCGCGCTGGGCGAAGCGGGCGCAGGCGCTGGTCTCGAACGAGTCCCGGACAGAACCGGTCGGTCCGGCGCTGTTCCTCGCCTTGGCGCGGCCCGACATGGTGGCGAAGCGGCGCGATCCTTCCGGCGAGCAATGGCTGTCGGCTGGCGGGCGCGGTTATACGCTCGACCCCACATCGCCGCTGGCACGAGCCGAATGGCTGGCGATCGGCGATGCGCAGGGACAGGCGAAGAGTGCCCGCATCGTGTCCGCCGCGCCTCTCGATGCCAGCGACATCGACAGGCATCTCGGGCAACTGATCGAACGCCGCAGCTCGCTGCGCTGGAACGATCGCGATGCGCGCGCCGAGGCTCGGCTGGAAAGCCGCATGGGCGCAATTGTGCTGGCCTCGGGCCCCGACCCGAATCCCGATCCCGAGGCGATCAGCGCATTCCTGCTAGATGTTGCGCTTGAGCGGCTGGACGACCTGCTGCCAACCGACCTGATCGCGCGGGCCCGTCATGCCGGGATTGCTGTGCTTGACCCGCAAAACCTTTGCGACAGCGCCGACCAATGGCTTGCACCTCTGCTGGCAGGGCGGCGCGATCTCGACATTACGCGCGGCAAGCTCACCGATGCGCTGCTTGGCCTCCTCGACTGGGAATCGCGGCAGGCATTGGACAAGCTGGCGCCACGCCTGTTTGAGAGCCCTGCCGGGACCAGCCACCCCATCGACTATGCCGATCCGGGTGGGCCCTCGGTCGAGGTGCGGGTGCAGGCGCTGTTCGGACTCGACGCGCATCCCCTGATCGGCAAGCCGCCCGCGCCCTTGCTGCTCAAGCTGACCTCGCCCGCCGCTCGTCCGATCCAGACGACCCGAGATCTGCCCGGATTCTGGCGCTGTTCCTGGCGCGACGTGCAACGCGAGATGAAAGGGCGCTATCCCAAGCACCGCTGGCCGGACGAACCATGGGCGGAAAAACCAAGCCTCAAGACCAAGAACGCCTTTTCAAAGGATGCAGGCTGATCTAGTTCCGGGCCTGGAACAGGCCCGCAAGCGCGAACGCGCGTCGCGGTTCCTGCCGTGAAGCCAAGGCAGGCGTATGCCAGCCGCCCGGCGTTTAAGGGATCAAACAAATTATGACCGTGCGCATTTACCAACGCCCCAAGAACGCCATGCAGTCGGGCAAGGCCCGCACCGGCGACTGGATTCTCGACTTCGCGCCCGCCGAAGCCAAGAAGCCCGATCCGTTGATGGGCTGGGCCGGATCGGGGGACATGCAGCAGCAAGTGCAGCTATCCTTTGCCAGTCAGGACGAAGCACAGGCCTATGCCGAGCGCTACGGCATCAAGGCGCGGATTCACGGTACGCCGCCGCGCCGCCTGAAGATCCAGGCCTACGCCGACAATTTCCGTTAGGCGCAGGGAGCCTTGCCGAATCGTCCCTTTGCCGCCATATGCCGCTCCGGGAGTCGGGTGGACGTTTGCGTTCGCGAACCTGGTCAGGTCCGGAAGGAAGCAGCCACAACGGATTGCGGCGGGTCGCCCGGCTCCTTTTCGTTCCTTTCCCCCTGACAACCGAGCTGTGAGAGCCTAGTCTGGCAGGCAATGGACGATTCCCCCGACATTTTCGGTAACGAACCGCAAGACGAAGACGACGACAAGCCCAGTGCCGCCGAGCTTGAGGAGGCGGGGCAGTCGGCGCTGTTCGGCGCGCCCGAACCAGAGCCTTCCGAACCAGTCGAGCGTGAGCCGCAGGCGGCCGCGCCCAATCCACCCACGATCACACGCGATCCCTCCGAAGCGGCGGCCGAAGTTGCAGCGCAGCCCTATCGCGTGCTCGCGCGCAAGTATCGCCCGCAGACATTCTCCGAACTCATCGGGCAGGACGCCATGGTGCAGACGCTGGGCAATGCCATCAAGCGCGACCGGCTGGCCCATGCCTTCCTGATGACCGGCGTGCGCGGCGTCGGCAAGACCTCGACCGCGCGGCTCATCGCCAAGGCGCTGAACTGTATCGGACCTGACGGTCAGGGTGGCCCGACCATCGATCCCTGCGGCCAGTGCGAGCCCTGCGTCGCGATTGCCGAAGGTCGCCACATCGACGTGATCGAGATGGACGCGGCGAGTCACACCGGTGTCGATGACGTGCGCGAGATCATCGAGGCGGTGCGTTATGCCGCCGTCTCGGCGCGCTACAAGATCTATATTATTGACGAAGTTCACATGCTGTCTCGCAATGCCTTCAATGCTTTGCTTAAGACTCTTGAGGAGCCGCCTGCGCACGTGAAATTCCTTTTCGCGACTACCGAGGTCAACAAGCTGCCGGTGACGGTTCTGTCACGCTGCCAGCGCTTCGACCTCAAGCGGATTCCCGCTCCGCTCCTTGCCGAGCATTTCGCGCAGGTGTGTGCAGGTGAAGACATTGCCGCCGATACAGAGGCGCTGGCGATGATCGCGGCGGCGGCGGAAGGTTCGGTGCGCGATGGCCTGTCGATCCTCGATCAGGCGATTGCCCACGCCGATCTCGACGCCGATGGTACCGTCCATGCCGAACAGGTGCGCGACATGCTCGGCCTGGCCGACAAGGGTGCGCAGCGCGAACTGCTTGGCGCGCTTCTGGCAGGCGATGGAAAGGCGATGCTGGCGGCAATCGAACGGCAATATGCACTGGGCGTCGAGCCGCTGGCGCTGGTGCGCGGGTTGATGGAGCTCGTCCATGCTGTGACGGTCTTGCAAGTCGGCGGCGGCGAGGCGCAAGGCACGTCTGCCGAGGAACGCGAGGCGCTTGAAACTTGGGTTCGCGGGCTTGGCGCAGGGCAGCTTCATCGCCTCTGGCAACTGCTTTTGCGTGGGCACGAAGAAGTGCGCAGCGCGCCTGACCCCCTCGTCGCGCTGCAGATGGCGCTGCTGAGGGCAATGCACGCGGCAGACATGCCCGATCCGGGGACGCTTGCGAAAAAGCTGGAAGACATGGCTGCGCGTGCGCCAGCAGCGGCCACCGGTGACAATGCATCGGGCAGTTCGCGCTCAACAGAGGCTCCGCCATGGTCCGTGTTGGTGGACCGGGTGGCGCAGACGGCAGGCGAACACGCGGCCAATATCATGCGGCTGCAGGTGCGAGTGGTGGAGCTCGGCGCGGACCGGCTCGTCTATTCCCAGCCTCCTGAATTTCGCGAAGACATGACCGGAGAGCTGCGCACTGCTCTGAAACAGGCGACCGGCGAGCGCTGGACTGTCGAGAGAGTGGGTGAGGGCGGCGCACCGACGCTCGTCGAGGCGCAGCTTGCAAAGGCCGAGGCCGCCGAGCAGGAATTGCGCGCCGACCCGCTTGTCGCGGCGGCACTTTCGGCATTTCCCGACGCAGAATTCGTCGATGGCGATCCCGCCCGCCGTGCGGCCGGTGGCGCCGACTGAAACAGAGGACTATGATGGACAATATCAAGGAAATGATGGCTGCCGCCCAGCAGGCCAGCGACATGATCAACAAGCACATGGAAGAAGCCCAGGGCAAACTCGACGCAATCGAGGTTGAGGGCGTATCTGGCGGAGGCCTAGTCAAAATCCGTTGCTCTGCCAAAGGCAATGTCAACGGCGTTTCGGTTGATGAGAGCCTGCTGACAGCGTCGGAAAAGACCATTCTCGAAGACCTCGTTGCCGCGGCGTTCAACGATGCCCGGACAAAGGCGGACGCCTCCGCCGAGGAAGAGATGCGCAAGGTGCGCCACTCGATCCAGTTGCCGCCGGGTTTCAAGCTGCCTTTCTAATCCAACGCATTGGCGCAGGCAGATGTTTGCCGATTGCGCATCTGCGGCGCGAGGCCTATCTTGATCGTGCACCAAGGAGATTGCCTTGCGCGTCGTGATCCATGACGAGGAAAGTCTCGAGCCGATCACGGTCGTTACCCTGCCGGGCCTGACCGAAATGAACCTCGAGAAGAAGCGCCATTGGCGCGTATCGGTCCACGACGGCGCCAACGAACCGCGCGAGATGGGGCGGAGCGAGCCTATTCGGACCGTCTGCGCTTTGTCGACCTGACCTTCGAGAAGGTGAGCCGGGTGACCATCACCCATGGCGAACAGGTGACCTGGCGGTGCCTTACGCGGGCAGCCGACCTTGCCATGTTGCTCACGCCCGACTGGCTGCCTGGCCAGCGTCCGGCGATCGACATGCTCCAGCGCGAGAACGAGCGTCTTGCCAGCCTGATGATCGGCTCGCTGACCTCGCGTTAGGCTGAGCGCGAAGTCCTGTCGGTTTTTGCCGGTTCGCTCCGGCGCTATTTGAGCCTGCGCAATTTGCGCGGCCCGTCAGGCATGTTATTAAGATCGTCATCCGGGGTAGACACCGGCCAAGAGGAGTTAGCCAATGCGCATGGAAGACATGGTGATTGTCAGCGTCGATGATCACATCACCGAACCGCCGACCGTTTTCGATAACCAGCTTTCGGGCGAAGCCTACGCCAGCGCGCCAAAGCTCAAGGTTGCGGATGACGGTGCCAATTACTGGGAATACCAGGGCAAGCAGATGCGCAACGTCGCGCTCAACTCGGTGACCGGGCGCGTCAAGGAAGAATACGGCTTCGAGCCGACCCATCTCGACCAGCTGCGCAAGGGTTGCTGGGACGTTCACGCCCGCGTTGGCGACATGGACGTGAACGGCTGCGCCGCCTCGCTCAATTTCCCCAGTGTTGCTGGAATCGACGGCGGCCTGTTCATCAAGGCCGAGGACAAGAACCTCGCACTCACCCACATGCGGGCCTACAATGACTGGCACATCGACGAATGGTGCGGAGCCTACCCGGGCCGTTTCATCCCGCTCGGCATCCTGCCGCTGTGGGACATGGATGAGACGGTGAAGGAAGTGCGCCGCCTTGCCGACAAGGGCTGCTTTGCCGTTACCATGAGCGAGAACCCGACCGTGGGCGGCATGCCGGGCATCCACACCGGCTATTACGAAGAGCTGTTCAAGGTCGCGACCGAGACCGAAACCGCGATCTGCCTGCATATCGGCACCGGCAACGTCTCGCCGCACTGTTCGCCTGAATCCCCGGTCGAGGCCAATATCACGACCATGCCGATGGCGGTGTCGTCCGGCGCGTCCGACTGGATCCACCTCGAAGCGCTCAACCGCTATCCCGAGCTGAAGATTTGCTTCTCCGAAAGCGGTATCGGCTGGATTCCCTACCTGCTCGAGCGTGCCGATTTCACCCATGAGCAGCACAGCACCTGGACGCGCTCCAAGCAGTATTTGAGCGCAGACAAGCCGAGCGACGTGTGGAAGCGCCAGTTCTACAGCTGCTTCGTTGACGATGCCTATGGCCTGCGGAACCTCGACCTGATCGGCGAGGATTCGGTCATGTACGAGATCGACTATCCGCACTCGGATGCACAGTGGCCCGATGCTCCCGAAAAGCTCTGGCCGTCGCTCCAGGTCCTGACCGACGAGCAGATCGACAAGATCACGCACCTCAATGCCATGCGCACGTTCAAGTTCCCGCTGTTCGACATGATTCCGAAGGAAGAAGTGACGGTCGGCGCGCTGCGAAAGAAGGCTGCGGCTGCCGGTGTCGACACCACGCCGATCTCATCGGGCGGCGCCGCGCCGCTGGCCGATGGCGAAAAGCCGCGCCCGGTCACGTCGGGCGACGTCATGTTGCAGTTCGGTCGCCAGTCTGCCCCGCAGCCTGCCGAACCGGCCTGATCGTTCGGTAACAAGGCAATCTACGAAAGGGCGGTTCGGATGGTCCGGGCCGCCTTTTCGTTTGCCCAGCCTTTCCGCGTGATTCCACAGTCCTGACGGGCCCCACCATTGCGCCCGGGGGCTGACAACACCATATCTCCAGCCTGATGACGGCAAGCGGGCGTGCTTGCCGCGTAGAACTTGGATATTTGAGCCCGTGATTTCGCTACCACTCCTTCCCCTGCGCGACATCGTCGTGTTTCCCGGCATGGTCGTGCCGCTGTTCGTCGGCCGTGAAAAGTCTGTTGCCGCACTTGAAACGGCGATGGCTGGCGACAAGGACATCTTCCTGCTCACCCAGCTCGATCCGGGGTGCGACGATCCCGATCGCGACGATCTTTATGATGTCGGTGTGATCGCCAGCGTCCTGCAATTGCTGAAGCTGCCCGACGGGACGGTGCGCGTCCTCG
>Ga0181588_10004797_pt1 | contig 11041 bp, 10 predicted proteins | sample 071ome_26_FD_148607 | JGI IMG/M metagenome (GOLD analysis project Ga0181588, IMG submission 148607) | Coastal salt marsh microbial communities from the Groves Creek Marsh, Skidaway Island, Georgia - 071409BT metaG (spades assembly) | ecosystem: Environmental > Aquatic > Marine > Intertidal zone...
GCCCAAAGCTTTCGACCATCAATTTGGCTGCTTCAGATTCGGCTGCCCCCATTCCTTGATGAAGGTGCTCGTACACCTGTTGTTTCATGATGGCCATCGACGTTGGTGAACACTTTTCTGCGAGCTCGGTGATGTAGTTCCGGCACCACGGCAAGAGGTCGTCGGGGTTGTCGACGATGTGGTTCAAGAGACCAAGTTCTTTGGCTTCAACTCCGGTCACCCGCCGAGAAGACATGAGAAGGTCAAGAGCGACTGATGGCCCAACGAGTTTCGGGAGGAGCCAACCGAGGCCCCACTCAGCGATGAGGCCACGCTGCGCGAATGCGGTGAGGAACAGTGATTTTTCCGTACCAACACGAAGGTCACAGCACAGGCTGAACGGAAAAGCCATTCCTGCAACGGCGCCGTTGATGGCAGCGATGATCGGCTTTGGGGTTGTCATAAGAAACGGGAAACGGCCATCGAAGTCTCCGTTCGAGTCTGCTGCCGCTTCACCTTCGGCAACTGCCGACCCGGCATCGTTGCTCGATTCATCGCCTGATGAAATATTGGAGAGAAGCTTCATGTCGGCACCTGCGCAGAACGCTCGTCCGGCGCCGGTGATGATGATGCCTACGACCGCGGGGTCGGCGCTTGCTCGTGCCACCGCATCACGGATTTCACGATCCATGCGGTTGGTCCAGGCATTCATTGCCTCGGGTCGGTTCAACGTGATTGTTGCAACCGGATCGTCCGCTTCATAGATGATGGTGTCGTACATGTTGTGCTCCTCAATATGGGAACGAAAGAGCGCCCCCTCTCGACGCAAGTCTCGTCGAAAGGGGGCGCTACGAACGCATCGGGTGTGATCATTTGATCATCAGGCGACGGCGCACGGCGAGGAGCGTTCCCCCAATGCCGGCGAGTCCCAAGCCAAGGAATGCAAGGGAGAGTTCCATTCCAGTGGCTGGCAATGCGTTGTGATCGGTGTCGTCAGCAGTGACGTTGAGTGCAGGAGCAACTTCAGCGCTAGGAGCTGTTTCGACAACGGATGCAGATTTGACGACTTCGTCGTTCGAGTTGACCTCAATGTCGTTTGTATTCTCGTCGACGTTGCCCTTTTCGGGGTCATCCTCAACAGAGGGCTCGTTGTTGTCGGCGGATTCGTTAACTGTGATGACGTCTTCGGTGTCGGTGGTGGGGTTGTCTTGTTCGTCGGTGGTGGGGTTGTCGGTGATGGGGTCGTCTTGTTCGTTGTTGTCGTTGTCGTTGTTGGGGTTGTCGGTGTCGGGGTCTGGGGTGACGATGTCGGTGATCACCTCGTTGCTTGGTTCGTCTGTGGCAACATCCTCTTCGATGGTCTCTTCCTCAACAATCTCCTCGTCTGAGACTGGTTTCTCGTCCTCAACAGCGGGCTCTTCCTCGACCGCTATCTCATCTTCAATGACTTCCTCTTCAGCCACTGGTTCTTCCACGATCACTTCGTCACCCTCGCATACGTGAGAAAGAACGAACTTCACCTTCGGGCTGTACGGATCAACCATCGCACTTGAACCTGCTGCGCTGAGATCATCCAGACTTGCACCCTCAGGAACTGCAACGAACACATTGTCGGTCTGACCGCCGTTAGCAACGATGTCAGCGCCGCTGATGAGAGTTGTCGACCCGCCGATGTTGAGATTCATCGATGTAAATGCGTACTGACCGTTGTTGGGAGCAAGCACAAAGTGCCACCAGGAATCATCGCTTGGGCAGTCGTTCTTTGTTTCTGCCTCATCGTTATGAAGGTCGACAGGAGCGGGACCAATGCCGATTGACCCGATTTGTCCGTTGCCATTGCCGTTTCCTCCTGGGGCGGCGTGGGCGGCTTGAGCTCCGAAGAGCGAGAAGAAAGCAACCGATGCGATTGCTGCGGTGGTGAGTGACTTGTGTGCGTTCATGTCATCCAAGAGCACGACGCACGCCGTTTCTTGCAATTTTCTCGAGAATTTTTCGAAATCCTGAGAATCGTTACGGCGCAATGGTTTGGGCGGTCTTTCAACGACCGAATGGCCGTATGAATGAACATCGGTCGTCATGCAGTTGTGAGTGTTTGAGCCGAACGCATCGAACGCTTTCCGACTTTTCGAGAACTCGGTCTTGCAGTTCCTTTACGAGCGAATGGTCGGCTGAGAACGTCCATGCTCTCTTTGCTCCCGGCAAAATTGACCGGGCTACAGTCGTTCATGTGAGCCTTCCTGTCATTGACCTTGCACCATTTGCAACCGGTGAAGATCACCTGAGCGCTGCCGCACGCGAGCAGGCCGCAATCATTGATGCAACCTGCCAAGAGCTCGGGTTCTTGCTTGCTGTCGGACACGGAATTGCATCGGAGACGAAAGAAGATCTACTCGACGTCATGCGAGAGTTTTTCGCAGAACCCCAAGACGTCAAAGAACAAATCTCTATCGCAAACAGTTCGTGCCATCGGGGTTACGTCGGCATCGGAACCGAAGCACTCGAGGGTGCACTTGCCGACGATGATCAATTCGACGTTCCGCGACTTGGAGATTTGAAAGAAACCATCGATTCTGGAACCGAGCACGGACCGCAACACCCAGAGGTGCTCGCCGGCACGCCGCTTCACGGCCCAAACCAACTTCCAGAGTCACCACGGTTCCGCGCGGCATGGCAGCGCTATTTCGATGAGGCAACCGAAGCGAGCCTTCGAGCTCATCGAGGGCTCGCAGTAGCTCTCGGCTTAGCCTCAACGTGGTTTGAAGACCTCGGAGACCCGTCACGGGATGCGTTCATGTACCACTTGAGGATGCTGCATTACCCGCCGACGAGTCGGGTCACACCAGCCCCCGGCCAACCCGGTTGCGGCTCGCACACCGATTACGGGTCGGTGACCATCCTTACCGACGATGGGCAGGGTGGACTGCAAGTGAAGACACGAAGCGGCGAGTGGATCGACATTTCAGTTCCGCCAGGTCACGCCGTCGTAAATCTTGGTGATCTCATGGCGATTTGGTCGAACGATCGTTACGTATCAAACCCTCATCGAGTGGTGAGTCCACCAGATGTCGATCGGTACTCGATTCCATTCTTCGTGGAGCCAGGTTTTCATGCCCAAGTTGAATGCTTGCCCACCTGCCAAGATGCGTCGAACCCGCCACGTCACGAACCGCTTACGGCCGGCCCCTACCTGCTGTCGCGTTTTGACGGAACGCACTCGTATCGCAACGCGTTACTTGACTGACTCAACTTCGTTGATGTGAGTCCCACGCCATCGCAATAGCTACGGCGAGAACGAGAACGCATCCAACCGACGCACCGACCAGCAGATTGGTTGGTGACCCGGCTGTACCACCAGGGTTTCGATAGCCCGGAGCGAGCGACAGCACTCCCAACCCGAGCCACGTCGACATTGTTGCGATCACTACCGGGAACACGGCACCGAAGGCGAGGGCAAGACCGGTCGGTCTCACTGTGAGAAATCCGATGAGGCCTCCAACTGCGAGGGCTCCAAGCTGCACCAACCGTGCGATCATCAGTTCGTTCGGCCAACCCTCGTTACTATCGAGAAGCCAATTCGCTGACCAGGAAGAACCAACCACCGGTACGAGTGGAGCAATTGCGGTAACTACGACAATGAGCGCTCCAAGAGCATGCACGTACGGGTTAAGGATCGCTCGGCGGTCGATTAAGAGATCATTCATTGATGCGAAGAATGTGATGAGCCCAACACCTCCGGCAGCGAACAACGCCCAGTAACCAAGATCTCTCGTGATCTCGATGGTGAACTCGCCAGTCGCACTCGCAGCAAAATTTCGGGCGGCTCCAACCGGAAACTCGACAAGACCGATCGTGAGTGCAGCGGTGCCGAGAACTGAGAGTCCGCTTCCCCCGACAAGGCCTGGCCCCCAGGGGCGATTGAGGATCGACCCGACCGAACCGGCTACGAGCCCGATTGCCCCAAGAAGACCGACTGCGATGAGGTTGGAGCCAAGGTTGTCAACGTGCCAAACCCCGGTTTTTAACCCGACGGCTGATGCAACGTCGGCGAATTCTGCTCCCGCTGTTGTTGAGATCCTGAGAATGTCAGCCGTCAGTGCAATGACGGTGAGCACTGTGGCGACGATACCGATGAAGGAGGTGACCGTAAGTTGTGCGGCGAGGCTCTCAGTCGGCTCATGGTCGACGACTGCGGCGGCAAGAGTGGCAGAGCCAGAAGAAGGTGTGGGCGGCTCGTGGTCAAGTGGAATCACTTGGGTCGCTGCAGCAGTGTCGATAGGGATGCCACTCGCCGGCATGTCATCGATCGTGTCATCAAAGGGGCGTTCGTCATCTGCCCAGACGACCTGAGATGCGAAGGCTGGTTCATCGGCCGTAGTGATCTGGATGGTCTGTTTCAGTTCTTCGGTTTGGATCGAATCATGCAGTCGGGTGAGGGCGAGTTCGTCCAGTTCGTCAGTTGTTGAATCAATAGGTACCCGAAGTTCACCGGTCTGCTCATCATCGACGGGTTCGACAACAACAGGTGATTCTGTGGTGACGGCATGAGGAGTGCCATCAGGTTGAGCGCTGAGGCTTGCGCCGCACGAATTGCAGAACTTTGCGTCGTCGGGCGCAGCAGCGCCGCAGGCAGGGCAGATCATGTCGTTACGTTCGTCTCCTGCTCGCCCCGACGCGGCTTGAAAGCGCTGCGCATAGGCCGAGAATACGACATTCTTCGCCTGGGATTGCGAGTAATGAGATCGACGGTTACCGACGGCGAAGGCGTCGAAGTTGAGTGGCGACATATGGCCGAGCACGGCGCTGCCCGCCGCGGGTGGCGATGGCATCGGTTAAGCGCTCAAGAGATCGGATAATTCGAGCGACGTCTGGTTCGCGTGCAAGCCCCTCGCATTCATCGGCGAACTCCCCAAGCGTGCGATGGCCACGTTCGTTGTTGCATCGCTTGCAGGCAGCAACTTCATTTTCGACCCAACTCGGCCCCCCTTTAATTCGAGGCACGAGATGTTCCGTTGTCGGTACGACGAGGTGGTTGTCGAAGGTGCGACGACACCACACACAGTCGTTGCCGTCTCGTTCCAAAATCATCGACATCCGTTCGCGTCGGTTTGGTTGCCGACCTCGATGGCGATCTGTCGCTGATTGCGAACGGTCCATGTGACAAGAATGGTGCAATGGCGGGCCGTTTCGCACCTTCACCGACGGGCGATCTTCACATCGGCAACCTTCGGACGGCCCTCGTTGCGGCGCTGCTTGCCCACACCACCGGACGCGAGTTCATCATTCGTATGGAAGACCTCGACCTTGTGACTGCGTCTCCCGAATTTGAAGAGCGCCAGATTGCCGACCTTGCAGCCGTGGGTGTGGTGACCTCGGCAGAGATTGTCCGGCAGTCGGAGCGGTTTGAGTTGTATAGGAGTGCGATCGACCGTCTCACCGAGAGCGGCGATGCGTACCCGTGTTACTGCAGCCGAAGAGAAATTCGTGCCGAAATTGAGGCGGCGGCACAGGCGCCAAATGGCAACTTGCCTGACGGGGCCTACCCGGGCACCTGCCGGAACTTGACGACTGCGCAGAGGTCTGAGCGAGAAGCTGAGGGCCGGCGTCCTGCACTTCGATTACGAACCTCGGGTGAGACCTATGTGGTTGAGGACATGATCGCCGGACGGTTCGAGGGTGGAATTGATGATGTCGTTCTTGCTCGCGCTGATGGTGTGCCGGCCTACAACTTGGCGGTCGTGGTCGACGATGCGGTGCAGGGCATCGACCAAGTGGTGCGTGGCGACGATTTGCTGTCATCGACCCCGCGACAAATGCATTTGCAACGCCTTCTCGGTCTTCCGACACCTGAGTACGCGCATGTGCCACTCGTCCTTGGCGACCTGGGAAGCCGTCTCGCAAAACGAGACGGGGCGATCACACTTCGAGAACTTGTTGAACGTGGCGAGACCGTGAGTTCGGTACGAGACGCGATCGCCATGAGCATTGGATGTCAGCCTGCTGGCGGTCATCCAGATTCGTTCACAATGTGGGCTGCACAGTGGTCACTTGATTTACTTTCTCGCTGGCCGATTCATCTTGCGGCCTTCGACCTTGCAGTTGGTACTGATGATCGTCTGTCGTGAGGTGAGGTGCTCGGTACTGTTGAGATGAGTGGCACCTTTTCGATTACGAGCGATGATGCTGACGTTGTCGGCCATGGTGCTGCCGTTTGTGATTGGCTGCACGTCTACACCAGCGGTGTCGAGCAACTCAAGGGTTGTGACAACCACGTCGGTGACGACGACAACCGTCGCGCTCCCTCGAGATCTGCCAACGACAACTGCGGCGCGGGTTACGACAACAACGTCGTCGACTACCACCGTGCTGCCATCGTTTGAGCAGGAGTCTGTTGCGGTTGTGCCGTTGATTGAGCCGTTGATCGCAGTTGGTAGCGCTGACGGCGAAGAGACCGTCCGCCTTCAAGAACGGCTTGTCGAACTTGGGTTCTGGGTGCAATCGGTCGATGGTGATTTCGGGTTGACCACCCGTCAAGCGGTGATGGCTGCTCAGAAATATTTTGGACTGCCCGCTACGTCATCGGTTGATGACGACACCGCCTTGGCGCTCTCATCTGCGACGGCGAGGCCCCAAGCTCGCGCAGACCAAGGGACATTGGTCGAGATCGACAAATCGAAACAGCTCGCATTCTTCGTGATCGATGGGGTGACCGAGTGGGTGCTCAACGTGTCGACGGGTTCGGAGATTCCATATATAGAACCGAACCAAAACGATCCGGAGACGATCGAGGAGGGTGACTCGATCACTGATCCTGGTTTGTTCAAGGTTGATCGCGAACGCGCCGAAGGATGGTGGGATGGCGATCTTGGTGAGATTTATCGCCCGAAATATTTCAACGGGGGGATTGCAGTGCATGGTTCGCAGTCCATTCCGAATTACCCGGCATCGCATGGTTGTGTGCGGGTGAGTACCCCAGCGATGGATTGGATCTGGGACGAGGAGTTGATGCCGATGGGCTCTCCAGTTTGGGTACACGGATCGATCCCAGGGTGATTGCTGGTGATCGCGTCGTGTGATTGGCTAGCGCGTCTGCGAGAGTGATGGGGTGAGTGTTGCCCGAGTATCCAATGTCGCACTTGCGACGGTGGTGCTTGTGGTTCTGGTGGGCCTGTTGGCCGCCTGCGGGTCTTCTGAGTCATTGTCGATTGCTGAAGAGTCGATGCCGACGACGAGCTTGGCGTCGGTAAGCGAGAATTCACCAACAACTCCAACAGTTACGCTGCCGGCCACGTCTGAACGCAACGAAGATGATGCCTCTCAGCGGGTCGCCGACCGCTCTCAGGCGGTGACGACGACAACGGTGCCAGTTCCTCCGGCCCCTGTTGCACGTGAGGATGCGCTCTATCTCAGTCGTTTCGGAGTAGGGAGCCAGCGATTCGGTGACGACATGAGCGACGTCATTTCATCGCTGATCAATGTCTTTGGGCTACCGCAGACCGATGTCATGCGTCGCTTTCGTGAAACCGAAGAAGGTGCGTTCATTGATCGAAATGCCGATTATGAGTTTGTTGATGTGTTCGGTCGTGAAACGTGCTTTTCCGTCGGTTTATGCATCGAAGGAGCCGGCGAAACTGACGACAGAGTTGTCTTTACCGGGTGGACACAACGTGAGAGCTCAGGGATGCTCGTCACCGAAAGTGGGCTTGGAGTCGGGTCACGCTGGTCAGCCTTTGCGACCGATATCGGTGTTGAGCCCCTCGGCTGCGGAATGTATTCGACAGGCTCGTACCGCAATTTGCGACTAGAGGTTCGATCGCTAGGTGAACCATTTGACGATGCTGATGAGATCGCAACCAGTGACGGTGACATTGTGGTCATCTCGGTCTCCGCCGGAGATGTCCGCTCTTCGTTGCACCCTGCGTGCTGAAGTGTCGCTGTGGTCGACCTGAGAGCGGGCCCAGTCGTAGAACATCTGAATGGGCGCAAGTTGAGCGGGTGTAGGGAAATCGGTGCCTGGCCTGTTGGTTTATGAACCGAGTATGAATGCTCAACCAATGGAGAATGAACCCTTCGCTGAGAACTTGCTCTCGCTCGTGAAGCGTCTGTAGGAAAGTGATTGGGTCGTCTCATCGACCTTCCCCGGCGTAAACCACCAGAAACCTTAAGGAGGTTCGAAATGTTGTTCATGCTTGAATACCAAATCAATCACAGCCAGAAAATGGAAGCGTTTGGAGCGTTTGCTTCGATGTCGCCTGACGACGACGCCGCCATCGAAGCTGCCCATGGCTATCGTCAAATTGGCCGTTGGCACGACACAGTAAACGGTCGCGGCGTCGCAATCGTTGAGGCTGAGTCATCAGAGGCTCTGCACGGATCACTGATGATGTGGGCTGGAATGGCAGAGACTCTGAGCATCACACCGGTTCTCGACGATGCAGGAGCTCGTGCTGTCATTAGCGCAAATCTTGCATCTTGAGGCGAGCGTGCTCGGCCAGACGGCGGAGGGGTTGTCGGACCTCACCGCAGTCTGCCGCCGAGACTGAAGGGCTATTGGAGCGGATGACGGGAATCGAACCCGCGTTCTCAGCTTGGGAAGCTGATGTTCTGCCATTGAACTACATCCGCAGAAGTGCTCAGATTAGCGGCTCATCAGGTTGCGACCCCACGTAGAGACACTGCGGGAGCACTAAGGTTCAGTTCGTGATTTTGTCTGACCAGACGATTCGTGAACAGATAGCAGCGGGTCGCATCGTGATCGACCCGTATGACGACTCGCTAGTGCAACCCTCATCAATCGATGTGCGTATTTCTCATCTGTTTCGAGTATTCCGAAATCACACCGCTGGTGTCATCGACGTGAAGAGCGATATGACCGGCCTCACCGAACTCGTCGAGATGCCCGAAGATGGTTCAGAGCCCTTCATGTTGCATCCGGGCGAGTTTGTGCTCGGTTCGACCCTCGAGCGCGTCGGAGTTCCTGACGATCTCGTTGGCCGCGTGGAAGGCAAATCGAGTTTGGGTCGTCTCGGGTTACTCATTCACTCGACTGCCGGGTTTATTGACGCCGGGTTCGATGGTCACATCACGCTCGAGCTGGCGAATGTCGCTTCACTTCCGATCACCCTATACCCGGGAATGAAGATCGGGCAGGTGTCATTTATGCAGATGACGACACCAGCAGAAAACCCGTACGGCAAGGGTGCCCGTGGTTCGAAGTATCAAGGCCAACGCGGTCCGACGCCGAGCCGTTACTTCGAAAACTTCAACAACAGCTGACGGTCAACGCTTCCTACGCCGTGGTGACGGCACACCTCTTAGACTCGAAATATGACTTCACCAATCACCGTTGTGACCGGCGCAAACTCAGGCATCGGTCGTGCGACCGCAGTGCATCTCGCCGCGAAAGGCCATACGGTCTACGGCACAGTTCGTTCAATTTCTAAAGCCGACAAACTGCAGGCGATGGCCGCCGATGCCGGCGTGACGATTGAGCTGGCCGAACTCGATGTGGCTGATGGCGATTCAGTTCGTCAGGGATTTGACGACATCATGAATCGAGCCGGACGTGTCGACAATCTCATCAACAACGCGGGAGTTGGTGGAAATGGCGTTGTCGAAGAGACATCACCGAAAGAGTTCCTCGATGTGATGAATGTTGACCTGTGCGGAGCCGTGCGGTGCTCACAAGCGGTCCTCCCACAGATGCGCGAGAGAGGATCGGGCTCCATCATCAACATCACTTCGGTCGCTGGTTGCTTTGGAGCTATTGCTCAAGCTCCCTACGTGGCCTCAAAATGGGCGCTCGAAGGTGTGAGCGAAGAACTTGCGCTCGAGGTTGCACCGTTCGGAATTCGCGTTGCGATTATCGAACCGGGTGTGACAAAGTCAGCGATCTTTTCGAAGAACACTGAGGCTCCGAACGCATCAGGAGCCTACGACCAGCAGTACGGCCGGATGTTTGGCTTCTACGCAGCTGGTATCCGTCAGGCGACCCCCGCAGAAGAGGTTGCTGAGGTCATTCATCACGCGATCCATACCGATTCGCCACAGTTGCGATATGCGGTGAGTTGGGCTGCAGAAGGAATTATCGACGGCAAAGCAAAGATGGGGCCCAACGATTGGGCAGAACTCGGAGCGGTTGCTGACGACGCTGGCTATGCCGCACGATTCGGGGAATTGTTCGGCGTTGACATTTCAGCAGCCGAGTAGACACCGCCGCGTCACCCCAACACGGTGACGCCGAGGATTCCGATAAGTACGAGCCCACTTGCAACAATCTCGCTGCGGCGGTGCTGCTGTCGGAGCCACACCCGCGAGACAACGAACGTGAGCAGTAATTCAAGTTGGCCGAGTGAGCGCACTTTCGTAGCGGTTTCCATGCTCATGGCAATTGCCCACGCCGCTGAACCACCGACCGACATCGCTCCAACGGGCAGTGTGCGTCGCCAGTGCCGAAAGATGATGCCGATCGACTCGGGTTCTCTCATGCGGATCCAGACTCCGTTCACGATGGTTTGGGCGGTGTTCATCGCCGCAAGCGTGATAAGCCCGCGAACCAAGGCAGGGTGTTCGCCGAGGCTTGTCGACGCCCACCTGATACCGACGGCCGCAAACGCAAATCCGGCGCCGGCAAGAACGCCTGCTTGAGCGGCGCGGTCTCGATGGGCAATGAGTTGACGAAGTGGCGCGTCGGCTGGGCTCGCAAGTCTGACGACGCCGATTAACACTGCGATCACCGAGACCCAGCCCCACAACTGGAGTGGCTCGCCAATAATGACAGCCGAAAACACTGCGACTTGAATGACCTCCGTTTTTGAGTACACCGTGCCGATAGCGAAGTCACGGCGGTCGAAGGCCGTGAGGAGCGCAATCGTTCCGACGATTTGCGCGAGGCCGGCCGCGGTGACGATAAACCAGAAGCGCGCAGGGATTGTTGGCATACCGTCTGCCGACCACCAGACGGCAAGCATGCAGGCTGAAATAGATAGTGGTGCGCCGAGGATGTAGCGCACGTAACTTGCTGCATTGACAGAAAGGTCAGGTCGCAGTCGTGCTTGGGCTGCAG
>Ga0181588_10004798_pt1 | contig 11040 bp, 9 predicted proteins | sample 071ome_26_FD_148607 | JGI IMG/M metagenome (GOLD analysis project Ga0181588, IMG submission 148607) | Coastal salt marsh microbial communities from the Groves Creek Marsh, Skidaway Island, Georgia - 071409BT metaG (spades assembly) | ecosystem: Environmental > Aquatic > Marine > Intertidal zone...
ACCTGGGTGGATACGAAAATCAAGAGGTGCACGCGCTCAAAGAGCTCGGATACGCGTTGCGAGGAGAGACGCGACGACTCTCTCGACCCGTCGTCGAGGGCGCGCGTCAGCGAGAAGCCGTCGACGTCTTCGAAGAGGCACTCGATGTCTTAGATGCGCACTGGCGCGCCACGAAATCATCCTTTGAGCGCGACGCCGAGGGTGCGGCGATTAAACTGAGCATTCTGGGACATCTCGGCGATATTTTTGACAATTATCTCGAGCCGGAGAATGTCGCGGCGAATCGCGCGCGCGCCGTCGAGTACCGCCGACGGTACGAGACGCTCGCGCCGGGAAGTTTCGGTCCGGGCGTCGCGTGTCCACTCTGCGATGTCCCGCTCGGTGGTCTCGACGTCGACGACGCGCCGGTGAAGATGACATTCGCGTGGGACGCGTGCGCCTCCAAGCACCACTTTCACGCCGCGTGTCTCGACGCCCGCTTCGACGACTCGCGACCCGCGTGTCCGGGATGCGTCGCCGAGCGTCTCGCGAGACGAACCGAATGACCGAATGACTTACAACATTCTTCTGCCATCACCTCTTTTACTCTTTCATCACTATTACTTGTTTTCCCACCGATCGATCGGTGCGCTTTCGCTCGCGTAGCTCGCTCTGTAAACGACGACGCCAAAAAAAGCACGCGCGCGCGTCACAGTCTCACGCGCGAGATTGATTGAGAGATGGCGACGACGACGAGAGAGTCCACGCTCGGAAGCGCGAGACGACTCGAGCGACGCGGTGGAACCCTCGTCGCGGTGCCGCACGTCGTGACGAGGACTGGTTTTAAAGCGCCCGACGCCCCCGGCGCGAGCGCTGTGTTTTCTGCTGAGACGACGAGCGCCTATTTTCAGCACAAGGTGCTCGGCGCGGTGTCGCGCGTCTCCGGCGACGGTCGCGCGGGTAAAGCGCTCATGCCCTACGACCCGGACGCGCCGAGAAATCGACCGAGAGAGAGCGTGCGCAACACCGTCGGTCGTCGTTTCGGTCCCTCGTGCGCGGCGACGCTTCGGCGAGGCGAACGGTACCGCGGCGCGTCCACCATCACGCTCGCCTCGTCCGACGCGCGTGAACGCGCGAGCGCGTGGCGGACGACGAATCAAGTCATGTATCCGCGCGCATCGGTCGTCGAGACGACCGGGTTGGATAATCCGGGGATTTCGTCGGCGGTCGCGAAGCGCGCGCGCGCCGCGCGAAGCGCGTGAACCGCCGACATCCGTCGTCGCGCGAGCGCGTGGAATGTGCGCGAGAGCGCGCGCGACTCGGTCGAGACGCGTCGCGTCCGCGATAGAAGATACATTGTAGACATTAAAAACGTCATCGACGCGTTCGTGGTCGTCGCGACGCGCGCGCAATCGATATTGAATGTATCATCCGCGCGACGACGGTCAAAAGTGAAAAAAATCAGCATTCGCGCGCCACACGCGCGCGCGGCCGTCGGTCCGTCATGTACGGCGACGGGATCGACGACGAGGGAGACGAGGCGCGCGATCGAGAGATTCGCGACGCGTTCCGCGGTGGATTGGAGCGTCGCGCGCCGCCGAACGGGGCGCCGAGACCGGCGGCGGGAGGATCATCGACGCTCGGTTTGCAAGCGCTCGCGGCGGCGAAACGCGCCGAGAAACGCGCGCGAGAGACGCGGTCGTTCGACGACGCGAACGATGCGGATGACGGTGGGGCGCGGCGAGGCGACGACGCCGACACCGACGCGGAACGTCGGAACGCGTCGTTCGGAGCGCCGCGGAAGAATTTCAGACTCAGGCGGGACGAGACGCCGTCGCATCCGGGTGGATTGAACGCGCACGCCAAGGAGGCGATCGATCGACGACGGAAAGACGCGAGATACGGTCGTGGGATCGAGTCGAGGCGCGAGGCGCCGCGGGCGCGAGACGAGGAGGAGACGTGGGGGAAACGGTATCGCAGTCGGGACGGCGAGTGGGAGGAGACGCCGAGACGCGATCGAGACGGACGGATGATGACGCCGAGATTCGGAAGTCACGGGTCGTGGGACGAAGGGTCGGCGCCGTCTGGTTCCGGCCGAGTTGGGTCGAGATCGTCGAGTCATCGGTCGCAATCGACGAGGTACGACGGCGCGGCGGCGACGCCGGCGGCGACGCCGTCGTGGAAATCAAACGCGTGGGCCACGGGCGCGATGGCGAACGCGAATAAATTCGTCTCGGAGGGCGCAGTCGTGGACGCGGAGGACGACGTCGCCGGCGGTGCGCTCGTCCCGGACGAGGATGCGGAGAAGCGCTTGGATCGCGCGTGGTACGACGACGACGAGGGCGGCGGCGCGCACGGCGACGCGCACAATCCATTCAACACGACCGCTCGCGACGAGGCGCGATACGCGAAGAAGGAACAAGAGTACGCCAAGCGCCTCACGCGTCGGGACGGGACTTTGATGTCCATGGCGGCGTCGAGACGCGTGAGTCAACTCAACGCGGATTCCAACCAATGGGAAGAAAACCGAATGATGACGTCGGGGGTGATTCGCATGAAGGAGATTGATTTAGATTTCGACGACACCGAGGAGAATCGCGCCATCTTGCTCGTGCACGACACCAAACCTCCGTTTTTGGACGGTCGCATGGTGTTCACGAAGCAGCAATCGACCGTTTTACCGGTGAAAGATGTCACGAGCGACATGGCGCAAATCGCGCGAAAAGGAAGCGCGCTGGTGAAGGAAGTCAGGACGAAGCGCGAAGAGAATAAAGGTCGCGACCGGTTCTGGGAGATGAAGGGATCGAAGATGGGTTCGATCACCGGCACGACGCAGGCGGAAAATCAAGAGGCGGCGGCGAACGCTGCGGCGAAGAAGGACCGCGACGACGACAGACCGGACGTCGTCGGCGCCGACGGCGAAATCGACTTCAAGGCTGGCGCGAAATTCGCCGAGCACATGAAGACGTCCAAGTCGAGCGCGCAGAGCGACTTCGCCAAGACGAAAACCATCAAGGAACAGCGCGAGTTTCTGCCCGTGTACGGGTGTCGCGAGGATTTGATGCACGTCATTCGCGAAAATCAAATTGTCGTCGTCGTCGGCGAGACGGGGAGCGGGAAGACGACGCAGATGACGCAATACATGCACGAGGAGGGCTACTCCACGTTCGGTATGGTCGGATGCACGCAACCGCGCCGCGTCGCCGCCATGAGCGTGGCCAAGCGCGTGAGCGAAGAGATGGGATGCGAACTCGGCAAGGAGGTCGGGTACGCCATTCGATTTGAAGATTGCACCGGACCGGACACCCTCATCAAATACATGACGGACGGCGTGCTCCTTCGCGAGACGCTGCGAGAGCCCGATCTCGACATGTACAGCTGCATCATCATGGACGAAGCGCACGAGCGTTCGCTGCACACGGATGTTCTTTTCGGCATTTTGAAAAAAGTCGTAGCGCGGCGACGAGACTTCAAGCTCATCGTCACCTCGGCGACGTTGAACGCGGACAAGTTTAGCAACTTTTTCGGTTCTGTGCCAATCTTCCACATTCCCGGGCGCACGTTCCCGGTGGAAGTGCTCTACGCGAAGACACCGGTGGAGGACTACGTCGAGGGCGCGGTGAAACAAGCGCTCACCGTGCATCTCTCCTCTGGACCCGGAGACATTCTCATCTTCATGACGGGTCAAGAAGAAATCGAAACCGTCACGTACACGCTCGAAGAGCGCGTCGCGCAGCTCATGGACGAAGGATCGTGTCCACCTCTCAACGTTCTTCCAATTTATTCGCAGCTTCCGAGCGATTTACAGGCGAAGATTTTTCAAGACGCTGAGGACGGTAACCGCAAGTGCATCGTCAGTACAAACATCGCCGAGACGTCTCTCACCCTCGACGGCGTCATGTACGTCATCGACAGCGGATATTGCAAACTGTCCGTGTTCAATCCGCGCATGGGTATGAACGCGCTGCAAGTGTTTCCGTGCGCGCAAGCCGCTGTTAATCAGCGTTCCGGTCGCGCTGGGCGCACGGGTCCGGGGACGTGTTACCGCCTGTACACGGAGATGGCGTACAAGCACGAAATGCTTGTCTCCACCGTTCCGGAGATTCAACGAACCAACCTCGGAAACGTCGTCTTGTTGCTGAAATCGCTCAACGTGGATAATTTGCTAGACTTTGATTTCATGGATCCGCCGCCGCAGGAGAACATTTTGAATAGCATGTACTCGCTGTGGATCTTGGGCGCGCTCGACAACACGGGCGGTTTGACGAGGCTCGGTTCGAAGATGGTCGAGTTTCCCGTCGATCCACCGCTCGCGCAGATGCTGATCAAGGCTGAAGAGACGAAGTGTTCGAACGAAATGCTCACCGTCGTCGCCATGCTCTCGGTGCCATCGATTTGGTTCAGACCGAAGGATCGCGAGGAGGAGTCGGACGCCGCGCGCGAAAAGTTCTTCGTCCCGGAGAGCGATCACTTGACGTTGCTCAACGTGTATCAACAGTGGAAGAATAACGGATACAGAAACGACTGGTGCAATAAGCACTTCATTCAGGGCAAGGGCTTGAAGAAGGGCAGAGAGGTTCGCGCGCAATTGATGGACATCATGAAGCAGCAGAAAATCGAGCTCATCAGTTGCGGACAAGATTGGGACGTCTGTCGACGATCGATCGCCGCGGCGTACTTTTATCAAGCCGCCCGTCTCAAGGGTGTGGGCGAGTACATCAACGCTCGCAACGGTATGCCTTGTCACCTTCACCCGAGCTCTGCATTGTACGGCTTGGGGTACACGCCCGATTACGTCGTGTATCACGAGCTCGTCATGACAGCGAAGGAGTACATGCAATGCGTCACGGCGGTCGAGCCCCAGTGGCTCGCCGAGTTCGGACCGATGTTTTTCACGCTCAAGGAGAGTCACTCGAGCATGTTGAAGTCGAAAGCGAAACGCAAGGAGGACAAGATGAAGATGGAGGCGGAGATGCAAGCGAAGCGCGACGAAGAGGAGCAAGCGCTCGCGTCGCAACGCATGCGCGAAGAGGAACGGCGAGCGAAACAAAGGAGTCAAATAGTGACTCCCGGCCAGCGTTCCACGGCCGGCACGCCAATAATCGACGCGGGGTCTTCGTCGCGTCCGTCGAGCGTTCGTCGAGGCGCCGGAGGCAGAACGCCGGGAAGGAGACGTTTCGGTCTGTAGGGGGAGAAAATTTGTTCTACTTGTGTGTTTTTTTACACATGCGCTAGTTGTTGGAACCTAGGAGAAACTTTGTATTTTTTATCAATTCGATTGAACCGCGAGCCGTTTCAAGTGATCCATGAACACCTGTAAAGACACATCATCCGTGAAGATGATGTCGCTCCCGCCACCCATCGAAGCGCTGCTATTGTACGTTGCGCTCGGATTCAACTTTGCCAGCAAGAATCGTGCCTGCGAGCCGTGCTGGTCGCAATCCACCAATCGCGGCACCGGAAACCTACTCGCGATGATTTGTTCCGCCTCCGCCTTGGGCGCCGCGAGCAATTCCTTGAAAGCCACGTGCTCTGGTTGGTCTTGGTAGTTCGCCTTCCTCCACTGCGCGATGGTCATGCCGTGGAACACGACGACGCTAAAGTACGCATCGAGAACTAAGATGCGGTCGGCCGCGATCGAACACACGTCCAATAACACGGGCTCTGGAGGACCGTTAAAGCTGTACGCGGTGAGCGTGGGCTGAATCATCACCAAGGAATTTAAGACGTTTTCGCGCTGCAAAATCATGCGGAAATACGCCGTCTCGTCCGGCGAGTTGTTGAAAACTTGCACGAACTGCGACCGACGCAGATTGAACATGAATTGCGGGTAAATGCTAAATTGCGGCATGAGTTGGAAAGAGTGCGGATCATCTTTCCTGTAGTCGCCGAAGCGTTGGCACAGCTGGATGAGCTTGCGATCGAGCCATCGCGTCGCCGCGGGACAATCCGTCTCCTCCTCCGTCTCCATCTTCCAGGATAATTGTCTGGCGACGAGGACGGCGGCAGCCTCTTGATCGAAGCCAGCGGCGATGTCGTTCAAGTTTTGACCTTCGGTCCAGCGTCGACTTGTCGTGATGACGCGCATGCGCGTCTCCCCCGTCGGCAGCGTAAACGTACACAAAAACTGGAGGAAGAATTGTTGCGATTGCTGACCTTGCATCGCCATCGGTTGCTGATCTTTGCCGCCCGGATTTGCCACTTCAAAGTACACGGCCAAAGACGTCTCGCTGTTGAGCGTGCACAATTTCCACGCGGTGGTGCCGCCGCTTCCGATGGGCGAGTCGCTCGTCGCCCCCGGCAATCCCTTGCGATCCAACGCGGCGCACGGGCCGATAACGCCCGCCGTCTTGACGTCGCGACTAGTGATGACTTCAAACTGACCGTTGTACGCGATCCCCAAGCCGCCCTGCGCGTCTTGAGTGAAGAGTTTCTGGAACGACGTCTTGAAGACGGTGTGCGAGAAAGACTCGGCCAACACGACGTTACCTCCCGTCTTCTCCACGCACACCTTCATCTCCGCCAAGCCAACCTGATCCAACGCGCACGCGAAAACGTCCAACACGTGTCCGTTCGCACACAGATTGATGGCGACTTGCTCGTAGTACTTTTTAGCCTTTGCGTAAAACGGCGCCGCACCCTTCACTATATCCTTGTGCGATCGCACGGCTTGCTCCATATCCTTCGCCACGATGGTTCCACCACCGTCCGTCGCCGCACCGCCCGTGAACAACATCGCCCTCGCACTCATACCTATCGCCGCGGTGGACAAAAGGCACGACGCCACCATGAGCGCCGTCCCCGTGCATCGCGCGCGTCGGCACGCCGGCAGCGGCGTAAACGCGTCCCTGTTCAGCTCCTCCAAAATAGCCGACAATTGAAACTCACACTCGCTCAGCGGCACTAAAAACTTTGACTCCGGCGGTCCCATCATCGCACCATTCGGTCCCGGCGCGCCGCGATGCGGCGCTTGCGCCCCCGGATGTCGTCCGTTCGCCTGTCGATTTCCGCCGCCGAGCGTCAACTGATCCTTAATCTGCTGTTGCGTAAACTCTTTATTCCCTCGAAACACGTACGACTTCGGACAATCCGTGAACCCAAGCTCGTGCACGTGCACGTGCGTCCCGTACGTCACCAACCCGACGCGCGCGTCCTCCGGCAACAGACTCAACGCCTGCGTGAGCGCCTGTTTCAGCGCCCGAAGTTCCTCCTCCTCCGCGCACGCGTCGACGACGAACAGATACACCGGCGCCCCCCCACCCCCGCGCGTCGGCACCGCGTACTCGATCGTCGTATAACTCGGAAACAATTCCGCCGGTAAATTCGTCTCGCTCAGCGCGCCGTAATGCGGCGGGAAGTGGTTTCGCGCGTGGCACATGCAACACACCCAGATCTTGCTCGCGAAATCCACCCTCGCGTATGGATTCAACGCTCCTCCGCACCCCTTACACCGCACCGGCTCGTACGGCACGCGCGGCACAACCTCCTGCGAGATTTCCTTCTTCGGCGTCACCACGCACCCGAACGGCACGACGCATTTCGACATCTCGGCGCGCGAATTCGCCACCACGTTCCATGAAAATCGAACCCCATCGTTCGCTTCGAGCGCGCCCCAATCCACCCCCGCGGGCGCGTGCGACGCGTGCGCGTGGGCGTGGGCGTGCGATTGATCCTGCGCGTACGCCGCGTGCGCGTCGTGGGTCGCCATCGCGGACGCGCGCGGCGATCACTGACGTTCGATCGGCTCAACGGACCGACCGCGAAGAACGAGGGACGCGCGCGGCGCGCGAGACGTCGTCGCGAGCGATGCGCGAGGCGAGGTAGAAGGGGCGGCGGCGCGCGCGACGGTGTCGGTGGCGTCGATCGCGGCGGCGGCGCGCGAGAGATGCGCGCGGGGTGGCTGGCGCACGCGCGACGCGCGGGGAGGCGGAAATGCGCGACGAGCGTGCGGGAGGTTCTGGACGCGCGCGCGCGGACGGACGAGGCGCAGACGCGCGCGGTGGAGGCATTGGAGAGTACGAGGGAGGCGGTGACGCGCGCGCGAGGCGGCGCGGGCGACGGTGAGCGACGTGGGGCGTATCTCCACGGGACGGTCGGTCGAGGAAAGACGATGTTGATGGACGCCCTGTATGAGTCTCTGCGCGGCGACGACGCGCGAGCGAGGACGATGCGGACGCATTTTCACGCCTTTATGTCTCAGACGCACGCCGAGTTGTTTCGAGCGTCCGTGGCGTCGATGGGGTCGCGGGACGCGGAGGGGACTGCGCGCGTCGACGTCGGCCGCGACCCGCTCGTGGATATAGGAAAGCGTTTGCGAGCGACGACGGATCTGTTGCTGTTGGATGAGATTGAAATCTCCGACGTCGGCGACGCGATGGTTTTTAAACGGTTGATGGAGTCGTATCTCGACGCGGGCGGCGCGCTCGTCGCGACGTCGAACTGCGCGCCGGAGGACTTGTACAGAGGCGGCATCAATAGGTCGTCCTTCGTGAGTTTCATCGACACGCTCAGGAAACACACGCAGGTGATCGACCTGTTCACGCCGGAAAACGTCGATTATCGTCGTCGTCTCGAGTCTTCGAGTGGGAGCGACGACGCGACGGAGTCTGTCATCGTCGGCGTCGGCGCCGGCGCTCGAGAGCGTCTGCAGCACTCGTGGGCGCGTCTCGCGTCGTCCTCTTCGACGTCGGAGAAGGACGTGAACGTCGTCGTCGGGAATAACCGCGCGATACGCGCAAAAATTCGTCGAGGCGACGCGGTTTGGTTTACGTTTGACGATATTTGCGGTCGCGCGTCGCGAACGCACCCGAGCGATTTCATCGAGCTCGCCCAACGTTTCAAGGTGATTTGCATTCAGGACGTTCCGAGACTTCCCATCTCCACCTCGGAGAATGAAGCGAGACGATTCATCAATCTCATCGACGTCCTCTACGAGCACCAAACCGTTCTCTTGACGAATCTCCACGCGCCGCCGGACGCGCTCTTCGACGAGGACGAAGCCGCCGCCGCCGAAGACCGCGACCTCACCCTCCGCGAACGCACTCGAATCGAAAACGAACGACGTTCCGAGCTCCACGTCACCTCCACGGGCGGTAGCAGCGGTCGTTCGACCACCATGCTCGCTCCCGAACTCGAGTGGTCGGCGACCGGTAGAGTCGGCGCGTCGCTCGCCGACGTCAACTCCGTCAATTTTGTTGCCGCCGCGAGTCCTCGCGCGCGATCCCGTCTGCACCACATGTCCACGCCCGCATACCGCGACGATGCTCTCCGTCACGGTCGCGGTGATGACGACATCGTAGATTTAGGGCGATAGTTGTAGTTTCCATGTTAGAAAGTTAGCGTCGCGCCCGGAAGTGACGATTTCACAGCCCCCACGGAATCCCCCGCACACACCCACGCGCGCGCGTCATGCTCGCCATCACGCAAGCCACAACGCTCGTCAACGCGCCCGTGCGCGCGTCTGCGCCGCAAAAACGCGCGTCTCGCGCGTGCGCGCGCGTCACCGCGCGTGCGAACGCGGATGACGTCAACCGCAGATCCTTCATGCGACGCGCCGGGTTCGCGGCGCTCTCCGTCGCCGTCGCGACGCCCAAGGAGGTACGCGCGCGCGACGACGCGCGCATCGTATGATTCGCGTCGCGCGCGACTCTGGGACGAGAGACTGACGACGCACGTGTGCGCGCGCAGGCGAAAGCGTTCCTCGGCTTGGGCGGGGATAAGGAGGCCAAGTACCAAGAGGAGACGACCGCCATCATCGCGCAGGTGCGATCCACGCTCGAGATGGCGCCCGGCGCGGAGGGTCGGGAGGAGTCCATCAACACCACGCGCCAGATGACCAACGCGTGGGTCGCGAGATACCGGAGAGATAATAAGACGACGGGGAAGCCGTCCTACGGTCTGGTGTACAGCGCGTTGAACGCGGTGAGCGGCCACTTTAATAACTTTGGCACCAAGTACCCGTTCCCGGCGAAGAGAAAGGATCGCGTGTTCGCGGAGTTTGAGCAGGCGGAGCTCTTGCTCCAACGCGGACGATGATCGTGGACGCGTTGCAATGAAACAAGACTCACAACTATATCTTTCTGTATAACCGCGCCCGATTCACGTCGATCGAGCGACGACGCGCGCGCGCGGATCGAGAGCGAGCGTGTCGTGCGCCGAAATGTTCGTCATCTTTGATATTAATTCGTTTTTCTTACGCGGACGCGCGCTTTTGTAGCTCGTCGTCAATCTGTCGCGCGACGTCGACGAGGAAACTCTCGGAGCGCTTTTTCAGCGCCGCGAAGCACGCGTCCTCGCGCGTTCTGAGTTCAGACTTTCGAGCGTTGAACTTAATCTCGTGTCCACACTCCTCGTCTTCCGCGCAGTCTCTCGAAAATTCAGGAATGTAAATGGTGCCACACACCTCGACCGCGCCGTCTTCGTCTTCGTCTTCGTTTTCGTCGTCGCTTTTCCCTCGCTCGGCCTCAAACGTCGCTCGCCACTCGAGCGTGGTTTCAAAATCGAACCCGTGTCTCGGCTTACCGCGAATCATCACCACGCTCGCGTCGCCCTCGCACTTTTTCACCCCCACGATCTCCACCTTTTGTCCCTGGAACGCGCCGTCGAGATCAAACGTCCCTCGCTCGACGACGAGCGCCTCCAGTCGCGCCTTGGCCCAATCCGTGTGTCCGCGCTCTTCCCACGTCCCCGCCGAGTTCCACGCCGACATGTGCGTCGAAGACACCTGCCTAGAGAGCGCCTCCGCCTCCTCGCTCGTTATTTTCTGCGCGCGACGCGTCGAGATCGTCCTCCGTCGTCAGTCTTCGCTCCGAGCGCGCAGCCGTCGCCGCGAGCCTCGATCGAATCTCGACGCACCTTTGCCGTCGCCGCCGGCGCGTCCCCGGCGTTCGCGCGCGCGTGCCAGTAGTGATACGACAGATCGCCCTTGGCTGATTTACTCGCCTCGGCGGGCGTCTCGGCGCGTTCGTCCTCGGTCTCGCCCATCTTGTATAGAAACTTCTACACGTCTTCGCGAGCGCCGCGCCGCGCCGCTCGCGCGCGTCGACGTCTCCGTCGGCGTCT
>Ga0181588_10004799_pt1 | contig 11040 bp, 7 predicted proteins | sample 071ome_26_FD_148607 | JGI IMG/M metagenome (GOLD analysis project Ga0181588, IMG submission 148607) | Coastal salt marsh microbial communities from the Groves Creek Marsh, Skidaway Island, Georgia - 071409BT metaG (spades assembly) | ecosystem: Environmental > Aquatic > Marine > Intertidal zone...
CCATACCTTTCATGAATCGTGCCACTCATGGCAAGCTTTGGGGTGGCGAACTATCTCGGTCCACGCGAGGAACGAGACACCCGGAGACGGCAACGGCGGCCGGACCGCTCCGGGGCAGGTCATCGATCCGGCATGGCATCGGAGAGCTCACGCAGCATGGCGAAGAAGCAGTCTTTCGATATTTCGACCTCGGTCGACTTTCAGGAAGTCGACAACGCCGTGAATCAGGCGATCAAGGAGACCCTCACCCGCTACGACTTCAAGGGGACCAGTTGCGAACTCGATTTCGACCGGAATGCGGGGGCAGTCAAACTCGAAGCCGATGATGCGTTTCGCCTCGATCAGCTCGTACGGGTGCTGCGCGAGAAGCTCAGCCGCCGTGAAGTGCCTCTGAAGAACATCGATGAGGGGAATGTCGATGTCGGCTCACTCGGCCGCGCACGGATGACGATGGGGTTCAAGGCCGGGATCGACCAGGAGACCGCCAAGAAGATTTCCAAAGACATCAAGGACAACGGTTTCAAGAAGGTCCAGGTTCAGATCCAGGGCGAAGAGCTCCGTGTGACCTCCGGCTCCCGCGATGAATTGCAGGCCGTCATCGCCTTCCTGAAGCCTCGTGATTACGGGGTCGAGCTCATGTTCGGAAACTTCCGGTCGTGACTCGCTCCGCCGCGGACCGGGTCCTGCGGACCTCCCTCCGTGAGGCGACCACGCTCCTTCGGCGGAGAGAAATCACGGCGGTCGAGTTGATCGAGGCTGCAATCGAGTGCCACCATCGCCTCGGCGGAACGCTGCTTGCCTATCGGAGCTTCGACGAGACCGGGGCCGTGCAGCAGGCACGGGCCGCCGATACGCTCCTCGACCGGGCCGCGAGCGCCCGAGGCGATGTGGCTCCCCCCCTGTGTGGAATCCCGATCTCCGTAAAGGACATCTACGGAGTCGATGGATTTCCGACATTCGCCGGCTCAGTCCGCCGGCTACCGGACGATCCCTGGGCTCATGACGCGTGGCTCGTCGAGCGAGCGAGGAGAGCCGGCGCGGTCATCATGGGCAAGACCCACACCGTCGAGTTTGCCTTCGGCGGGGTCGGCATCAATCCGCACTGGGACACACCGAGAAATCCCTGGGATCCGGATTCGCGAAGAGTTCCGGGTGGTTCATCGTGCGGAGCGGGTGTGAGCCTGTGGGAGCGGTCGGCCATGGTCGCCCTCGGCTCCGATACCGGTGGATCGATCCGGATTCCCGCGGCGTTCACCGGCGTGGTCGGCCACAAGACCACCCATGGCCTCTGGTCGACACGAGGTGTCGTGCAGCTCAGCCACACATTCGACACCGTCGGGGCACTGACTCGAAGCGTCGAAGACAGCGCATGGTTCTTCGGCTCGGTAGATCCCCGACACGGGAATCCCTCCAGCCTCCTGAACGCACTGAGCCCGACGTCGGTCGATGGCCTGATCGTGGGGCTCCCGGGATCTTCTCTTTGGGAAGCATGCCAGCCGGACATCCACGAGGTGCTCAAGAGTGCGCTCGACGAACTTGCCGCCGGAGGAGCCGTACTCGAGCGAGTCGATGGTTCGCTGGTGGACGAGGCGATGGACTTCTACCTCTCATCCGGTATCGGGAAGGCCGAACTGAACGGCTTCCTGGAGGCCCACCTGCCCGGAGCCATCGAGCATCTGCATCCGACGGTCGGCCATCGGATCGCGGATCCACTTCCGCTCGACAGCCATGCGTACCGGCGTGTCATCGCGGAACAGCAGCGACTGGCCAGCCTCGCAGGTGACGCCTTCGAGAATTGCGATGCACTGGTCCTCCCGGCCAACCTCCTGACGGCACCACTGGTCGACGGGCTCGCCGACGATCTCACGGCTTACGGAGAGGTCAACCGCAAGACGCTGCAGCCAACATGTCCCGTAAATCTGCTGGAACTCTGTGCGGTCAGCGTGCCGGTCGGCCTCGACCAATCGGGCATGCCGGTCGGTCTCCAGATCATCGGGCGCCACGGTGAAGACGAGGCGATCCTGGGGATCGCTCTCGCGATGGAAAAGGTTCTCGGTCCTCCTGAAGTCCGACTCGGGGTGCCGAGCCTCTCCCGGTAGGACCAGCCCCGCGAATGGGCGGCCGCGTGCCGCCCCCGCGGGGGACGCCGTCAGCCGACCGGCCGCTTCGCGTTCAGACGGTCTTTCTGCGTGATGTACGGCACTCCGGTCGAGATCCAATCCGGTGCAGGTTCGCCCTTCAGGTAGTGACCGAACCACTGCATGATTCGACGCTGATAATCCAGCTGGTTCGGTTCCCGGGCCAGACCGTGGTTCTCACCGTCGTAGGAGAGCAGAACCATCTGCTTCCCGAGGCGACGAGCGGCGTTGTAGAACTCGACCCCCTGATTGTACTCCACGGCGCCGTCATTCGTCCCGAACATCATGAGAAGCGGAGTCTCCATGTTCTGGATGTGATGGATCGGTGAATTCGCCTCGTACGAGTCCCAATCTTCCCACCACGGCACCTGCATCCGCCCCTGGCTGATCTCGAAGATACGGGCGTCGGTACCCCCGCTGTTCCAGTAGAACGACAGGTACATGCTCATGAGGTTAGTGAGCGGGGCACCAGCCACCGCCGACGCGAACAGATCGTCCTGAGTGACGAAATACGTAGTCTGGTACCCACCCCACGAATGCCCGATCAGGCCCATCCGCTCCGAGTCGATGGAGGGGGCCTGCACCACCGCGGCGGCTACCGCCGGCCGAAGCGTTTCGACATTCGACTGACCGGGCCGCCGGTCCCGGTACACGACATCGGGTCGCAGCACGAAGTACCCGTTCTGGCTCCAGATCTGCTGGTTGTAGTACTGGGTGGGATCCGGGATCTGATACTGATGCATCCCCTGCGACAGGAGCTCATAGTGGTAGACGATCATCGGATACGACTGGGACGGATCGTAGTTCGCGGGATACGTCAGGACGCCCTGAAGTCGGCGCCCCCACTCATTCTCATAATCGACCAACTCGACCCGGCCCCACGCGTAGTCGTCGTGGAACGGGTTCGTACGCGTGACCTGCCGGAGACCCTCGAGATCGGCATCCGCGACGAAGTAGTCCGGCGAGTCGTCGAAACTCTCCATGCGAAAGGCAAAGACATCCGCGTCTTCCGCCTTCATGAAGGGTGTGACGAAGCCGCCAAACATCTTGTCCTCCCAGACCAGCATTTCCGGCTCATCCCCGATCTCGGCACCCGCGAACCCGGCTCGTTTCGTCCATTCGCCATAGACCGAATAGTAGATCCGCTCGTCGGACCCAATCCCGTCTCCGTCTCCGTCCAGATCAGCGCTGACCACGCGGTACCGGACGTTGTCGTGGACGCCGGTCGTCAGCGCTTCACCACCTGAACCGTCCAGAGCGACCCGCCAGACGTCCCACTCGTCGTTGAGCAGGATGTGGCGGCCATCTTCCAGCCAGCCAGCAATCCCGAACGAAGGCATCTGCTCCCGGGTCGGGGTCACGTCCAGGTCCACGAAGGATGTCTCCAGATTCTCCGTGATATTTCGCGTCCGGGCATCCTCGAGATCGTATGCATACCAGTGGTCGCCCGAGAACCAGACGATGTAACGCCCACCGGGGTCAGATACCGCCGTACCGGTCATCCGGTCGGTGACCGGGGACTTGGCCCCCGTCTCCACATCGATCGCGTAGAGATCCGAGAACTGCTGCCTGAACATGGCGTGCTCGTCGTACGGAGTTTCGTCGCGCCCAATCACATGGGCGCCACCGTCGACGAGGGTCGTCACCTCGGTCAGGTCATCCCCGAGCTGCACGAAGCGGCCGGACTCCACATTCCATGCGGACAGGTAGTTCACCTGACGAAGCTGCCTCTCCCGAACACGCTGCTGAGGCACCGGATCACGGTCCAGGGTGTGCCAGATTTCCACCCCCGGGGCGTCCTCGTCGGCGTCTCCACATTCTTCAACCCGGTCACCAGCCCGGCCCGCCTCACCGGAATCCTCATCGTCGCACCCCGGAGGTGCCGGTCTGCGCTCCTGAATCCCGACGAAGAGGGTTTCCCCATCGTCAGACCACGTCGGTGCACGGAACTCCACGATCCGCATCGAGGCCGGAAACGACGGGTTGGCCTCGGCGGAAAGCGAAAAACCGCGGGGCTGATCACGTTCCAGATCTCGCCACACCAAGGCGACGTGCGCCGTGTCCTCGAACGCTTCTTCGACAGCGCTCCTGTACACGACCAGATCCGACGAGCCTTCGCGCCACGAGAGCTGGCGATACGTCGCCGCATCGGTGTCGAGCGATCGGATCCGACCGGTTGCCGGGTCGTACACGGTGACTCCGTTTCCGACCTGATCATCGGCATCCGTGGTCATCGCCAGAAGCGTACCGTCGTCCTGCCACACCATCTCCGACACGTTGCCGAAACTCATGTCCGTGCGAGCCGAGAGGTCGTGAACGACGACGTCGACCCCACTGCTTTCCTTGTCCTCCGGCTTGTACCGACGCAGCGACAGATAACGACCGTCGTCGGAGAACAGGAATGAGGCGAAGTCATCGCGGATGGTCTGCTCACCGGTCGTCAGATCAACCAGGCCCACCTTGTCATACACCTCACGGTCACGGTCGCTGGCGGCTTCCCGCTCTTCCTCCGAAACCCCGATGGAGTAGGCGATCCAGCGGCTGTCCGAGCTGAACGAGGGTCTCATCCCGAACGGAACGACGATCACCGAATCGGACGAGGTGCTGTGGATACGCAGTTCCCCCTCTTCGCTCACACGACCGATGGTGACCGCCATCCATGCCCCGTTCGGTGACAGCGTCGCAGCACCGAGCCTCTCCCATTGATCGAAGTCGTCCGGGGTGAGCGTAGGGAGCTGCTGCCCGTGCGCTGACGGCACAGCTGCCAGCAAAACGGACATCCACATTCCACACCAGCTGGTCCGCTTCATCGTCCTACTCCTGTTCCACCGAGACGGGATGAGCCCGTTTGAGGGTATATGCTTCTGACCTGACTAGCCGACCAACCGCAGGAAATCGGCGTCGTTATGCAGTTCCGCGAAGTTTCGATCTCGCGGCAGGGTCGTGCGTCGGCCCGGGTTGAGTTCGACCGCCGTGCGCAGGGAGATCATCGCGGCGTCACGATCACCGCTGCGCAGCAGAACGCTCGCCAGCGCCACGTGGGCGTTGTCGTTCTCGGGCGATTTCGCCACAGCTGCGCGTGCTCGACCGAGGGCCCCGTCGAGATCACCAGCTTCGATCATGGCATTGAGATCCCGAAGCATCTCCCCCGAACGTTGCAAATCCAGAATCCGGCGCAACTCCATCAATGGCGTCCTGTGGTCATCGACTCGGATGTCGACCACTCGATCGTGGAACGCACCGCGAACGCGCGGTGCCACGACCAGAATCGCCCCCGACTGCATTCCTCTCGCGTCCCCGCCAGCAGCCTGCGCTGCATCCAGTGCATCCATGAGGCGTTCCGCCAGCGGCCCCGACGACGATTCGAACGACGCGACCATCGCATCGACGACCTGGGCACCGGCGAGGATATTCCCCTGAGCACAGTAATCGACACCACAGCGATGTCCGGCCCACGCGTTGGTGCCTTCGCCCGTCCACGCCGCTGTTCGACCGTCGATATCGATGATGGCGTTCTGCCGACGATCACGACCCTCGTCACCACGGACCAACTGATCCAGAGCCTCCTCGGGCGAATAGCCCCGCTCGATCAGATCAATGCTCATCGGCCCGTACATCGGATTGGCGGACGCCTGGTGGGCAATGATCGCGACTCCGCCCTTGGCCGTCATCGCCCGATTTCCGGCGCCGAACGCTTTCGATTGCACACCCATCCCGAGCTGACCCGTCGCACGATCGAGGGCAATGATCGAAAAGGTTGCGAGGTAGTCGTCCGAGTAATCAGAACTCGGGTCGATGGCGTCGCCCGGGCGGGTCACCTGTGAATCGGCCGGACGCGGCACGAGCAGAAGCATGAGGGACACTGCACCGAATGCGCGGACCCGCGCCCACTCGTTCATCAGCCGGCAGCCTGAATCTCGGCTGCAACCGCCTGAACCTCGTCGAGCACTCGTAGCAGATTGCCGCTCCAAAGCATGCCGATCTCCTCTTCAGAGTACCCCCGGCGCACGAGCTCCAGCGTGACGTTGAAGGTCTCGGACGCGTCGTTCCAGCCGGTCACACCCCCGCCACCATCGAAATCCGAGCTGATGCCAACGTGCTCGAGACCGATCAGGTCCACCAGGTAATCGATGTGGTCGACGAGGTCGATCACGCTCACCGGCTCAGGCATGTCCTCCATCTCGGCCATGCGGGTCTCGGCAGCGGTCTGGACCGCCTGATACTCCCGCATGAAGGCATCGCGATCAGCCTCACTCATCCCCTGCATCTGACGGAACATCGCTCGCTGCCCGCCTTCCGGCATTTCGAATCCCATTTCGCTGGCCACGGCGAGCGTCACAGCCTGGGATGCGTCGTTGAACGCAGCATTCTTGTCCGGTCGGAGATAGCTGCGGAACGCGACGGTCTGAATCACTCCGCCATTGTCGGCGAGCGCGAGGAGTTGCTCGTCGTCCATGTTCCGCGAGTGCTCCCCCAGACTCCGTGCCGCCGAATGCGATGCGATGACAGGCGCCCTGCTGAGCCGCATCGACTCTAGGTTCGCCTCCTTCGAGGGATGTGACACGTCGATCATGATCCCCCAGCGATTCATTTCCGCAATGACCTCACGGCCGAGGTCACTGAGTCCACCATGGAGCCATACATCGTCCCGCTCCCCGGTGTTGGAATCTGCGAGCTGGCTGTGCCCGTTATGTGCGAGCGACATGTACCGCCCGCCTCGCTCCGCAAATTCACGCACCCTGCTGATGTCATTGCCGACAGGGAATCCGTTCTCGATCCCGATCATCGCGACCTTCTTGCCCTCCGCCACCAGCCGACGAACGTCATCCGAGGTGAGCGCGAGCCCGATCCGATCCGGCGCGATCTCTCCGGTCAGACGGTGGATCGCATCGAACTTGGCGATCGCCTGCTCGTACGCATCGTCGAAGCCGGCTTCCGTCAGATCCCCCTGACCCACATAGACGATCAGCCAGGCTACATCCAGCCCCCCCGCCTCCATCTTCGGCAGGTTCACCTGATTACCGAGATCCATGGTGTAGTTGCGCTCGACCGAGAAGTTGGCAGGGCTGATGTCATCGTGCGTGTCGAGCGTGATGACCCGCTCGTGGATTCCTCGCGCCCGCGCGACAAGTTCTTCCTCGGACTCAGTGGACGAGACACCCCCCGAGCCTCCACACGCCGCAACGAATGCGATCAGACCCAGAGCGGCGGGCCGTGCGAGCTGTCGAAGGTCGGTGAAAGCGATGTGCGTCGTGGCGTTCATGTTCGTTCCGCGTTGCAGTTGATTCGAAGACAGCAGTCGTGCGCGTTGGCCAACGTAGAACTCCGCGGGCGCTCAGCCCAGCGTCGGCGCGAAGGTGGGGGGCCTCCGGTGATTCGTCGCCTGTTCGAAGGCGTAGGCGATTCGCAGAAGCGTCGGCTCGGTCCAGGCGCCCCCGAAGAACGAGAGCCCGACAGGCAACCCGGAGATGAAGCCCATCGGCACGCTGATGTCCGGGTATCCTGCGATCGCGGCCGGCCCCGCGCTGCTCCCTCCGTCGAGTCGGTCCCCTGCGATGTGGTCGGTCACCCACGCGATGTCCCGTGTCGGTGCCACAATGGCATCCAGACCATTCTCCCGGATCAGCCGGTCGATCCCGTCTTCCCGGGTCGCTCGCTGCACGGTGCGCTTCGCCTCGAGATACTCGGGATCGGTCAGAGGTCCACGCGCCTGCGAGTCATGCAGGCGCTCCTGACCGAAGTACGGCATTTCAAGACCGGCGTTCGCTTCGTTGAACGCGATGACCTCCTCCAGGCTCTTCACGGGCGCGTCCGGTCCGAGCCCCGAGAGATATGCATTCAGGTCGTGCTTGAACTCATACTCCAGCAGCACGAGTGAGAGCGGGTCGTTCCATGCCGATGCATCCAGATTTGCAGGGTCGATCAGGACCGCCCCCGCGTCCCGCATGGCTCCAAGAGCGTCTTCGAAAAGGTCGTATACCCGAGGCTCCTGAAACGGAAAGCTTCTCGCGACACCGATCCGTGCCCCACGGAGGCCATCAGGATCGAGAAACTGCGTGTAGTCGACATGGCTGTTCCCGGCACTGGCGCGTGTCGCGTCGTCTCTCGGATCCACCCCGGTCAGAGGGCCCAGCAGCAGAGCTGCATCCCGAACCGTCCGGGCCATCGGACCCGCCGAATCCTGCGAATGAGAGATGGGGATCACACCGGAGCGACTCCAGAGACCGACCGTCGGCTTGATTCCCACCACGCCGTTGATCGACGAGGGACACATGATCGAACCCCCGGTCTCGGTTCCGATCGTCAGCGGTACGAGATTCGCCGAGACAGCGACACCCGAGCCGGAGCTCGACCCACACGGATTGCGGTTGAGTGCATAGGGATTCCGACACTGCCCTCCGCGCGCGCTCCATCCGCTGGTGGCACGATATCCCCGGAAATACGCCCACTCGCTCATATTCGCCTTGGCGAGGATGATGGCTCCCGCCTCACGAAGCCTGGCCGCAAGAAAGGAATCCTGAAGCGGTATCGAGCCTTCGAGGGCGAGCGACCCGGCGGTCGTCGTCATGCCATCGTGCGTGTCGATGTTGTCCTTGATGGCGACCGGAATACCGTGTAGCGGGCCTCGAACGTTGCCCGCGGCGCGCTCTGCATCCAATTCATCAGCAATGCGAAGCGCATCGGGATTCACCTCGATGATGGAGCGCAGCTCGGGACCCCGACCATCCAGCGCTTCGATCCGACTCAGGTACAGCTCCGTGATCGAGCGTGCGCTGCGCTCACCCGAGGCCATCGCCGTCTGAAGTTCGGAGACGGTGACTTCATCGAGTTCGAACGGAGGGACATCGACATTCGACGCAGTGCCGGCGCCCGCGGCCGAAGAGGCGGTGTCAGCCGGAGCGCATCCTCCGCTGCCAAGTGCCATGCCGGCACCCGCTGCGGCTCCAGCCCCGAGGAAACGACGTCGGTCCATCATCCCTGATCTCCTTTCTTCTCGTTACATGTTCGAGGCTTCTAACGGCTCTGATATCCGGGCCCGCGCAGGATCGTGCCGGGCCGGGCTCCGGTCACCCGGCCTTCACGAACCACGGCCTCTCCGGCGACGAATACGTACGGGATTCCGACAGGATACTGGTGAGGATCATCGAACGTGGCGCGATCGATGACGGTCGCAGGGTCGAAGACCGTGAGATCCGCCACCATGCCGGACTCGATACGGCCGCGCTCAACGAATCCGAGTCGTTCGGCAGGCGCCGAGGTCATGCGACGCACCGCCTCCTCGACGCTGATCACGCCCAGTTCGCGTACGTAGTGACCGAGCACACGAGGAAACGTGCCGTACCCGCGCGGATGCGGACTGGCCCGTCCGAGGTGGACGAGGCTCCCGTCAGAACCGACCATGCCAAACTCTGACTGGAGCAAGGTACGGACATCGCCTTCATCGAAGGCGTGGAAGATCGCGCCGCACCCACCGGCCTGATCGATCTCGAGGATCAGCTCGGCCGTGGCGACCTCTCCCAGACCGCCCCGCTCGGCCAGGATGTCGGCCAGCGTGATCCCAGCCATCTCGGAGGGGAAGCGCTCGCCGGCCTCGGCATCGAGTGAGCAGGATACCAGCTGGATTCGTGATGGGTCACCGGCGAATCGCATCTCGATCCAATCGACCATGTCGGTGATGATTCGACCTCGAGTCTCGGGATCGGCCAGGCGTTCCGACAGTCCGTCCCCTTCCTGCGCCCAACGGGGGATGATCGACGACAGGGACGTCGACGACGCGGTGTAGGGGTACTGGTCGAAGGTGATGTCGACACCTTCGGCTCGAGCCTGCGCCATCATGGCGATCGATTCGCTCGCTCGACCGAAGTTCCGCCACGCCCCGATCTTGTGATGGGTCATCTGAACCGGAATCGCGGCCTCCCGACCGATCCGGATCGTCTCCTCGATCGACTCGAAGACGCCGTCCCCCTCGTTGCGCATGTGAGAGATGTAGATCCCCCCGAGCGCCCCGGCGATGCGCGCGAGGTCGATCACTTCCTCGGTGGTCGCGAAGCTCCCCGGCAGGTAGAACAGGCCCGTCGAGAGTCCGAGCGCCCCGTCCTCCATGGCTCCCTCGACAAGGGCCCGCATACGGGTGAGCTCATCGTCCGAGGGACTTCGATCGACACGCCCCAGGACCTCCGTCCGAACGGACCCGTGTCCTACGAACATGGCGAAATTCGGAGCGGTGCCACCTGCGGTGGCGAGGGAGTCGTACCAGGCCGCCAGGTCGAGCGGAGAGCTGCCGTCGTTACCCTCGACGAGCGTCGTGACACCCTGCAGGACGAAGTTGTCAGCTGTCGGAATCTCGAAGATCGTGCCGCGGGAGTGCGTGTGCGGGTCGATGAAGCCCGGTGCGACCACGTGCCCCGCGACATCGAGGCGTTCCGTCGCGGGTCGTTCGGAAAGATCCCCGACTTCGGCGATACGCCCATCCCGCACTCCGACGTCCGCCGCGATTCCCGCCGCTCCCGTTCCATCGATCACCGTACCGCCGTGCAGCACGAGATCGAAGTCGGCCTCACACCCGGCGGCAGCAAACAGCAGGGGGATGAGCGCTTGCAGGGCAGCCCCGCCACCACACCGCCGGGGCCCCGAACGAGACCCGTCGGATGGATCAGGCTTCCAGGACACACACGACGTCTCGTTGTTCAATCTCCCCCCTCGAGCAAGCGGCCGGCGGCGCGAGCACCGGGCGGTCCGCCGCCGCCCGGCCTCTCCGAACAAGGTGCGTCGTCCGACTCGGAGCCACCACCACACAACGCTGTTCTCCTCCAGGCCTCCCCGCCGAATACCTCTCGCGACCTCGTGTCGGGGACGCGCTTCCGCAACCCGGATCCCTGCACCCCCACCTAAGCGTCGCATC
>Ga0181588_10004800_pt1 | contig 11037 bp, 9 predicted proteins | sample 071ome_26_FD_148607 | JGI IMG/M metagenome (GOLD analysis project Ga0181588, IMG submission 148607) | Coastal salt marsh microbial communities from the Groves Creek Marsh, Skidaway Island, Georgia - 071409BT metaG (spades assembly) | ecosystem: Environmental > Aquatic > Marine > Intertidal zone...
CTGATCCTGGTCGACCCCAAGCGGGTCGAGTTGAGCATCTACGAGGGCGTTCCGCACCTGATCACACCGATCATCACGAACCCGAAGAAGGCAGCCGACGCTTTGCAGTGGGTCGTCGCGGAAATGGACAAGCGCTACGACGATCTTGCGCATTTCGGATTCCGCCACGTCGACGACTTCAACGCCGCGGTCCGGGCTGGCAAGGTGAAGCCACCGGCTGGCAGCCAGCGGGTGTTGCGCCCCTACCCGTACCTGCTCGTCGTCGTAGACGAGTTGGCAGATCTGATGATGGTGGCACCGCGCGACGTGGAAGACGCCATCGTGCGCATCACCCAACTCGCGCGCGCAGCGGGTATCCATCTCGTTCTGGCAACACAACGGCCCAGCGTGGATGTCGTGACCGGCCTGATCAAGGCGAACGTTCCGTCGCGGTTGGCCTTCGCGACCTCGAGCCTCGCCGACTCGCGAGTGATCCTCGATCAGCCCGGCGCGGAGAAACTGGTGGGTCAGGGAGACGGACTGTTCCTACCGATGGGGGCGAACAAAGCGGTTCGAATCCAGGGGGCGTTCGTTGCCGAGAAGGAGATCCGCGCCATCGTCCAGCACTGCAAGGACCAAACCGAAGCTCGATACCTTGCTGAGGTTACGTCTCCGGTCGCGGCAAAGAAGGAGATCGACGAGGACATCGGGGATGACCTCGATGTGCTGCTGCAGGCCGTAGAGCTCGTGGTGGGGACTCAATTCGGCTCTACGTCCATGCTCCAGCGCAAACTGCGGGTCGGCTTCGCCAAGGCCGGGCGACTCATGGACCTGATGGAGTCGCGCGGAGTTGTGGGACCCAGCGAGGGATCCAAAGCCCGGGAAGTCCTGGTCAAGCCGGACGATCTGCCGGGGGTCTTGTTGAGCATCCGCGGCGGTTAGTGGTCTTCGGTCCTTAGGCAGCCTGTCTGCACACGCTTTCGTGGTTTCCCAACCTTGTTGCGGAACGTGCTTAGGCCTGTCACCCTCGGGTAACGGAAGTTGGGACCGGATATCACCTGGGGAGTTCGGTGGTCGGTGAGCAGATAGCGCGAGCGCGTTCCCGAAGCGGCCTGAGCGTGGACGAGGTCGCGGCCAAGACCCGCTTGCGTCCAGTGATCATCGAAGCTATCGAGGACGACGACTTCTCACTGTCCGGCGGCGACGCTTACGTGATCGGCCATCTTCGGATGATCGCCGACGTGGTGGGCCTCGACGCTGATGCTTTGGTCGAGGATTACCGGCGCCGCTAGTCGCGCTGTTTGCCTTACGGGGAAGGCACCCGCGGCAGGCCGCGTGAGGACCGTAGGCTGAGGCGGTGTCAACCGCCAAGAAAGTCGCCATCGTGACTTTGGGGTGCGCACGTAACGAGGTCGATTCAGAAGAACTCGCCGGGCGATTGAAAGCCGAAGGCTGGGATCTTGTTGAGGACGCCGATTCGGCTGATGCGGTGCTGGTGAACACCTGCGGTTTCATCGACGCGGCGAAGAAGGAGTCAATCGACACTGTGCTGTCCCTCGCTGGGGAGAACGCACCCCCGGTGATCGCGGCGGGCTGTTTGGCCGAGCGGTACGGCAGCGAGTTGGCCGCATCCCTTCCCGAGGCCAGTGCGGTCCTGGGGTTCGACGACTACCCCCAGATCGCCGCGCGGCTCGATGCCGTTGTCCGAGGTGAGGAAGTCTCGACCCACGAGCCCGTGGATCGCCGGACGCTTTTGCCCATCACGCCTGTAGAGAGGTCCCGGGATCGACACGGGTACACACCCCCGGTACCGCGAATCAGACTCGGGTCCGGCCCCATCGCGTCGGTGAAACTCGCCACCGGCTGCGATCGAAGGTGTGCTTTTTGTGCGATACCTCGCTTCCGTGGGGCCTTCGTCTCGCGAACTCCACCGGAAATCGTGTCGGAAATCGGTGCGATGGTCGCCGAAGGTGTTCGCGAAGTGATCCTGGTTTCGGAGAACACGACGTCGTACGGCAAGGATCTTGGTGACATGAGACTGCTGGAGTCTGTGCTGCCGGAACTCGCCGCGGGAACAGGTGTGGATCGAATTCGGTTGTCGTACCTGCAGCCTGCTGAGATGCGCCCGGGGCTCGTCGCGGCGATTGCGGGCACGGACGCTGTCGCCGACTACTTCGACCTCAGTTTCCAACACTCGAGCCCGCGGGTTCTCCGGTCGATGCGCCGTTTCGGTGGCACCGAGAATTTCTTGGAACTCATCGAGGCGATACGGGCTCTCGCGCCGAGTGCAGGGATCCGCAGCAACGTGATCGTCGGCTTCCCGGGAGAATCCGACGAGGATGTCGACGAACTTGCGACGTTCCTCGAGGCGGCTCGGCTCGACGCCGTGGGCGTCTTCGCGTATTCCGATGAAGACGGCACCGAGGCGGCGGGCCTCGACAACAAAGTTCCCGAAGACGTCATCGAGTCACGGCGGGCTCGCATCGTCGACCTCGTCGAGGAACTTATGGAGCAGCGCGCCGCCGAACGAATCGGGGAGCGGGTGCGGGTCCTGGTTGAGGCGGTAGAGGACGGTGTGCCGATGGGCCGAGCCGCGCATCAGGGTCCCGACGACGGTGCCTGCTTCCTGGTCAACTCTTCGGCATCGGTCGGCGACTGGGTAGATGGGGAGGTCGTGGAAAACGAGGGTGTGGATCTCTGGGTGCGCGCGTGACCTGGAACCTGCCGAATGCCCTGACGTTGGCGCGCCTGCTCTGCGTGCCGCTGCTGGCCATCCTGCTCTTGGTCGATGATCCCGTGGCCCGAGATGCAGCAGCCATCGTGTTCATCGCCGCAGCCATCACTGATTTCCTCGATGGTGCCATTGCTCGCAAGCGGGGGATCACTTCGGCTTTTGGGGCACTGGCCGATCCCATCGCCGATAAAGCTCTCATCACCGTCGCGCTCGTGGGACTGTCGCTCCTGGCGGAGCTTCCGTGGTGGATCACTGTGGTCATCCTGATACGGGAATTCGGTGTCACCATCGTGCGGCTGGTGGTGCTTCGCCACGGGGTGATCCCGGCCTCTCGCGGCGGCAAGGTCAAGACGGTCGCGCAGATCGTGGCGATCTCGATGTATCTCGCGGTCGCTCCGGCCGCCATCGCCGAGGTGTGGTCGACGATCGCCTACGTCGCGATGATCATCGCTGTGCTGCTTACCGTGGCTACGGGAATCGACTATGTGCGTCGGGCAGTGGTGCTGCGTAGAGATCGACAAACCGCATGACGTCGACGTCGCCGACTGATCAGGCATCTCAGGTGGTCCGGGCCCTGCTGCAGCGTTCGTGGACTATCGCCACGGGGGAGTCGCTGACGGCCGGGCTCGTTGCAGCCGCGCTCGCCGACATCCCTGGCTGCTCTCAGGTGCTGCGCGGGGGCGTGGTGGCCTACGTCCCGGAGGTCAAGACAGAGCTGCTCGGCGTGAGCCCGCAGGTGCTGGCATCGGGCACCGTGTCTGAGCCCGTGGCGTTGGCCATGGCCCGGGGCGCCGCCGAACGTCTCGGAGCTGATGTAGGCGTGGGCACGACCGGGGCCGCGGGTCCGGATAGTCACGACGGTGCTATGCCGGGAACGGCCTGCATCGGAGTGTGGACCCCCAACGGTGAGCGGACGCAAACCGTCCACGTGTCCGGTGATCGGGCGCACGTTCGCCTCGAAGTGACCCGGATAACGCTCGAAGCGATCGTCGGATTCATCGCTTCACGTACCAACTAGCGGCCGGGAATAGATTCGACCCGGCTGACGTTGACACAGGTGACCGCACAGAATGTGGGTCCTGCGGGTGCAATGTCACAATCTGCGGTTATGGTGGAAGTCCGGAAGGGAGGTTGGCCCATGATCGTCATGCGGGAAGTCATCGGCGAGGAACTGCGTCGCCGTCGTCAGGATCAAGGTCGCACGCTGCGCGAGGTTTCCGGAGCAGCAGCCGTCTCCCTGGGGTACCTCTCGGAGGTTGAGCGCGGCCACAAGGAAGCCTCGTCGGAACTGCTGGCTGCCATCTGTGACGCACTTGATGTCTCGCTGTCGGAACTCCTCGCGTCGGTGAGTACGCACCTCGCGCAGGTTGAGTTGCAGCGCACAGCCCCCACCACCCGGTTGCCGGAGATGGTCCTTCCGAGCGCTGTTGGCGCGGGTCGGCCTCTGTCCTAGCGCCGGCGAGCGCAAAATGCTCGTAATGTCACGAGTCGGACTGGCAGCCCGGACACCAGAAGATGGTCTGAGCATTGGGTCGAGTCTCGGCGGTCATCGTCGCGATCGTTTCGTGGCAGCGACGACATGTTTGTCGGGCGCGCCCGTAGACGAAATGTGCCCGCTGCTCGTCTCCTGTGGTCGATTGCGACGCCCGATCTCGGTTGCGCATCATCAATGTTCGAGCAGCCGTGACCAGGGTCGCGCACCGATCGCGGCCGAGTGACGATGCGGGGGTCGCGGGTGCGATTCCGGTAAGGAAAAGCGATTCGCAGCGATAGATGTTCCCGATTCCCGCAAGCACCCGTTGATCGACCAGGACATCGCCGATAGCTCGATTGCCCTGAGACCGAATGTTCTCTAGGGCCAGGCCTTCATCGAAATCATCATCGAGGATGTCGGGCCCGAGGTGTCCGATCACAAGATGCTCGTCGGCGGTCTGGAGCATCGTGACGTCGTGGAGCCGGTAGCCCACGCACGTGTAGATCCTCGAACTCACGATCACCCGGACCGAGTGCATTGGACCGCCACTCCAAGGCTGTCCCTGCCGGTAAATGTGCCACGAGCCGTCCATTCGAAAGTGTGTGTGCAGCGTGCGGTTGTCGTCGAACCGGAAGAGCAGGTGCTTGCCGTAGGGACGAATCTCGCGTACACCGACGCCGGTGAGGTCAAGGTTCGCGAGGGTCGGCAGCCGAAAGTCACTGCCGTCGATGCGCTGTCCGGCCAAGCAGGCGTGCAGGCGCTTGGCCGCTAAGTACACGGTGTCGCCTTCAGGCACGCGCCACCCACTTCCAACCACGAGGGACCGCCGCCAGTCCAGCACTTTGCGCCGCCGCCCGCCAGAGTGCCGTCGCGGCGTTGTCGAGCAGGGACATTCCATTGACGGTGGTCAAGATGCCTCGATGATTGTCGTTGAGCGACACCCTGGCTCGGGCCAGGGATCGCAGAAGGTCACTCGCCGTTGCTTCATCGGTGATTCCCCGGGTGGTCAAGGAACCACCGGATGGGTCGAGCCACGCAAGAAGCTCACTGCCGTGAAGAACAACGAAAGACCCAGCGCGTCGGGACGGTCGGGCCGAGGTTCTCCCTGTGGTTTCCGCCGGTTCATCCGGGCCGGGCCACGACAGCAGGGTTCCGTACGGGTTGGCTGGATCCACGGCGGAGAGCACAAGCATCTGCCCTGCGCGAGCTTCCTGGTGGTCCCCGAATTCCCGGTGGTCTCGAATCGTGTCGACGGCACCCTCGAGCGCGAACTGTGCACCTCCTGCGCCCTCGATTGCGTAGATACGTTGGCATGCCCCCGCGTCGGCCATCGCCGACAGCACCCGGTATTGGTCGGAGAAACCGCCGACGGGATCCTCGGCGGCCACCGCCATGCGCGTGACGACGGCCCAGCGCTCCAGCAGGAGACCGGAGTACTCCGCCGCGTACCTCTGTTGAGCGGCACGGTCACCGCCGAGACCGGCAGACGAGTCAGCGGGTGAGGCCACTCCCGGGGCCAGGGACCAGCGAGGTCCGGTCGCGCCACCGCCGCCCTCGCTCGATAGACGGGTACGACGGGGGAGTCGAGAGCGAGCGGGCGTGCGATGCCGAGAATGCCCGGAGCGCGGGCCTCGCGCGGTGTTCGAGCGTGTGTGTGATCGCGAACTTGCCTTGGAACCGACGCGAGCAAGTAGGTAGCTGAAGGAATCGCAGGTGACCCAACCGTGGCGGGCTAGGTCCCACAAGGCGGCGTCCACCGTGTCGATCGAGACGGTCGGGCCAGTTGATATGAGAGCCGCGTGCACGGCATCGGCATAGAAGGCTCCGCCGCCGGAGAGAACGTCCACGATCGCTCGGGACACCGGTTCCATGGCGCGGGTGTCTTCGTCGGTGTTATCGACGAGCCGCGGGTGTGATCCGCGGAGCAGTTCGCGCATTCCCGCGGCGACGGAAGTGGGCGCCCAGGCGATGCGGGCGTCCCGTGCGCCGAGGGGGCCCATCGACCACCACGTCAGAAGTCCGCGGGTCAGCAGTGCGTCCACCTGAGCTGGTTGGACGTCGGCTACACGGGCCCGCAGGATGGGCATAACGCACGAAGCCGGTACCGAAAGCGCGCTGAGTCGATCCATCACTTCGACGAGGTCGGCCCGGGTTTCGGATTCGAATTCGTCCTTTGAAGTAAGCACGCCCTGCCAGGCGGGTAGGAAAGCGGCGTAATGTGCCATCTCGACTGGCTCGATCTCTTCGCGGAGTCGTGCCACGGAACGACGACGCACCTTGCGTAGGACGTCTGCATCGATGATCTCGGCTCCGCGGCCACCGGGACGAAACTCGCCGCGCAGCAGACGGCGTGTGGTGACGAGTCGATCGATCACCGGGCCCAACGCGGCAGGGGATACACCGATCTCGTCGGTCAGTTCATCGATGGTGAACGGCCCGTGGGTCCGTGCGAAGCGCGTGACGACGTCAGCGAGCGGATCGTCGACCGGCTCAAGGTGGGCATCAGGGATTCCGGGCGGTAGCACCACTCCGAGTGCGTCACGCAGCCGCGCTGCATCCTCGATCGCAGCGATGCGTCGATGGCCGGCCACGGTGACGGTGATCGCTCGGCCCGACGTGACAAGCTCGTCCAACCATGCGGTGTCGACGCCAATCTCGGAGGCGTTATCCGGGTCGATGGGTCCCAGCACGCGAAGAAGATCCGCTGCGTCCTCGACATTGCGGGCGCGGGTGTTCGTCGATCGGTGGCCGATCTCGTCCTCGACCTCGCAGATCGCATCGATATCGAGCAGGCTCCGTAGTTCCGCGGTGCCGAGAAGGTCGGCGAGAAGTTCGGTATCGATGGACAGCGCCTGAGCGCGACGCTCGGCTAGCGGAGCATCGCCTTCGTAGAGGAAGGTGGCGACGTATCCGAACAGCAGGGATCGCGCGAAGGGACTTGGGTGATCGGTGACGGTCGTCGAGATACGGACGGCACCGGAGTCAATCGTTTCGAGTAGGTGTATTAGTGCGGGGACGTCGTAGACATCCTGCAAGCATTCCCTCATCGTCTCGAGGACGATGGGGAAGTCTGGATAGTCCGACGCGACCTGCAACAGTTGTCCGGCTCGCTGCCGCTGTTGCCACAGCGGGGTGCGTCGATCCGGTCGGCGTCGAGGCAGGAGCAGCGAACGGCCCGCGCACTCGCGAAAGCGTGATGCGAACAGTGCCGACCCGGTGATGTCTGCATGAATAAGCGACTCAATGTCGGCAGGATCGATGGTCAGCGCGTCGAGGACCTCGGCCAGTACATGGTCGGAATCGGACGCGGCAAGGGGGGATTGCGAATCCGTGACGGGGATGTAATCCGGAAGCCGGACCACGATGCCGTCGTCGGCGTGCATCACCTGGGCGTCGATCCCCAATCGATCAGACAGGATTCGCGACGCGGCCAACGCCCACGGTGCGTGGACGCGGGCACCGTACGGTGAGTGCAACACCACGCGCCAATCGCCAATCTCGTCGCGAAAGGCCTCCACTAGGAGGTTCACATCATCAGGAATCACCCCGGTGCTGGTCTGCTGTTCGAGGAGGTAGGAATCCAATGCGGGGATGCCCGAATGGCGACGACGGGCCGCATCACCGATCGCACCGGCCAGATGTGCCGGTCTGCCCAATGCGTCGCCGTGCCAGAACGGCATTCGACCGAGTGCCCCCGGTGCAGGGGAGACCAGTACTCGATCGTGGGTGATTTCCATAATGCGCCAGGTGCTCGCACCGAGGGTGATCACCTCGCCGACCCGGGACTCGTAGACCATCTCTTCGTCGAGCTCTCCGACGCGGGGGAATCCCTCTGTGGCGATGTGAACTCCGAACAGACCCCGATCGGGAATGGTTCCCGCGTTGGTGACCGCCAACCGAGCCGCGCCCGGACGTCCGCGGAGGATGCCGCTCGCCCGATCCCACACGATGCGCGGGCGTAGCTCCGCGAAACGATCGGAGGGGTACGTGCCGGAGAGCATGTTCAGGACACTGACGAGCAAGGACTCGCTTAGGTTGGAAAACGATGCCGCACGTCGCACCACGGCGAGCAGCGCGTCCACCGTCCACTCGTCCATCGCGCACATGGCAACTATCTGTTGAGCAAGGACGTCCAGTGGCAGGGACGGAAGTCGGATTTCTTCGATTGCGCGATCGTCCATGCGCTCTGCGATAGTCGTCGCGACGAGGAGATCGTGGGCGTGGGTGCTGATGATGTGTCCGGTGCTGACTTGACCGACGCTGTGACCGGCGCGGCCCACCCGCTGGAGCCCGCTGGCCACCGATACCGGGGACTGGATCTGTACCACGACGTCCACCGCGCCCATGTCGATCCCCAACTCCATCGAACTGGTCGCTACCACCGCGCGCAGTCGACCCGACTTGAGGTCGTCCTCGATGCTGCGTCGGACTTCCTTCGAGACGGAGCCGTGGTGGGCCTGGGCCAGGGGTGCGTCCATCTCGCGTGCCTCAGCCACATCGTTGATGCGAGATGTGAGGCGCTCGGCCAATCGACGGGAATTGACGAAGACGATCGTGGATCGATGCTGGTCGATGATGTCGACCACGCGTTCGGCGATGGCCGGCCACACCGATGTTCGTTCCGCGTCTCCCGCTGAACTGCCGGTGACGATCTCGTTCCCGTACTCGTCGCGTGCGGTGCTCCCGATGTCGCGAAAATCATCCACCGGTGATTCGACTGTGAGGGCTATCTGTTTGTCGATGCTCGGGCGTACGACGACGACCGAATCCGGATCGGTGCTATTTACGTAGCGAACCACCTCCGAGACGGGCGATACCGTCGCCGAGAGCGCGATCCGTTGCGCAGGTGCGGTAAGGAGCTCGTCGAGGCGCTCGAGCGATAAGGCCAGGTGGGCACCACGCTTGGTGTCCGCCAGGGCATGGACCTCGTCGATGATGACGGTTCGCACACCCGCGAGAGCGGAGCGAGCCTGGGAGGTGAGCAGTAGGAAGAGCGATTCAGGGGTGGTGATCCAAACATCGGGCGGGTGCTTCGCCTGTCGTGTTCGCTCAGCCTGAGGCGTGTCCCCGGTGCGGATCCCGACCGTAATGGTCGGAATCTCGACGCCGGCCTCGGCAGCCACTTGTTCGAGCCCTACCAGCGGACTGCGGAGGTTGCGTTCGATGTCGGACGCCAGTGCCTTGAGCGGCGAGATGTACAGCACGCGACCGCGCTCTTCGGGTGGTGTGTGCGCGAGTGAGTCCAATGACGCCAGGAACGCCGCCAGTGTCTTGCCCGAACCGGTGGGCGCGACGAGAACCGCGTCGAGTTTCGACGCGAGTACCGGCCATGCCTCGGACTGGATTGCCGTGGGGGCTCCGAGCGCTCGCTCGACCCAGGTACGAGCCCACGGGCTTAGCCCGTCGGGACCGATCGTGGCGGCCGGTGCCATCACTTGTGCTCCTAGAACCGAGGACCTCCAGCAGGGTGGTGCAGCGGCCCGAACTGCTCTCGCGGAGGATAGCCCGCGTGCGCAGGAGCGACTTCTGGGAACGGCTGAACGCGGTCCTCGGTGATGAGTACGCCGCGAGCTGGGCGAGTGATGTCGTGCTGCCTGCGCTCGGGGATACGGTGGAGGGATGCTTCGACCGTGGTGAGGACACCGTCGTGGTCTGGCGCGCCGTGTGCGAGGTGGTGGATGTTCCGTCCTTCCTGCGTTAGTGGATGGGCACCTTTCGCGTGGCCGGTGCCCCTAAGGTTTTGGGGTGGTTGAGACGAAGCGCGAGTTGCGTTTCCTAACGATCGTGACCTTCGGTCGGTCGGGGAGCACGGCGCTCCAGGCCGCGATCAACGCCCATCCGCACACGCTCATCCGCGGTGAGAACTACGGCGCGCTTCGCGCACTGCAGTCATACGTCGATGCGATTGCGGCAGCCGGCGACCGACACCACTCCGGCAAACCGCACCACCCCTGGTTCGGAACGGCGCGGCTAGATCCGTCCGCCGTTCTCGCCGATCAGCGACGCCACGTCATTGAATTCCTTCTGCGCCCGAAGCCCGACACTCGGTGGACGGGATTCAAGGAGGTGAGGTACGAGATCGGCCACTTCGACGATGCGGATGCCCTTGCCAACCACCTACTGTTCTTGAATGAACTTCTCCCGGGGATTCGCTATCTGATGAACGTTCGTGACCCGAAGGCTGCTGCTATGAGCGGCTGGTGGGCTGAACATCCGGATGCGGTGAGCACTCTTGAGCGCAGTACTCGGAATCTGCACGACGCGATGGAAACTGTGACGTCTGTACTCGGGCCGGATCGAGCAGTCCTTATCGAGCACGATCGGTGGTCTCAGGACCCGTTGGTTGTCGTGTCGGCGCTCGAGCGGCTTGGCTTTCCGGTGGACACCTCCGTTGTGACGACGTCGCTATCCCAACACCTCGATCACGGGCAAGCGCGCGGGAAAGGCGGAAACCCGTCATGAGTGCAACGGGGGAGATCCGCGACTTAGCTGAGCCTCTCGACCCGCTGGACACCTCGGCCGTCCATGCGGTCCAAAAGCGCAGCGTGGCAACGCTAGCCGGGAGTCAGATCCTCGGCGGAGTGGCCGTTGCCGGCTCGCTGCCGGCCGGTGCGCTGATCGCCGCATCGCTGAGTGGAAGTGAGGCAGCTGCGGGACTGGCACAAACGTTCGGTGTCGTCGGCGCCGCGCTGCTGGCCCTTCCGCTCGCACGCCTCGCGCTCACCCGGGGTCGGCGAGCAGCGCTGTCCTTGGGCTACGGCTTGGGCTTCTTGGGCGCCGTCGTCGTCGTCGTGAGCACGGTTCAGCGCTCGTTGTTCGGGGTCTATGCGGGATGCCTGCTAGTGGGCGT
>Ga0181588_10004801_pt1 | contig 11036 bp, 11 predicted proteins | sample 071ome_26_FD_148607 | JGI IMG/M metagenome (GOLD analysis project Ga0181588, IMG submission 148607) | Coastal salt marsh microbial communities from the Groves Creek Marsh, Skidaway Island, Georgia - 071409BT metaG (spades assembly) | ecosystem: Environmental > Aquatic > Marine > Intertidal zone...
ATGATCAGGATGTGCAGTTCCGTGGTTTGGAGCACCTGAACGACCGCTTCGTCCCCCTCGGCCCACCCTTCGATGTAATGCTCTGCCACCAAGAAGGCAAGGGCGGTCCCGAGGTGCTCGTTTCCATGATGGCCGCCGTCAATGTAGACCACTTCCTTCGCGGTGCCGTCGGGTTTGGTGTCCACGCTCCAATCGGAGATGCGCACCACATGCAGGGCGCGTCCAAGCACCGTTTCCCCAGCGGAGGTGAGGTCGACGATGTCGGGATGGTCGTCGGCCCACGCGTTGACGTCGATGGTCAATTGAGCGTGGGTGTGGTAGATGTGCTCCTGAACGATGTCGGGCTGTTGAGCGTGCGCGCCTGCGAGCGACGTGGTCGCAAGCAGCATGGCCGCGAGGAAGATGGCTCGCCCGCGCATGGACAGGGGAGGTCGACCGTTCTGAAGACCCTTGCCGCTGAAGCGCGTCACGTGGTCACCAGTCGGACGTGAAGGCGTTTGGATTCGACACGCGCTCGGATTCCCTCATCCAGATGGTCGAGCCGTCCCCGGTGTAGATGTCCGCATACGGGTCGACGTTTTCGGTTTCGAGGCTGCGTTGCATGTACGCCTCGACACGCTCGCGGAGGTCCGGCTTGAACTTCCAGTAGTGGATGCGCCATTCGCGTCCGTCCCAGAGCGTCGTCTCTTCCGACTCCGTGGTCAGGAGGTCCCAATCTTGGAACATGTAGAACAGGTTCCGGTCGTTGGGTTCGAGGGCATTGTCGATGATCCGGTTGTAGAAGCCGAAGAAGCCGAGGGCGTGCTCGGCCATGCCCCGAGCAACCTCCATGTCCATGTCCGTATCGATGTGCTGCTGGATGGCGCGCGTTAGGTCCTCAAGGGTCATGCTCATGCGATTCACCATCTCCGCCGCGCGAAACCTTTCTCCCGCGACGGTAGTGTATATTGTTCGACACCCTATATGAACACACCGAGGGATGAGCCCCCTTCATGGGCATCGAGCCACGCGAATCCTCATGATGTCATGTCGTTCCGCTTGGTCATGGAGGGCGACGTCCCCACCATGCTTGGTCTCGACGAGGACCCTTGGGCCGCTCCCGACATGGTCGTGCTTCCTCTTCCGTACGAACTGACCACGTCCTATGGCCAAGGCACGGCAGACGGACCCATGGCGTGCCTCGAGGCAAGCGCTCAGGTCGAACTTTACGACGTGCTCCTCAACGAGGACTTGCCTGCGGGGTTCACCATCCGGACGGAGCGACCGTGGTCCAGCGACGCAGGCAGCCTGGTCGAGCAACTGGATGCCATCGAAGGCTACGTCCGCCCATGGGCTTTTGGTGACGTGTTCCCGTTGGTGCTCGGCGGCGAGCACGGCATCCTGCCGCCCGTTCTCGCGGCCATGCGTGAGCACGCCACCCTGGAGGGCGACCTTGGCCGCCTCACCGTTGTCCAACTTGATGCACACGCGGACCTCCGGTCGGACCTCGACGGGGAACGTTGGTCCCACGCCTGCGCGGCCTCCCGGGCCCTTGACCTCGGCGTCGGGCGCCTCATTCAAATTGGCATCCGCGCGCATTCACTCGAGGAGGAGGCACGGATCCGTTCGGACGATCGCATCGAGACCCACTACGCCCGAGATTTGCTTTCACCGTGCGGTGGTTCAGCCCACTGGGCAAGGCTCATTGAGACCTTGAGGACCATCAAGGGCCCCGTTCACCTGACCATCGACATCGATGGCTTGGACGGCACGCTTGTCCCGGCCACAGGAACGCCTGTGCCGGGGGGCCTCACCTACTGGCACGCGTACGAGGCCATCGAGGCCGTGTTTGCCGCACCAGCGGCAACGGTCATCAGCGCCGATGTCAACGAGATTTGCCGACAAGAGGGCTCGCCCCTCACGCAGTTCACCGCTGCCATGCTTGCCACCAAGGTCCTGGGGGCCCACGTGCATGCCCGTCGAGAAGGGCGATGGGCCGCCTCTGCAGATTCGACGCCAGGGCCGCGAAAACCACTGGTTTGCGGCACATTTTCGGGTTTCAGGTAGCCATCTTTTGCGGGATATGCATAAAAACCCCGGGTCCTCCGCCCGCGCATTGACACACCAACCGCCTGAAGGCTCCCACGGCAAGCATGTGGTGCTGGACTTCACGGGGTACGCCCCTCCAGTCGAAGACGACGGCGGTTGGATGCTCGAGGTGATGCGTGCTGCGGTTGCACGCAGCACCGCACGCGAGGTGCACGCCCACGTCGAACGGTTCGACGGTGCCGTGTCCCCTCCGGGCTTCGCTGCCGTGGTCCTCCTCGATGAAAGCCACGTGAGCGCGCATTGCTACTCCGAACTCGGCTGGCTGGCCGTGGACTGCTTTACCTGCGGGTCCACCGACCCAATGGGCATCGCTGACGACATCACGGCCTCCCTCGTCGCCGCCATGCCTGACCTTGTCCTGCGCCACCGCGCTGAGATGCCCCGCTTCGTGCATGGCGAGGTGGTTCACCTGGGGGCCTGAGGATGTCGGTCCGCGACTTCGTGGACCACCATTACGAACACTTCAACGCGGGCACGCTTCGCGAAACAGCACATAGCCTCCTGGAGTTTCTGCAGGGCGGCGGGAAACTGATGCTCACCCTGGCTGGGGCGATGAGCACGGCTGGGATGGGGCGACTCATTGCACCGATGATCCGTGCGGGGCACATCGGCGCCATCTCCTGCACGGGGGCGAACCTCGAGGAAGACGTCTTTCGACTCGTCGCGCACGACCATTACGAACGCATCCCGCACTGGCGCGATTTGTCCGCCGAAGACGAGGTTGCCCTCCTCGAACGTGGAATGAACCGCGTCACCGACGTTTGCATTCCGGAGGAGGAGGCCTTCCGGGCCCTTGAGGCCCACCTTCTTCGACGCTGGCGGTTGGCGGGTGAAGCAGGGACCCGGGCCCTTCCTCATCGCTACCTGTACGACCTGCTCACCTCTGGGGACCTCGACGACGCGATGCAGGCCGACCCGAGCACGAGTTGGCTCTTGGCTGCGGCCTACGCAGACCTCCCCTTGCTCGTCCCCGGGTGGGAGGACTCGACCTTGGGCAACATCCTCACTGCCCGGGTCCTCCAAGGCGAGGTCGCCTCCACCGATGTGGTCCGAGGCGGTTTGGACTACATGCTTGACCTCGCACAATGGTACGAGGCCCAGGACCAGCCGGTCGGCTTCCTGCAGGTGGGTGGAGGCATCGCCGGCGATTTCCCAATCTGCGTGGTTCCGATGCTGAACCAAGACCTCGACCACGGGGTTCCTCTGTGGTCGTGGTTCGCCCAGATTTCCGAATCCTCCACGTCCTACGGTGGCTACTCCGGTGCGCCACCGAACGAGAAAATCACTTGGGGGAAGCTCTCCCCTGAAACACCACGCTTCATCATCGAATCCGACGCCACCATCGTGCTGCCGTTGCTTATCGGGTACGTGCTCGATCTCTGACAGAGGGCAGACACCCCTATGAGGGTCCCTGACGAGGTTGTACCATGAACGCACGTGTGCTTGGCATGACCGTCGTGCTGTTGCTGGCCACGCTGCCGATTTCGGCTCACGGTGAATCCAGCACACCGCACCTGCTTGTCGACTGGCAAGGCGAGGGTGAAGGCCAGCAGTACCTTTTGGTGATGCACGACGACGCGGCGTACGACCTCGACATTGTGCTCCAGATCCAGCGTGGAAACGAATTCCTCACCCCACAGGTCAACCACTCATGGGCCACGGTGGACGGGCGTTCGACCGCGACCCTTGTGGCCGATGTCGCCCCAATGTGGGGGGATTTGGTCCACCTCCAGGTGACCGTCGTCGCGCGGAACGGCGAGGCCACCACCGGCCCTGTGCTCGACCGGTCGTTTAGCGTGGGACGATGGAACGAGCCAATGGCTGACCACGAACTGACAACCACGTCGTCGTGGACCCTTGAACAGCGTCGTAGCAGTGCGGACGGGCCACAGACCTTCGTTCTCGATTTCAACGGACAGGGGTGGCAGCAGCGGGTCGGCGAGCGGCTCGATGCGTGGGACCTCGGTGACGGATCCTTGCAGATGCTCGAAACGCTTGATGGCTCGACCATGGACCTCAACCTGACGTTGGACCGCGTCTGGAGGAACCAGACAAGCCTTGCAGGCGTCGTCACGAGCACGGTGTTCGATGCGACGGGGTACGGAACATTGGTTCTGCTCGACACCTCAGGGGGGCTGCGAAGCGTCGTCACCACCACGGTCTCGGAAGCGAGCCTGAACCGGTCCGTGGTGCTTGGGGTGGTGGACGAACGTCTTCGTCTCGAAGCCAACGGGACGATCGCCGTCAACGAAGAAGATGCGAGCGAAGCCGGAGGCCAGTACGACCTCGACGGTACTGTCTCGGTGCTTCTTCTCGAATTGTGGGACGAAAACGGTACGAGGCGGCTGGACCATCAGCAGATTGAGGCTCAAGCCACCTTGGTGCTCATCGAGGACGGCACCCGAATGGACCTGGATCTCGACGCCTTCACCTCACTCCAGCGTTGGGAGGACGGGGTTCGAATCGATCAACATGAGGTGCTGAAAGGCGAGGGCACCTTTGGCTTCGAGGACCGAGACGAAAACGCGACGATGATCGTGAACGGCACCGTCCACCGCTTCCACCAAGAAAGCCTCAACGGCCTCACCACGGAGGACACGTTGCACGTTGACGGGACGCTTTCTGGGGACGTCCAAGGCACGTTCGGCGTCGTCCGAGGCATCGAAGCGACCACGACAACAATGAACGCATCCGGCGTTACGTTTGACGTCAACGTCATCCACCAAGAGGACTGGTTCAACATCACTGGCGTTGGTGGCGGCTCCTTCCTGGGTGGGGCCGGACTCGGCTCGCACCACAACGAATCGTGGTCCTATGACGTGATTGGGATCGACTACGACAACCGGACCGTGCGACTGATCTGGGAACAAACAGGTCCGGATCCTTCCGAAGGCGATGAACGACCTGCGCGCTCCCCCGTCCCGATGGAGCCGCAAGCGCCCGAGCCGGTGGAGGGCCTCGGTGACGTTGACGTCAGCCGTGAGACAGGGCTGGTCCCCATCCCAATGAAGGCTGGCGATCGTGTGCTGCTCGACGGACAAGAAGGCCTCACGATGCACATGGAGGTGCTGGAGTCAAGCACGGACAACGCCGATGGCCGAACCTTCACCACGGTTCGTTGGAGCGGTTCGTACCTCGACCTCGAGGGGACTGCGGAAGGGCATCTGGTCTCGGTTGGGCCGCTCTCCGGGTTGTCGACGACCGTCCTGCGTAGCGTTGAGGTCCCCTACGGCGGGTCCGGTGACGTCGCTTGGCTCAACGAGACCCAGCACCTCGACCGCGTGCTGTCCCCGTCGGTGGTCACCGAGGAGGACAACACGTTGCCTCACCTCCTATCCCTCTCCACGCCGGCGGGAAGTGCGGTCGCTGAGGGAGGTCGCAGCGCCGTGCTCGTCGCTGAGGTGGAGGACCCCGATTGGAACCTTCGTGACGTCGTGGTCGACCTGGGTGCTCTCGGCCTTGGGCTCCGTGCCCTCAACGACAAGGGCGTGGACGGGGACGCAACGGTCGGTGACGACCGATGGAGCACCGTGCTGTCCATCACGAACGGCACCGTGGGTTCGTTCACGGTACCTGTGCGCTTGACCGACGCCTTCGGTGAGGTGACCGACACGTCGTGGAACATCAGCATCGAAAATCCGGGCCCTCGCGCCACCGGACTTGACATCGTACCTGACCGGGCGGAACGCGGCTCAACGGTGATCGTCGAGGTCACGGTGGTCGACCAGCACGACGTGGAGGCGGTCCGCCTTGATCTCACGCCGCTCGGCGGCAGCGTCGTGACGATGGAGCGCGTTTCGGGAACGGACCGTTGGGGGACAGATTTTCCAATTCCAGAATCCGCCACGCCCGGAACCGTATTGTTGAGCCTGGAGATGACGGATGGTCTTGGGGCGACCCGGATCAGCAGCGTGACCTTCGACCCACTCCGTGGATTGGTTGGACCCTTTGATGGAGCAGGCGCAGCGGAACCCGTGCCCTTCGTTCTCACCGTGGTGAACGACGCACCGACCATCACGGTGCCGGACCGGCTCGTGCTGAACAGCGCGGACCGAGGTCGGTGTGTGCCCTACGAGGTGGAGGTTGTCGACCTCGATGGCGTTCGCACCGTTCAGGTCGACCGTGGTTCGCTGACCCCCTTGGGCAGCAGCGCCGGGTGGTTCGACATGGTCGACGACGGTACAGGTGACGACCGCGTCGCAGGTGATGGAGTGTGGACCACGTGCGTCGAAGTGCGCAGCGGAACCCCGTTTGGCGCCCATGAAATCTTGCTTCGGGCATCGGACGACTTTGGCGCGGTTTCTCCAACCGCATCGGCGGTTGTCAGCCTCGAAGAGGGAGGCGATCCAACCCAACCCGGCGGTGGAGGGTCGATGGCCATGGCCTGGGCGGGGATCGGCGTCGGCGGCCTCGTGCTGCTTGGGGCCGTGTTGGTGATGCTTCGCCGAGGACCGGGTTCGTTTGAGGAAGCCTTTGGCGAGCGATGAGGCCCCGTCACCCCTTCCGACAAGCGTTTATACTCCCGCCCGGTGGGCCGACTGCACACGCGAGTGTAGTGTAGTGGTTATCACCTGGCGTTGCCAACGCTAGAACCCGGGTTCGAGTCCCGGCACTCGCATCTTTTCCATAAAAACAGGAGATGGAGTAGCCTTTCAATTCCCTTTCTTTTGCAAAACCAAAGCCTTTTGCGGTCGGAGCCTTGATGATGTGGAGTGGGATGATGGGCCATGACCGAGCGCGTCATCTACATCGGAAGCAAACCCGTGCATCTCTACATCCGTGCTGTCGTGACCGCGATGGCGGCCGGTGAAACGACGGTGACGCTGAACGCTCGCGGTACGGCCATCTCCAAGGCCGTGGACGTCGCTGAGTTGTGCCGTCGCCGCCACGGCCAAATCGCGCTTGGTTTGCCGGAGATGGTGCATGTCCGAAGCGTCACCATTGACACGGAAGACGTCGAGCGTCGAGACGGTCAAGGCATGCGTGGTGTGAGCGTGATCAGGATCACCCTCGAAGGCGAAGGTGACGTTCCAGCGGCTCAAGCCTGAGCGTCCAGCAGCGCGCGCAGGCGCCGCGTGATCTCATCGGCTGTGGCTTCGTAGACGTCCCGTGGCTGGCCCACGGGGTCATCCAAACCCCAATCGTCGTCAAGGGGAAGGTTCGGGCATGCCACGCCGCAGCCCATCGAGATGATGCGGTCGGCGGCCTCGACGTCCACCTCGTCGATGCTCTTTGGACGCAAGCCAGACGTGTCCACGCCACGGTCTTCGAGCACAGCCAGCGTGTGCCCTGCCACGGCCGCACCGGGGTGGGTGCCGGCACTGCTCGCCTCAAACCCGAGGTGGCGTGCGATGGCTTCGGCCAACTGGGACCGGCAGGTGTTGCCGACGCAGACGAAGAGGAGGTGCATGGTGAGCAAGGGTGGCGACCTTGTTTGAACTTCGTGGTCGGTACGAGCTGCTCTGCTCAGTGGCTTGGTCCAATGCGATGGTTGAAGGTGAGCCTGCCGACCTCGAAACCGATGTGGGCGCCGCTCAAGCCCGTGGCTCTCAGCCTCCTGTTTTGGTTGTCGCTCTTCGCGGGGCATATCGCGGCCGCAGCACAGGGCATGTGGGTGCTCTTCGAGGTGCTGTCGTGGTCCCTTGGTGCCGTTGGACTGGCCCTTGGTGGACTCGCTGTGTCCCTGAACGCGCGGATGGGGGAAGCGTCCGACGGCCCCTACGTCCTCGCTGTCGGTCAGGGCCTTGCTCTGGTGCTCTCGGCCTCCTTCGGCTGGGCCCGGGATGGTGTTGGTGTTGAGATGCTGGCGTGGCCTGCACTGTCCGCTGTACTGTGGTGGCTCATGCACCGTAGGACGTCCGTAGCGTCCAACCCCTGAGCGCGCCTTGAAAAGAGCCCCACCAATCGAAGACCATGGCCGGTTCCCCCGTGTCCACCCACAACCCCGCAGCCGGTGACGGTGCAGCGCCCGCCAGCCCTTCCCCGGACCAGCAGCGCCAGATGGAGCAAGCCTACGCGCAAATGAAGCGGAAAATGGCGATGCAGGCGCTTGGGAAGCGCATCAAACACAAGATCATGGTGCTCTCAGGAAAGGGTGGTGTCGGCAAATCCACCGTGTCCACTGGTCTTGCGCTATCGTTGGCTCAGCAGGGGCATAAGGTGGGCATCCTTGACATTGACATCACCGGTCCGAACGTCCCCAAGATGATGGGACTCGGCGGGAAACGCCTCCACGTTGAGGAAGGGCGCATCCATCCCGCAGTTGGTCACAACGGTGTGAAAGTCATCTCGATGGCCTTTCTGCTTGACGACGACGACACACCGGTGGTGTGGCGTGGCCCCATCAAGCTCGGCGCGATTCAGCAGTTCATCGGTGATGTGGAATGGGGCGACCTGGACTACCTCGTGATCGACTTCCCACCTGGCACCTCCGATGAACCGTTGACGGTGGCTCAGTCGCTCCCCGACATCGACGGCATGGTCATCGTGACCACCCCCCAAGACGTGGCCCTGCTCGACAGCCGCAAGTCCATCGGGTTCGCTGAATCCCTCAAGGTGCCCGTGCTCGGGGTTGTGGAGAACATGAGCGGGTACACCCTGAGCGGAACGGCCCCAGCCGGGACCGAACTCAAAATCGCCGGGCCGGGGGGCCGAACGCACGACGTAACCGCCGACGCTTCTGGTTCGTTTTCAGTGACCCTCGACCTCTTCAAGCAAGGTGGCGGCAAGGCGACTGCGGAGGAATTCGATGTTCCGTTCCTCGGCGCACTCCCCTTCGACCCAGGCTTCGTTCGCGGAGGCGACGACGGGGTGCACCGTATCGTGAGCGACCCGGACGGCCCCTCTTCGCACGCCTTCGCACAGGTCGTGTCAGCCATCCAGTCTCGCATCGCTGAAGGCAGCAGCGCAGGCCTTGAGATCGTCTGAGGTGGAGGCATGAGCGGTGACGTCCCTCGGCTCGTTCGGCTTGAGCGTCGCACGGCAGACCTTCACCTGACCTGGGAGGACGGGACGGTCCACGAGGTCACGTACGACGACGTCAGGCACGCGTGCCCCTGTGCCAAGTGCGCACCCTCCCGAAACGACGACGAAACGAGCGCGATTCTTCGGAGGCAGGTGGAGGCGTTGCCGCCAAGCCTTCCGACCGTTCGTACGGTGGGCCACTACGCTGTGACGTTCGAATGGGACGATGCTGGGTGCAGTTCGGGTATCTACCGCTTCGAACGCTTGTGGGCTTTGGGAAGGCGAGAGGATCCCGACGGCGGCCGACCCTACGTCCACGGGGCGTGGTGAGCATGTTTGAGCCCGCTGAGGTGCTTCACCTTGGCGCGGAAGCCGAGGTGACCGCAGGGAGGTGGCTCGGTCTCGACGCCGTTCGCAAGCAGCGACGGGCCCGCTCGTGGCGACACCCCGACCTCGATGAGCGCCTAGGACGTCAACGCTTGCTGGGGGAGGCTCGACTGCTTCTTCGATTGCACCGGGCGGGTTTGCGTGTCCCGGCCTTGTTCGATGCTGACGTCGACCGGGATGTCCTGATCATGGAGCGCTTGCACGGACGCCCCCTGATTGATGTCCTCCGCGACCGGACGATCCCCGACGTGCTCACCGTCATGCAAACGGTTGGTTCCGAAGTCCGCCGCCTTCACGCTCATGCAGTCACCCATGGCGACCTTTCGACGAACAACATCCTGGTCATGGACGACGGCCATGTGGCCCTCATCGATTTTGGGCTGTCCAGCATTGAATACGACCTGGAACGGTACGGCATCGACCTCCACGTCCTTGACGAAGTGCTTGGGGCAAGCCACCCTGACCGGGAGGGCGCGATGGAGGCGTTGATTGAGGGCTACCTTGCTTCTGACGTCGCAGATGCTCAGGACGGCTCTGGCGGTACGGTTCCTTCGGCGGCCGAGGTCGTCGAGCGGCTTGAGATGGTGCGCACAAGGGTGCGCTACCATGGCTGAGGCTCACTCCTCCTCGATGGACGCAGAACGGATGGCGCGTTGTCGTTGCACAACGTTCGCCACGGTGAGGAACAGCGCCACCACCAGGCCCGTCTGAAGGACAATGTTGGCGTAGGGTTGCAGTTCGACTTGACGGCTGTGGATTTCGACGCTCGTGAAGCCGGCGTTCGTTTCCTCGAGGTAAATGATGTGGTCATCGAGGACAGTTGGCGACCATTGGTGCCGAAGATCGGCCGTCAGCACCTCCGTCCGGTTCGTCGTCAGGTTGTGAAGATGAATCTCCCCGTCGAGGTACTTGTTTTCCGGGTTGCGTGGGTCGAGGTGGTCCCACGCCGTGAAGGCCATCAGGTGGAGGCCAAGGTCAGGGTCGGCAGCGGGGTACTTCCCGTCCCCAACGAGCACCGTCGTGGCCGTGGCGCGCTCGTACAGGAGGAGTCGGTCCACGGTGCTGACGTTGACCACGGCGGCGAGGTGAGTCGGGCTCAAGTCGAGGTCGATGATGGTGGCGTTGGCCACGTCAGCGGGGAGCCCCCACGCCGCCATCGCCTCTTCTTGTTCGACGGGCGCCGAAGCGTTGAGCACGATGCCCACCGACCCTGTTGTTTGGAGCCGGCCGATGCGGACTTCGCCGGGCGCGTCGGACGTGGACCACGCCAACTCTGCACCTGACGTGGCCAGCACGGTCACGTTGGTGGCCTCTTCAGGGAGCGCGACATCTTCGCCTGTGGACGTCCAACCGTGCAAGCGGCCGTCGACCACGGCCAAGACCACCCCGCCTTCTGCGACGGCGAGGGAGGTCGGCCGGGCGGTGAGGGGGAGGTCGAGGACGGTGCTTCCCTGCGCCTTGGTTTCCACTGCCACCAGCCGTGTGGCGTTGGCCATGACGAGCAGGCCTTGGTCGAGCGCATAGGGATCGCCCTCAGTCATGACAGGTTGGTCCACGAGGAAGGGTTCGTCGGGGAGGGTGAGGTCGTAGAGCAGCAT
>Ga0181588_10004823_pt1 | contig 11010 bp, 6 predicted proteins | sample 071ome_26_FD_148607 | JGI IMG/M metagenome (GOLD analysis project Ga0181588, IMG submission 148607) | Coastal salt marsh microbial communities from the Groves Creek Marsh, Skidaway Island, Georgia - 071409BT metaG (spades assembly) | ecosystem: Environmental > Aquatic > Marine > Intertidal zone...
GGCGCCCCCCTTGCGCTCGGTTGATCTCAAGGCTCGGGTAATGCGCAAGGTGAGAGATCAGTTTCTCAAGGCTGAGCGCGATGTTAGGGAGCGCGTGCTCGATTTGATAGAGCGCGCTCTTCACCTCAGCGTCGCTGAGCGCCACCATCTTGTTGCCTTCATCAAAGAGGCCCCACACCCACTGGTGGGCGACCACGCCCGTGATCAGACGCGCGATTAAGAGGCCACTCACGACCCCCAACAGCCCATAGCTGAGGTGGCCAAGGTACGCGAGAGGCAGGGCGAGCAGGAGGCTGTTCATCATCGAGATCAGGGTCGCCTTGAGGGGTCGATTGATCGCGTTGAAGGTCGAGTTCGCGGCGTAAATCACCCCCTGAAGCGCGTAGCTCGCTGAGATCACTCGCAGGTATAAGGTGAAGCTCTCACAGACCTTAGGGTCGCTTGAGATCGCGCTCGCCAAGGTCGGCGCGAGCGCCTCTACGATCACCCACACGCTGAGCCCCCAGATGAGCGAGATCTTACGCGCGAAGCTCAGGCTCTCTACCACTCGGTGCGTGAAGTGCGCGCCCCAGTTTTGCCCAATAAAGGGGCTCAGCGCGCCTCCCATCACCATAGGCACGAGCAAGAACAGCCCCTCAAGTCGCACCGCGAGCCCATAGCCCGCGATCGCCTCCGCGCCATACAGCGCGATCAGCGCCGTGATCAAGCCAGCCGAGAGCGGGGTGAGCGCGTTCGTCAGCGCGGCGGGCACCCCCACCTGCATCACCGACCTCAGCGAGCGGGTCAGGCCACGGGGGTTGAGGTTCTGCGTCGACAAGACCCCCTGCTTCGTGAGCAGGTACATCGTAACCGAGAAGGTCGTCATACGAGCGATCATCGTGGCGATCGAGGCCCCCTCGAGCCTCATCGCCGGCGCCCCGAGGTACCCAAAGATGAGCACAGGATCTAAGATCATATTCATCCCCGCCGCGGTGAGCATCAAGCGCATCGGGGTCTTGCTGTCCCCGCTCGCCCTCAAGACGCCATTGGCGACGATGACCGTGATCAAGAACGGGAGCCCGATAAACCACCAGCGCATATACTCGAACAGCAGAGGTAAGAGCTCAGCGCTCGCGCCGATCAATGAGAAGACGGCGTCATGGGCAATAAATCCAAGCACGGCCAACGCCCCTGAGAGCGCGAGCGCCATTAGGATCGCGTGCCCAGCGACCTGGTTCGCCTCCTCTCTCTTCCCCGCTCCAATCAGGCGCGCGACGGTCGCGGTGACCCCAATCCCGAGCCCCATACAGAGGTTGATGATGAGCCCCACCACAGGGAAGGTGAAGCTCATCGCGGCGAGCTCTTGGGTGCCAAGTAGGCCCACAAAGTAGGTGTCGGCGAGGTTCACCGAGATCATCGCGAACACACCGACCACCATCGGGAGGAAGAGGCGTTTTAAGTGCTTTGGGACGCTCCCTGTCGTGAGTAGGGTCGGCGCTGTAGCGCTTGAGCTCATGGTCGCTCCTTCAGAGCCTAGGCTTAATCTAACGGATGTTTAGAAGCCGAGGTTATCTCTAAAAGATCGAGGGCACAACGCCCACTTACGCCCGTTTCAGCTCACTCCTCACTCCCCACAAAAGACCAGCGTCGCGTGGCGCCTTGCACGACCTCATGGACCTCATAGCGGAGCGGGAGCGCATCATTGGCGAGCCACAGGCCGAGCTGGTCATCAAAGTGAGGCGAGCTCGTTGAGCCCGACTGGCCACCAGGGACGATGTTCTGCCCGCTCACCGCGCCGTCCTTGAGCTCGATCACCATCCGCATAACAGGACCATTGGTGAAGGTGTAGTCTCCTGAGAACCCTGGGTTTGCGGCGTCTACACCCCACTGGTCACCTGGGCGTGGGAAGTGCTTGAGCCCCTCACGAGGGTCTCCCTCTTCTAGACCCTCAGCGAGCGGGAGTCGACTGGTCGTGACCGAGAACTGAGAGATCAAGGCCGCGACGGGGCCCTCATCTCCTAAGAAGGGCGCGAGGATCGACTCAAAGCGACCCATGTGCCTCAGCCCCCAGCGCCACGCGCTCATGTCATCCGTCCCAAAGCCACCCACGCCTGGCTCACTCGGCTCCGCGCTGAGCTCCTCAAAGGCCATCGCGAGCGCCTTAATCATCAGCTCATCGCTCAGCTCCACCTGATCGTCGGTGCGGACGTCATCAAAGAACAGCGACTCTTGGGTCGCCTCACGCCAAGACTCGAGCCCCACCGCGCGCTCAGAGCCACGGTCGCGTAGCATCCGCTCAAGCGCATAGACCTGCCGGCGGGTCCCGTCCATGGGGATGCTCTGCTCTGCCTCATCCTCCCACACTAAGGTCAGCAGGTACCGGAGGGCCGAGTTAAAGATCATCGTCGCGACCGCGTCGCTCGCCTCCTCCTCTGTTACGTTCGGATGGTAGAAGGTTTCTACCCCAGAGCGAGCATGGAAGCCTCGGCTCGCCCAGCGGGTAAGGTAGCCCTGCGCCTCCTCCATCTGAGCGCGCGCCTCACTCCAGAGGGCTACGGCCCGTTGCTGTCCCTCATTGAGTAGCTCACCGTCTATGAGCTGAGCTTGCCAGAGGGTCGCACGCTCGAGTGCCGTGATGAAGTGAGGAGCGAAGCGCTCACCCATCAGCGACTCATCATTGGCCTGTACCTCCGCCATCTCTGTGACCCCCACCTCACCCTCCGCGACGAGGCGGTCGATGTGCCTCGCGATCAAGTAGGCGCGCTCGTTCGCCCACGGGCCACCCAGATACCAAGGGTCATTGTCTACCCGACCATCTCGCCCAAAGGGTAACGGCTCATTATTCGCCGTCACGACATAGCCCTCTGGCGGGTTGAGCGCCTCAGGCATCTGATCTGCAGGCACGACACAGCGATAGGGGTCGCTGTGCGCTCCGCTCGGATCAAAGGCTGACTCATCCACAAAACCTCGCTCATCTGAAGGGAGGGTGAAGCCCCCAAAGCGTGCCCCGTCGATGAGCGCGTTTGGAGCGGAGCCGACCCCCCATGTCCCGTCGCTGTCACGGTCGAGGTAAGCGCGACAAGGCATCGACTGGTAGCTCGTATAAAGGACGCTCCCTGACTGATCACCCACGGCGCTAAAGAGGCCACCACCGAGGTAGCGACGGCTCTGCGCTTGATACTCCTCTACCGTCTGAGCGCGCCCCGCGCCAAAGAGCGAGTCGATGAAGCCACTGGCGTCATAGGCGCCGTGATCTACGCTGATCGCGCTGATCACCCCATCTCCGTTCTGGTCCTCTGGGATCACCCAGCCCGTGAGCACGTTCACCGCGCCAGAGTTAGGGGTGTTCGCCTCCTCTAAGCTGACGCTCCGACCCTCGATCTCCATGATCCGACGACCATCAAAGGTCAGATAGACGACATAGTTAAGGTCAAGCTCAGGGCTGTCGAGCGCCTCACGAGCGGGGGCTTGGATGCTGTGCGCCTCTGTTTGAAGGTCACGCCACACCCGACCGCCCGCCTCATCGGTGCTCGCTGAGCGCGCAGGGCGCCCGTCCTCACCCAGCTCAAGTAGCTCCTCATACCAGTCGGTGATGTCGAAGTATGGGTTCACCTGAGACCACGCGATGTCGCCGTTCGTCCCGACCGCCATCACCGGGATCGAGGTGATGAGCAGGCCCGCTTGGTTGAGCCCCCCCTCACCCCCAAGGGCCTCGGTGTTCAGGCCCACTTGATACATCACAGATGGAATCGAGAGCGCGAGGTGGCCGTCCCCCGCGATGACGCTCCCGCCTCCTGTATGCTGGGCGCCCACCGCCCATGCGTTCGAGCCAAAGCCGAGCTGGTGGTCACGCCCAAACCACTTAGAGAGGGGCTTAAGGCGCTCACGGAGCCTCTGGACCATGCTGAGAGAGCTCTTGATCGCGCCCACCCGCGCCCGGAGCTGTGTACCGAGCTCAGCGACAGCGCTTGAGCGTACTGACTCGCCGTCCGCCTTCCCTTGGCTGACCGCTGAGCCCTGCCCCCATGAGTCACTTGGGCGCGCGCTCGAGGCCTCCACCATCGGGGTGTGGTTGAGCGCCACCTCTTGGGTGAAGAGCTCAGCACGCTCAGGGTCCCCCTCATAGAGCTCAGCGATCTGGAGCAGGCGCTGTGTATAATCGAGGTCCTTAGTCTCAAAGTTCGTCTGGAACAAGATCACCGCCGCCATCGCGCTGATGTCAAGCGTGCTCCATGGCTTCATCAGCTCGAGTGGGGTAGTCCTGAAGAGGGCGCCCGCGAGGGTGTACTCCATCGGCGCCCGCTCCTCGCCCACCTCGACCGCCTCGATGTACGCGTTGATCCCATCACAGACCGCCTGCAGGTACGCGAGCGCCCCCTCACTCGTCCGCTCATGTAAGCGCTGAGCGACCATGCTCATCCCAAGGCCACGGCTCTCGAGGTCAGAGCTGAGGCCAAGTGAGCCAAAGAGCCCGCTGATGGTGCCCTGACCTAAGCGACGCACGATGTCCATCGTAAAGAAACGGTCCCGCGCCAGTACATACCCCAAGGCGCGCCCCGCGTCCGCCTCGCTCTCTGCGAAGACATGCGGGACGTCCATCTCAGTGAAGATCACCTCAGCGGGTGCCTGCAGCCCCGGGATGATGATCGCTCGCTCTGAGGGGACCCCCTCAATCAGCTCACGCGCCTCATTCACCTCGACCCCACCCGCGCCTCCTTCGCCTCCTGCGCCTCCTTCACCCCCTGCGCCCCCCTCACCCCCGGTCTCCCCTCCATCTATGCCCCCACCCCCAACCGTCCCTCCGGGGGTCCCTGCGCTGACCCCACCCTCATCCGGCTTGGGCTTAGGGTCATCATCACACCCCCAGCCAAGTGAGGCGCTCAAGCAAATCAACAGCAACCAAAGCCCCCAATGAGGTCCGTTGCTCACGGTCTTATCAGTCATATCTCACTCCGATCGAAGCGCGCCTTCATGCGCGACGCGGGCTTAGCCCCGCCCTACGATCTGAGCCAAGCGGCGGCCTCACGTCCATTTAAAAGTGCGTCCTCCATCGAGGAGTAGTTCCAGTCTCCATAGCGACCTGTGCTCAAGATCCCCTGCTCAGCGAGCCACTCATGGAGCGTAGCGCGAGACTCAGCGTAGGCCTCATCATAGATGACATAAGCCTCAGGGATGTGCCGTGGCTCGGCGAATAACACCTGCTCCGCCCGCTCGATCATCCCCATCTCAATCAGCCCCTCAATGACGCGAGGAGTGAGCGCCTCGGGGGGCGTCTCTCGGTCTGAGAGCTCGATGTACAGAGAGCTGTGGCCCTCTGGCGCCATCGCAGGTAAGGCGTTCGAGAAGGAGCCAACGCGGTACATCGGCCAGCGCTCCTCAGGGACATACACCCAGTGGTCAGGCTGGCCAAGCGCCCCCTTGACGCCAACGTTTAGATAGGCGACGTCCGTCGCGCGGAGGCGTGCCCGAGCCTCACGCGCTCGCTCAGGGACCTCCGCGCCACACAGGTCGATCAGGCGGGTGAGGTGCATGGTGCTGACGAGCTTCTCATAGCTCACTTGGCTCCCGTCGCTCAGCGTGACGAGCTTGGCTTGAGGTGAGATGGAGGTCACCCCAGACTCAAGGGAGACGCGCTGTCGACCCACCCCCTCCGCGAGGGCCTCAGCGACGCTCTGGATCCCACCCTGCTTAGGGTACAAGAACACCGCGTTATAGCCCATCCCCTGCTGATGACAGCCCACCGCGCCCGCGACGATGTCCTCGAGCTGAGGGCGAGGCACAAAGCGCTGACACCAACGGCTGGTGATCTCGCTCGCCTCTACGCCCCACAGCTTCGCGTTGTATGGGATCATAAAGTGCCTCGCGATCCCCTCACCGAAGTAGAGGGTCACCCACTCATCAAAGCGCTCGGGCTCCTCCTCAACCCTCAGCTCAGCGGGGCGGTTCGCGCGGGCCTCGATCGCCCCCATCACGCACTCTTTAATCACCTCGGGGGGCAGGCCATAGGTGTTCGCTTGGAACGGGTAGAGCGTGTAGACGCCATGAGACCAGACGCGACTCAGGCGCTCTACCTCCACGAAGTGCTCCTCCCCACAGAGCGACAGCACGAGCGCGCGCATCTCTGGGTCGCGCAAGTGGAGCCAGTGGCCGGTCACGTCAAAGGTGAAGCCGTCTATATGTTCTGAGCGCGCCTTACCGCCTACATAATCGCTCGCCTCAAGGACATGCGCGCTCGGGCAATGGTAGGCGGTAGAGAGCCCCGCGAGGCCCGCTCCAATAATTAGCTGAGGGCGATGTACAGGGGCGCTCGACATAGCTACGCTCACATTTCGCTTGCTTAAGGAGGTTCAGGGCTCAATGCTTATCACTCCACAGAGGTCAGCACAAACGCAGGGCGCCTGAAGTGGACCCTCACCGGACCCTCACCGGACCCTCACCGGACCCTCACCGAACCCTCGCCTGACCCTCGACCGAGCCCTCACACCTCCCTAAGGAGCGAGCATGTCTAACAGCTTCCAGATCATCACCCCTATCGACGGGAGCGTCTACGCTGAGCGAGCGCTTCACACTTATGAGCAGGCCCAGCACGCGGCGAACGAGGCGCGGGAAGCCCAGCGGGGCTGGGCGCGCCTCTCGATTGAGGAGCGCGCGGTCTACATGAGGCGCTTTCTAGACTGCTTCCTCGCTAAGAGTGACCTGATTGCAGAGGAGCTGACCTGGCAGATCGGCCGACCGATCAGCCAGAGCCCCGGTGAGCTCCGAGGCTTCGCCGACCGCGCTCGATATATGATCGACTGCGCTTCAGAGGCGCTCGCGCCCGTCGTCCCGAGCCCGATCGAGAGCCTCACTCGCTCCGTAAACCGCGTCCCGCTCGGGGTCGTGCTCAACCTCCCCGCCTGGAACTACCCGCTCCTCACCGCGGTCAACGCCTTCGTCCCTGCGCTGATGGCGGGCAACGCGGTGCTGTTTAAGCACTCAAGTCAGACCGCGATCTGTGGAGATCGGATCGCGGCCGCCTTTGAGGAGGCGGGCCTCCCTGACGGCCTCTTTGGGCACCTGTACCTCGACCACGCCACCACCGAGCGCCTCATCGCCAGCCCCGCGGTCGACTTTGTCTGCTTCACCGGCTCAGTCAAGGGAGGGCACGCCGTCACCCGCGCCGCCTCTGAGCGCTTCATCGGGATGGGGCTTGAGCTCGGAGGGAAGGACGCGGCCTACGTACGCCATGACGCCAACCTCGCTCACGCGGTGGAGAACCTCGTGGATGGCGCGATGTTCAACTCAGGGCAGAGCTGTTGTGGGATCGAGCGGATCTATGTTCATGAGTCGCTGTTCGATGACTTTGTGGAGGGCGCGGTGATGCTCGCGAGCCAATACCGGCTCGGTGACCCACGAGACCCCAACACCAACCTCGGCCCGCTCGTCCGCACCTCAGCGGCGCAGTCGGTCCGTGATCAGATCGAGCAGGCGAGGCGCATGGGCGCGCACCTGCACGTCACGCCAGAGCAGTTTGGCTATGATGACCCCGCCACCGCCTACCTCGCCCCGCAGATCCTGACCAACGTCACGCATGAGATGGATATTATGCGGGAGGAGACCTTCGGCCCTGCGGTTGGGATCATGAAGGTCAGCTCGGACGAAGAGGCGATCCGCTTGATCAACGACTCCCCCTACGGGCTCACCTCGGCGATCTGGACACAAGACCAAGATGTGGCGTCCGTGATCGCGCCTCAGCTCGAGGTAGGGACGGTCTTCATGAACCGCTGTGACTACCTCGACCCTGCGCTCGCGTGGGTAGGCGTCAAGGACTCAGGCCGAGGCTGTACGCTCTCAAAGGTCGGCTACGAGTCGCTGACCCGCCCTCAGAGCCTGCACTTTAGGACCCTCAGCTGATGAGCGAAGCACAAGCGATCCCTACAGACGCAAAGCAGGTTGTCGTCCTCACAGGCGCCTCTACCGGCATCGGCTTCGCGAGCGCTCGCGACCTTGTCAGCAAGGGCGTGTATGTCTTTGCGGGCGTGCGCCGACCCGAGGACGCAGAGAAGGTGCGAGCCCTCTCTGACACGCTCATCGAGCCCCTCATGTTAGACATCTGCAGTGATGAGCAGGTGAGCGAGGCCTCAAGGCGCGTCGCTGAGGCGCTTGAGGAGGCTGATCGACCTGTCCTGAGCGCGCTGATCAACAACGCAGGGGTCGCCTTAGGGGGGCCACTGCTAGAGGTGCCGATGAGCCTGATGCAGACCCAGCTCGAGGTCAACATCACCGCTCAGTTGAGGGTCGTGCAGGCCTTCGCGAGCCTGCTCGGCGCCCGGCCAAACGCGACGTGTGGCCCATCAGGCCCGGGGCGCGTGATTCAAGTGAGCTCGATCTCGGGGACGCGCGCGATGCCCTTCGTTGGGCCCTACACCGCCTCAAAGTTTGGGGTCGAGGGCCTCTGTGACTCCCTCAGGATGGAGCTCTTGCCCTTTGGGGTCGACGTGATCGTCGTCCAGCCTGGCCCGATCAACACCGAGATCTGGGATAAGGCCCCCACCCCTGAGACCTCACCCTACCAAGGGAGCCCGTATGAGCCCGCTCTGCGTCGATTTTATAAGCTCTTTGTGGAGGGTGGGCGAAAGGGGCTCCCCCCCCAGGCGATCGCGGACGTGATCTACACCGCGCTCACCCACCCAAGGCCAAGGACCCGCTACGTCAAGACCCCTGGCTACCTGACCCGCTACCTGCTCCCGAAGTGGATGCCAGCGAGGCGCTTCGACCGCCTAATCGGCAAGCTCTTAGGGCTCACGAGGGGCGCGCTTGATTGAGCGCGCGAAGGCTACGCTTTAAGCTCACTGTGCACAACCAACGCCCCCCCTCTCTCATCTGATCTCTACGCGCAACCCATCAGGGCAGGAGCAGAGACAGATGAGACAGAGCTTAAAGAGACGAGCGCAGAGGGGAGCCGGTAGGCTCATCCTGACCTTGTGCGCGCTGTATGTGTGCGACCCGCTATGGAGCGCACCACCACAAGATCAGACAGAAGGGAGCTCCTGTATGACTAAGCCACCTCAAGACGCGCCCCCAAGCGCTGAACCTAAGTCCGTCAGCCCTCGCGGAGACCTCAACGTGCTCGGGGGCCCACTCCAGCAGTGCTGTACCTCACCGCTCACCGGCTATGAGCGAGACGGCTTTTGTCACACAGGGCCCTATGACCGTGGCCGACATGTCGTGTGCGCGGTGATGACCGAGGCCTTCTTAAGCTACACCAAGAGCCGTGGGAATGACCTGAGCACCCCAGCGCCTCAGTATCGGTTCCCAGGGCTGAAGCCCGGTGACCGGTGGTGTCTGTGCGCGCTTCGCTGGGCAGAGGCGGAGCGCGCTGGGGTCGCGCCCCCTGTAGACCTCAAGGCGACCCACCAAGGCGCGCTCAAGGTGATCCCGCTCTCCACCTTAAAGGCGCACAGCGCTGAAGCCATGTAATGAGCGTAAGCGTTCATCATCAAGGCTGTTAAATAAGTGAAGTGTCAGCCTTAATAAACTTGAACCCATGTTATATAATTCGTAATACCCCCTTGAAACTGAAGGCCACCGATCCTCAAAATACAGAGATCAAAGCGGAACAGGAGTCTTTTATGCGACACATGACAAGCACACTCAAGGCGCTCCCTCTCTCGCTCCTCGCCTTGGCGGGTTGCGCGAACACGCTAGGGTCAGGGGACAGCCTCGGCTCAGGGATGAGTAAGAACAGCGCGGGGGAAGAGGTAGAGTACTACACATCAGGCGACGGGGGCCGTGGAGGCTACCACCTGATTAACGCGATCTCCGCTCCAGGTTGCTTGGCTTATCCGATCTCGCCTCGGGTCTTTGTGACCCCCGCGAGCTGTATCGAGGAGTGCGCTCGTGAGGAGCTCTGTGACACGGCCGTGATGCAAGGTGAGGGCAGTGAGTCTCAGCTGATGGGGCTCGTAGACTGGGTCGCGGTCGCGCCCATGGGCCAGTTCGCCGGGCAAGACTCGCTCGCGATCTTCCGGCTCGATCGCGATCAAGAGTCGATCACGGGGTACCCGGTCTCAGCGCACGCAGATGGGGAGCTGTCGTACTTAGGTGAGGCTCGTGCGCTTGAGGGTCTAGACACGGTCACGGGCCGTCTCATGTCGAACAGCACCTGCCCTACAGAGAGCCTAGGTCTCTTTAATGACGCGCGTGAGCTCGTTGGGCTCAGCCTCGCGATGGGCGGTCGCTGTGATGAGTTCTTGTTCCTCGACTCTTTCAGGAGCTTTATCGAGGAGGCGCTCACCCCTGGTTATCAGCCACCTGAGCTTGAGCCTGAGGTCCCTGAGGAGCCTGAGGTCCCAGAGGAGCCTGAGGTTGATTACGAGCAACAAGAGCAAGAGGCGCTCTCAAGGGCCCCTGCGAGCTGTGACGTGATCGGTGAGACGTACTGTGACGGGGACATCGAAATGCGCTGTGATGGGGAGGTCTACACCGCGCTGAGCTGTGCTCAAGTAGGGTGGCGCTGTGTGGTCAGCGAGATGTGGGGCGCGAGCTGCGAGCCTTAAGCAGGCCTAGGTCAGGGTAGGGCTTGGAGTCTTATCGCGCTCCGTGAGCTTGTTGGCTTAAGTTTAAGCTCAACTTTGCTTAAGTCGTTGTAGCTCTAGTGCTCACGTCACCTCTCGCCTCTCTTCGAGGTAGACCTCAAATATAAGGCTACCTCTTTGTTAGCCCCTTTCTTAATATGGCGAACCTTTGTCAGCTGAGTAAGTGGCCAGAATGGCTCGACAGCCTCTCACTAGGCTGAGCGTTGTGTATTAAATGAACATCCTGAACAGTCGCTGTTCATAATCTGACCATCTTAAGAAAATGAAAAACGGAAGTTAGCTATTCATAATCAGGTACTTAGCCTCTTAATCCATGATTGGCATAGTCCTCGCTCTAGCTCCCTTGACCCTTACCCTCAAGGAGCGAGAGATGTCGAGGCTACGTTTTCAACCTGCTGAGTGGACGACTCACTTTGTGACCCAAAGGAATCTGATGGGCTACCTGCTTATGAGG
>Ga0181588_10004824_pt1 | contig 11009 bp, 8 predicted proteins | sample 071ome_26_FD_148607 | JGI IMG/M metagenome (GOLD analysis project Ga0181588, IMG submission 148607) | Coastal salt marsh microbial communities from the Groves Creek Marsh, Skidaway Island, Georgia - 071409BT metaG (spades assembly) | ecosystem: Environmental > Aquatic > Marine > Intertidal zone...
GACGACGAGACCACGCGCGGCCACGACTTGATCGACGTCTCCTTCACCTGCGATAACGCCCTCGAAGACCTGACGCGCGAGCTTGTCGGTAAGGCTGCCGTCGGCGATCAGTGCTTCCACCCGACCGATATGCGCAGGCGTTACACCGAGGTCGGCGAGGTCGACACCTTGGTCGTTAGCGATCCGGGTGAATTCACCCGTCCACCACTTGCGTGCGGCGGCCTGGTCCACTCCGTGCGCGATGGTCTGTTCGACGAGTTCGAGCGCCTCGGCATTGACCAGCGTCTGCATGTCGAGATCGCTGATTCCCCACTCGGCCTGGAGTCGTGCCCGACGGGCAGAGGGAACCTCGGGCAGCGTGCCCCGCAGTTCCTCGACCCAATCGGCGCTCGGAGCCACCGGAACGAGGTCCGGCTCGGGGAAGTAGCGGTAGTCCTCGGCGTGCTCCTTGGACCGACCCGGGGTGGTCTCCCCGGTGTCCTCATGGAAGTGCCGCGTCTCCTGGATCACCCGACCGCCACCGGTCAGCACCGCCGCCTGCCGTTCGATTTCGAAGCGGACCGCCCGCTCCACGCTCCGCAGCGAGTTGACGTTCTTTGTCTCTGACCGAGTTCCCCACGGCTCACCCGCAGGGGCAAGTGAAACGTTCACGTCGCAACGCAACGATCCCTGGTCCATCCGGACATCGGAAACACCGAGCGCGCGCATAAGGTCCCGCAGTTCGGTGACGTACGCACGGGCGACCAGAGGCGCAAGCGCGCCCGCACCAACGATGGGCTTGGTCACGATCTCGATCAGCGGGATGCCAGCCCGGTTGTAGTCAACGAGGGAGTAGTCCGCGCCGTGGATTCGGCCGGTGTCACCACCCGCGTGCGTCAACTTCCCGGTGTCCTCTTCCATGTGCACGCGCTCGATCTCCACGCGGAACTCCCGCGGACCGTCCTCGGTATCGACGACGACATCCAAAAACCCATCGGTGCACAGTGGTTCGTCGTACTGACTCACCTGGTAGTCCTTGGGCATATCCGGATAGAAGTAGTTCTTCCGGGCGAAGCGGCACCACGACGCGATAGAGCAGTTCAACGCCAGCCCCATGCGAATCGTGGATTCGACGGCGGCACCGTTCACCACCGGCATGGAGCCCGGCAGCCCCAGGCAGACCGGACAGACCTGCGTATTCGGTTCGCCACCGAACTCCGTTGCACAGCCACAGAACATCTTCGACGCAGTGCCCAGCTCAACGTGGGTCTCCAGACCGAGGACGGGCTCGAAGGCGGCGAGGGCGTCGTCGTAGTTCATTCTTTGGATCGCCGATGCGCTCACAGGGATGGCACCTCCTCGATCAGTGCGTGGCCGCGTTTGTCCAGCAATGCTTGTTCGAGTGCCGCGCCGACGCGGTACAGACGGTCATCGCCCTGCGCGGGGGCCATGATCTGCAGGCCCACCGGAAGTCCATCTTCCGATGCGAGTCCGATCGGTACCGACATAGCGCAGTTGCCCGCGAGGTTCACCGGAATCGTGGCGATGTCGTTCAAGTACATCGCCAGCGGATCATCGACTTTCTCGCCGATCTTGAACGCGGTGGTGGGCGTGGTGGGTGAGATCAATACGTCAACCTGATCGAACGCCTCGGCGAAGTCTCGCGAAATGAGCGTGCGGACCTTTTGAGCCTGGCCGTAGTAGGCGTCGTAATACCCACTCGAGAGCGCATACGTGCCGAGCATGATGCGGCGCTTGACCTCGGCACCGAAGCCCTCTTCGCGAGTGCGGGCCATCACTTCCTCGACCGACGCCGAGCCGTCGTCACCGGCCCGTAGGCCGTACCGCATGCCGTCGAAGCGGGCGAGGTTGCTCGACGCCTCCGACGGCAGGATCAGGTAGTAGGCACCGAGCGCGTAGTCGAAGTGCGGGCACGAGACCTCCACCACCTCCGCACCGAGGTCGGTGAGTACGCGCACCGCGTTGTCGAACTGCTCGCGAACGCCAGCCTGATAACCGTCGCCGCCGAGTTCCCGGACGAGGCCGATGCGCATGCCGCGCACATCGGCATTACGTGCCGCCGCAACCACATCGGGAACGGGTGCGTTGATCGACGTGGAGTCGCGAGGGTCGTATCCGGCCATGACCTCGTGCAGCATCGCCGCATCCATCACGGTGCGAGCGCACGGTCCGGCTTGATCGAGCGAAGACGCCAGCGCCACTAGGCCGTATCGCGAGACGGCGCCGTAGGTCGGCTTTACGCCGACGGTGCCGGTAACCGACGCGGGCTGTCGAATCGAGCCTCCGGTGTCGGTGCCGATGGCCAACGGCGCCTCGAATGCGGCAAGCGCGGCCGCCGAACCTCCACCGGATCCACCGGGAATGCGTTCGAGATCCCACGGGTTGCGGGTCGGACCGTAGCCGCTGTGTTCGGTCGAGGAGCCCATCGCGAACTCGTCCATATTCGTCTTACCAAGGACGACCACGTCCGCGGCGCGCAGCTTCTCCACGATGGTGGAGTCGTACGGAGGTCGCCACCCTTGGAGAATCCGTGAACCGCATGTGGTGGGGACTCCCCGCATGGTCAGGACATCCTTGAGGGCCAGCGGAATCCCGGCGAGTGGGCCGAGCTCCGCACCAGCAGCACGCCGCTGGTCGATATCCCGTGCCGTGGCCATGGCGGCATCGGTATCGACGTAGAGGAACGCGTGGACGTCATCGTCAACCTGGGAGATGCGATCCAGGCAAGCCTGGGTGACCTCCTGGGACGTCACCTCACCCGAAGCGAGGGCCGCGGCGAGAGTCGATGCGTCTTGGCGAATGAGATCGCCGTCCATCACCGGGGCCATCTCACTCCTCTCCCAGGATGCGGGGCACCCGGAACCGGTCGTCTTCCCACGATGGCGCACCCGCCTCGACATCAGCCCGATTCAGACCCGGGCGAGCAACGTCCTCACGGAACACGTTGGTCATCGGCACCGGATGCGATGTGGGAGGGATGTCGTCAGCGGCGACCTCGGAGACCCGTTCGACGGCATCGACGATGGCCGACAACTGGCCCGCGTAATGCTCGGTCTCTTCCTCGGTCAGCTCCAAGCGAGCCAGATGAGCAAGGTGCTGCACCTGCTCTCGGGTGATGTTGGCCATGGCCTCATCTTTGCAGCACGGCTTCGAGCCCCTGCTCCAGGAGCACATCGAACGACTCTGCTGGAACGATCGGCACCCCGAGTGTCTCGGCTTTGTCGAGTTTGGACCCGGCGCTTTCCCCCGCCACCAGCGCGGTTGTCTTCTTGGACACCGATCCGGTGACCTTCGCGCCGCGGGCCGAAGCCGCCGCGCCGGCTTCATCACGGGTGTAGCCGGGGATCGATCCGGTGATGACGACGGTGGCACCGGCCAGCGTCTGCTCGAGTTGCGCTTCCTCGTCCGCAGCCTCATCGAACAGCCGAACACCCCCGCGTTCCCACTTGTCGAGGATGTCCCGATGCCAATCCTCGGCGAACCACTCGGCCACCGCTTCCGCGATCACCTGACCGACTCCCTCCACGTCAGCGAGTTGGTCGGTGGAAGCCGCGGCGATCGCCTCGACGGAACCGAATTCACGGGCCAGAGCCTGCGCAGCCGTGGGGCCAACGTGTCGAATGGACAACGCAACGAGGATGCGCCACAGCGCTCTGGTTCGCGCGGCCTCGAGATTCGCGAGCATGGTCTTGGCGTTCTCTCCGAGCTGCCGACCGGTCTCGCCCTTGCCTGCATCGCGGGTGAAGAAATCGCACTCCAGGAGGGCATCTTCGGTGATGAGGAAGAGATCACCCATGTTGGCGACGATGCCGCATTCCAATAGAGCGACCGCGGCCTTGTATCCGAGTCCCTCGATGTCGAGTGCACCACGCGATGCGACATGGAAGAGCCGCTCGCGCAATTGCGCGGGGCAGCCCACGGAGTTTGGACATCGGATGTCCTTGTCGCCTGCCTTTTCAGGTCGCAGCGTGGTGCCGCACTCCGGACACGACGTAGGCATGACGAAAGGTCGTTCATCTCCTGTACGGGCCTCGACCACCGGTCCGATCACTTCCGGGATGACGTCTCCGGCCTTTCGAAGGAAAACCATGTCCCCGATCAGCACGCCTTTGCGTTCGACCTCGTACTGGTTGTGCAATGTCGCCATCGACACAGTCGACCCGGCCACCTTGATCGGATCCATGACGGCGAACGGCGTCACACGACCGGTCCTGCCAACGTTGACCGCGATATCCAGCAGACGGGTCCGCACGACCTCGGGTGGGTACTTATAGGCGATAGCCCACCGAGGTGCGCGCGAGGTCTCGCCTAATTCCGACTGCAGGGAGAAATCATCGACTTTGACAACCACTCCGTCGATCTCGTGCTCTACGTCATGGCGGTGCTCGGCATAGAAATCGATGTACTCACCAACGCCAGCGACGTCGGAGTGAACAGCCATCCGCGAACTGACCGGGATCCCCATATCCGCGAGCACTGCATAGATCTCACTTTGCGAAGCGACATCGATGCCTTCGCGTGCTCCGATGCCGTGCGCCGTGAAGCCCAGGGCTACCAATCGCCCAACCGCGAGCTCATACTCGCGCTCGAGACGCTCGAGTCGCGCAGCAGCGCGCGCACCCTTTGCCTGGCGAGCCTCGTGGAGTTCTTCGAGGCGCTTATCGATGCGCTGCCGGATTGTCCCCGAAGCCGCATTTCGCGGATTGGCAAATGGAGTGGCGCCAAAGGCCATCTGCTCATCATTGATCCGATCGAAGTTCTCCGTTGACAAGAAGACTTCGCCGCGAACTTCGACGAGGGCTGGAGGATCGACGGAAGTCAACTTGTCGGGAATCGCATCGATGAACTGAGCGTTGTAGGTGATGTCCTCACCCGTGACGCCATCACCCCGAGTCGCAACAGATGTCAAACGACCGTTGCGATAGACGAGATCGACGGCTAATCCGTCGATTTTGACTTCGCACAACATCGAAGGAAGCGCGCCCACGCCCCGCTCGACGCGATCGAACCACGCCCCCAGTTCATCGCGATCGAATGCGTTATCCAGGGAGTAGAGACGAACAAGGTGCTGGACGGGCTCGAACATCTCCGAGGCCTGGCCACCCACCGTTTGAGTAGGTGACTCCCCACTGGCCAATTCCGGGTGTCGACCCTCGAGGTCCTCTAGTTCGCGAAACAGTGCGTCGTACTCCTCATCGGACAAGGTCGGACGCTCGTGTTGGTAGTAGGCCAGCCGGGCGGCATTGACGGAGTCAACGAGCTCGATCCACCGCTCGCGTGCCTGCGCTGATGGTGAAGCCGCCGATCCCGAACCAGCCTTTCGTTTGTCAGCCATGCGCGACCTCCGGGTGCTCGTCTCGAACCACCGAGCCCAATCGAATGCACGCGTCCATCACTGCTCGGGCTGATTCCAGGTCCAGGTGTGCCAGTCCAGTCCGAGGCGTAACCGCAACCGAAGCCGGAACGTCGGAAAATCCCGCTCGATCCATGAACCGTCGCAGCGGCGCACTTACTTGAGTATCACTTCGAGATAGGTCGGTCGTGGCAGGCACGCAGCCCAGCATCAGGCCGATACCCGATTCCCACAATTGAGGTAGAGCATCGGGTGACTCCAGCGGTAGAGCAAGATCCAGCGCGATTACCTCCGCACCGGAACCGACGATCAGATCGATCGGCGCGCCAGCAGCAGCACACCGGATGGCCGAAACGGCCCCGGCCCCGCGAACTGCGGCCGTGATGTGGGATAGATGACCTTGGACGACAGCGGCCTCGGCGCTGCGATGGAACAAACGACCACTACTCATTCGAACGCGGCCATCGAGCACACGTCGCAGCTCCGGCTCGTCGACTTGGACGATGAGAGGCGCCTCGGGCGCGGCGAGGCGCATACGGCTAATGAGGTCCCTCGCGGCTTCGGCAACTGCGCCCGCGAGCTCGGCCACCGCGCCCGGGTCTCGGATCAGGGACTCCCCCGCCTGATCTTCGATTCGAGCTGCAAGCGACCAGGGACCGAGAATTTGCGCCTTCGCGAACCCCGAGTGCCCCCGCGCATATTCCTCGAACGCTTCTAGGTCCTCTGACAACCATGTCCGTGCACGTCGCAGAACCCCTTGACCGGTGTGACCGACGCGCCAACCGCTGGTTGTGGTCTCTACTTCGAAGGTTCGATCGACCTGAGCCAGCATCGAAGCTGTGCGCCCAACCGGATCACCCCCGGGTCCGCGAGCGGGAAGTTCCACTAGGTGCGGGACTGCGCCGAACTCACCCACGACGATGTTCGTGGCCTCACGTGCGTCGGTGCCAGGCATTGATCCAACGCCGGTGGCTGCGGCCGGGACCGGCCACGTGAATGCCTCGCTCACGCTCGTTGCGCTTCTTGCGGTCGTGCCTCGTGCGGTCCTGCTTCGGAATGCACACTGCGAGTGTCGCGAATGCGCCCCGAGCCCAGCACCATGGATCCGTCATACAGCACCACGCTCTGGCCGGTGGCCAATCCGCGAACGGGTTCGAGTAGGAAGACTTCGATGCAGTCCGATATCAGCCGAGCCTGAGCCGGAACCGCGTGGTGATGCGCACGAACCTGCGCCGTGACGTCGCGCCACCGATCATCGAGTGGCGGTGCGGTCCAGATGACGTGATCGGCAACCATTGCGTCCACGTCGAGTAACTCGGGTGCACCGACGTAGACGGTGTCGGTCGCAGCATCGATGTCGACCACGTATCGCGGGCGACCGTCCTCGCCGGGAATCCGTAGATCAAGGCCTCGGCGCTGGCCAATCGTGACCGTGAATGTGCCCTGGTGGCTTCCCACCTGCTGTCCGCTGCCGAGGTCGACGATCGAGCCGGGCCGCTCGCCCAATTTGTTGGTCAAGAACCCCGCAGTGTCGCCGTCGGGAATGAAGCAGATGTCGTGACTGTCGGGTTTGGTCGCGGTGCGCAAACCACGCCTTTCGGCCTCGAGTCGAACATCGCCTTTCACCGAATCACCCAACGGGAAATAGCAGTGCCGCAGTAATTCTCGTTCGATGACCGCCAGAACGTAGGACTGATCCTTCTCGGAGTCCTCCGCTCTGTGCAATTCCGGTCCGTCCAGGCCCTGGACAACCCGTGCGTAATGACCGGTCGCAACACCGTCGAAACCCAGCGCGAGAGCCCGATCGAGAAGCGCGCGGAACTTGATGTGTTCGTTGCATCGCAGACACGGATTGGGAGTGCGATTGGCGCGGTACTCGGCCAAGAAGTCCTCCATGACATCCTCGGCGAACTCCGCAGAGAAGTCCCAGACGTAGAACGGGATGCCTAGTGCGTCAGCAACGCGTCGCGCATCTCGCGCATCGTCGATCGTGCAGCATCCACGCGACTTCCCGCCCGTTGCCTCGGTGCGCGCTAGAGCCAGGTGAACGCCCACCACCTCGTGTCCAGCGTCAACCATCCGCGCAGCGGCCACCGAGGAATCCACGCCACCGGAGAGAGCAGCGACGATCCTCATGCCTCACCTGCCGCAGCACGTGCTTCGCGGAAACGATCGCTGGATATGGATCCGGCTCGGCGGGCACGATCAACCGCTCCGGGCAGCGCTGCAACGACCGCTGCGACGTCGTCCGGTGTTGACGTGCGCCCGAAACTGAAGCGAAGAGAGGATCGAGCCGTGCGCTCATCGACGCCCATCGCAAGGAGCACGTGACTAGGTTCGGGAATTCCAGCTGTGCAGGCCGAGCCTGTCGAGCAGTCGATTCCTGCCGCATCAAGCAGCATCAAGAGAGAATCACCTTCGGCTCCAGGAATAGACACGTGCACATTTCCCGGCAGCCTTTGGTCACCATCACCGATCGCGCCGCCATTGATGATGGCATCGGGTACGACGGAGACGATTCCGTTGGCCAACTCGGCCTGCAGCTCACGCAGGTGTTCAGCACGGGACGTCTGTGCATGAACAGCGTGACGCACAGCCACGGCGAAAGCGGCTGCAGCGGGTGCGTCGAACGTGCCCGATCGAATGTCACGTTCTTGCCCGCCCCCGTGGGACACCGGGACGACCGATTCATGTGGATCGATGATCAATGCCCCGATGCCGAAGGGACCGCCGACCTTGTGACCGCTGATCGTTACGGCGGTAGCGGGAACCTGTGAAAGGTTCACGGGAACATGACCAAGGGCCTGCACCGCATCGGTGTGGAACGGAACCCCGAACTCCCTGCAGGCGATCGCGATGTCCCGAACCGGCTGAATCGTCCCGACCTCGTTGTTGGCCCACATCACAGTGACCAACGCCATACGCTCCGCAGCGTCAGTTAGTCGTTCATCGAGCCATGCGGAGTCCACCCGTCCGAGAGCATCGACCGGAATCCACTCCACATCGGCACCCTCGTGCTTGCCCAACCATTCGACGGGATCGAGGACCGCGTGGTGCTCGATCGCTGAGGCTGCCACCACCGGATCGACAAGTCCTAGCCGCGCCCGGCGCGCCCAGAACAGACCCTTGACCGCAAGGTTGTCCGACTCCGTGCCGCCGGAGGTGAAGACCACCGCCGAGGGTCGGGTCGAAAGGTCGTCCGCGATCGACTCGCGCGCCTCTTCTACGATCCGCCGAGCGGCCCGACCCGCCGCGTGCAACGAGGACGGATTTCCGGCAATTTCGGTGGCCTCGAGCCAGGCTTGCCTGGCCTCCGGCAGCATCGGAGTTGTGGCGGCATGGTCGATGAACGACCGACGGCCCCCGTCATCCCACTGCTGCGACGCCACTATCTGATGGTAGCCAGGCTAGGAGTCCCACTAGTTCGAGCGGCTCTGAATCTCATCGGTGAGCTGAGGAACGACCTCGAACAGGTCACCCACGACTCCGAAGTCGGCGAGTTCGAACAACGGTGCCTCGGAATCCTTGTTCACGACTACGACCACCTTCGAGGTCTGCATACCAGCGCGGTGCTGGATGGCGCCGGAGATCCCATTGGCGATGTATAACTGCGGCGAGACTGTCTTACCGGTCTGCCCGACCTGATACTGGTGCGGGTACCAGCCAGCATCGGTCGCCGCACGCGAGGCGCCCACAGCCGCGCCAAGCGAATCGGCGAGTTTCTCGATGACCTCGAATCCGTCGGCGCCACCGACACCGCGGCCACCGGATACGACCACTGCAGCTTCGGTCAACTCCGGACGCCCACCCTTTGCAGCAACGGTCCGCTCGACAACGCGAGCGGTCTTTGCCACATCACTGATCGAGGTTTCCACATTCTTGACGTCGCAGGTGGTCGGTGCGCTTTCCGGCGCCACGGAGTTGGGTCGAACCGTGTAGATGGGTACGCCACGGGTCACCTTGGAATGGACCACGGTGCTGCCGCCGAAAACACTCTGCGTCGCAACACCCGAAGCGTCGATATCCACGGCGTCGGTGATCACGCCACTACCGATCCGAACAGCGAGCCGACCGGCCGCTTCTTTGCCGTCCGCAGAGGATGGGACGAGCACAGCGGCGGGATCGACCTCGGTCACCAGCGCGGCGAGCACGTCGACGATCGGAACGACCGGGTGATCGGACATGTCCGCACCCTCGGCGGCGTACACCGCGGTGGCCCCGTACTCACCCAGGGTGGCTGCCGCATCAGCCGCACCGTCGCCAAACCACACCGCGGCGGGCTCACCGAGTCGGCGGGCGAGGGTGAGTAGCTCCAAAGTGGTCTTCTTGACGACCCCACTGGAAGCGTCGCGCTCTGCCAAAACAAGAACCGTGGACATGCCGTGATCCTTCCTAGATGAACTTCTGCTCGGTGAGGTACGTGGCGATTCGCGAACCGCCGTCGCCTTCATCGGCGACGATGGTTCCGGCTGGCTTAGGCGGGCGGGCGGCGAAGTCCTCGACAGCGCTCCACGCCGCCGCCTGGCCGACAGTGGCCGCCTCGAGTCCGAGGTCGACGATTGACAGGGTCTCTACGGGCTTCTTCTTCGCAGCCATGATCCCCTTGAAAGACGGGTAGCGGGGTTCGTTGATTTTCTCCACGACGCTCACAACCGCCGGCATCGCCGCGCTGACGGTGTCGAATCCGTAGTCGGTCACGCGCTCGATCGTGACGTCGGACCCGGAGACTGTCACCCGCTGAGCGAAGGTGACCTGAGCGATCCCCAAGCGCTCGGCAACCATCGCCGGGACAACACTCATCCGCGCGTCGGTGGACTCCGAACCGAAGACGATGAGGTCGAAGCCCTTACCTTCTAACGCCGCTGAGAGGACAGCGGAGGTTGCGATTGCATCGGAACCATGAAGGGCATCGTCCACGATGTGGATGCCCGCGTCGGCTCCCATGGATAGGGCCTTGCGCACGGTCTCGGCTGCCCGCTCGGGTCCCATCGAAACGACGGTGACCTCTCCACCATGGGCTTCGGCGATCTGCAGAGCCTCCTCGACCGCGTACTCGTCGAGTTCATTGAGCACGCCGTCGGCTGCGGCCCTGTCCAAAGTCGAGTCATCCGGAGACAGGGCCTTCTCCGCCCACGTGTCCGGCACCTGCTTGACGCACACGGCAATCTTCATGTCGTTTCCTCTGCCATCGGCCTGCGTTACCAATTGATGATAATCATATTGTTAGTTGTCCATAACCGTACAGCCCTTAGGTTACCCGTCGGTAACTTAGTCGGCACATCTTCGGCTCGCGCACGCGAAGTCCAGCGGTTTCCCGCGCGACTAGGGTCAGGGAGTGCCGTCTGGGCTCCCCGGTGTTTCTCTCGCAAGGTCAGCCGATGCCGTGCTGACGGGCGAGCGAACATGGCCGGGAATCCCAGCTGAAATGTACTGGTTCTCTCGACACTTGGCCTGCTACGAGTGGGTGGCCACGAAGGTCGCAGCCCAGGTCCCCGTAGGAGCAATGGTCCTGGACGCGGGAGCCGGAGAGGGTTACGGCGCTCAGGCGATAGCCCAACGAACGTCGGGGCGCGTGTTCGCAGCCGATCTCGATCTCCCGACCGTGGCCCACCTGGGGGCGAACTACCCGGACGCGGTGGGGGTGGTCGCCAACCTG
>Ga0181588_10004827_pt1 | contig 11007 bp, 4 predicted proteins | sample 071ome_26_FD_148607 | JGI IMG/M metagenome (GOLD analysis project Ga0181588, IMG submission 148607) | Coastal salt marsh microbial communities from the Groves Creek Marsh, Skidaway Island, Georgia - 071409BT metaG (spades assembly) | ecosystem: Environmental > Aquatic > Marine > Intertidal zone...
TGAGCAGTGGGTCATCCAGTACATGAACACCACCCCGACTGAGCCCTCTATCTTCCGCGTCGAGCGTTTTGACAATGAGGCGGGCTACCTGGTCGCTCAAAATGATGAGGCCAATGAGTACGCCCCTGGCGCATGGAGTCGCTTTGATTGGCTCCTAAACGGTGAGGAGCTCTGGTACTGCCAGATCGCCTATGAGGCCGAGAGCGCTGAGGACGCAGAGGCGATGAGCGCAGATCCGAGCGACCCGAGCATGACAGGCTGTGGGGGGTTCCCTTGGTCTCTCCTCACCGCTCAGTAAACAGCGCTCCGCTCTAAGGGCTATATATGAACAGCACACAAGACCCAACAAGCGCCCCAAGCGGGCTCCTCGCTCCCATTCGAAGGATCTATGATTGGGTCTTGAGCTGGGCCGACACCCCACATGGGCTCACCGCGCTCATCCTCCTCTCGCTCATCGAGTCAATCTTCTTCCCGATCCCCCCTGACGTGCTCTTGATCGCGCTCACGCTTGGCGCTCGAGCGCGCTGGTTCAAGTTCGCGCTCGCCTGCACCGTCGCCTCTGTCGTGGGTGGCGTGATTGGCTACGGGATCGGCTCGAGCGCGTGGGGGCAGCTCTCAGAGTATTTCTATGCCTATGTGCCAGGCTTCACCGAGGCGAAATTCAACCGAATCAAAGAGCTCTATGACACCTATGACTTTTGGATTGTGTTTACAGCCGGCTTTACACCGATCCCCTTTAAAGTCATCACGATCAGCGCTGGGGCTTGCCAAATCAACTTTGGGATCTTTATGATCGCCTCACTGCTCTCTCGCGGAGCGCGCTTCTTCTTAGTCGCCAAGCTCCTACACCGCTATGGGGAGCCGATGCGCGCCTTCATCGAGGAGCGCTTCAACCAGCTCACCCTGCTCGCGACGGCCGCCCTGATTGGTGGCTTTGCGGTCCTTAAGCTCCTGTTCTGAGCTCGTCAGTCAGGCGCGATCTAAGAGGACGCCAGACATGACAAACTCAGGCAAGACATGACACAAGATCAACCGGGTAGACCTCCCCTCCATACGCGAGCAGGTGGCGCGCGCGCGCTCCTCATTACGCTCGGCGCGCTGTGCGCTTGTGAGCAGGCACCCTCATCCGCTTCAAGTAGCGCTCCTCGTAGCGCTCCGCGACCTGCGCAGGCCAAATCGAGCGTGCTCAGCAAGCTAGGGATCCCCTCTCCCTCACGGCAGCTCCTAGAGGCCTCCCCTCGCCTCAGCGCGCTGAAGACGCTCATTGAGGACAGCCCTGAGCGTGAGCTGGTCGTCGGCGCTGACCTCGCGCAGCTCGCTTGGGCACAGGCGCTCGCTGAGGTCGGCGCGCTCGCGGACGCGACCTCGCTCGCCGAACAGCTCACACAGGGTGAGCAAAGCTCACAGCTTGGCGCCCTAAGCCTCTTGGTGGAGGTCGCCCCTTGCCCACAAGGGGAGGAGGCGCTCCAGACCCTTAAGAGACGGGCTCAAGATCAAGGTCTCCCCCCCCCTTGGGATGAGGCGAGTCTTGCCCTCACCGAGCGGAGCTGGGCGCAGCGCTGTAGCCCAAACCTGCTCCGAAAGGTCAACCGGAGGATCGCCAAGCGCCTCCCACAGCTCGCTGTTAAGCTGTCTCTGTCTCTCCCAAGGCTCTCAAGAGCTGAGGATCAACTCGAGCGAGCGCTCACCTTAGAGGCGGGGCGCGCCTATGATCAAGCCCTCACCTTACTCCAAGAGCTCGGACGGCGCCCTAAGCTCTCCCGCGAGCTCTCATGGCGCGCCCGATATGAGCGCGCTCGTATTCAAATTGAGCGTGTACGCACGAAATATAAAGAGGCGGCCCTCGCGCTTGACGCGCTCTCTAAAGAGCCACGCCCTCCCAGTAAACAGCTGTGGCGAGACGCGCGCCTGCTCGCCGCGAAGGCCTGGTCTAAAGCTGGGAAAGCGAGGCGAGCCGAGGTGGTATATCGTGACCTCATCAAGCGCTGGGAGCACAGCGATGAAGCGAAGACCGCCCGCTTCATGATCGCCTTCTCTCACTATGAAGCGGGCGAGTGGCGTAAGGCGGCCAAGGCCTTCGCTCCACTCTGTCGACACCAGGGTGAGGCGAAGCGAGCGCAGAAGCTAAAGGGGCTCGCCTCTCGGTCGGGGTGGACGCGGGCCTCAGAGTGGTACTATGCGTGGAGCGTCTACCTGCGCTCCCCACGCTCCGCCTCTGCCTTCTTAACGTATCAGATCGGTGAAGGCCTCCCGACCTCGGAGGATGGACGACGCGCCGCCTATTGGGCCTCTAAGGCGCTCGAGGCCAACAAGAAGCTCGATCAGGCGCGCGCGCTTAGATCCTCTCTCCTGAAGGGAGACCCCTTTGATTGGTACGCGCTCCTGCTCCGAGCCCGCTACCCTGATGAGCTCAGCGACCTCAGCCCTGTTCAGTTCTCTAAGGTCACTGCGCCCCCTGCAGAGCTCTCGGACCCCGACCTCACCGACCCGCTCAAGAGGCTCCTCTTCAGTCAGAGGCTTGGGCTCAAGTCGCTCGACTTACTAGAACAAAAACGAGCTAAAGATCACTTAAAAGCGAGGCTCTCTGGGCTTGGGTATCCGGAGCGCGTCGCGCTCTTAAGCTGGGCGAGGACCGCGGGGCTCATTGAGCTCTCATTACGAATGAGCGTCGGGCTCAACCTCAAGCTGTTGAGCGCCCCCCCCAGCTCAACAGATGAGCGCTCATGGCAGCTCGCTTACCCATGGAGCTACACGGACGAGCTCCACAAGGCCTCTGAGCACGAGGGGGTCGCTGAGAGCACGATCTTGAGCTTTATCCGTAAAGAGAGCGCCTTTCAGCCACGCGCCCAGAGCCACGCTCACGCCCAAGGTCTGATGCAGCTCCTCGATAAGACCGCCTTCTCGATCGCGACCTGGGAGGGCGCTGAGCCGATCCCTGACCTCGACCCTGAGGAGCTAGACCTCCTCAACCCAAAGGTTAACATTCAGCTCGGCGCTCGTTACCTTCGAGCGCTCAGCGAGCGCTACCATGGCCAACTCCCGCTCATCGCCGCAGGCTATAACGCGGGCCCTGCTCACCTCAACAGCTGGCTTAAGCAGAGCTCAACCTGGAGCGCACGTACAGCGAAGGGGCGAGCCCCGCTCGATCTGTTCGTCGAGCGGGTGCCCTTTAAGGAGGCGAGGCTATATATTAAACGGCTCATGAAGACCAAGTGCCTCTATGAGCTCTTATATGGTGATCTGAGCATCAACCAGTGCGCCTCCACCCTACCGCTCACCTTAGACACCTCCATTAGGGGAGGGGTTAACTTTTAGCCTCTCCCGCCATGAGCTCCTCGATCTTCTTTCGTAGGACCTGCTTGGTGAAAGGCTTATGTAAGAGGAGCTCTCGATCTCCCGTCTTGTTGACCTCACCCAACACATCAGAGGTGTACCCCGAGATGAAGATCACCTTGAGCGTCGGGAAGGTCTGCCTGAGCTCGCTCGTGAGCTGGCGCCCGTTTAAGCCTGGCATGATCACATCAGAGATGAGCACATCTGGCATCTCTTTGGTATTCATCTCCTCTAAGGCCTCAAGCGGGTCACCATAGCTCTCCACTTGGTGGCCTAAGCTCGTGAGCTGCCGAACCAAGACCCGCCTAAGCTCTTGGTTATCGTCGACCACAACCAGTCGATATGAGCGTGTAGCACCCTTCTCTTGACCCTCACGCCTCTCCCGAGGGAGTGGGGTCGAGTCTACCGATGACCACTCCACAAGCGCCAGATTAGAGTGCTCTTTACGTGAGACGCTCAACCGCCCACGAGCCTCTGTCATCCAGCGATGCACTAAGACCAAGGCCGGGACCTCAAGCTCATCTTCGTCACCATCATGCTCTAAGAGCGCGCTGAGGGTGTGCATCGGGACCGCCGGCCCTTGATCCTCTACGCTCAGCTGAAGGGCTCCATCCTGTCCTGTCCTCAGACGTAAGAGCACCTCTCCTCTCGCGGGGCTCGCCTCTGCCGCGTGGAGCGTCAGCGTCAACAGGACACGCTCAAACAGGCCCTGGTTAAGCTTCTGTTTACCGGTCTCGCTGAGGTCTACGACGAGGCTCACCCCCTTTGGCATCAGGCGATGGAGGAGCTTCTCTAGCCGTTTAATGAGCAGGAGGGGGTCGAGCACATCTTGGGTCTGGGTCGTCTGAATCCGGCTGAAGGCGAGGAGCTGTTGTGACAGAGAGGAGCCTCGCTTTAGACACTCGATGATGTCCTCGAGGCTCTCCTCAAGCCACGCGTCACTCGGGAGGTCATCTCGGATCAGCTCAATGTTCCCCGAGAGGGCGCCGAGGATGTTGTTGAGGTCGTGCGCGATCCCGCTCGACAGACGCCCTAACGCGTCCATACGGCGCGCGACTGAGAGCTGGTGATGTACCCAGGTCTGTTGCTCATGCGCCGAGACGATCGCGGAGAGGTCCATGATCGAGACGAGCCACATCTCATATCCATCTGAAGCGCAGGAGACATAGCTCATCCTCGCAGGGAACACGCTCCCATCAAGGCGGGCGCACAGCAGAGGGCTCTGCTCGCTCTCTCCCACGACCGCCCAGCGCTCCAGCGGAGGGAGCCCAAGCGCCCTCGGGCTCGCTCCAATCAGCTCCTCTGCTGAGCATTGAAAGAGCGACTGGGCCTGCTGGTTCACCTCCACACACTCCCCGTCATGGGTGTATAACAAGAACGCGTTTGAGGCCTCATTAAAGACCTGTCGGTAACGCGTCTCACGGTCTCTCAGGCGCTCCTCTGCGATTACCCGTTGCTCAATTTCTGAGCGTAACTGGCGGTTATGAAGTGAGATCAGGCGCGCTCTCCACAGGGTAATCAAGGTTGGGATCGTCACCAACAGAAGGCCTAAGAGCGCCTGTACCCACAGGAGCTCATGCCACTTAGCAGGCAGGTACACCCCAAGCTCCGTGACCTCACTAGGCGCGTACTCTAGGCTCACGCTCCTGATCTGTAGACGATAGCGACCGGGCTCAAGGTTAGTATACGTCAGGAGTTTAGAGCTCCCCGCGGGCAACCAAGGGAGCTCCTCATGAGCGCCCTCTCGCGACAGTCGATGCTCATAGCCAACGCTCCGACTCCGGTCTAAGAGGCTCGTGTGATACTGCACTTCAAGTCGCCTAAAGGCGTCTGCTGGCGCCTCTTGAAAGGTCAGCGGGGCACCTTGAGCCCGCTGTGGGATAGAGAGCGAGTAGTCTCCAATCGACGCAGAGCGGAGCTCTGGCGCAGGGAGCGCGTCGCTACTCATGAGCTGAGCGGTCTGAGTGACCGACAGCCCATCTACGCCAGCGAGCCACAGCTCCCCATCCGCTCTCAAGACTGCGCTGTTACGCACCCAGCCGTTCGCCTCCCCCACCTTTAAGAGCTCTGTGACCAACGGCCACCGAGGCTCACGCTTCAGTCGCTCGAGGTCGCTGAGTTTGACACGAGTGAGCCCTTTATTGCCCTGCGCCCACAGGCTCCCGTCCTCCGTCAGCGCGAGCGCAGACAAGTGGGCGTCATAGATATCAAGCGACCCAATCGCCCCCTTAGGGTCTATCCAACCAAGACCACCACCATAGGTCGCGACCCAAATGACCCCCTTTGGGCCCTCTAACAGCGCGCGTGCGTCTCCTCTGGGGAGCCCGTCACTCGCTGAGAAACTACGCCAAATTCCATCTCGTCTGACGCTCACGCCACGCGTGTGCCCGATCGCGAGGTCAAGCGAGGGCTCCCCTCTGAGCGGGGCGTCCTTTGAGCCTTGGGGTTGAAGCTCGACTAAGGAGAGCACCTTACCTAGGCTCAGCTCACTTGGGAGCTCTAGCGGGATCAGCTCACCCTCTGAGGTGGTCGAGAACACCCCCCCACCATGGGTCCCGATCCACCAGGCGCCCTCGCTTGACGAGGCTCGAGCTGAGCCTTGGGCTGTGATCAGCGACACCTTCCCATATCCGCTCAGCTCACGCTCAACGTCCCTCCTCTCGAAGCTCCGATCAGCGCGGACATAGGTGAGGAGCTCACCCTCCCTCGCGATCAGCAGGTCTCCATTGAGACGACCGCCCATCGCGCTGATGAGCTTATTGGTTTGCTGTATTGGGAGCTGAAGCTCCTCATAGCGTCGCGCTCCTCCCTCCTCCCAAACACGCCAGAGCTCTTGGTACCCTTTGACGAACCAGAGCTCACGCTGGGTCTGGGCGAGCGGACCGACCTGGCTGAGTTCCTCAGCGCTAGGCCAAAGGACTCTGCTAAAGTCGAGGCTCGAGAGCCGATACAGCCCTCCCCCGAGCGTCCCTACCCATACGCTCCCCTCTGAGCTCGAGAACATCACCCGACCATGGTAGCCCAGTGGGTAGGACTTTACGTCTACAGGGCGCCCCGCTTGAGCCTCTTGAATGACCGCCTTGATGTCACCAAGCGACAGAGCCTCCGTAGCGCTCAACAGCCATAAGACCCCGTCAGGTGAGCGCCATGGTCTCTGTCTCCACGCCCCGCCAAGCGCCCGAGGCCGTCGCCCTTGATCCACGCGCGCCTTCACCTCACGCCACTCCCCATCTGGGCTGATCAGCCACAGCGCGTCTTCAAATAACCCAAAGTAATGCCCATCATAGAGTAGCCCACCTCGACATGCAGGGCGCTCAGCGACCGGGGTGTCTAGCGTCAAAGGCGGTGGGAGCAGGGGCGTGGGCTCCACTGAGTCGCTTTGATACATGGAGAGCCTCTGGTCGCTACAGCTCCACAAGGTCCCCTCTTCATCCATCGTCAGCTCAAAGGTCGTGGCGCGACCTTTGCGCTCATGAAAGCGTGACCAGCCCCCCGTCAAGCCTCTGTGATATGTCCCTCGGTCGGTCGCGACCCAGAGGCCTGCCCTCGCCCCTCTCGCCTGTGAATGCAGATGATAGATGGTCGCGCCCAGCAGGGCCTCGGGGAGCGTGACGCTCGCCAGCGTCACTTGCTCAGAGAGGCGATGGTCTGTCAAAAGCCAGAGCCCCTCCCCCTCTGTCGCGATCCAGATGTGTGTCGGCTCCGCCTTGTCTACCGTCATGTCCGTGACGCGGATCGGGAGCGCTTGACCCTTGAGCGTTAGAGGCTCAAAGGCCACCCCATCAAAGCGCGTGAGCCCAGCATACGTGCTCACCCAAAGTCGACCGTCTTGGCTCTCGGTGACCCCTGTGACGCTTGATTGAGGGAGGCCTGCGTCGAGCCCCCACCTCGTCACATCCCACTGACTGAGCTCAACGGGGGCCAGAGCGGTCGATGTGACAGGTGGCTTCGCCTCGCTCCAAGCGCTCCACAACCCCACACAGATCAGCGAGCCCCGAGCGAGTGAGAGGCTGAGCCGTGAGGGTCGCGTATCAAGCTGAGAGCGAAGAGTGGTCAACTGAGCTCACCTAAAAGAAATCTGACGTGTCATAAAACACGAACATAGCACATAGCACATAGCACATAGCACATAGCACATAGCACAGTGCGCAGAGGTCGAGCGCAAGATTAAAGCGAAGACTGCTTATAAAGTACGATCACTTGATCTCCACGTTCAAACTGAAACGTGCGCTCTTTAGGTGGGTTCACATAGACACCAAAGTAAGGGGCTCCCTGGATACTAGGGTCAGCGCTCTTGACCCCAACACAAACCTCATGATGCGACATCGCGGCCCCAAACAGGTCAATAAACCGCACAGGGCCTGAGAGCTCTTGAATATACAGCTCAATCGGCTTGAGCCCAAGCGCGCTCTCTCTTTGCAAGAAAAGGTGATTAAAGGCTCGGACGAGGTCCTCCTCTTCGCTCAGCTGAGTGAGGAGCGAGGTCGCGACCTGAGAGCTCTGTACAAAGTCGACCTGATCACTAGGCTCAATCAGATGCAGGTTCTCAGCTCTAAACAGCTGTGTGACCACACGGGCGCGCACCAGCTCCGGTGTGAGCTGGTCTCGGATGCGCCTCAAGAGCAAGATCAACATGAGGGTGTCGGCGTCCATCTGCTCTTCGGTCTCCGTGCTCCCGCTCTGAGAAAGGAGCACGACCGCGTCATATGAGAACGGCTCTTGAGCCCTCAAGGCGACCTTATCGAAGGGGTTCTCACTGATGAGCTTGAGCTCCACCCCACGGGGCTCATGGCTCCCTAAATCGAGGCAACGGATGAGGCTCTCTGGGCGATCAGGGACCATCACGCTCAGCTCTGAGCCCTCGGGGAGACGCTTCAGGCACTCCTCAAAGATGAAGGGCGCGAGGTAGTGCCAGCCAATCAGCAAGACCCGCTGGGGAGTTGGGCGATGCTCAATAAGCTCTGTGCTCCCAAAGCGTGGATAATAGAGGCGTGATGGGCTGAACTCGATCCTGCTGTCATCGCTCGCGATCAAGATCACCTCCTCCCCCTCCTTCACCCTGTGATGATCTGGAGGTAAGAGGTGCACCTGTTTTTCTTCATCGAGGTACCCTATGGGAATGCCATCAACGTAGTGAAACACGAGCTCGCCAAAGGGCTCACCTGCAGGCGCGGAGCAAAAATAGAGCTCGCTCATCTCAAAGGAGAGGAGCTCCTGATACACACGCTCTAAGCCAGGTGTCAGCGCGCTCTGGACTAAGATTGAGGCGAGGATTCGATTGCTGTCTATGGAGATGATCTTAGAGTCAAGCGCTGAGATCAGCTCTCGTCGCACAGGGTCGAAGACCTCCGCGATAATGGGGAAGCGGTGGTCTGGGTCTTGGCACGCGTACACGGACTTAATCGTCTGTAAGACGCGCGTATCGGAGCTCTGTTTGTCTTTACGGCTCGCGGTCTGGTTACAGCGAGCGAGGATGATCGCGGAGCGCGCCTCGCGAGCGTTTATTCGTCTCAAGTCAAAGGCGTCGCTCGGCTCACCACGCGCGCTACTCAGACGGACGCGCCGGCTTCGAAACAAGCGCCCACCCATCGCCTCATCCATCGACTGCTTATCGCGATCAGACAGCACCACGACCGGGAGGCGACGCTTGCTCTCGTTCGACAGCGCGAGCTCTCGGACGATGTCTGTGACCCGCTCATCAAAGCCTAAGATCATCGTATGTCCACGCTCAGGGACGACCCCCGTCCCACGCCGGAAGCGTCGAATAATGTTCGTCGTGGTCGCTGTCGTGTACGCGATCAGGGTCGACAGGAACCCAACCCCGATCAGGGTCGTCAAGATCCCCAAGAGCTTAAAGAGCGGTGAGGGCTCGGTGATATTAGAGATCTTCGCTGGGCTCAAGAGCTCCAAAAACACGTGCCAAGGGAGAGTGTCAGGCTCTTGCCACGGCTCCCCCGAGAGGTTCAGCGCCACGCTATAGAGCCCGACTAACATCAGATATACGCCACCAAAGCTCAGCAGGAGGAGCATATAGATGGCAGAGCCACGGAGCGCGAGAAAGCGCTCATAGCGGAAGTGAACCGCCGACCAGACGCGCATACGCCACTTTTGGTCCATAAGAGAGGGAGCTCGCTTAGAGGGGTGCGCGCTCATCTCACCTAATCCCCCTCCTCGCTCTCCTCCCCCGCGACTTTCTCATCAAGCTCCTCACCCCCGAGCTCCCCTTCTTCTATGGGGAGCTCTTCACCCTCCCCTTCCTCTTCCCCAAGCTCTCCTCCATTTGGGGGGGGCTCCTCATCATTGCTGTCGGTGTTGATCGGGCCAAAGGGAGGCGCAGGGTCGCGCCCCTTGGCACCTCGTCGGCCTCCCCCTTTACGTCCACCCGCGCCAGCGAGACCCTTTCGCCTCCCTTTGCTCGCTGAGGCAGGTCGACGAGATGGTCTGCGGGTCGAGCGAGGCTTCGCCGAGCGTGGCTTAGGCCTAGGTCGGTTGGCGCGCTTAGCTTTGGCGCGAGTAGCAGGGCGAGCGCCTGTCCTGCGCTCCCTCTGCTGAGCGCGCCCCTCTTTACTGTAAGGGCTGTACTCTCGAGCGCTAGATCGAAGCCGAGAGGCGGGGCCACGCAGGTCTACCCCCACGTGATAGCCTGCGCCCCTTGGCTTAAAGAACTTACGTTGCAACATCGCGATTTTCTTGATGTCGGGGGTGTTCTTTACAAACTCAGGTGAGAGCTCAAGCGAGATGTGGCTCTTCACCGAGAACCTCGACAGTGAAGAGCGGATCCCCACGCTCCCTGTCACCTCACCCGTCAGGTCAGAGGAGCGGATCGTAAACTCATTAAAGTGAACCGTACCTTGCTTAAGTTTGAGGTCTGCCTTGATATCTCCAAGGCTCATCTTAGGGAGCTCAAGCATCCCGATCATACCCTCATCATTCTTAAGAGCAGAGACCTCAAGTAGCACCTCACCGTCCCCCTTACGTTGCTGAAGGGTGCCCCTTCGGGTCATAGGGAGGGTCAAGTTAAAACGAGCGCTCATCGCGCCTGAGAGCTTCACAGGGAGGAGTCGATCTAAGAGGGGCTTGATGTCTTGTGTAGGGACCTCAGAGAGCTCACCCTTCGCCTTTAGCTCAAAGCCCGTCTTAGGCATCCTGCCCAAGATCCCATTCTTATGACGAGCGCTCACCTTCGCTTGGAGGCGCCTTGAGGCGCCCTCTTTAAGGGAGCCTGGGCTGTCAAGGCAGCTTAACACCAGCCCATCTAAGACGACCGTCGCGCTCTCATCCTGCGCGAGCTTAAACAGGTCAACTTGCGCGCTCACGTCTGTAGCGCAGACGGACATCGCGGGGAGCGGGCGAGAGGGGACGGTGACGCTCTCGTCTGATTTTTTCGCGCGCTTAGCGCTCCGATAGCTGTCCCACTCAGCTTGCTCTTCTGCGCTGAGAGGCCAGGTGAGCTTCACTTGATCAAAAGAGATCGTGTCAAAGCTTGACCAGCGCAGACCGCTCAGCTTCGCGCTCGCGCCTGAGTGATGCTGAATGAGCTGCTCAAGAGAGGGGCTCAGGGTTGAGATGTCGAGCGTGAGGTACACGGCGATGACGCTGAGCACCGTAAACAGCAGCGCGCCCCCGAGGAATGTTAAGATCCACTTAATGACTTTCATGACGCTCAGCTGTCTT
>Ga0181588_10004836_pt1 | contig 10985 bp, 3 predicted proteins | sample 071ome_26_FD_148607 | JGI IMG/M metagenome (GOLD analysis project Ga0181588, IMG submission 148607) | Coastal salt marsh microbial communities from the Groves Creek Marsh, Skidaway Island, Georgia - 071409BT metaG (spades assembly) | ecosystem: Environmental > Aquatic > Marine > Intertidal zone...
CCACGTCCTGCATAGAGCAGCCCCATGAGGACGTAGGGGGCGACGGTCGAGCCGGAGCCCTTGGGATAGATGAGCACCGTTCCCTCGATGGCCCGACCGTCGAGGGGATGACCGCGCTCGTCGATCTTCCCGGTGATGCGGTCCACGTAGCCAAGGTAGGTGATCGGCACATCGGTCACCATCGCCCGCCCCTGCACGCGGTAGGTGCCCTGCGACGCCAACCCCTCACCCGAGAGGGTGCAGTCGCCTTCTCGGTAGGCCACGTTGCTTGAGGGCACGTGATGGGAGCGCTCGTCGAGCGTGGGCCGTGGGCCGTTCAGCAAGGTGGGGTCGAAGGCGTGGGCCACGCATGCCTCGATGTCCGCAACGCTCGTTGGTAAGCGGTTGAGGCCGCTGGTGAGGTAATGCTCGGCCTTCATGGAGTTCGTCAGAAGGTGGTTGAAGCGCTCCCGGTTGTACGGCGTGACTTCCGGGCAGGTGTCCTTGAGCACCAACGCGCCCGCTTCTTCAAGCACGCCGATGCTTCCGTCCGCTTCGGCCAGCGCGTGGTTTTCCCTGCTCGTGAACACCCACAGGCGCTGGTCAGGGATCACCGCGCCCATCTCGGCTCGGGCGCGCACGGCCGCGGCCGTGGCCCGGATCTCTTCGAGGGAGGCTTGTGGGCAACCGATGACGACCAAATCGACCACGCCCTTGGGCGCCAACGCATCGCGCCGTTGCTGAAGGGTGACGTGGTCGAAGGTCAGGCGCCCTTCGATGCGCGAGTCATCGACGTCAATGTGCGGACCAAGCCCCTCCGCCCAGAGCATGGGAACGCCGTAGTTCGCGGCGGCGGCGGTCAAGGCCTTGCGTCCCGCGAAGGAGGTCGAAGGATCGAGCCCCTTGATGAGGGGCATCGGACCCCACGGCATCGACCAGCCCGGCTTGACCTGCGAGCCGATCCAATCGCCAAGGATGGACATGTCCGACAGCGTCTCGATGGCTGCGGTCACCTCGACGACGATGTTTGGATGCCGGTGCTCGTCGAGGTGCAGCCCCCACGCCGGCGCGAACCCCGTGAGCGCCGTGGCGAGGGCGGAGAGGCCGGATTCTCGGTTCGTACGCGTCTCCGTCCAGGAATTCGCGTAGCAGACAGCGTTGGATTCTGCCCAGCAGGCCACGCCGGGTGCGGGGCCTGGATCGCGGTCGTAGGGGGTGCAGGACAGGGTGGGGGCGATTCCCAACGCGGTGTAGGCCTCGATGATGCGCATCTGGGCCTCAAGGAAACCGTCGCGGCCGAGGTCCATGGCGTCGATCTGGTCACCGTCGCAGCCCGCGGAGTTCAGGGTGGTCGGGATGGATACGCCCGGAGCCGACTCCGCTGTGAGGTCGTCAAGGAAGCGCATCAGGCCCTCCCCTCCCGTGATGACCGACACACCAGACACGTGCGCATCGGCCACCTCAACAAAGGACGATGCACCCGAAGTGAGGGCGAGGTCGACCACGAGGCGGGCCCCTTTCTGGCGGGCGGGACCTTCAGCACCGTCGAGCATCGACTGAAGCCGCGGCGGGAGGTCCATGCCCCCGATGGAGGAGGTCCGGCCCTCAAGCCTGCCGACGAGTGTATGTTAGAAAATCGGAACATTTGATATCATTGAGGTCGATGCTCCACTCGATGAACGAGGTACAGCAGCACGGCACGCAGCAGCCGCAGACGGAACGAAACGCCCGCGGGGGTGAGCGGTGGCGCAGCCTTGGCGTGGTGCTGGCCTTGCTCCTGGCCGGCGTGGGCTTCGTCCTTCCCGAGGACGTCTCTGCCCCTTCGAACCACCTTCTGCACAGCAGCAGCGCGGACAGCAGCGACTGCCCCGCCGGCGGCACCCGCTTGGCGACCGGGTTCGACACCAACGGCAACGGGGCGCTTGACGCCTCGGAGGAACTCGACCATGTCGTGGTCTGCGACGGCCTCCAAGGCACCAACGGCGCCAGCGGCCCTGCGGGAGAAGAAGCGGTAGCCACGTTGCTCAGCACCACAACGATCGCCGCCGGCAGCACCTGTGCGAACGGTGGCGTCCTGCTGTCGTGGGGGCATGACGGCGACGGCGACGGCCTGCTCGAGGCCGGAGAAACGCTCGCCAGCGAAGCCATCTGCCACGGTACGGCGGGCCTCGACGGGGCACCGGGAGCCTTCGGGCCCACGGGCAGCAGCGGCGCGGACGGAGCAGACGGGGCCAAGGGGATGACGTCCTTGATCGAGCCACGCACCGTCCCAGTCCACCTGTGCTCCGCGGGGCTCGTGCTTGTCATGGGGCTGGACGACGGCGTCGGGGCCGGCACCGTCGACGATGGCGTGCTGCACGACGACGAAGTGGACCACGTGCTGCGTTTGTGCGATGGGCCCCTTTCGGAAGGGCGACTCACGGATCTGAATTCAGGACTGAGTAACTCATTCACGGCGGGTTGCGACGCGATGACCTTCGGCGACGACGGCACGGACCTGTGGGCGGCGATGTCCGACGGCGCAACAGGCTGCGAACTTTACCTCATCGAGGATGGATGGCGGAGCCCCGTGCGCGTGCTGGACCTCAACCCGGCCGGGGACGCCGAGCCTGGGAGGATGTTGGGTTTGACCTGGGACAGCGCGGCAGCACGCCTGCTGTTCGACGCCGTTGGCGAACAAGGTCAGCGCGACCTATGGGCCTACGACCCGGTCAGCGGGCAGCCTGCGCGCCTCACTTCGGCGCCCGGCCAAGACACGGTGGACCTCACGTCCCGCATGACGGACTGGAACGGAGGGAAGGTGCTGAGCCGTCCAGGCGGGGCAGGGCTCCCGTGGTGGACGGACGGCAGCGTCGAGGGCACCCACCTGCTCGACGACCAGCCCTCGCTCAGCGAAGGTGAGGCGCTCAGCATGTGGGCGCAAGGCATGCTTCGCTTCGGTCGAGACGTCCTGGTCGCGGAAGGCACCGACCTTTGGATGGAGGTCGAGGACGCCAGCGGCGAGGTCGAACTGCTGCAGATCGACGCAAACGGCACCCCCACCGTCCACGACCTTCACCCCGGCACCTCGTCCTCGCCGTCCTCTGGCGTGGCCGTGCACGGAGGCGTTGCCGTCGCGGCGACGACGCTCGAAGGACGGCAGATCGTTCACGTGACGGACGAGGCAGGCCCACGGACCGTCACGTCGCTCGTTCGGTCCAACGGTCAACCGACCGAGGTGCTCGCGGACGCCTTCGGTGCCGTCGCGTGGAACGGCATGCTGATCTTCGATGCCGTGGTGGACGGCGCGGACGCGAGCCTCTGGCGCTGGGACCCGGCGACGGACGAAGTGCTGCAGTTGTCCTCCAGCATCCTCGCACCGGGGCTTGACGCCGCTCCTGTGGCGCAGGCCGAAGCGGTGTGGTTCTCCTGCGTCACCATGGCCACGGGAGCGGAGGTGTGCTCGACGGACGGAAGCGTGCTCGGGACGCGCGTGCACGAACTGCGCTCCGGCTGGCAGGGATCGGCCCCGACCCACCTCGCGCCGTTGGGCGAAGGCGTCGCGGTGCTTGCCAACAACGGCAGCGGTGCGGCCCTTCATCACCTGACGGGGGAAGGCTGGACAGCGCTGCTCGACCCGTGGACTGCGGGTGACGCGGAGGCTGGCCGGTACGGGAGCCTGCTCGTCGGGGAGGAACAGGTGGTCTTTGTTGCCCACGATGGCTCGACCGGCCACGAACTTCACGCCTGGGCGCACGGTGCCTTGACCGGCGCTTGGGTCGTCTGGGCTTAGTCGCGCCAGTCGTGCCGGCCGGCCAGCGGCATCCGCCAGCCTTGGCCGAACGCGCGGCGGCTCACGCGCGGGGCGGGAGGCATCTGCCAGCGCTTGTGCTCGTTGCGACCGAGGCGAGCGAGCACGTCCCGGACCACATCGGGGTCGTCCCCTGCTTCGACGATGCGCGCACGGTCGAGGCCATCCTCGATGTGCGCTCGCAGGATGCGGTCCAGCACCGGGTACGGCGGCAGCGTGTCCTCGTCGACCTGACCCGGGGCCAGTTCCGCGGACGGCGGTTTGGTGCAGGTGGAGTCGTTGACGGGGGCGGGCCTGCCGTCCGTGAGCGCTCGGTCGTTGAAGTGCGCCGCGAGCGCGTACACCTCCATCTTCCACAGGTCGCCGAGGGGAGCGTAGCCTCCGGCCATGTCACCGTACAGCGTGCAGTATCCTTGTGCAAGTTCCGATTTGTTGCCCGTCGCGATCGCCATCGCCCCCTCGGCGTTGGCGTGACCCATCACGAGCAGGGCGCGGAGCCGTGCCTGCAGGTTTTCAGCCGCAACCGCATGGCCGGAGCGCAGCACGGCGCCGAGGTCCTGGTCCGCAGCGTCGTGGAGCGTGGTGAGTGGGATTTCACTGAAGCGCATGCCAAGCGCCTCAGCGGTCCAACGGGCATCGTCTCGGCTGTGCTGCGAGGAATGCCGCGACGGCATCGCCAACCCGTGCACGGCGTCGGGGCCAAGCGCCTCCACCGCGACGCACGCGGCCACGGCGGAATCGATGCCGCCGGAGAGGCCGAGGACGATCCGTTCCAACCCGGATTTCCGGCAGTAGTCCGCGAGTCCCGTCACCACCGCATTGGCGAGCGCTTCGAGCCCGTCGTCGTCGTGACGGGGCACCCCCCCAGGGGCGAGGTGGAGGAGGTCACCTTGGCCAACGCAGAGGGCGTCGTGTGCTTCGGAGGGGAGCCAGCACGCGTCCTCGGGCCGATCGAGGTCCACCACAAGGACGCCCTCGGACCACGCTGGCGCGAGCACGGCACGCCCGTCCGGCCACGCCACGATGGAGGCGCCGTCAAACACCAGATCGTCGTTGCCTCCGACCTGATTCGCCAGCAGGAAGGGATGCCCCAACTGTGCTGCTGCGGTACGGGCGACGTGAAGGCGGTCCTCCCGCTTGTCGTGGTGGAACGGGGAGGCCGAGAGGTTCACCGTAGCGTGCAAGGCCACGTCTTGCCGGACGAGGGCGGCGAGATGAGCGATGGGGTCCGAGGCGTACGCGGCCGGGGTCAGGCCCGCAGCCTGCCAGGCGTCTTCGCACACGGTGACGCCGAGGTCCATGCCCCCGGCCCCACGCACCAAGCCCGGTTGACGCCCTGCGTGGAAGTACCGCGCTTCGTCAAAGACGTCGTAGGTCGGTAGCAACTGCTTCGCATACGCCCGTCGAACCTTGCCGTTCCCAACGGACAGCACCCCGTTCATCGGCCGCTGACCGTCCTCGTCCGGGCGCAGCGGCGTGCCGATGAGCATCGGCAGGGGAACGGGGAGCGCCGCTGCACGCTCCTCGGCCGCCGCCACAAAGGCCGGGGAGAGGAGCAGGTCCCGTGGCGGGTAGCCTGTGATGGCCAGTTCCGTGGTGACGGCGATGTCGGCTTCCGCCCGGTGCGCTTGGTGGGCAAGCGAGAGCAGGCGCTCCGCGTTGCCAGCGAGGTCCCCCACGGTCGGGTCGGCCTGCAGCAGGGCGATGCGCATGGACCTCATGCGGTGCTCACCGTGCCGCCTCATAGGGGTGGCGGCGTTCAATCAAGCCGCTTGTTTTCGCCGTGTTCGTCGCGGTACCACCACGAGCCGTCGGCCGGATCCCTGTACCACCAGACGCCATCGGCCCCTTGCATCCACCCCGTGGATTCCGGGTGGCCGAGGTTCGACGGCTCGGTTGTGGATGCGTTCGCGGAGGCTGACCCCTCCGGAGCGCGTGTTGGAGCCGAGGGAGCAGGGTTCGCATCGCCGTCCTCCTCCTCTTCGTCCTCCTCCTCTTCGTCCTCGTCGTCGTCGAGGGCATCGAACGCGTTCCAGTCGATGGACTCCTTCGCACCTTGCTCCGTCGTTCGCCGCGTGAGCACCGCAAGGAAGAGGCCCGCCACAAGCAGGACGAGCAACCCCACAGCGCTCCCGAGCACCGGGTTGACGGATCCGAAAACACGCTCGCCAAGCGCTGTATTCTCAGGTGGACGGACTTCAACCACCGGACCGCTGGCCTGTTGGCCTTCCGGCAGCACCACCTCGATCCACTGGGGACCCGTGCCGTCGGGCTGCCAATCAATCGCCACCGTCTCGATCGCCCCCTGAGCGACGGTCAGCGACTGCTCACGGAGCATGTCCCTGCTGCCGTCGAGCCGCACCACGTCGAAGCGGACGTTGACCGCCCCGTTGAGCGTCCCAGTGTTGCGTACCGCTGCCTCGACGACGGTGGAGTCACCCATGCGAAGGGCGAGGTGCTGGTAGGTGACCGCGGTGGCGTCGATGGAGAACTCCGGATGCAGCCAGACCATCGACCACGTGGCGTCCGCTCCAGCGATGCCACCGGCCGCCACAGGATGTTCCGCTGCGTTCCCCGCAAGGTCACGTCCGTCGAGCGCGACCGCGAGGGTGAGGCGCTCACGGATCATCGACCCGTCGAGGCCGGAGAGGTCCAGCGTGCCCACCACCTGCAGCCGAAGGCCCGTTTCGTCGTCCGATTGGAGGCGCATTGGAACCCGCCCGGTTCGGAGGGCCTCACCGGTGCCGTCGTCCACCAGCCACCACGTCAATCCAAGCGTGGTGTAGTCCAATCCGCCTTCTTCCTCGACCACCAGTTCGATGTCGTAGGCCTCGAGGTCAAGCGCCCGTCCAGGCAGCGGCGACGACACGTCCACAACCGTGGGGCCGGTCCCGTCCACGACAAGCCAGCGCACGGCACTGGACGCGTCGGTGCCGTCCACACCGCCCTCCGGCAAGCAGCCAACCTCCCACGTCAGCGGCAGCGTTCCTCCGAGGGCCGGGGCGGTCATCTCCGTGGACCATACGCCGTCCTTCGCCGTCGCCGTGGTCGTTCGGCCCGCAAGGCGAAGGTCCACGTCACAATCGAAGGTCGGAACATCGTGCGTCGCCATGAAGCGCAAGCCTCCCGACACTTCGAAACGGCTGCCCGGGGTGATGCGTGCGCCGTCGTCGAGCAGGGTGCCTTGCGACAGGTGGAGTTCCACGTCCTCCGATGGGAGCTCAAGGGCGGAGGAGAAGCGCCATGCCGCTTCGTCGTACGTGAGCGAGGCACGGGTGCCGGCACGGTCGACGAGCACCACCCCGGGCGTGCGCGTCAGCGTGCCAAGGTCCGGCGTGGTCCACGCGAGTTCGAACGTCAGCACCAAGGTGAACTCGTCCGCAAAGGGGCTCGCATCGCCCATGCGGTCTTCCATCGCACACGCGTGCACCGTCACAAGCGCGGTCGAGGAGGTGCAGGTGCCGTCCTCGGGAGACCACGCGACCGTGAGCGGTGCGCTCGCTTGGTTCGCGGCCAACTGCACCTCAACCTGATCGAGGTCGTTCAGGCCGTTGCCCTCCTCCATGTCGATGAAGGCCGTGTAGGCCGTCCCGGGATGAAGCACCGAACGCGGGCCGCCCAACAGGCTGAAGCCCCCGCTTGGCAGTTCCGGAGCGCGCTCAGGACCGAGCTGGTAGATCACAAGGTGCTCCGTACGCTCCGGACCTCCCCCGTCCTGCAGGGCGTGGCCTGCCGCGTCCATCCCCTGCACGTAGAAGCCGACACGCTCGCCTTCGAGGCCGGACGTGTCGTCGATGAGCAGGGCGTAGATGCCCGTGGGTGCCGTCAGGTCGGCCGGCGGATGCAGGTCGACGGGGCGGTGCTCGGTGGGGTCCGGCCAGCGGTCGCCGTTGTCGTCGTCACGCCATTCGAGCCACACCATGGCTTCCAGCGCGTCGGGCAGCCGCACGTGATCCATCACTTCGATCTCAAAGCGCTGGTTGACCGCCTGCTCCCGGTGGTCGTACCTTTCGGCGTCCACGCCAAGCACGCTCGGAGCCATCGGGTCCACCTCGAAGGTACGGTTGATGCTCCACACCGGCCCAAGGCCCAAGCCGGACGTCGAGACAAGACGAACCTCCCACGTCACGTTTCCAAAGGTGAAGGGGGCGGTCGTCGCGACCGTGTACTGGTCGCTCGACGGCGCGTCTTCGCGGTGCACGACCGTGCCGCCGACGAGCACCAGCACCTCCGCATCGCCGGGGTGGAACGGCTCGGACCCGTCGGTGAGCGACTCCCACCCGATGTTGACGCTCACGTTCACCGGGGTTCCGGCAATGAGGAAGGTCACGTCCTCCGGAATGAGGCCACGCTGGTCGCTGAAGACCACCTGGTCGAGCACAAGATCGTCGTCGAGGCCCGTGCTTCCATCGGACCAGCGATGCACGGCGGGCATGGAGGTGGTGCCCTCGCCATCGACAAGCCGGAGTTCCACGACCACCTCCTCGGCGTCCTCCCATGCCGATGTGAGGCGGAAGGTCACCTGCACTTCCGTCGAGGCGTCAAGCCCACCGAGGCCAAGGCCGGTGGCGGACCGGACCGGGTGCTCCGGGTGAAGGGCCACGATGGCCGCGTCGTTCGACAGGTGCGCCGGGGGACTGCCGTCGAGGGGGAGGTGCCACGCGTCCTGTTGGGTGGCGCTCAGCACGTCCAGTCGGAGGGACGTTGCCGCCGCGTTGTGCAGGTAGGTGACGTTGAACTGGCGCCACGTCGCCGAAGGGGTCACGGGTGAAGCGTCGCCTGCCACCATGGCGGACTGGTGCACCTCAATCCCGCTCCCAAGCGTGACGTCGAGCACCGTCAAGCGAACGCGGCCGGCCCGCTCAGCCAGCAGGTCGAGGTCGAGCGTCCCCGCCGCCCCTGCACGCGCTGCGTTGGCCGCCCGGACCAGAGCGTCGGCTCCGTTGCCTTCGATGTCCACCAACACGTGCGCAGGAGCCGACGCCGCGCTGAAGGAGAGCAGGCCCGCCCCGGACACCTCGAAGGTCAAGGCGTGATGCTCGAGTCCCTGCACGACCAGGCCTGTGCGTTGTGCGAGGTCGGACCGAAGGGCATCGACCTGCACCGGATCCAACTCGATGCGATGCGACGGGGCCGCAGGAAGCGTCCCTGAGAGCAGAACTTGATTGCCGGCGAGCAGGGTCCACGAGGACACGTTGCCGGACGAGGAGCGAACGGTCAGGCCGAAGCCTGTGAGCGTGGACGGGACCCACACGCCAACAGCAGCCGTACCTGACGTGGAGGCGTTGACGTGCATCACCTCCGAACCGTCGGCAAAGCGGTCCTGCCATCCCCACCCCCCGAATCCTGCGAGGGAGGTTCCTGAATGCCACTCGTCGCGTCCGTCAAGGCCGAGGTCAAGGCGTGGGGCCACCACCCGTGTGCCGCTCAGGGCGTCCACGTTGACCCATGCCAGCCACCACGCTGCAGGGACGTCCACCCATGTGCCGTTGCTTGCGTTTCCAGTGCTGTTGCCCGTGCTGTTGCCCGTGCTGTTGCCCGTGCTGTTCCCGGTGCTGTTGCCGCTGGTGTTGGACGGTTCCCAGACCGAGGTGATCAGGTCGACGGGCTCGAAGCGGAGTTGAATCGAAGCCATGTCCACGTCCGCCACCATGGTGGCGGGCAGGGTGAGCGGCGACCAAGTGCGCTGGCCGAAGGTCCGCATGGACACGTTGAGGTTCGAGGTGGCGGCATCGATGCGCCACGATTCGAGGCCGAGGTCGGCGTGGATCCACGGGGAGACCACGCTGCCGTTCCCTTCGCCTTCGATGCGCCATCCTTCGGCGACCTCGTCGCTGGTCCCGACCGTGGATTCGACCATGCTTGGGTCGTAGGCGAGCCACTGCGTTCCGTTGCTGAGGCCCCACCCGGTGTCGTCCGGGCTGTCCCAGAAGTGGTCCGACCAGCGGCCGTCGAGGTGGACAGCGTGCACGCTCGGCATCGCGCCCCCAAGGCCGGGCTCAAAGTGGAAGTGCAGATGGAGCGCGTCGTGCACGTCTGGGTCGATCGAACTCAGGTCCACCAATGCGCCAGTTCGGTTGTGGTGGCTTGGCACCACGGCACCGCTGGCGTCCAGCACCGACCACAGGAGGGTCGCGTTCTCAGGGATGCTGTGTTCAACCCGGAGGTCCGCCCAGCGACCTTCGGCCACGTTCGCGGCCCCCGAGCCCCATCCCAACAACGGCGAGGTCCATTCCGCGGTCATCGGAGCGGCGAGGCGAACGTCGTCGACGAACCAGAAATCGCAGCACGTGCCAGAGCCGCTCGTTTGCCGAAAGCGGAGCGCAAAGGAGGCATGGAAGGCCCCTGTGGGAAGGTTGACGCTGTAGAATTGGTAGGCGTTCGTTGACGTCCCTGACCCCGCCCACGTGTTCAGGGCCGTCCACGTTCCTGCGCTGTTCACGTATTCGAGGATCAAATCCTCGCTGCTGTCCGGTTCCTCACCGCAGGACGTCGAACCCTGCAGGACCATGGCGTGCAGTGGCATGGCAGAGATGCCAGACAAATCGAGGACGGGAGAGGTGATGCTCGTCGCTCCTGCGTAGGTGCGGATGGCGCCTCCCGTGCTGCCGTTGAGCGCGCACGCAGGGGTCGTGACCACGCCACTGAACCCGGTCGTGTCGGGGGTCCATCCTTGCAGGCCGGTGTTGAAGTCCCAGAATTCGGCACCGCCACTGCCGGTCAGGGAACCGTCGATGGAGGCCGTCCCGTCCAGGCTCGCCCCTGTCGCCTCCCATGCGTCCGTTCCGGTCCACGAAAAACCGTCACGCGTGGCCACGTCCACCGGCTCAACCCTCAGGCCAAGCGAGGTGAGGGGCGCGGTGCTGGAGAGGTCAAGGTGGGGGGGGTTGTCCGTCGCTTCGGTGCCCAGCACCAGTTCGGTGGACGAGCCCTCGACCAGCGCGACGCCGCTGCCGCGTGACGCTTCCGCGCTGCCCGAAGCCTCCGGAAGCCCGACGGACGGCCCCGGGACCAAGGGGGCGAGACCCGCGAGCAGCAAGGTCACCAGCACCATGATGGCGCTCGCCGGACGTCCCGCCCGGGCCATGCTTGGTGGTGCACCTGCGGGGACTTGAAACCTATCCCGGCGGGCCGCTGTGCCTCGGTCCGGTGAGTGAGGTTGAAGACAAGGCCCCCGGTCCTCGGCCCATGCCACGTCCCTCGGCTGCTGGCGAGT
>Ga0181588_10004844_pt1 | contig 10975 bp, 7 predicted proteins | sample 071ome_26_FD_148607 | JGI IMG/M metagenome (GOLD analysis project Ga0181588, IMG submission 148607) | Coastal salt marsh microbial communities from the Groves Creek Marsh, Skidaway Island, Georgia - 071409BT metaG (spades assembly) | ecosystem: Environmental > Aquatic > Marine > Intertidal zone...
TATCGAGGACAGAGATATTCCTGATTCATTAGATAGTGAAACTGATTTAATTGGATATGATATGTCCGGTAGTGAAAGGTCGGTAATGAATATTTTCTCTAGATATAATGGTCGCTATCAACCTAAGTTTAATGACATATTTTACTTTAAAGATTACGCTGGGAGTGATGGTGCTACTGGATCAACTGGCCCTAGAGAATATGGATTCGGGAAATACAGAAATTTAGAACTAAATATAAATGAACCTAAGTTTGGATTGATCGAAAATTATTTCTATAACAAAGTTAACACTGAAAATCCTAAAGGTATTTTGAAATTGAATCCGATATCAGGATATCCTAGCTTGTATCCTTTAATTCAAGAAGTTGCTATAGACAAAAGAAACTTATACACCTTTATGAGTAACTGGGATATTGGATATTATCAAAAGAATATAGATAGAAAGACTAAGGAATTAGTGGTTGGTTATCGAGGTGCTATTGAGAATAAAGCATTCTTTGGATCTAAGATGTTAACAGTTCCTGATGAAATTCGATTAGAGAATTTTACTCTGTTGCAATTAGATGATCTACCTGGTGGATTAGCTAATATAGATAATGTTACGGAGACTGTTATACAAAGCGATGTTGAGAGATCTACAACTAAAGGAGGATCGTCGTTAGATGTTAAAACTAAAATTCAAAAGAATAAATTTATTAATTTAAATGTTTTTGCTAACAAGGCTTTAGTTCAATTCTTTAGATCTGATGGCATTGATACTGAATTCGAAAAATACATAAATCCTAATTTTAGCTTTGGCGAAAGCGGATTAGATGATGATATTGATCAGTACATCATAAATAACATACTTCCAAAATATAAAATTAAGCGAATTATATTTTATGAAAATCAATTTTCTAACAATGTAAATTCTCTTAATCCTATAGAATTAGATCTTTCGAATTTAGAATTATTGAAGAAAGGATATAAAGTTAGTAGCAATGTTGAAATCAAGATTTCTTCTAATTCTCCGTTAAACTTTAAGATGATATATAATATACCGAAGCTTGATAACTATTCTATATCGTTTAAAGTGGATTTAGAGAAAAAATAAAAAACTAAAATGGCCATAGTAATAAAGGAAATAATCCTTAGCGATACCCTCGAAAAATTCATGGAAAAAGTTAATTTTAACTTTGACCAATTGATGCTTGCTGGAGGTGGACCTGCTGGACCTGCTGGACCGATCGGACCGATTGGACCAATTGGGCCTAAGGGAGATCAAGGAAATAAATGGTATGTAGGATGTACTGGAACAACATCTGCAATTGGTGTAACTCTTTATCAAGGAGATTTATTCTTACAAAAAGGTGATTGTACCGGATCTACATATAATTTAGGAGATGTACTAGAATTCAATCAAATTACCGAGGTATTTGATTTTACTGGATTAAACTTAAGAGGACCTACTGGTCCTGCTGGAGCGACTGGTACTAACACAGGATGGGCCATTTATCCTGGTTATACTCAAAGTTCCGCTTGGGCCGGAGCTTCTGCAGAAGGAAGCCCAGGTGCTACACCTAGTTTTGTATTATTAAAAGGTGATACATTAGGTGCCACGTTTTCTGGTGTAGAAGGTTTATTCTCGAGAGATACTCTTTATTTAGGTGGATATAGAGGAATGACTTTCCAAACCTCGGTATTTCCGTTAGACAAACTACCAAAGTTATTTGTCAGTCCTAAAACTATTATAGGAGCAACTGGATTCACAGACCCAACTAATGGTGGTGTTGCCGGAAGTGGCATTGCATTGGTGAGAGAACTCAATCCTGCAACCCTTCAACCCATTTACCCTAATAGCTATTCAAACATATTCATCGATGATGAGATGAATCTAAACATAGCTAACTTCTCAAATTACAAACAGGCCGGTTTTGTAGATGGCAGTATTGCACCGGACGTTAATATTATGTCTAGGAGAGGTGTAAAATTGATTGGTGCCGGATATGAGCCATCATTAGCTAGTTCATTAATTGAAGTTTCTGGAGATCTACAAACTTTATATGCGACGGATTCGGATTCTGTTTTTAAGGCAACTGCTGGTGGATTTAATTTATATCAAACTAATGATGAAGGCCTTGGGCAAATTGAATTGCGTGGATACACATCTCAATTAAGAATACTTGCTAATAGGAATCCAACAATGACTAATTATCCGGATGTGGCTTATTGGTCTAATCCAGCAACTCCATCATCTAGCAATACTTTTAGAATAGGTGTTGGTGCTCATCAGAATTTCAAAAATGCGGATTTCCAAAAAAGTTACATGCCTTTCATTGGGGCCGGGTGGTTAGATAACACAACCGATTATCCTTATATTGGTTTAGGAACTAAACCTACTGGAGGGGCTAAGGCTAAATTATTTGTAACTGGAAATAAGGTAATAATAGGAACTCCTGGTACTTATACGGTTGCGGATCTACTTTCACTTCAACCTAATTCGATTGATATTGGTGGACAATTAAGAATGCGTTATACTTCTGGTGCATCTGGACAGGTGATGGTTTCTGTCGATTCGATCGGTACTGCTGAATGGGTTAGTGCTGATCAAATTGGTGCTTGGAAAAATGATCCATCATGTGATAGAAAAATCGAAATAAGCAACAAATCAACACGATTCGCTTCGTTTCAGCCAGGAATCGGAAATAATTATACTCGGGTTGATATTCCTACATTAGGTGCACATACATCTGATTTATATTTTGGTAACTATAATGAAACCGACAAGACCGTTAATCAAGGTCATGTTATATCTAAAAGTTATGAAGGTGGAAAGGGAGATCTTAGTATTTCAACAATTATTCTTAAACCTTGTCCCTCTGGAGTATCTTCAAGAGAAGCACAAACTGGAAGTATTGAAAGAAAAAGACTTGTAGTTGGATCGTATGGTGAAATAGTCGTCGGATCAACTGCAACCAATAATCCTAACGGAACCGGATTAAGTAAAGGCTTGAGTTTAGATTCTTTAAAAATCTATGGATTTACTTCTGAGACTAATTGGGGTAGAATGAAACCGAATATTCATTTGATACAAGGTGGTGGTGGCTTAAACGGTCAAATTAAATTTACACCTTATATTATTACTGGTCAAGGAACTGAAGAGGGATATAATAGTACAACTTCAATTGAAATACTTAGAACATATGATGGTTCTAACGCTGGACCCGGTAATATTAGATTTCTAGGATTAGGAAAGAGTACTAAAACTGCAACAGAAGATGTAGATAATGGTTTGGTCGATGCTGGTACTACTACCGGTCGAGGAAGTACCACAAATAACTTCGGAGCCCATGCAATGATGATATCCGATGCTCAATTTAAGAATAAATTTAGCGAAGAAGGAAAAACGTACGATTATTATGAGTTGAATCATGATGATATGTATGTGAATTATGTATATATGACTTTTTCTCCTGAGAGTGCCAGTCTTCCTTCAGATGCATCGAATGATTATACTCATGTACACGGAGCATTAGACGAATGGGGTACTGCTGCATCTGGATGGAGTAGTGGTCCATGGGGATATAACAAATTTAATGGATCTCGCAGCAGTAATTTCTTTGGAGGATCTAGCGCATCAACTCCGAGCGGATTTAATTTTAATGCATCAAATGTACTTTCTCCGCCTACTATTGAAGGTGCACCAGTAAGTATACCGGAATATAGTTTTGATGCTACGAAAGCGGATGGATTAGTTGTATGGAACTCACCGGCAAGCGGGGTTAGATTTTCTCCAATGAATGTATCAAATCCTACTACTGGAGCAGGCTTAGCTTTAGTAGATTTTAATATAGATATAGGTATGATTGTTGAAGTTGCTCATAATAGCGCTTATGATAATCAAGCAGATGATGGTAATTATACCGGATTGATTGTAGGACCAGGTTCTGGTAATTATTCTGCAGTCAAAAGTACATTAACAAATGGATCGCCAGTTATTAAATATATTAGAGTTAAATTAGATAGTTCAAATTCTGGTCTCGCTTCTTTGTTAGATGCCGTGGATCATACTAGACGTAAAGATGTTTCGCAAGGAAACGATAATACAGCACAATTATATGATATACCTGCGAAGACTATAGGAAAGCCCTCAGCCACTCCTCAAGCGGAAAATCAAGTATATCACACAGATTGGTATGTTGGGCAATCAAAGCCTCTTTTCGGTAATTTAAGTTATGATCGTCCATGGAATGGTTTTTCTCCACTCTCGAATGGTGCTAAAAGATTTGAAGATGTGTCTTGGAACTATGGTGCATCAGCTCATACCGTTAGACCATTCCTTAACACGATTACTCCTACTTGGTCTCCTCCTAATGAAAGAATAAATTCATATGGTGGTCAAGCATTCTCTGATATACGGTGGGCAGGTTTGACTAAAAGTGATTACAGCGGTAGATACCAAACGGCTAATTTTATGTGGAGAATTGTGGCTCAATATGCTACTTCTGGAGATGCTTCACCTGTAAATAGTTATATTGAAGTCGCTTTCGTTCCGGATAACAGTAGTTACAAAGCAGTATATTACACTGGAGATTTTGCATTCGGAACGCCTCCGCATAACTATACAGTTGAATCCGCTGGTGGAATTATGCCAATCATGCCAGTATTATTAGACGAGAATTGGCAATCTAATGTAAAAGGAGCAGCTATCGAAAAATGGTGGGATTTGGATTATGCGTTAAATCACTTAAATCGAAGATCTGAATTTTATACCTCGCATGGATTTTCTTTGTCTGGACAAGCAATGATTAAATGGAATAGACAACATTCATCATGGAATACAACACCAGATACACCGACAGGTGATCCAGCAGCAAACTCTTAATAATATTGTAATTTAATATAAATGACAAATAAAGATAAACAAAAAATAAAAGCAATAATTCAAGAATTTTCATCGGTTTATTCTGAAATGGAAAGTATTGAAAAGGAATTAATTAATCTTGAAAAGCGTAGAAGCGAAGCGATTGATAAGGTTAGAGAAATTCGAGATAGAGAAAAGGCATTGCTACTAGAGATGAAAGAAAAATATGGTGATGTTACCTTAGATCTCGAAAAGATGGAAATAGTCAAATGATATGAAAAAGTGGAATATCAATCTTAATACTATATTTATAGCAACAATAGCCATAATGGCTTTTTTGTTGTTAAAGCAATGCAGTAAAATTGAAAACTTAAAAGTTGAAAATCAGGTAAGTGTTCAAAATATTATTGCTTTAAATGATTCGATTCGAACGGTTAAAAATAACTGGAACGAAGAAATAACTTTAAAGAATTCTTATATTTCTGATATTGATGAATTAGAAGAAATCAATTCAGGATTAGCTGATGAAGTAAAAAGACTTGAAGGTGAAGTTCTTTATGTTTCTAATTTATTATCGTCGATTGAAAATGATACGATATACATAGAGAACGAAGTTATTCGATACCCTGATGGTACTAACGAACTTTCTTGGTCCTTTGCGAAAGAATTCGGAGAGGGTAATTCTCGGTTTCTAGACGGTAATTCTAAGTTCCGTATTGATACGCTTAATGGTGGATTTGATATTATAGATAAAGGAACTTTGATAACCAGAGATGTCACTAATATGAGGTTAATAACTGGATTAACCGAATTGGATGATACATATCAGATATATGTAAAGACTGATTATCCTGGAATTACTTTTTCTGAGATCGATGGAGCAATATTAAATAAAGAAAGGTTCATGAAGCAAACTCAACCCAATTGGGTGTTTGGGCCTTCTGTTTATTTCGGTGTTGGTGTTGATCCTTTGAATGCTACGGCTGGACCTCAAATAGGATTAGGAATTTCTGTAACATTCAATTTGAATAAATATCTAAACAACATATTTAAGTAATGGCTAGTAACTCGAAATACGTACAATTATCTAATCAAGTATTATTAGAATACCGATATAGAGATCAAGGGTCAACTGCTAACGAGTTAACTACGACACAAGCTCCTTGGTATCTGATGGATAATGGCCATGATGATACAATCTCTATTTTTAATAACGATAATTCTACGAACGAGACTGGTAATGTTAGAACTCGAATGGGAGTTTTAATAGATTCTACCACATCTAAATACGGTTACCTTAAGCTAGATCAAATAACGGCTTTAAATGATTACGATCCTAAGTTAACAGATACTACGAATTTACCTGTCACTTTCGCAACAACTCATAATGTTGCCTATGATGTTATTCGTTTACATCTAGTTCAAGGATTTAATTATGAGAATAAGGAAGGATTCTTTTTTAGGACTGGATTTGAAAACCAAGCAAACAAAAGTGTATATTATCTAAACCTTGCATATCGCAAAGGCGATTCGTATGCTCAAATCAATCCAGAACCTTTTATTTTAGGTGGTAAGTACTATGCATCGTATGTCGAGATATTAGTTCCTGCATTATACAATTTAATTGAAGAATTTAGAAATGCTAGTTATTCCGGTTCACCGACTGGCGACTTACCATCATCAAAATTATCAGGCGGAAGTGGTCCTAAATATAACTCATTAATAAACATTGATTTCGGTTGGATTGATAGTGATTCTACAATCAATGGACAAACTTATTACAATGTCTATAATACGGTATCTTTAGATTTACCGGTATTGGATCAATTTAATGATGTTTCAGCGGTTGTTCAAAATTCAACACAAGGTGACTATATAGAATTATATGCTGCATATAATGGAAATATCATAGATAATTTTATTACTCAATTGAACAATGCTCCAGATAACGATTATATCATTTTACACGAATTAAATGTTTATGAGCATGTTTGGACGGGTGGTGCTACTGCAACATGGATTAATACTAGCAATTTAGAATTTGTTCAAGATAGTAATTATGAAGATCCAGTTTTATATCGTCCAATTATACAAAATCAAGCTGCACAAGCCTATCGTTTAGATTACACAATTAGATTGTTTAACAGAAATGATAATACTTCAATATGGAAGACTGCTTCTGCGCAATTTAACAATGCAGCTAAGTACGGTAAAAATTTACAGAAGATTTCGTTAGGTGATAATCCAATACAACCTAAAGTCTATAATAAAATTTATGACAAAAAGGTTAATATGTATAACGGATTAAATTCTGATATCGTTAACAGCGAACAATCATATGCGAAATTTGTTACATCATTTGTTGATAATAATCAAGTTTTAATTACTTCTCAGAATGCGTATTTACAAAGAGATCCTAATACTAACAAGGTTACTTTCAAGACTGTAGGTAATAGCAAGACTGAAACTATATTTGCTCAAGGGTTAGGTAAAATTAGCTTGACTGCAGCTGACACATTCCTTAAGTTTGTAATTTATCAAGGAGATCCTCAAAAGGTAGTTAAATTCCTAGACTTAAATGGCGTTGGTACTATTTACCTCAATTTCTTTACTGATTCAGGTGAAGTTAAGAAGTTTAAAGCTTATGATGATCCTTCAATATCAGCCTCAAGCGGTGAAGTATTATTTAAGATTCCGGCCAAAGATTCTAGAGAAATATCTAAATTTAGCGATACAACGTTTTCGATAACATCAGATAATGGTGAAGCGGAGTCTCAATTATATACAGGATCTTTCACACGAATCGAAGGTACTATTAGCTCAATAGCTGATAGAAAAATTAAAAATTTACAAGAACAATTAGATGAATTGAATAAAGCTTACAATTCTTTAAAAGGATTATATGATGGATCTCTAATTGAAATCTCGAGATTAAAAGAAGCAAATAAACAGCAAAACACTTTAATTCAGGATTTACAAGCGGCTCTAAAGAAACAAATCGAGGAGAACAATTTCTTAATTGAAGATGATGAAAGAGATGAACAAGAAAAAGAAGAACTAAGAAGACAAATAGCTGAATTAGAAGCGTTGGCAGCTACTCCTCCAGACCAAGAGCCACCGGCAACCGAAATTGAAGGAGTTGATCCAAGTACACCAGTCTTTATATTCAATCCTGTTAAGACTGCAGCTAATATTAAACAAATACCATCGTCTCCGTATACACCTACTACAAAATCTCCATATCCTAGATATGATATTGATGATAGAGAACGTTTTGAACGTGAACAGCAAGATGATCGATGGAGATATTAAATAATAAACGTCACAAATGTTTCTAAACGCAAGATCGGATTTATTTAAAGTTGAGTTTCCTAGAACCTTTATTCCAAAGGCAATCAAGGATAAGTATTCTCAGTATGTGTTTAGAATGCCAACAATGATTAATGATGTAACAGATTTAGTTAATTACACAATTCAGACGGTTTCTATACCTACTATGAATTATACTCCGGTTGAGCAAGTGAAGCCAGAAACTAAGAATAGATTAGCTCAAAGAGAGGATAGTCCTAATTCGTTAGGAACATCAACAACAGATGCTGGTAGAACTCGTCGTTGGAGGTCATCACAAAACTATCAAGAAATTTTCACAAAAGAATTTACAGTTACATTTCAATTAGTTGATGGGCATGTAAATTATTGGATATTATTAGATACACTTTTATATTACTATGATCCGACTACTAAGGCAAGATTCACTGATAATATACCTATCAGAATATTAGATGCTGAAGGTAACGTGATGTTTACCGCCTTGTTTATCGATTGTTTGTTTACTGGATTAACTGAATACCAATTATCATATTCAGATTTATCACAAGAATTTAAGACCTTTGATGCTACATTCCAGTATAACACCTTGGATTTACAACTGTTACCACAAACTCAGATTAATAAGGATAAGTTTCAAGTTGGAAGCACGGCATCTTTTCGATGATATATAATTAAAATACATGTAAAATGGAAACATTTAAAGAATACTTAGATACCCAAAAACCTGAAAATCTAGCAAAGATTTTAGAAGAAAGTGTTGATTATCAATTGACTGAAGCAGAAGAAGCTATGATTGATGATGCAGTTGCTATTTTCTTGGCTGAAGGTAAAGATATTAATGATCTAGAATTTGAGCTAACAAACGAAGGTTTATTCGGATCTATTATTGGTGGTTTGACTGGAGCTGCTTTAGGAAAGACTGTTGGAAAAACAATCGCTAAAGTTCTCGGTATCCAAAAGGGTGTTTTATACGATCTATTAACTTCAAGACTTGTTGCGGCTGCATTAGGTGCACAAATCGGCAAGAGTCTTTAATATCATAATTTATGAGTTTATTCGCGATAGATTTCTCTATCAATTCAACCGCTATATGCGCATTACATCGAGGCCGGCTACATTGGTTTAGTTTTACTTCAAATTTAGATCTTTCAAAAAAGGCATTTTCAGTTCATAATGATTTAGATGGATTAGGCTTGAATGTTAAAGGATATTCGAGAGAAAAACCTAAAGATTTAGATTATACTCAAGAACAAGCATGGAAAGTTAATAATGCTAACTATCTTTCATACAATATAATAAACGCGATAGCGCCGTACGTAGAAGAAGATTCAGTCTTTGCGTTTGAAGGCTTTAGTTATGGATCTAAAGGAAATGCTTTTATTGATCTGATTACTTACAATACATTTTTGAAGTCGAAAATTTTGCGGATAGCTAAATCAGATATTCTAGTTTATCCTCCAAAGACTATTAAGAAATTCTTTACCGGTAATGGTAATGCTAAGAAAGAAATGATGGTTGAGACTTTCAAAAATTCGGATAACGAACTTCTAACATCAGATCCTTTTCATAAATATATCTTGGATACGAATTACGGAGAAAAGATTCCTAAACCGGTCGACGATTTGGTTGATGCTTTTGCAATTCTTTGCTACTTGAAAGAGGGTGGCAACTCTGATGCTTGATCCTGTCGCTGCAACCAGAACAACCGACTAAAGGACTATAATGGACTATGCTGATCTTACTATATTAGAGTACCAGAAATTACTGATAATTATTATATGATCTCTCGGATAGTCAGTTTCAATATTGCTACTTTTTGTTAAATTTTTTTTACTTGAAACTTTTCATACATAACCGTATATAATTAATAACGGCTCCTCATGGTGAGGAAGTCTAGAAAATAAAGTGTTATACAAAAATTAATTAAGTGTTATGAGTGAATTTGATTTATTCAACTTGTCTCTGGAAGATTTTCAGAACAACCAACCAGACACCGAGCGTGGTCCTGGTATTTACAAAGCAAATCCTACCGAAGGTAAGGATAATGTTTATCGATCTGTAATTAGGTTTTTGCCTAATCCAAAAGATCCTAAAAATTCAATCGTTAAGAAATTCTCTTATTGGTTGGAAGATTCTCAAGGTAATGCGGGTTACTTTGATTGTCCATCTACTGTTGGCGAAAAGTCTATTATCGCTGATACTTATTGGAAACTCGCAAAATCGGATTCTGCATTCGATCAAAAACAAGCAGAAAAAATTCGCAGAAAGGAATATTACTTTTCTGTTGTACAAATCGTTAAAGATCCACAACGACCAGAACTCGAAGGAACTCTTCAAGTTTTCCGTTATCCAAAAACTCTCAAGAAGTTTATTGATGCTCAAACATCTCCATCCGTTGAAGATATCGAATTGAGTGGTGCAGAACCATGTAATGTATTCGATCTCTTCGAAGGTAAAGACTTCTCTTTGAAAGTTACGCTAAAAGGAGGATATTGGAATTACGATGAGTGTAAATTCTTATCTACTTCTTCGGTTCAAGTAAATGGTGTTGCTATGGAAAATAACGAAGAAGGACGTAAAGCGATTATGGAATATCTTAGTGATTCTCCAGATCTCACCGTTTATTATTACAAAGCTTGGTCTAAAGAGCAAACTGATAAACTTTATACAATCCTTCAAGATATCTCAGGTAATCCTGGTGAGTCTTATCGTAAACTTACACCTGAAGAAAAAGGTGAAACTCCTTCTGAAGCTAAATCAGAAAAACTTCCAGCAATGCAACCTAATGAAGCATGTGAAACT
>Ga0181588_10004847_pt1 | contig 10972 bp, 9 predicted proteins | sample 071ome_26_FD_148607 | JGI IMG/M metagenome (GOLD analysis project Ga0181588, IMG submission 148607) | Coastal salt marsh microbial communities from the Groves Creek Marsh, Skidaway Island, Georgia - 071409BT metaG (spades assembly) | ecosystem: Environmental > Aquatic > Marine > Intertidal zone...
TTCAATTCAACATTCTCGAAAGTCAACTCTTCCTTGTGCAACTTCGCTTCTGCAGGAACTCCAGTGAACTCCCATGCGCTTACGAAGGCAAAGTTCTTATCGTCGCGAAGGGCTTCTCCTTCCTCGCTTTGGTACTCTTCACGGAAGTGACCTCCACAGCTCTCATTGCGCTCTAGAGCATCTTTTGCCATCAACTCTCCAAGTTCAATTAGGTCAGCTACACGACCCGCTTTGTCCAATTCTGGGTTCATGCCATTGGCCGAACCTAGTACACGAACATCAGCGTAGAACTCCTCGCGTAGGGCTTGGATGTCCTTAATGGCTTGCTTCAATCCCTTTTCGTTACGAGCCATACCTACCTCGTTCCACATGATCTTACCTAGACGCTTGTGGAAATGGTCAACAGACTTCGTACCGTTATTGTTGATGAATTTCTCTGTTCTTTCACGTACCGCTTGTTCCGCTGCTTCAAATTCTGGAGAATCTGTAGAGATCTTTCCAGTACGGATGTCCTTGCTCAAGAACTCACCAACGGTGTAAGGTGCTACGAAGTATCCATCGGCAAGACCTTGCATCAAGGCGGATGCACCTAGGCGGTTGGCACCGTGGTCAGAGAAATTCGCCTCACCTAAGGCGAAACATCCTGGGATCGTTGTCATCAAATTGTAATCTACCCAAAGACCGCCCATGGTGTAGTGGACTGCTGGGTAAATCTTCATTGGCTCTTTGTACGGATTCGATGCGGTGATTTTCTCGTACATCTGGAAGAGGTTACCGTACTTAGCTTCCACGACCTTCTCACCCAATGCTTTGATATCTGCCTCTGATGGATTGTTTACCCCTTTTACGAGTGCTTCCTCTTTTCCGTAACGAACAATTGCTGCTGCAAAATCGAGGTATACTGCTTCCCCAGTCTTGTTTACACCGTAGCCTGCATCACAACGCTCCTTCGCTGCACGCGAGGCAACATCACGAGGTACGAGGTTACCGAATGCTGGGTAGCGACGCTCGAGGTAGTAATCTCTGTTTTCCTCTGCGATATCGTTCGGGTGAAGTTTACCTGCGCGGATTGCTTCTGCATCTTCCTTTTTCGCAGGAACCCAAATACGACCATCGTTACGCAACGATTCTGACATCAACGTCAGTTTACTTTGGTTCTCACCACTGACTGGAATACAAGTTGGGTGAATCTGCGTGAAACATGGGTTTGCCATGTAGGCTCCTTTGCGGTGCGCTTTCCAAGCAGCAGTGACGTTTGATCCCATCGCGTTTGTAGATAGGAAGAATACGTTACCGTATCCGCCCGTACAAAGTAGTACAGCGTGAGCACTGTGGCGCTCGAACTCTCCTGTCACCAAATTCTTTGCGATAATACCGCGCGCTTTACCGTCAACAATCACAAGCTCTTGCATTTCGTGACGTGCATACATCTTTACACGACCCTTAGCAATCTGACGGTTCAATGCAGAGTACGCACCGAGCAACAACTGCTGCCCTGTCTGTCCTTTTGCATAGAACGTACGGCTTACCTGTACACCACCGAAAGAACGGTTGTCTAGCAAACCACCGTAATCACGTGCAAAAGGAACACCTTGAGCGACACACTGGTCAATAATATTGCGGCTTACCTCAGCCAAACGGTGAACGTTGGCCTCTCTTGAGCGGTAATCACCACCTTTGATCGTATCATAGAACAGACGGTACACTGAATCCCCATCGTTCTGGTAGTTTTTCGCTGCGTTGATACCCCCTTGTGCTGCGATGGAGTGTGCACGACGTGGTGAATCCTGGAAACAGAATGCTTTCACGTTGTAACCCATCTCAGCCAATGAAGCTGCTGCAGATGAACCGGCTAGACCAGTACCTACGACGATTACATCAATTAATCTTTTGTTTGCAGGCGATACCAATGGGATTTCGCCTTTATGTTTTGTCCACTTCTCGCCTAATGAGCCTGCTGGAATCTTAGAATCTAATGCCATAGTAAGAGAATTATAGTGCTTGACCTGGTTGAACAACGAAAAGGAATACCGCTACGGCGATGAAGCCTGCAGGAATCAACCATGCGAAAGCAGTCATCGTTTTATTAATGAGCGGTGTGTACTTTGGGTGGTTGATACCGAGCGTCTGGAAGGCACTCTGTGCACCGTGGCTCAAGTGGAAGGCAAGACCAGTAAGGGCAAGTACGTAGAAGGCTGTGTACCACCACTGCTCAAAAGCAGTAACTGTCAAGGTCCAAAGGTCCTTGTTGCCGTTGGCATCCACGCCGAGCGTACCATAGTGCATTTCGTACCAAAAGCTCTTCATGTGAACCACGATGAAGAAAAGGGTTAAAATGCCTAGCAAAGCCATCTTGCGAGAGGCCCAAGAAGCATTAGCCGCTTGGTTTTCTTTCACATACTTCACCGGACGAGCCGCACGGTTTTGACGCGCCAACATAATGCCATCCACAGTATGCAAAAGGATGCTGATGTACGTCACATAAGACAAGATCTTTACCAAGGGGAAGGTCGTCATAAAGTGACCGTATTCGTTGAACGCAAGTTTACCTTCCTCACCAGTAACGAAGAGTTGAAGGTTACCCAATAAGTGTCCAACTAAGAAGCTACACAAGAAGAGTCCTGTAGCGGCCATCCAGTACTTACGAGCTAATGAAGAACCGAAAAGACCTTTAGAAGTTGATGCCATAAGCGATTTTAAAGTTTAATAGCCTAATTTTAGCATGTCAAATTTACGGCACAGACTTTAGTCTGTACCAACGAAGTAGTATAAATCACAATAGAACTATTCTAAATTAATATAGTTAGACCCTATCATGAGATATCATCAGCTGAACCGAGAGATTTTTATTGAAAACAGAAGTCGTTTTACTGCCCTAATGAAACCAAATTCATTGGCGATTTTCACCTCAAACGACATCTATCCCACCAGTGCTGACGGGCATTTGCCGTTCAAACAGCACAGTGATATTCTGTTTTTAAGCGGTGCAGATCAAGAAGAAAGCATCCTTGTATTGTTCCCTGATGCACACAAGGAAAGTCTTCGTGAAGTTCTATTCTTGAAAGAAACTAATGACCTCATCGCGGTTTGGGAAGGGGCCAAGTATACCAAAGACGAAGCCTTTGATATCAGCGGTATTAAGACCGTTTTCTGGTTGTCGGATTTTGAACGCGTCTTCAATGAAATGGCCGTGAATGCCGAGCGTATGTACCTCAATGGCAACGAGCACTTAAGAGCGCATGTAGAAACCGAATTGCGTCACGACAGAATGAATAAGTGGATCAAGGAACACTATCACGCTCACGAATTTGAGCGTAGCCAGCCTATTCTCCATCGAGTTCGCGGGACCAAAACGGCACTTGAGCTAGAGGTCATGCGCGAAGCAGCAACCATTACTACAAAAGGTTACGAGCGCATTTTGAAATTCTTGAAGCCTGGGGTTTGGGAATACGAATTAGAGGCAGAATTCATGCACGAATTCTTGATGAACCGCAGCCGCGGCTTCGCCTACACTCCCATCATTGCCGCTGGAAATAACGCCAACGTATTGCACTACATCGAAAATAACGACCAATGTAATGACGGCGACCTCGTACTCTTTGATGTAGGTGCTGAATATGGAAATTACACCTGCGATGTGACACGCTGTTACCCGGTCAACGGAAAATTTACGGCCCGTCAAGCAGAAGTATACAATGCCGTTTTGAGCGTGCACGAAGGCGCCATCGCTTTGCTACGTCCGGGCATAATGTTGGACGATTATCACAAAAAAGTGGGCGATTTGATGACGGAAGAACTCTTGAAACTCGGCTTGATTACCGCAGAAGATGTAGCGAACGAAGATCCTGCGTGGCCAGCATATAAGAAGTACTTCATGCACGGCACCAGCCACTACCTCGGCTTGGACGTTCACGACTATGGCTTGTGGACCATTCCTGTGGAAGAAGGCATGGTATTCACCGTGGAGCCGGGTATTTACATCCCTGAAGAAGGATTGGGTATTCGCATCGAGGACGATATCGTGATCACCAAAGACGGTCACGAAAACTTGACGCGTGCCATCCCGAAGACCGTAGAAGAAATTGAGGCATTCATGGCCCAATAATGGCCCTATTACCTTTTAAAAACGGCCAATTACACTACCAATGGCTGCCCGGTAATCTGGCGCACAAGCCTTTGGTGTTGTTGCACGGATTCTTGGAAGATTCTCGCATGTGGGACGGATTGTCGCATGCTTGGAACACCCATGGGCCCGTGCTGATGATTGACCTGCCGGGTCATGGACAGAGCGATTCTTTCGCCGCAGTGCACACGATGGAATTGATGGCTGAGGCTGTGGATGCAGTGGTCCAATTTTGCCAGCTCCCCACCTTCCATCTATTAGGCCACAGCATGGGCGGATATGTCGCCTTAGCTTACGCTGAATCGCACCCGGAAAAGCTCGAGCAATTGGGGTTATTTTTCTCTACCCCACTGGCCGATTCCCCCGCACGCCAAGTGATGAGGGAGAAGGCAGCGGCATTGGTCCAACAAAATCACAATGCCTTCATTCGCGCGTCCATTCCTCAACTCTTCGATACCACGATGCGTGCAGCCTTCCAGCCTGCCATTCACCGACAGATTGACCAAAGTCTTGAGATGTCTGTGGAGGGAATTGTGGCCGCAATTCAGGGCATGAAAATTAGGGAAGACCGCGCACACATCCTCGAAGGAGGCACCGTCCCCGTGGGGGTGTTTGCAGGAAAATTGGACATAGTGATTCCCTTTGATAGCGTAGAAAAATGGTCCTTGGCAACAGGAGTGAACTACCGCTTTACCTCGCCCTCGGGACATATGGGGCACATCACCCATCAACAGGGCTGTATCGACGAAGTTCAGCGTTGGTGGTTGGGTGCGTAGGCTTCTAGGACTTATTGAAAAAAGAACGGGCGCCCGCTGGGCGCCCGTAGCATTTTAAAAAAATTGGTCCACCTTACACCACACCTTGATCTAGCATGGCATCCGCCACCTTCACAAAACCTGCGATGTTTGCGCCTTGTACGTAATCCACAGAACCATCTTCTTTAGTTCCATATTTCACACACGCGGCGTGGATATCCGTCATAATTCGGCCCAAGTGACCGTCTACCTCTTCACGAGTCCAGCTCATGCGAAGGCTGTTCTGGCTCATCTCCAAACCTGAGGTAGCCACACCACCGGCGTTCGACGCCTTACCTGGTGAGAACAATACGCCATTGCTTTGGAAGTGGTGTACCGCCTCTGGCGTACACGGCATATTGGCACCTTCGCCAAGCGCCATCACGCCATTTGCAATCAACTTCTGGGCATCTTCACCCTTCAATTCGTTTTGAGTTGCACAAGGAAGGGCCACATCACACTTCACACCCCAAGGGGTACCTTCGTGGAACGTGATGTTTGAGAATGCATCGGCAGCCTCAGAAATACGTCCGCGACGTACGTTCTTCAACTCCATCACAAAGTCCAATTGCTCACGGCTCATTCCGCCCTCACAAACGATATGTCCTGAGGAATCGCTCAAGGTCAATACCGCTCCACCGAGTTCCATTACTTTCTCAGCAGCGAATTGGGCCACATTACCTGAACCTGAGATTACCACGCGCTTGCCGCTAAAGCTCTCGCCCTTCGTGGCCAACATTTCGCGGGTAAAGTAAACCGTTCCGTAACCGGTCGCCTCTGGACGGATCAACGATCCACCCCACGACAAGCTCTTTCCGGTCAACACGCCCGTAAACTCGTTGCGAATGCGCTTGTACTGTCCGAACATGAAACCGATCTCACGTGCGCCCACACCGATATCACCGGCAGGTACATCCGTGTCCGCCCCAATGTGGCGGGACAATTCGGTCATGAAGCTCTGGCAGAAACGCATTACTTCAGCATCCGACTTTCCTTTGGGATCAAAGTTCGATCCACCCTTACCACCGCCCATAGGCAATGTGGTCAAGGCGTTTTTAAAGATTTGCTCGAAGCCCAAGAATTTCAACACGCTCAAGTTTACGGTCGGGTGGAAACGCAAGCCTCCTTTGTAGGGGCCGATAGCGCTGTTGAATTCCACGCGGTATCCTTTGTTGACATGTACATTGCCTGCGTCGTCGGTCCATGGCACTCGGAACATAATGGTACGTTCCGGCTCCACGATACGCTCGAGTAAGCTTTTTCCTTTGTATTTCGGATTGTTTTCGATGAAGGGAATTACAGATTCTGCAACTTCCTGTACCGCCTGCATAAATTCAGGCTCGTTTGGGTTGGCGGCTTCGACCTTTGCAACAAATGCATCGATGAGGCCTTGGTACTGGCTCGACATTTTGTCTGTATGTATTGATAGGTTTTCATAGCAAATGTAGAACAAAACTGAACTTGTGAATCACATTAATGCACAGTTTTCCGACAATAGGTTTGCGCCCCGACGCGTTCTATGTAACCCAATTGCATAAGCGTATTCAAACCCTTATAAACACTGGACTTTTGTTGGCTTAATCGGTAAGAAATATGGTCCAATTTTACCCTCCTTCCGTGTGGAAATAAGCTCAAAATCTCTGCCTCCAATACCTCGCCCTCACCCAAAATCCCGTCATTTTTTCGCCACATCGGATAAAAACGCGGTGCAAAGTCCTCCCAACGCACCACCGCACTGGCCATCTCGTCGGCAATCAACGCGTTAGGCCCTTCGCTCATGGGCATGTTTGTCGCGCCCGGAAGAGCAAAAACCTCCCTCCCATAATGGAAGGCTTGGTTGGCGGTGATTAGGGCGCCACTCTTTCGCGCAGCCTCCAACACCAGCGTCGCCAAACTCGCCCCGGCAATGAGCCTGTTCCGCACGGGAAACGTGTGCCGTTCCGGCTGCTGCGAAAAGGGTTGTTCCGTGAAATACCCCCCACCGCCCTCGACCAATTCCCTGGCGAGGTTCAAATGCCGGCGAGGGGTGAAATGGTTCATTCCTCCGGCGAGGAAGGCGGTGGTCGTGGCGCCCACATCCAATGCCGCCTGATGCACGGCCGCATCGATGCCCAAGGCAAGGCCACTCGTGAAAATTATGGGATATTCACTCAGGTGTGTAGTCAGCTCTCGAGCCGCACGAAGGCCGTATTGCGTGGGTTTGCGGGTGCCGACGACGGCGAGGGGGATTTTGAATAGGGGCCAGCGGCCACGACCCATAAGCGCCATGGGCGGGTCCGGGAGTTCCTTGAGCATAGAGGGATAATGCGGCTCGTTGAAACAAGTTATCAAATACCCTTCCCGCTGGGCATTACAGGTTTCGGCCTGGGCCAATTCCTGGGCACGCTCCCAATCTCGCGGTGCAGGAAAGGCCGCAAGCAGGGCCTTTTCGAATTGATTTTCAAGAGTTAAGAATTCAGGAGGCAAGGAGGCAATCCATTGCTTCTTCTTTGCGTTAGTTGCTGAACGAAAGAAATGCAGGCACAATAAGGGTTTCATGGCACAAGGTTATTAACAGGTTGTGTATAAAAACTACACTCCTTGCGCGAGGTAATAAAAAGGAGTTATCCACACTTTTTGCAAATTTGTAGGTAATGCAGATTGAATCCATCATCATACAACGACTTTCAGAGCGCGGACGCGTGCAGATCCCTTCGTGGGGCACGTTCTACCTCATGGAAAAACCGGCCCGTTGGGATGCTGTTACGAATACGGCCTTTCCAAGGGGCAAGTATGTAGGATTCACTCCTTCGAATACCACCGCCGAGAACTCTTTATTGCCAGCGGTGATGAAACAGATGCGATGCACCATGGAAATGGCCGAAAGCTGGATCGCCCGCAAGGTGAACCAGTGGCAGAGCACTTTGGATTCTGGCAGCATCTTGTTGTTGCAAGGACTGGGGTCTTTCAGAAAGAACGGCGCCTTCGTGGCAGAGAAGAACAATCAGTTCGACCACCATTCTTTTGGATTCTCTACGGTGATGTTGCACGCGTTGAACGAACCTAGTGCGCTTGAGACGAAAGTTGCCGCGAGCTTGAAAATGGTGTCCGAGCAACGCTCAGAAGGACTGAAGCTATGGCGCAAAGCAGCCGTTGCTGCTGCCATCACCGCCTTGGTTACCTTGGGCGTGTACCAGAGCGACCTGCGGACTGAGATGGCGGGTTGGTTTGCTCCGGGACGTGGAATAGAATTAGACCACAGCGATCGCCAACCTACTGCTCCAAGCATTTTAGAAACGCCTGCTGAGGAAGAAGTTGAAGCAGTGGTAAGTGCGCCAGTGCAATCGCCAACTGTGGTGCGCAAGGCCACGGCTACGAAGAAGTACTACATCGTCGTGGGTTCTTTTAAGATAGAGGACAATGCCACTACATTGGCCGCAGAATTGCAAGCCGACGGGATGGACGTGAGTATTCTTCCGGGTTCTTTAATGAAGGTGGGCATTGGAAATTACCTCTCGAGAGAGGCAGCTAAGCAAGATCTTGCTCAGATCCAAAGCAGCATCAACCAACACGCTTGGATTTACGCCTACTAAAAGGCATACCCTACGGCGCATACCCTACCTTTGTGGTAATAAAATTGGACCCTAATGGCACAAGGAAAAACTCCTAAGGACAGTCTTTCGGTAATGACTCAAATCGTTTTGCCGAACGATACGAACACGTTGAACAACCTTTTCGGAGGACAGCTGCTTAGCTGGATGGACCGCTGTTGTGCCATTGCCGCACATCGTCATTGTAAGGAGACGGTGGTCACTTCTACCATCAACAATGTGGCTTTCAAAAACCCTATCCCCCACGGCGCCATTGTGACCATTGAGGCGAAGGTGAGCCGCGCTTTTTCTTCCTCTATGGAAGTCATCGCCGATGTGTATTTGGAATCAAAAGGTCCGGATGAACCGCGCGTGAAAGCGAACGAGGGCATCTTCACCTTTGTAGCCGTGGATGGGTTAGGACGTCCGGTGAAAATCCCAAGCATTTCTCCAGAAACTGAGCTTGAAAAGGAGCGCTATGCGGCCGCCTTGCGCAGACGCCAATTGGCCTTGATTATCGCAGGAAAAATGGACCCTAGCGATGCCACCGAACTCAAGGCGTTGTTCTACCCTTCAGCATCTGCTGAGCAATAAGGGCGATTTCCTCTACTGGGAATTTTTTCATGGGATTGCGCTGCCACCAGTGCACCTTTCCGTGCTTGCTAATGGGTGAGCGACCTTTGGTAATGAGTTGGCTTTGAGCCGAGTATTGTGGCCATGGTGCAAAGCCTAAACTAGGGTGCGTAGCGCCCCAGAGACTGATGAGCGGACGTTTGAAATTTGCCGCCGCGTGCATGAAGCCCGTATCTCCACTGATGACCAAGGCGGCCTCTTTGACCACTGCCATACCCTCGATGATGGTGGTGGTTCCGCAATAATTGGACACCCCAGAACCCAAAGGCTGTTCCAAGCTCTCCCCGATGCCCGCCTCTTCAGGTCCGCCCACCAAGGCGATGGGCAAGCCTAATTTCAACAATTCGCGAATGGCCGAACGCCACTGGTCGTAATTCAATCGCTTACCGGCATAGGTTCCTCCGATCACCACTGCGATATAAGGCCCTTCCGGCAAGGTTAATGTTGTTTTTGGCAGGACCAATTCCGCCGAAGCCTCCACCTCACGCTTCAACAAAGGCTGCGCCGCCTTAAAGTATCGACTGACCACAGGTTCCAGAGCGAACCTCGGGCCAAACGCCAGCAATAACGCACGACGTAAATATGGCTTCTCGTAGGTCAACACCTTCGTCTTCAATCCGCGTGTCCATCGCTTTGATTTTGCGGTCCCTTGTAAGTCTAGCACTGAAGTGAAATTGGACCCTTGTGCTCCAATCTTCACTCTATCCTTCTCCCAGGAATATACCTCCGTCACGCCAGGCAAACACAAGGCTACCGAGCGGTAGGCATCCTTGCACAACAATGAAACTTCGTAGCCTTCATGATGTAATTGGGCCACCACAGGCGCCACCAATACCAAATCTCCGATGGCGGACAATCGAACCACTAAAATGGAAGGTGATGAACTCATTTACCAAGGAATCACGTCGTAGTACGAGATTAGCACAAAGGTAAGTATCAAGAGGAAGAGCGCCTCGGATAGTCGGTCACGCTTAAAATAACGTAGGCCATTGGCCAAATGATAACTCAATCCCAAAATACAGATCGCCGTACCAAAATAAGAGCCCAGCCACCAGCCCAAGGAACCGCCGCCAGCCACGAAAATACCGGCCACAATGGCGCGAGATTTATTGGTCTGATTCGCCTTCAAATACGATTGTACCCATTCAAAAATGGCTATAACAGACAACCCCATCAGCAAGGACCACCAACTCAAAGGAGCCTTGGCTTGGGCAACATGCGGCGTTTCTTCAATCCCTCCTAAGAAATAGGTCAGCGGCGCCATAATCATGAACCACGCCAATAGCCATTGCAGGGTCGTTTTGACCTTCACACCGCCGCTCACCAGCCAAATCATAAGGACCGTGCCCATATAATACAGCGCCTCTTGCGGGAGCCATAGCGAGGCCAGTGCGGTTATTGTACCGCTGTGCAAGACCGAAAGCACCGAACCCTTTCTTTTATGATGTTCCGCCAGATGCCAATTCAGTTCTACCACCAAAACATAGAACAACAGCGTACTGATTTCGTACTCCACGCTCCAATACAGTGCCAACACCAAAAAGGTCATAAACCGCAATGCGCTTGCCTTAATCACCCAGCGATCGCGTAACAATGTCCACGAAAACCATAGCCACAGAGCACCTAATCCAAAGCTCAACACCACCTCTTGCCAGGATCCTATTCCGGCAGACCAAAGCACTGCAAATGCGACCACAGCCGCAGCAAAAACGCGGATTCCGGAGTAGGCATCAATCTTTCTGAAATAGCTAAGTAGCATCAGCTTTTTTGTTTTATTTTAGCGGCTCTAAACGCTCGTGCTATGTTAAGAAATTTCTTTGAGGGCCTTGGTGATATTTTCCAAGCAACATTCA